>ENA-OVGE01001204-OVGE01001204.1-human-gut-metagenome-genome-assembly--contig:-NODE-1204-length-20792-cov-4.575300_pt1 | contig 20792 bp, 22 predicted proteins | sample MGYA00237769_ERZ505417 | MGnify/ENA primary metagenome ERZ505417 (study PRJEB26158, sample SAMN06016403) | human gut metagenome | biome: human gut; feature: ankylosing spondylitis patient; material... | reverse complement strand
CTCAGTTGGGAGAGCGCGTGACTGGCAGTCACGAGGTCAGGGGTTCGAACCCCCTTATCTCCACCATAATCGAGGAGGCCGGGGCATTTGTCCCGGCCTTTTTTGTATCGCACGACGGCACGGAAGTACCAACAAGGTAACCAGGAGGGCGTCATGAGCGACACCATCACCAACCCCGTTGAGGCCTTTGGCCTGCACGTTGCCCACGTGGGCATCAACGTCGCGAGCGCCGAGGAGGCCTCTCAGATCGCCGGGCTCTTCCAGACCCTCATGGGCCTCGAGCCCAACCCCACGCCCGTCTCTGTCTTCGCCGACACGCTCGTCGAGGTCATGAGCGGCTGCGGCAGGGGAGAGAAGGGGCACATCGGCTTTGGCGTCAACGACATCGTCGCCGCGGAAGAGTGGTTCGAGGGCCGTGGCTTCACCATCAATGAGTCCTCTCGCGCCCTCAACCCCGATGGTTCCACCAAGCTCGTCTATTTCAACGACCAGATCGCGGGATTCGCCATCCACCTCTGCCAGGACTAGCCACGCCACGCCCCTCTCGACCTAAACGGGAGCTCCCTTGATTCTTCTTGCCGACAAGGTATCCAAATCATTCGGCGGCCGCACCCTTTACGAGGGCGCCACGCTTCAGCTCAACGCCGGCCAGCGCTGGGCCCTCGTGGGTCCCAACGGCGCTGGCAAGACCACGCTGCTCAAGATCATCATGGGCGTCGAGACCCCCGACGAGGGAACGGTAAGCTTCCAGAAGGGCACCTCGGTTGGTTACCTCGAGCAGGAGGCCAAGCTCGCCGGCCATGCCACCGCCCTCGAGGAGGTCATGGCCTCCGCCACCGAGATCCGCCATCTGGGAGAGCGCATCTCCGAGCTCGAGGCTGCCATCGCCAACGCCGGCGAGGGCGGCGGCCTCGACGCACTTCTCGAGGAGTACGGCCACGCCCAGGACCGCTTCGAGCGCCTGGGCGGCTACGAGCTCGAGAGCCGCGCCCGCGCCATCCTGTGCGGCCTCGGATTCCCCGTCGACGACCTCGACAAACCCGCAGAGGACTTCTCGGGCGGCTGGCAGATGCGCATAGCCCTCTCCAAGCTCCTCCTGCGCCACCCCGACCTGCTGCTGCTCGACGAGCCCACGAACCACCTCGACCTCGAGAGCGTTAAGTGGCTCGAGCAGTTCCTCTCTGGCTACGACGGAGCCGTGCTGCTCGTGAGCCACGACCGCGCCTTCATGGACGCCTGCGTGAGCCACGTCGCGGCCCTTGAGAACCGCCGCCTCACCACCTACACGGGCAACTACTCCGCCTACCTGCGCCAGCGCGAGGACAACCTCGAGCAGCTCCGCGCCAAGCGCGCCGCCCAGGAGCGCGAGATCGCCCACATGCAGGTCTTCGTAGACAAGTTCCGCTACAAGCCCACCAAGGCCGCCCAGGCCCAGGAGCGCATGAAGCGCATCGAGCAGATCAAGAGCGAGCTCGTGGTGCTTCCCGAGAGCTCGCGCAAGGTGAGCTTCAGCTTCCCCGAGCCCCCGCGCACGGGCGACATGGTGGTCTCGCTCGAGCACATCCGCAAGGCCTTTGGCGACAATCTCGTCTACGCCGACGCAAACGCCACATTCTACCGTGGCGACCACGTGGCCCTCGTGGGCCCCAACGGCGCCGGCAAATCGACCCTCATGAAGCTCGCCCTCGGCTTCGAGAAGCCCGACGCGGGCACGGTCGAGATGGGCCAGAACGTCACGAGCGCCTACTACGCCCAGCACCAGCTCGAGACCCTCACCGAGTCCAACACGGTCATGGCCGAGATGGACGAGGCGGCTCCCGGCTGGACGAGCTCCGAGGAGCGCCGCCTGCTCGGCGCCTTCCTCTTCTCGGGCGACGACGTCGAGAAGCGCGTGGGCGTGCTGTCGGGAGGCGAGCGGGCACGTCTGGCCCTCGCCAAGATGCTCGTGGCCCCCGACCCGCTCCTGTGCCTCGACGAGCCCACGAACCACCTCGACATCGACTCGGTCGACGTCCTCGAGAAGGCGCTCGTGGACTTCAAGGGCACCATCCTGCTCATCAGCCACGACGAGCACCTCGTGCGCGCGGTGGCGAACAAGGTCGTCGACGTGCGCGACGGGCAGGTCACGATCTATGACGGCGACTACGACTACTACCTGTTCAAGCGCGCCGAGCTCGAGGCTGCCGCCCAGGCGGGCGAGCAGGCCGGCTCCGCCAAGGCCGCCCAGCCCGCGAAGACCCAGACAGCGGCTGCGCCCACGCAGACCGGCCGCAACGTCAAGACCAAGGAGCAGCGCCGCGCCGAGGCCGAGGCGAGAAATGCCCTCTCCAAGTCGCTGCGCTCCACCAAGAAGCGCCTCAAGGAGGTCGAGGACGCCCTCGAGCCCGCCCACAAGCGCTATGACGAGCTGATGGAGCTCATGGCCTCAGAGGAGCTCTACGCCGATCAGAAGCGCTTTGACGAGTGCCTTTCCGAGTACAACGCGCTTAAGAAGAAAATCCCCGCGCTCGAGGAGGAGTGGCTGGAGCTCTCGACCAAGCTCGAGGAGGCCCAGAATGCCTAGCCACATGGCCGAGAAGGTCTCCTTGGCCCTCAGGGTGTGCGCGCGCGTCCTTCTTGGCCTCGCGGTCTTCATGCTCGTGCCGCTGCCCCAGCTCCGGGGCGCGCAGATCGACCTGGCGCTCGCCGTCACCTCGCTCGAGCCGGACGCCCTCGCGGGCCTTCTTGTGGTGGCAACGCCGCTCGGCACGGCGTTTCGCGGCGACTTTGTGCTGTGCGCCGCTGCCCTTTATCTCATAGACTGGTGTGTTGGACGCGCCTGCACCCCAAGCCGCATGCGCTAGCTGCAAGAGGGAGGCGCCATTGCTGTCGCTCGAACACATCGCTCTGACTGCCCTGTCGGTCGTCCTGCTCGTCTTCTCGGCCATCGTCCACGAGGTCGCGCACGGCTACGTGGCGCACCTGTGCGGCGACGACACGGCCAAGGAGGCGGGTCGACTCACGCTCAACCCCGCCAGACACCTCGATCCCTTTGGCTCGATCGTGCTGCCCATCGTCATGGGCATCATGGGCGGCTTCGTGTTCAGCTACGCAAAGCCGGTGCCCTACAACCCCTACCGCCTCAAGAGTCGCAGGCGCGACGAGGTGCTCGTGGCGCTTGCCGGGCCTGCCTCGAACCTTCTGCAGGCACTCGTGGGTGCCGCGGCCTTCAACGGCCTGTGGGCGCTCGTCGAGGCAAACCCGCAGATCTACTTCTCCGGCCCGCTGGTGCTGGGTATGAGTGCCATGGAGCTTTTGCTCACGGTCTTCTCGAGCTACGTGTGGGTAAACCTCATGCTCGCCTTCTTCAACCTCATCCCGCTGCCGCCGCTCGACGGCTCCAAGGTCGTGTGCTATTTCCTCAAGGGCGAGGCCCTCGAGCGCTACTACCAGGTTCAGCGCTACGCCATGCCTATCCTCATCTTCGTCCTCTACATCTTGCCTCGCCTGGGATTTGACCCGCTGGGCGTCTACCTCAACGCCTGCGTGGGTAACCTCTACAACCTTCTGCTGGGGATGTGATTGGGTGAGCTATCGCGTACAGACCCAGGCCTACTCGGGACCGTTCGACCTGCTCCTGCAGCTCGTGAGCCGCCAGCGCGTCGACATCGGCGCCATATCGGTCTCTGAGGTCGCAGACCAGTACCTCGCCGAGGTGGAGCGCATGGGCGAGCTCGACCTCGACGTCGCGAGCGACTTTGTCCTCGTGGCCTCGACGCTGCTCGACATCAAGGCGGCCTCGCTCGTGCCCCAGGACGCGCCCGCGGCCGCAGACGATGACGAGGACGACGAGTTCTCCGACCTCTCGCCCGACGAGGCGCGCGAGGTGCTCATCGCCCGGCTCATCGCCTATAAGCAGTTCAGGAACGCCGCGGCAGCGCTGGGGGCCCGCATGGAGGCCCAGGCGCGCATGCACCCCAGGACGGCCGGCCCCGGCCCGGAGTTTCTCAACACCATGCCCGACTACCTCGAGGGCATCACGCTGCGAGGACTTGCCGTCATCTGCGCCGACCTCGACAGCCGGCGCGAGGGATTCCTGCTCGAGGCCGAGCACATCGCGCCAAAGCGCCTGCCCGTGGCCCTCACCGTGGCGAGCGTAGACCGCGTGACGCGTGCGAAGCCCCACCTCACGTTCTCGGAGCTGCTCGACGGCGACTCGACGCCCGAGCAGGTGGTCGTGACCTTCCTCGCGATTCTGCAGCTTTACAAGCTGGGCAGCGTGAGGCTCACGCAGGACGAGAACTTCGCCGACATCGACATCGACCGCATCGAGGGGGCGCCGGCCTACGAGGTCGACGCGACCACACTAGCCGAGCTGGAGGGAGAGTACTGATGAGAGAGCTCGACAAGCTCGAGTCGCAGGACATGAGGGGCGCGCTCGAGGCGATGCTCCTGGCGTCGAGCGACCCGGTGAGCGCAACCGACCTCGCGAAGGTCTTGGGAGCCGCCCCCGGCGAGGTCTCCGCCCAGCTCGCCGACCTCGCCGCCGAGTACGCCGACGCAAACCGCGGCTTTCAGCTGCGCGAGGTGGCGGGCGGCTGGAGGCTGTTCACCCACCCCGCCTACCACGACCAGGTCGAGGCGCTCGTCATGAGCTGGGACACGAGGCGCCTGTCGCAGGCGGCCCTCGAGACGCTCGCCGTGATCGCCTACCACCAACCGGTCACGCGCGAGGGCGTCAAGGCCATCCGCGGCGTCAACTCCGACGGCGTCATCTCCTCGCTCGTCGACAAGGGGCTCGTGCGCGAGGCCGGCCGCGACCCTCAGCGCGCCCAGGCCATCCGCTACGCAACCACGCAGGCCTTCCTTGAGCGCTTTGGCCTCAAGTCGCTGCGCGAGTTGCCCGACCTGGAGCAGTTTGCCCCCGACGAGGAGTCGCGCAAGTTCATCCGCGAGCGCCTCTCGGGCCGCTCGATCGAATCGACCCTCGAGCAGGCCGTGGCAGACTTTGACGAGGAGCGCGAGCTCATAGGCGCCGACGGAGTGGAGGAGAGCGATGACGAATAGCGAGCAGGCCGCGCAGGGGGAGCGGATCGTCCCCATGCGGCTGCAGAAGTTCCTCGCCCGCGCCGGCGTCGCGAGCCGCCGTGGCTCCGAGAACCTCATGACCGCCGGGCGCGTCCGCGTGAACGGCGCGGTCACGACCGAGCTCGGCAGCAAGGTCGACCCGCTTGTCGACGTGGTGACGGTCGACGGCCGCGAGGTGCGCCTGGCCGACGGCTCGGTCTACCTTATGCTCTACAAGCCCGCGGGTTACGTCACCACGATGCGCGACCCCGGCGGCCGCCGCTGTGTGGCGAGCCTCGTTCCCAGCGGCCGCTACCCCGGGCTCTTCCCCGTGGGCAGGCTCGACCGCGACACGACGGGCCTTCTGCTCTTCACGACCGACGGCGAGGCGGCCCAGGCGCTGCTCCACCCCTCGTTCGAAAAGAAGAAGCACTACCTCGCGCTCGTGCACGGCTGGCTCACCCACGCCGAGGCCAAGGCGCTCGAGGACGGCATCGAACTCGATGACGGCCCCTGCGCCCCGGCGCGCGTCGAAGCCATGCGGATGGGAGACCCCCGCGCCGCCATCTTTGCCGACGCGCCCAAGGGCACCTCGGTCGTGGGCCTCACGATTCACGAGGGCAGAAAACACCAGGTGAAGCGTATGCTCGAGGCCGTCGGCCATGAGGTCGTGCGCCTGCATCGCGACACCTTGGGGCCGCTGCGCCTCACTGGCATCGAGCCCGGCCAGTGGCGTATGCTCACGGACGGCGAGCGGGCACGCCTGCTCGAGGCGACGAGGGGAGAGCGCTAGATGGCGGAGTTTGGACGCGTGCTGTTCATGCGGCACCCGCAGACGGAGTTCAACAACACGGGGCGTCTCTCGGGGCGCATCGACGTCGGCCTGTCCGAGCACGGCCGCGAGCAGGCCTGCCGCGCCGCCGCGGCCCTCGTTGCCTGGCGGCCCGATCGCATCATCACCTCGCCGCTTGCCCGTTGCCACGCCATCGCAGACGCCGCCGCCCGTGAGTTGGGCATCGAGCCCATCGAGGACGAGCGCGTCATCGAGATCGACTTTGGTGAGGCGGAGGGCATCGTAAAGGACCACCTCGCCGACATGGGCCTCGCGTTTCCCTGGGACATCGTCGACGGTCACTCGGTCGCGGCCCCGCGCGCCGAGACCTTCGAGGCCCTCATCGAGCGCGCCCGCGGCTTCGTCGACTACGTCGCGACCCTGCGTGGCAAGACGGTCGTCGTGACGCACGGCGGCTTCTCGCGCGCCGTGTTCGCGGCGGTCTACCGCGAGCCGGTCGAGCTCTTCTGGGACCGCGTTATTCCCAACGTCTCGTCCCAGGTGTTCGTCTCGAACGGCGCGAGGCTCGCGCTGCAGACGGCGGGGCTCACGCCCGAGGAACTGCACCGCCGCGCAGACGTCGGCTACGTGCCGCACGACTCCGTGAGCGCCGCGGCCGAGTGCATCGAGCTCGACGACCTGTCAGACAACTAGGGACCACACCCTCCAAGCGAAAGGACCCACCATGATCGTTGCCATCGACGGCCCCGCCGGGTCGGGCAAGTCAACCGTCGCGCGTGCCATGGCCGCGCGCGAGCACCTCACCTACCTCGACACGGGCGCGATGTATCGCTCCGTGACCGACGCCGCCCTCACCCGCGGCCTCGACCTCGACGACGCGCGGGCCGTGAGCGAGCTTGCCCGCGACCTCGACATCGTGCTCGACAACGGCGAGCAGGGCCCCGTCGTCATCGTCGACGGCCGGGACCGCACGGACGCCATCCGCATGCCCGAGGTCGATGCCAACGTCTCGAAGGTTGCTGCCATCCCCGCCGTGCGTGAGGCCATGGTGGCGCTGCAGCGCAAGGCCGCCGAGAGCACGAGCGTCGTGGCCGAGGGTCGCGACATCGGAACCGTCGTGTTCCCCGCAGCCGAGGTCAAGGTCTTCCTCACCGCAGATCCCAGCGCCCGCGCCCGTCGCCGCGCGGTCCAGCGCCAGGGAGGCAACACCGCGACCGACGCAAACGCCCAAGCAAACGCCGAGGAGCAGGCTAAGATCGAGGCCGAACTCATCGAGCGCGACCGCAAGGACTCCACCCGCGCCACCGCCCCCCTCAAGCCCGCCGAGGACGCCGTCCACATCGACTCGACCGAGCTTACGGTCGACGAGGTCTGCGACAAGATCTGCGAGCTCATGGAAAGGGCGCGCGCATGAGCGAGGCCAACGGCAACAAGCCCGAAAAGAAGCCACGCGAGCCCAAGAGGGCCAAGGACGGCTTTGACTTCATTCGTAACGGCATGGACGAGTATCCCGCGCCCACCCGTGCACTCTACAGGTTCGTCGCCTTCGTGTTGGGCGTGTTCAGCCGCATCGTGTGGCCCACGAGCTTCGAGGGGCTCGACGACTTCGTCGACCACGTGAGGGACCATGGCTCGGTGCTCGTGATGAATCACACCTCGATGGTCGAGCCGGTCGTGCTCATCTGCGAGCTGTGGCGCCGCGGCGTCCACGTGCGCCCCATCTACAAGGCCGAGTTCGAGAAGATCGGCCCCGCCAAGTGGCTTTTCCGCAGGGTTGGCGGCATCCCCGTCGACCGTGGCACCGCAGACCTCAAGGCCCTCAAGGCCGCCCGCGACGCGCTCATGCGCGGCGAGTCCGTGCTGATCTATCCCGAGGGCACGCGCATCAAGAACGACGAGCAACCCGTCGAGATCCACGGCGGCTTCGCGATGATCGCCCAGATGGGAAAGAGCGACGTCGTGCCCTCCGCCGTCGTGGGCGCTGCAGACCCCTACAAGACGCGTCCCACGCGCAGGCGCAAGCCGTTCGTGCGCTTCGGTGCCCCGCTCACCTTCGACGAGGTCGGAGGCTCCGTGCGCAAGGAGAAGGTTGCCAACATGGAGAAGGCCGCTATGGAGCAGGTCTACGCCCTGCGTGACGCCCTGCGCGAGGAGCACCCCGGCCTCTGGTAGGCCACCACGCCACGATCAGCCCAAGACTAAGGAGCACCGACACGATGGCTCGCCCAACCATCACCATCGCAGACCACGCGGGAGCCTGCTACGGCGTCCAGCGCGCCCTCGACCTCGTCGAGCAGGTCGCGGCAGACGCCACGGGGCCCGTCCACACGCTGGGGCCGCTCATCCACAACCCGCAGGTCGTGGCCGGCCTTGAGGCCAAGGGCGTCACCGTCGTGAGCGAAGTTCCCGAGCCCGCCGAGGAGGGCGGCGTCACCCTCGTGCTGCGCACCCACGGCGTCGTGCCGCAGGTCGAGCGGCTCGCGGCCCAGCGCGGCCTTGCCGTCGTCGACGCCACCTGCCCCTACGTCAAGCGCGTCCATCATGCGGTCGAGCGCCTGCAGGGTCAGGGGTACCAGATCCTCGTGGTGGGGGAGTCGGGCCACCCCGAGGTCGAGGCGATTCTGGGCCACGCCCCTGGGGCCATCGCCGTGGCAGACGCCGCCGCGCTCGACGACGTCCACGTCGAGCCGCGCGTGGGCGTCGTCGTGCAGACCACGCAGGCCAAGGCCACACTCGACGCCGTCGTGTCGAGCCTCACCGGGGTCGCCCGCGAGGTATGCGTCGTGAACACCATCTGCGCCGCCACGAGCGAGCGCCAGAAGGCCGCCCGCGAGCTTGCCGCACGCTCGGACGTCATGGTGGTCATCGGTGGCCGCAATTCCGCCAACACGACGCGCCTCGCCACGATCTGCTCGGCATCGTGCGCGGCGACGCACCACATCGAGACGTGCGACGAGCTCGACGCCTCGTGGTTCGAAGGGGCCGCCACGATCGGCGTCACCGCGGGGGCGAGCACGCCCACGGCACAGATCGACGAGCTCGTCGAGGCCATCGACCGTCTTGTGTGATTGCGGCGGCTTTGGCGCCCACCCGCGAACGCCCCGCGAGCCCCATGCTAGAATTTCTCGTTTAGTACACCCGAGCAAGGAGCACTAAATGGCCAAGCCCATCGTCGCCATCGTCGGCCGCCCGAACGTCGGCAAGTCCACGCTGGTGAACCGCATAGCGCAGAAGAAGGAAGCCATCGTCCACGAGAGCCGCGGCGTCACGCGCGACCGTAGCTACCACGAGGCCGACTGGAACGGCGTCGACTTCACGCTCGTCGACACGGGCGGCATCGAGACCGGCCGTTCCGACGACGCCTTCGCCGGCCACATCCGCGAGCAGGCCGAGGCAGCCTGCCAGGAGGCCGACGTCATCGTGTTCGTCGTCGACGCCACCACGGGCGTCACCGAGGAGGACGAGACGGTCGCGCGCATCCTGCGTCGCGCCGGCAAGCCCGTTTTCCTCGTCGCCAACAAGCTCGACAACCCCGCCGACGAGAAGACCCTCTGGGACTTCTACGCCCTGGGCCTCGGGGAGCCGCGCCCCATCTCGGCCACCCACGGCCACGGCACCGGCGACCTGCTCGACGAGGTCGTGGCGGCGCTGCCCGAGCCCGCCGAGGAGCCCGAGTACCCATCCGACGCCCTGCGCGTCGCCATCATCGGACGCCCGAACGTGGGCAAGTCCTCGATCACCAACCGCTTCGCAGGCAAGAACCGCTCGATCGTCTCCGACGTCGCCGGCACCACGCGCGACGCGCTTGACGTCGTGGTCGAGCGCGAGGGCAAGCGTTACCGCCTCGTCGACACGGCTGGCATGCGCAAGCGCAACCTCGTCCACGAGGACGTCGAGTACTACAGCCTCGTGCGCGGGTTGCGCGCCATCGACGAGGCCGACGTGTGTCTGCTCGTGGTCGACGCCTCCGAGGGCGTCACCGAGCAGGACCAGAAGGTCGCGGGCCTTGCCATCGAACGCGGCTGCGCTCTCATTATCCTGCTTAACAAATGGGACCTCGTCCGTACCGAGGAGCAGCGCGAGGACGTCATGATGAGCGTCGCCCGCCGCATGACGTTTGCCCCCTGGGCTCCCGTCATCCGTGTCTCGGCCCTTACCGGCCGCTCGCTCGACAAGGTCTGGCCCGTCGTCGACCGCGTGGGCGAGGCCCACTCCGGCAAGGTCCCCACGGGCACGCTCAACAACCTGCTCGCCCAGATGCGCGAGAGCGGCCACACCGTCTCCAAGGGCGCCAAGCGCCTGCGCATCCAGTACGCCAACCAGACCGGCAACTGCCCGCCGGCCATCACGTTCTTCTGCAACTTCCCCGAGCTCGTCGACGACAACTTCAAGCGCTATCTCGAGAACCGCCTGCGTGAGCAGTTCAACCTTGAAGGTACGCCGGTGAGGCTGCGCTTCCGCAAGAAGCAGAGCTCGTAGGTTCGCGCACACCCGACCGGAGGTTTTCAGGACATGCAGGTCAACGTGGCGGCCCTCGTCGCCTATCTCGTCGCGACGTTCTTCGTCTGCGGCATTCCGTTTGGCAAGATCATCGCCCGCGCCAAGGGCGTGGACATCCAGCGCGTGGGCTCGGGAAACATCGGCACCACCAACGTCGCCCGCGAGATTGGCAAGGGCGCCGCTGTCCTCACGCTGCTCTTTGACGCCGGCAAGGGCGCGCTTGCCACGGGCCTCGCCGGCGCGCTCTTCCCACAGTGGGTCACGGGCGGCGTCGCCTGCGACCCCACGGGCGCCGGCGCCTGGTGCGTGGGCCTCGTGATGATGGCGGCCGTCTGCGGCCACATCTTCTCGCCGTTCCTGGGGTTCCACGGCGGCAAGGGCATCGCCGTAGGCGTGGGGTCGCTGCTGGGCTTCGCCTGGCCCGTAGGGCTCATCGAGCTTGGCATCTTCATCGCGATCGCCTACCTCACCAAGCGCGTCTCGGCAGGCTCCGTCACGGTGGCCGGCATCGTCGGCCTCGTGCTCGCCCTCTTCTACGGGCCCAACCTGCCCCAGGACCTCATCGTCGAGGCCGCGGGCCTCGTCGTGGTGTGGGCGCACCGCTCCAACATCAGAAAGCTCGCCCGCGGCGAGGAGAAGCCCTTCTCGTTCCACAAGAAGGGCGACCCCGTTGCGCCCGACGACCCGTCCGTGGGGGCAGGCAAGTGACGCGCGTGGCCGTCGTTGGCGCAGGCTCGTGGGGCATCGCCTTCTCCGGCCTGCTCGCTCACAACGTAGACGAGGTCGCGCTGTGGTGCCACTCGCATGCATCCGCGCGCGAGCTTGACGAGAATCGCCGCAGCTCGCGCTACCTGAGGGACTACGAGCTCGCCCCCAACGTGAGCGCCACCGCAGACCTCGCCGAGGCCGTGCGCGGCGCCGACGCCGTGGTGCTCGCCACTCCCTCGTCGTTTCTGCGCGGCGTGGCCCACGAGCTGTCCTTCCACCTGGGGGCAGACACCGCCGTCCTCGTGCTCACGAAGGGCATCGAGCCCCACTCGGGCCTGCTCATGAGCGAGGTCGCGGCAGACGAGCTGGGTCACCCCGAGCGCGTGGCGGCGCTCAGCGGCCCCAACCACGCCGAGGAGGTGAGCCGCCAGATGTTCTCCGCGGCCGTCCTGGCAGCCCCCTCGACCGACCTCGCGCAGCGTCTGCGCGGTATCGTAGCCACGCCGGCCTTCCGCGTCTACGTCTCGCAGGATCTGCGCGGCGTCGAGACGTGCGGCGCCGTCAAGAACGTCATCGCTATCGCCTGCGGCGCCTGCGCGGGCCTGGGGCTTGGCGATAACACGCTCGCCGCCATCATGACCCGTGGCATCGCAGAGATCGGACGGCTCGTCGCAGCCCTCGGAGGGGAGCCCATGACCTGCATGGGCCTCGCCGGCATGGGCGACCTAGTCGCCACCTGCACCTCACGGCACTCGAGGAACCGTCGCTTTGGCGAGGCCTTCGTGCGCGGCACCACGCTCGAGGAGTTCGAGGGCCGCTCGCACATGGTGGTAGAGGGCGCCCGCGCGGCAGAGAGCGTGCGCGAGCTCGCTCACGCCAGGGGAGTCGAGGTGCCCCTCGTCGACAGCGTGTGGGACCTCATCCACGGCGGCGTGGGCATCGAGAGCATCAGCGCCCAGCTCACGGGCCGCACCCCCAACACCGAGTTCTACGGCATGGACCACAGCTAGCCCAGGCCGTTCGCACCATAGTCCGCAGCCTACGAAAGGAAGCACATGCTCGAAGACGTCATGATCGCTCCGTCGATCCTCTCCGCCGACATCGCCCACCTCGCCGCAGACCTCGAGGCCATCTCCACGGCCGACTACGTCCACGTCGACGTCATGGATGGCCACTTCGTGCCCAACCTCACGTTTGGTCCCAACGTCGTCAAGGCCGTCAAGGCCTGCACCGACGTCCCCGCCGACGTGCACCTCATGATCTCGAACCCCGACGAGATGGCCGTCGAGTACGCCCGCGCCGGCGCCGACCTCGTCTCCTTCCACGTCGAGGCCGCCACGCACGCCCACCGCATCGTTTCGGCCATCCACGAGGCGGGCGCCAAGGCCGGCATGGTCATCAACCCCGCCACGCCCGTGAGCTCGCTCGAGGCCATCATCGCCGACCTCGACCTCGTGCTTGTCATGTCGGTGAACCCCGGTTTTGGCGGCCAGAAGTTCATCCCCGGCTCGCTGCGCAAGGTGGGCCAGGTGCGCGCCCTCGCCAACGAGCAGGGCGTGAGCCCCATCATCGAGGTCGACGGCGGCTGCAGCGCCGCCAACGCCGCCGAGCTCGTCGAGGCCGGCGCCACGATGCTCGTTGCCGGCAGCGCCGTCTATGGCAAGTCCGACCGCGCCGCCGCGATTGCCGAGATCCGCGAGGCAGGACGTGCCGGCCTCGCTAAGAGGGCGTAGGTACATGGCCGAGAAGCACTACACCTACCTCGACTACGCGGCCTCGGCGCCCCTGCGCGACGTCGCCCGCGACGCCTGGCTCGCCTACCACGACAAGCCCTGGAGCGTCGCCAACGCCAACTCGCTGCACACGCTGGGACGCAGCGCCGCCCGCGACCTCGAGGCCGCCCATCGCATGCTTGCGCGCTGCATCGGCTGCGGCTTCAGGCCCAACGAGGTCATCCTCACGAGCGGCGGAACCGAGTCGAACAACCTTGCCGTGCTCGGCATGGCCGAGGGCGCACGCCGCAAGAGCGCCAACAGGCGCAACCGCGTGGTTCTCTCCGCGATCGAGCACGACTCGGTACTCGACGTCGCGAGCATCCTGCGCGGGCGCGGCTTCGAGGTGGTCCTCGCCGGGCCCGGCCGCGACGGCGTCGTGAGCGCCGAGGAGGTCGCGAGCGTCATGGGCGACTCGTGCGCCCTCGTGAGCGTCATGGCCGCGAACAACGAGACGGGCGTCATCCAGCCCACGGCCAATATCGTCGAGGCGGCGCACGCGGGCGGCGCGCTCGCACACGTCGACGCCGTGCAGGCCTTTGGCCGCATCGACCTCGACTGCGCCAAGGCAGACGCGGTCTCGGTGGCCGCCCACAAGATCGGCGGCCCTCTCGGCGTGGGTGCGGTGGCCATGCGCACGCGCTGCCCCTTCGATGCCCAGTCGCTCGGCGGCGGGCAGGAGTTGGGCCGCAGGCCCGGCACACAGGACGTCGCTGGCGCCGTCGCCTTCGCCGCGGCAGCCGAGCTCGTCTGCCGCGAGCTTCCCAGCGTCCGCCCCGCGGTCGAGGCGCTCGCCAACCATGTCTACGAGCGCCTCTGCGCGCCTGGGACCGGGATTATCCCCACGACGGTGGCGCATGTCGACCACACGAGGCTGCCCGGCATGGTGAGCGTCATGGTGCCCTCGATGGACTCCGAGTCGCTCGTGCTCAAGCTAGACGACATGGGCTTCGAGGTCTCGGCGGGCTCCGCTTGCTCGAGCGGGTCGCTCGACCCCAGCCACGTGCTCTCCGCCATGGGCATCGCCCGAGACGAGGCGCTGGGGTCGCTGCGCGTGAGCTTCGATGAGCGCGTCACGCTCGAGGAGCTCGACGCCTTCTGCGACGCCCTGCTCGGCATCGTCTCCGCCAAATAGCATCAATCTCTGGGCCCGGTTCGTCCGGGCCCTTTTTCAAGGGGAGGCATCGTGAACGTCTCGGAACTTGAACAGCTCCTGCTCGCACGCTTTCCGGCCGAAGACGCCGAGAGCTGGGACCGCCCCGGCCTTCTCGTGGGTAACCCACGCGACGAGGTCTTGGCAGTCGCCTGCGCCCTCGACCCCACACCGCAGGCTATCCGCCGGGCGGCAGCAGCCGGAGCCAACGTGCTCGTGACCCACCACCCAGCCTTTCTCGATGCGCCCTCGCGCATGACGCCCGAGGCCACCACGAGCTCGCAGGCAGGTGCTGCCGTCTTCGAAGCGGCACGCCTGGGCGTCTCGCTCATCGCGATGCACACGAACCTCGACAGAAGCGAAGCGGCGCTCGACCAGCAGGCAAGTCTCCTTTGCCTTGTGCGCATGGGTCGCCTCGTGGAGCCAGACGGATACGGCGCCCTGCTCGACGCGGGCGGCCTGACGCTCGACGAGCTCGCGAAGCGCGCGGCTGCGGCCTACGGCTGCACGCCCACGGTCTGGGGCGAAGATTCCCGCAAGCTAGGCGTCGTCGCCGTCTGCTCCGGCTCGCTGGGGTTGCTAGGTGAGGTCGCGCGCATGCGAGGCGTCGATTGCGTGATTGCTGGGGAGGCGGGATATCATCGCCTCCTCGAGCTCGATTGCGCTGGAGTTGCCGCTATACTCGTGGGGCACGATGCCTCGGAGCGGCCCTACGCGGGCCTGCTCGCGGACACGATTCGCGCCGGGGCACCTGATACACGCATACAAATCCTGGACGAGGGCCTGCGCTGGCACGCGTTTGGCACGGGGAGTGAGTGACATGTCTGAGGCATCCAACCTGCTGAGACTTCAGGAGATCGACCTGGAGCTCATGAAGTCGAAGAAGACGGCCGCGGCGCTTCCGCAGCGCGCCCGCGTTGAGGCGGCTCGCGCGGCCTCCAAGAAGGTCGCCGGCGAGCTCACCAAGATCGTGGGCCAGCGCAAGGACATTGAGATCGAGATCAACGACCTCGCCGAGTCTAAGGAGTTCTTCTCGCAGAAGATGACCGAGATCCAGACCGGTACCTACAACCAGGACTTCCGCAACGCCCAGGAGATGGAGTACAACCTCTCCCTGCTCGCCAAGAAGATCGAGAAGTGCGACTTCGACACCGACAAGCTGCTGCCCCAGCTCGAGACTGTCGAGCGCGCCGAGGCCAACGCCCGCGCCCTTACCGACAAGCTCGAGCGCGAGGAGGCCGCTCAGCTCGACTCGTTCAAGCAGGCCATGGCCCAGATCACCGACAAGGTGAAGGCCCTCGCCGCCGAGCGCGAGCGCATCGTGGCCGCGCTGCCCGCCAAGATGGTCGCCGACTACGAGGCGGCCCGCGCGCGCTTTGGCGGCCTCGCCGTCGAGACGCTCGTGGGCAACCGCCCGTCGGCCTGCCGCGTGACGCTTCAGCCGAGCTCGTTCACCGACATCCGCAGGAGCGGCGCTGAGGTCACAACCTGCCCCTACTGCAAGCGCATCCTCGTGGTTTCCACGGAAGAGGAGGAGTAGCACCATGGCTGTTACGCTCGTCGATAGTCACGCGGCGCGCGTGGCCCTGTTCGTCACCGGCGGCATCGCGGCCTACAAGGCCTGCGAGGTACTGCGCAGCCTTCAGAAGGAGGGCTGCGAGGTCCGCGTGGCGATGACCAGGAGCGCCTGCGAGCTCGTGGGCCCGCGCACCTTCGAGGCGCTCTCGGGCCACCACGTCACCCTCGACCTCTTCGATGATGAGACGAGCCCTATCCCGCACATCGATCTCGCCGAGTGGGCAGACCTCGCCCTTGTGGCCCCCGCCACCGCCAACGTCATCGCCAAGATGGCCCACGGCATCGCGGACGACGCGGTGAGCACCACGCTGCTCGCCTGCCCCTGCCCGGTCGTCGTGGCCCCCGCGATGAACGTCCACATGTGGCAGAACCTCGCCACCGTGGCCAACGTCGAGACGCTCAAGGCGCGCAACTACCTCATCGTAGGTCCCGAGAGTGGACGGCTCGCCTGCGGCGAGACCGGTGCCGGCAAGCTTGCCTCGCCTGAGCAGATAGTCTCCGCCGCCCTCTACCGCCTGCGCGCCCGCGGCGACCTCGCCGGCCGCAGAATCGTCATCACCGCCGGCCCCACGCACGAACCGGTCGACCCGGTGCGCTACCTCTCCAACGCCTCGAGCGGCAAGATGGGCTACGCCATCGCCGCGGCCGCTGCCGCCCACGGCGCGCACGTGACGCTTATCTCGGGCCCGGTGTCGCTGCCCGAGCCCGCGGGCGTGGGCGTCATCCACGTCACGACGGCCTCCGAGATGCTCGACGCCACGCAGGACGCCTTCGCCACGGCGGACGCCGCGATCCTCGCCGCCGCCGTGTCGGACTACCGCCCCGACAAGGCCGCGGACCACAAGCTCAAGAAGGCCGCGGAGCCGCTCGACAAGATCGAGCTTGCCGAGAACCCCGACATCCTCGCCACGATCTCTGCCGACCGCGGCGACCGCATCGTCGTGGGCTTTGCCGCCGAGACCGACAACCTGCTGCAGAACGCCCGCGAGAAGCTCGCGCGAAAGGGCTGCGACCTCATCGTCGCCAACGACGTCTCGCGCGAGGACTCCACCTTTGGCGCCGACACCAACTGCGTGACGATCGTCTCGCCCCATGACGAGGAGACCCTCGACTGCATGCCCAAGGAGCAGGTCGCCGAGGCCATCATCGAGCGCGTGCACGACCTGCTCGAGCCCGACGACGACTACCTCGCCCCGAGCTCGCCCGACGCCACGCTGCTCATGCCCAAGGCGGGCGCATAGCCGTGCTGAGCGTAGGCTGCCACATCTCGAGCGCGGGAGGCTTCGAGGCCATGGGCGAGCGCGCCCTTGACCTCGGTGCCACGACGTTTGCCTACTTCACGCGCAACCCGCGCGGGGGCTCCGCCAAGAAGGCCGACCCCTCAGACGCAGGCAGGCTCGTCTCGCTCATGGCGGAGCACGGCTTTGGCAGGATCGTGGCGCACGCACCGTACACGATGAACCTCTGCTCGGCCAAACCAGACGTGCGCGCCTTCGCGCGCGAGGCCATGGCGGCAGACCTGCGGACAATGGAGCTCGTGTCGGGCAACTACTACAACTTCCACCCCGGCTCCCACGTGGGCCAGGGCGCAGACATCGGCATCGAGCTCATCGCGCAGGGCCTCAACGAGGCGCTTGAGCCCGGCCAGCACACCACCGTGCTGCTCGAGACCATGGCCGGCAAGGGCACCGAGGTGGGCCGCAGCTTCGAGGAGCTCGCGCAGGTCCTCGATCTCGTCGACCACGACGAGCTCATGGGCGTGTGCCTCGACACCTGCCACGTGAGCGATGCGGGCTACGACATCTCCGCAGACCTCGACGCGGTGCTCGACGAGTTCGACCGCGTGCTGGGCATCGAGCGCCTGCGGGCCCTGCACCTCAACGACTCCAAGAATCCGGTGGGCGCGCACAAGGACCGCCACGAGCGCCTGGGCCTGGGCCACCTGGGGCTTGGCTGCTTTGCGGCCATCGTCACCAACGAGCGCACCCGCGACCTGCCGCTCGTCCTCGAGACCCCCAACGAGGCGCCTGGGTACGCGGCAGAGATCGAGGCCCTGCGCCGCCTGGCCGCGGGCGAGGACTTGGCCGAGGTCGAGGCTAGGCTCACCAGCACGAGAGACACTGACAGGTAGGGAAGTACTTCGTGGGAATTCTTATAGGATGCGAGCACCTCAGCCACGAGTGGCCCGGCAAGCCCGTGCTCGACGACGTCACGATCGGCGTCAACGAGGGCGACCGCATTGGCATCGTGGGCAAGAACGGCGACGGCAAGTCGACGCTGCTGCAGCTCATCGGCCACAGGCTCGAGGTCGAGCAGGGGAGCGTCACCTGGCGCAGCAACATCTCGGTGGGCATGCTCGGCCAGTCCGACGACCTCGACGACGACCGCCCCGTGAGCTATGCCGTCGTGGGCGACACGCCCGAGTACGAGTGGGCCTCGAACCCCGAGACCCGCCGCATCATCGCCGAGCTCATCGGAGACGTCGACTGGAACGCCAACGTGAGCACGCTCTCGGGCGGCCAGCGCCGCCGCGTCGACCTCGCCCGCCTGCTCATCGGCACCTACGACGTGCTGCTGCTCGATGAGCCCACCAACCACCTCGACATGGGCGCCATCACCTGGCTCGCCGCCCACCTGCGCCACCGCTGGGCGGCAGGGACGAGCGCCATGCTCGTCATCACCCACGACCGCTGGTTCCTCGACGAGACGTGCGAGAGCATGTGGGAGGTCCACGACCGCGTGGTCGAGCCTTTCGAGGGCGGCTACTCGGCCTACATCCAGCAACGCGCCGAGCGTGAGCGCATGGCGCAGGCAAGCGAGGAGCGCAGGCAGAACATCCTGCGCAAGGAGCTCGCATGGCTGTCCCGCGGCGCCCAAGCGCGCAGCAGCAAGCCGAAGTTTCGCATCGAGGCGGCCCGCGCCCTCGTGGCCGACGTCCCGCCCATGAGAAACCCGCTCGAGCTCAAGCGCCTCGCCATGAGCCGCCTGGGCAAGCAGGTCTTCGAGCTCAAGCAGGCCACTGTGGCCTATGACGGGCGCGTCGTGCTCGACCACCTCGACTGGCTCATCGGGCCGGGGGACCGTTACGGCATCCTGGGCGAGAACGGCGCCGGCAAGACGACGCTGCTGCGCCTGCTCGACGGCAAGCTCGCCCCCACGAGCGGCCGCGTGAAGATCGGCAAGTCGGTGAAGCTCGGCATCCTGTCGCAGCACATCGACCTGCTCGCCGACAAGCTCGACTGGCGCGTCCGCGAGCTTCTGGGCACCTACAAGCGCAGCTACATCATCGGCGGCAAGGAGTACACGCCTACCAAGCTCCTCGAGAACCTCGGGTTCGACAAGAACGAGCTCGACACGCCCATTGCTGATCTCTCGGGCGGCCAGTCGAGGCGCCTCGCGCTCATGTGCGTGCTGCTCGACGAGCCCAACGTCCTCATCCTCGACGAGCCCGGCAACGACCTCGACACCGACATGCTCGCCGTCATGGAGGACCTGCTCGACACCTGGCCGGGAACCCTGCTACTCGTGAGCCACGACCGCTACCTCATGGAGCGCGTGACCGACGACCAGTACGCCCTCATCGACGGCCAGCTGCGCCACTGCCCGGGTGGCGTCGACGAGTACCTGCGCCTTATTGGAAGCAACCACGGTGACGGCCGCGTCAAGGGCAAGGGGCCCGCGCCCAAGGCTCCCATCACGGCCCCCGCTCAGGCAGGTCGGGAGGCGCCAGCCGTGCAGGCGGTGAGCGGCCTGTCGAGCGCCGAGGAATGGCGCCTCAAGAAGCAGCTCGCAAGCATCGAGCGCAAGATGGAGACCCAGCGCGGCCGCATCGCGGAGCTCGAGGAGGCCATGGGGCAGGTCGACCAGACCGACTACGTGGCGCTCGAGAAGGCCCAGGCCAACGTCGACGCGGCAAAGGCCCAGCTCGACGAGCTCGAGGGCGAGTGGCTGGAGCTCGAGGAGACGCTCGAGGGCTAGCGCCGCGCTGCACCGAGCCCTCGGTTTCGGTAGAATTATGTAAACCTACGCTCACGCACGCGCCCGTCAGGGCGGGAATGGAGAGACCATGGCCGCAACGTGCCAGATCATGTGCGACTCGACCTGCGACTTCACCGCCGAACAGGCCGAGCGCGAGAACATCCGCATCCTGCCGTTCCACTACGTCGAGGCGGGCAAGCCCGACGGGGGACTCTCGGGCGACGACGACCTCTTCCAGAGCCGCAGCGCCCACGAGTTCTACGACGCCATCCGCCGCGGCGCCATGCCCATGACGTCGCAGCCCTCGCAGCTCGAGTACGACGAGGCCTTCCAGGCCGCTTACGAGAGCGGCGTGCCCACGGTCATGTTCTGCATCTCGAGCGGCCTCTCGGGCGGCTACCAGGGCGCCTGCGCCTCGCTCGAGCGCCTCAAGGAGGCGCACCCTAACGAGGAGGTGCGCATCTACGTCATCGACTCGCTGATCGCCTCGACCTCGCTCACGCTTCTTCTCGAGGAGGCCTGTCGCCAGCGCGACGCCGGGCTCAACGCCGAGCAGCTCGTGATGTGGGCTGAGGAGGCGCGCTACCACGTGCACACGATCTTCATGGTCGACAACCTTGACGCGCTGCATCGCGGCGGCAGGCTCCCCAAGGGCGTGGCCGTCATCGGAGACGCGCTCGACGTCAAGGCACTGCTGCACTTCAACCTCGACGGCACGCTGGGTATCCGCGGCGTGGCGCGCGGACGCAAGAAGGGCATTCGCAAGATCGTCGACTTCTTCGAGAAGACCCGCGAGCTCGAGCCCTATGGCCACGTCGTCGCCGTGGGCGACGCCGACGCGCCCGACGACGGCTATGCCGTAGCCTCCGTGCTGCGCGAGTTCGACCCCGAGCTCGCCGTCTCGCGCCCCACGATCGGCCCGACCATCGGCTCGCACGTGGGTCCCGGCATGGTCAGCTGTTGCTTCTGGGGCCACGACCGCAGGAGCGACAAGCAGATCTCGAGGGTCAAGGGTGTAACGCGGGGCTAGACTCGTCCTCTTCGTCATGCGACCGCACGGTTTTCTCGCCTTCTAGCTCGCGTTTTGCACGCAATGCGAGATCCGGGGAGAAATTGATTCAAATTTCTTCTTGCACGAGCATCTGAGAGCTGTTATTCTCTTCCTTGCTGCAAGCGAGCAGCACAGACGGGTGGTGGCGCAGTTTGGTAGCGCACTTGACTGGGGGTCAAGGGGTCGCTGGTTCGAATCCAGTCCACCCGACCA
>ENA-OVGE01001181-OVGE01001181.1-human-gut-metagenome-genome-assembly--contig:-NODE-1181-length-21079-cov-4.419092_pt1 | contig 21079 bp, 13 predicted proteins | sample MGYA00237769_ERZ505417 | MGnify/ENA primary metagenome ERZ505417 (study PRJEB26158, sample SAMN06016403) | human gut metagenome | biome: human gut; feature: ankylosing spondylitis patient; material... | reverse complement strand
GAAGCAGCGCTGGGATGGTAGTGTGGCGTCCCTTGCCTGCCAATCCAGGCGGGCACGCCGCGCGTGCCATTGCTTTGCGTGGACAACCGCGCAGGGGTGTGTTAGAATGCAAATAGAATGGCCTGAAGTGGGAGAAATGAACGTGGAGCTGCTGAAAATGGGGCTGCTTTTGCTGGTCGGATTCCTGTTTGGCGGGTACCACTTTGACGATCAGGTGCTGATCTCGGAGCGGCTGTCCGGCCATCATCGTGTGAAGCTGAAAAACACTCGCGTGCTCAAAGTGTTTTTGTTCTTGCGCGATAAAAACCAACGCAGTTATTTTTCGACGGTCGCCGTTTGCCTGCAGATTTACGCATATCTTCTGGGAATCGCGAACTTTCTTTTGGCAGCCGTAATCCGTACTCGCGAAGCGGTCGATATTGTGTTATATATTGACTATGGTTTTGGATTACTGGGCATGTTCGCAATTGTGTTCTTTGGTGCCTTTTATAGCATGAAGCGCAAAAAATGAGCGAGGATGGGTGCGCGCCATCTTTCAACCGATGAGAGGATGAGAGATATAGGAGTGGAATGTATGAATTTTTGCTGCGAAGATATGCAGGCACATGTCCGCATCGTGACGGAACACACGGCACAGCTCTGCGATGGCGAAGTAATCTCATATCTGCCGCAGTTTTATGAATACGGCATCCCGTGCGGGGATGGGCATTCGCATATCGTGATCCATTACTGTCCGTGGTGTGCAAAGCCTCTGCTGCCGGACCTGCTGATAGAGTGCGGGGTTGATCTTCTCCAGCCGCTCCGTCAGGTCCTTGTGGACGGTCGATTTTGAAACGCCGAATTGTTTGGCGGCGGCGCGGACGGTGGTATTGTTGGCGAGAAGATATTCCGCAAGATCGCATGCGCGCGCTTCCATGTCCGTGTGCACTTACACCACTCCCCATATTTGCGTAATTCAGTATATGAATTTCTGCGGGGAATATGAGGCGGCGTCCGGCGCCGGCTGCCGTGCGGTGCGGGGATCGGAATATCCGGTGTGCGCTCACGTCCGTCGTGTACAAAAAACTTCATAATTTGCAGGGAAAGCGGTTGCATCAAATTGCGAAATATGCTAAAATTAGACAGCATTATAGATGATTATGGATGATTGTGCATTCGTTGCAATTGGGAACACTGCGAGACGGCTGCGGTGCGGCCGGGATGCAGCAGTGCCTTTGACATAGCATCGGAAATTGGAGGCAGCCAGCCGGCTGCAGGGAAAGGACACGCGATTTCATGAAACAGGAAGAAGGAACAATGCAGATCGGCCTGCTGACGCTGCTCAAGGCACTGTGGAAACGGATGTGGCTGGTGATCTTGGCGGTCTTGCTGTGCGGCGCGGCGGGCTTTTGCATCGCGCGCTTTTGCGTCACGCCCATGTACAAGGCCGGGGTCATGATGTATGTGAACAACAACTCGCTGCCCAGCGGCGGAAAAGATACGATCAGTTCCTCCGACCTGTCGGCGGCTCAGAGTCTTGTGGATACCTATGTAGTCATTCTCAATACCCGGGCGACGCTGGAAGAGGTGGCCGACAAGGCCAATGTCAACTATTCCTATGATGAGCTCAAGCACATGGTCTCCGCTACGGCGGTGAATTCCACCGAGGTGTTTGAGGTCACCGTCACCAGCGCTGACCCCGAGGAAGCGCAGCGCCTCGTGAACACTGTGACGCAGGTGCTGCCGACCCGGATCGCTTCCGTGGTGGAGGGTACCTCCGTGCGCGTGGTGGACAATGCCGTGACCCCCTCGAAAAAGGCGTCTCCAAGTTATTCACTGTACACGATGCTTGGCGCGCTGGTGGGTTTCGTGGTCAGCGCCGCCTACGTGATCCTGCGCGAGCTGTTCGATGACCGAATCCACGATGAGGACAGCCTGCTGCAGATGTACCACACCATTCCCGTTCTGGCGGTGATCCCGGAGCTGACTTCCAGTTCCTCCGCCGGTTACGGCGGCAGCTATGGCTACTACGGAGCCCCAAAGCAGGAGGAGGGCACGAAGAAATGAGTAAGATCGGTAAGCGAGAGGTGCCTATGACCCGTTCCCAGCAGCGGAAGCTGTTGGGTGACCATTTGAGTTTCGCCGCGGCGGAGGCGTATAAGCTGCTGCGCACGAACCTGATGTTCGCACTGCCTGACAGCGGCGGATGCCGTGTCGTTGGCGTGACCAGCGCCCTGCAGGGCGAGGGAAAGAGCACGACCTCCATGAACACGGCCTATACCATCGCCGAGACCGGACAGCGGGTGCTGTTGATCGAGGCGGATATGCGCCTGCCCAACGTGGCCAGGTGCCTGGGGCTGCGGCCGAATCTGGGCCTATCGGATCTGCTGGCGGGCCTGTGTACTTTGAATGATGTGGTGCAGCCCAGCGGTATGCTGGATAATCTGCGCATCATCGCTGCCGGAAGCATCCCGCCCAATCCCATGGAGCTGCTTGGCTCCGATCAGATGGGGCGTCTGCTGGATATTCTGCGGCAGTTTTATGACTTTATCATCTTTGACCTGCCGCCGGTGAACGTCGTGGCCGACGGTCTGGTCATCTCCAGGCTGGTGCAGGGTATGATCATGGTGGTGCGTCAGGATTACGGTGACCGCCGCGCCATTGCCGACGCTGTGCGGCGGCTGCAATACCTTGATGTGAAGATCCTGGGCTTTGTGATGACGTACAGCCAGACCGGGAAAAAGAGCTATGGCTACCGCAAGTACGGCTATGGCTACGGCTATGGCAAGCACGGTCGCGGTCACGATTACGGCTATGCATACGGCAGAAAAGCGTCTCACAATCCCCGGTTTACCGACAGCGTGCTGGACAAGGATGCGGAACGCCGGGGGGCGTCTCCGGACAGGGATCATAAGCACGCCGGCGGCCAGACAAGGGCCGAAACGAAATGATCGACCTGCACACACACGTGCTGCCGGGTATGGATGACGGCAGCCGCAGCCCGGAGGAGAGTGCCCGGATGCTGCGTGAGCTGGCTGCGCAGGGCGTCACACTGGCTGCTGCCACGCCGCATTTTTACGCCGGCGAAAACAGTCCTGACCGGTTTCTGCGCCGCCGGAAAGAGGCGTGGGAGCGCCTGCAGCCGGCTCTGGAGCCGGGGATGCCGGAGCTGACTCTTGGGGCGGAGGTCTGCTATTTTGAGGGCCTGTGCCGCAACGATGAGCTGCCGCTCCTGTGCATGGAGGGAACGGACACGCTGCTGCTGGAGATGCCCTTTGAGCCGTGGAGTCGGCGGATGCTCGGCGATCTGCTGGAGCTGGCCGATCGGGGCGACATGCGCGTGGTGCTGGCGCACGTGGAGCGGTACATGCCGTTCCAGAGCCGGGATGTGTGGGATCACGTACTGCAGAGCATGGTGCTGATGCAGAGCAATGCGGATTTTTTCCTCGCGCTGCGCAGCAGACGCCGGGCTCTGCACCTGCTGCGGGACGGTCAGGTGCAGCTTTTGGGCTCGGACTGTCACGGAATGGAGCACCGACCGCCGCGGATCGGTTCTGCGGCGGCATATATACGCAGACATCTGGGGGATGGCGTGCTGGAGCGGATCGACACGCTGGCAGCCTCGCTGCTGTGCGCTGAAATCTGATTGGGAGAGAGATAGGAAGGAGACATGCGGCCGATGGAGCAGGTCGTGCAAGACGGCGCTCGGGAGATTTATCAGGTCGAACAATCTGCCGTTGTGGAAAAGCCTGTATATCAGGCGGTGAAGCGGCTTTTTGATGTGGTGGTGTCTGCGCTGGCGCTGCTGATACTTGGGATCCCCATGCTGCTGCTGATGCCGGTGATCCGGGCTGATTCACCGGGGCCGGCGATATTTCGGCAGGAGCGGCTGGGTAAGGGCGGTAAGCCCTTTGTCATTTATAAATACCGCACCATGCAGATGGATGCAGAGCGGGACGGACCTCAGTGGGCGCGCGCTCACGATGTCCGCTGTACCAAGTTGGGCCGCCTGCTGCGGCGCGGGCATATTGATGAGCTGCCCCAGCTGGTGAACGTGCTGCGCGGGGAAATGAGTCTGGTGGGTCCTCGGCCCGAACGGGCCTGTTTCTATCAGGAGTTTGAGATCCGTGGCTTCAGCCAGCGGCTGCAGGTCACGCCCGGCATTACCGGCTGGGCGCAGATCAATGGCGGCTATGAGCTGCTGCCGGAGGAAAAGATCCTGTTTGATATGGAATACATCCGTCACCGCTCCGTGATGTTTGACATCCGGTGTCTGCTGGGAACCGTGCGTGTGGTGTTCCGGCACGACGGCGCCAGATAACGAGAGGGGAGAGCGAGAACATGAAGCAACATGGGAAGCGGCGCATAGCCGCCGTGTTGGCGGGGCTGTGCGCGGTGCTGCTGGCGGCAGGCTGCACAAAGACGCCTGCGTCCGCGCAGGAAACGCCGGCCGCCGGTGACAGCGGTCCGGTTACACTGATGACCATCTCCACCCGCTATGGGGATCTCTGCTTTTCTGACCAATGGGGAGAAAGCCTTCAGGTGGAGCATAGCTCCAGCGGCAGCACGGAGATTGCCGCCTTTACTGCGGATATTGACGGACAGACATACCCGCTGTTTCGGGTAGAGATCGTCGACAGCGCCGGTGACCCCAGCGCGGTCGGGACACTGACTGACTCGCAGGGCGTCCGGCGGGATGTGTTTGTCAGCATGGATCCCCTGCCCGAGGAAGAGCTGCCGGATCAGCTGTATGCCATGCGCGATGGTGTGAACGATCTGATCGATCAATTGAAATGATATAAGGGGGAGACAGAAACGATGAGAATGTGTAAGAAATGGCTGGCGGGCCTGCTGGTGCTGGTAATGCTGCTCAGCGCGCTGGCTCCGGCGGCCTTTGCCGTAACGGCAGAGAATGTCGCCGATGAAACGGCGTATGCCGACTCCGCCGCTGATGACGGCATGACTGATGTCACCGTGGCCGACACGGCGCAGGCGCAGCCGGCGCGGGATGTGTCGGACTACGCGTCGTTCCTAGCCAACCTGAAGGTGCTGGAGGGCTATGCACAGACCTACGCCCGCGAGCACGTGGGCGAAGATGCTGTGGGCCTGACCATCAACTACATTCGCTGCGGTGTGGCCAAATACACCGGCGGTACCTGGACTATGTTGGCCGGTGAGGAAAAAACGGACTTCACTGCCTATGTGGCGCAGCAGGATGCGGCCAATGGCACCAGCGCAGCCGCGCTGCGCAGTCTGCAGGAATTCACCCTGCCCAACGGCGACAAGGTGGACTTTGTGCACATGTTCGGCTGCATGGATATCACCTATCACACCATGCAGACAAACGCTTCCGCCGCCGTGACCAACGGAGACCTTGGCGGCTGGGGCGGCGACATCTGTGACCTCATGGACTATACCCAGAAGTACAGCCCCATCACGTCCACCACCGTGGAGGAGATGGCCAATGAGCTGCGTACCGACGGCAAGCACCTGGGCTACGACGATCCGTCCGAGGATGACGATGTGCACAGCTTCGGCATGCTGGATCTGTACGGTGATCTGGACGCTTATTACATCGTGCAGAACCTGACGGGCGGCAAGACCATCAGCGCCGTTATGACCAACTACTTCAACAGCAGCCTGACGGATAAGTTCCGCGCGGACTTCCTGCTGCGCAGCCGTTTCCCCGGCGCCGGCACCAAGGAGGAGCTTCGCGCCGCCGTGCTGTCCGCTTACAAGAGCAACACCGCCATTGCCGCGCTGGAAAGCAGCCGCGGACTGACGGATCTGGACGACCTGCGCACGGCCTGCTGCTATGCCTTTGCCGACTACCTGTATGCGCTGACGGGCACCATCACCGACAAGCCCAGCAACCAATACTATTCCGTGTATTCCAGCGAGACCTCCACGCTGGCGCCCGGCGTTACCCAGACGCTGCGCAGCGCCACGGCCGCAGATGGCAAGACGCTGGTGTATTACATTGCGACGGCGGACGTGACCCGCAGTGACGTGGCTATCTATGCCAACTACAAGGACAATGTGGGCACACCTTGGGGCATGGCGCGCGTGCAGGATCAGATGGACTCCGCCAAGGCGCGCCACTCCGACCCGGAGAACGCGGATCTGTATATCCCCAACTACACGCCTGTGGTGGGCGTGAACGCCGACTTCTACAACATGACCAACGGTGCTCCCTCCGGTGCGCTGGTCATGGAAGGTGTTGAGTACCACGGCGCGGGCAGTGAAAATTTCTTCGCCATCCTCAAGGACGGCACCCCCATCATCGGCGGCCCCTCGGATTACGCCGCCCGTAAAAACGACATTGCAGAGGCCGTAGGTGCCAGCATCCTGCTGGTGAAGGACGGCAAACTGGTCGTCGGAGACAGCGGCGATTATTATAACAGCCGTGCCTCCCGTACCTGCGTGGGCATCACGGCGGACAACCGCGTGGTGCTGATGGTCATGGACGGCCGTCAGGAGCCCGTGTCTGCCGGCGGCAGCGCCATTGAGATTGCTCAGGTCATGCTCGACGCCGGGTGCGTTGTGGCCGTGAATCTTGACGGCGGCGGCTCTACCACGTTCGTGGCCAAGGAGGAGGGCGACGACAATCTGTCTGTCGTGAACCGTCCCTCCGACGGCTATGCCCGTTCCGTCAGCTCCTCGCTGATGGTGGTATCGACGGCCAAGCCCTCCAACGAGTTTGACCACACCATCGTTTCGGCGGACTATGACTATCTCACCGTGGGCACGGCCCTGCCCGTTACCGTAAGCGGCGTCAGCGCCTCCGGCAACGCCGCGGCACTGCCGGAGGGGACGACCCTCCGGGTGACCGACAGCAGCATTGGCTCTGTCAGCGACGGTGTGTTCACCGCATCCGCTGTGGGCGATGTGCAGGTGCAGGCTGTGGCCAACGGCAAGGTGCTGGGCAGCAAGACGCTGCACGTCGTGGTGCCCACCGCGTTGAAGTTTGGCAAGGAGAGCATCAGCGCCATATACGGCGTGCCTGTGGAACTACCGCTGACGGCGCTGTACAATGGCAACCGTGTGGCGGTGAACACGGCCGACGTGTCGCTGGGCTTCGTAGAGAACGGTCAAGCCGTTGCGGAGAGTACGGCCGGAACGATCAGCGGCCTGACCTTCACCGGCAATGAGAGCTCCGGCATCCGCTCCGTGACCATTGGCGCGGCGCTCATGAAAAATGGCCAGCCGGATCTGACCGGTGCCGTGACGATTGCCGTATACCTGTATAAGGCGGGCGAGGCGACCTTCGACTTTGATAACGTCACCGGCGGCGACCGGATGCTGGCATGGAACCGCGAGGTGTCCAATTCCAGCACCCGCGGCGACAATGTTTACTATATTGATAAGCCCGGCGTCTCAATGGACACCACGTATACCTTCGGCGTCGACATGAAGCAGATCCCCATCCCCGAGAAGCTCAAGCCCCTCATGGCACTCCTGCCCGGCGGTGACGACAGCAGCGCCACGGCGTGGGATTTCCTGCTGCAGTTGGCCGAACGCGTCAGCCAGCACACGCAGGTGAAGATCCAGCTTCAGATCCCCGCTGGGATCACCATCGACACTTCGAACATGAAGCTGGTCAACGAGTATTTTGACCTGACCTCCTGCGAGGTGGACAAGGCGACAAATACCCTGACCCTGATCTGCAATTTCAAAAATCAAACCCAGGCCATTGATCCGGCCACGGCCAACTCCCTGTGCATCCTCAGCGGCCTGAAGCTGATCCCCACAAATCGGGCTGCCTGGGAAAATGACCGCCTGACGATCGCCGTCAGCGGCAAACTCAGTTATGACATCTATCTGCGCTCCAACGTAATCTACAGCATTGCGAGCAATGAGGAAGCCCAGCAGACATACGGCATTTACCCCTACCAGAGCGATAAGTACAAGTATAACGGCTCGTGGGAGCGCGGTGCGCATTTCTACGAGGACAATCTCCGCTCCTTTACCGATACGTATGTTCTGGACAAGACCGTCAAGCAGGGCTGGATGCAGGAGGACGGAAAGTGGTTCTACTATCAGAACAACGAGCGGCTCACCGGTATCCACGAGCTGCCCAGCAATGTTTCCGGCGAGAGCGGCAACTATTTCTATGATCTGGGCGACGACGGTGCGTCCAAGGGCAAGATCAGCGGCCTGTTTACGCTCAACGGCAATCTCTACTTTGCCGAAAACGGCAGGCGCATTACCGGATGGAAGGCCATCTCCTATCCCGGCGGCCGGGTCGAAAACTATTTCTTCAACACTTGGAGCTATGCTGCGCTGGATGGAGAGCAGACCATCGGCGGCTATCACTACACGTTCCGGAATCACATTCTGGTTCGCGGCGATCTGATTCACAATGCCAATGGTACGAAGTATATGTGGGCCGGCTCCTGGGCCACGCAGCAGTGGTACACGGTTGACGGCAACCGGTATTATTTCCGCTCCAGCGAATATGCCGCCACGGGCTTTTACGGCATGAATGAGGGCGGCAAAAACGTGATCTACGCCTTCGATAGCAACGGCGTCTGGCAGGAGCATGTCAACGGCTTCTATGACTGGAACGGCAGCACCTATTGGGTGGAAAACGGCATTAAGAATACCGAGCCCGGCCTGCGCTATGTGGATGGGTACTATTATTACTTCAAGTTCGAGACCTTGGGCGCCATGGTCAAAAACGGCACGTACTGGGTCGAGACGCCCAACGGCCTGATGCCGCAGGGCAATTACCAGTTCGACGCACAGGGACGCATGGTGAATCCCAAGGCCTATCAGGGCACTGTGACCTGGAAAAACGACGACGGCACCGTGCTCAAGACCGAAAAGGTGAACTACGGCGCCATGCCGACCTATGGCGGTATTCCCACCAAATCCGCCGATGCCCAGTATACCTACTGCTTCGCCGGCTGGAGTCCGGAGGTGGCGCCCGTCATGGGCGACGTCACTTACAGCGCCGTGTATACCCAGCAGCTCCGCTCCTACACGGTCAAGTGGGTCAACTGGGACGGCTCCACGCTGCGGGAAGATACGGTGTCCTACGGCACGGTGCCTGCCTACGGCGCGGCCGATCCGACCCGCGCGGCCGACGCGAAGAATACGTATGCATTCAGCGGTTGGGACAAAGAGATCGCTGCCGTCACCGGCAATGTGACGTATACGGCGCAGTTCACCGCAGCATGCCGGCACGCTGCCACCACGCTTCGCAATGTGAAAGCTGCCACTTGCACCGAGGACGGTTATACCGGCGATACCTATTGTTCGGACTGCGGTGTGAAGCTCTCCGACGGTGCGGTTATCCCCGCCAAGGGTCACACGGAGGTCATCGACTCGGCTGTCGAGCCTACGTGCACAAAGACCGGCCTGACCGAGGGCAAGCACTGCTCCGTCTGCAATGAGATCATTGTTGCACAGCAGGTCATCCCCGCTGCGGGTCACACGGAGGAGATCCGCGATCAGAAGGACGCGACCCTCACCGAGGACGGCTACACCGGCGACACATACTGTGCTGTCTGCGGTGCGCTGTTGAAGATGGGGACGGTCATCCCCAAGACCGGCGCGACCGTCACCTGGATCGTCGACGGTGTGAAGACGACGCAGGTTTATGCATATGGCGACGTGCCTGCCTATAATGGCACGCCCACCAAGGCCGAGACCCCGTATTACACCTACGCGTTTACCGGTTGGGACAAGGAGCTCACCGCAGTTACCGGCGATGTCACTTACACCGCCCAGTTCCAGGCGGTCGGCAAAAACGGCCTGTGCATCGATGGCGATGATACCTATTGGCTGGAGAATGGCCAGATCGTAAAGGACAAGGGCCTGACGCAGGTTCAGGATGCAGAAGGCCACAACCTGTACTACTACTTTGGCGCGGACGGCAAAGCCGTGAAGAACGTCCTGCCCGCAGGCGGACACGACTTCTGGATTTCTGCGGACAAGACCAACGGTCTGCTGCCTGAGTGGGGCTACTACTTCGATGAAAACGGCGTGATCCTCCACAATGAGCAGTTCCAGAACGGCATTGTCACGGAAGATGATGCCAAGTACTACTACATTGACGGAATCCGCGTCCACATGGGCATGTTCCAGCTGGACGGCAGCTACTACTACGCCAAGAGCAGCGGCCAGTTGGTGACCGGCAAGGAGTACTACTGCGAGCGAATGAACGATACCGGTCTCAAGGCAGGCAAATACGCCTTCGACGCGGACGGCAAGCTCATCCTGAAGAAGAACGGCATTGTGGCGGAGAACGGCAGCCTGTACTATTACAAGGACGGCGTGCTGAACTACGCCGGCCTGATCGAGATCGACGGCAGCTACTACTACGTCAAGACGAGCGGCGAGGTCGTCCACGGCCGCAATTACTGGATCAGCAAGACCAACGGCCTCATGCCCGAGCGCAGCTACACCTTTGCCAATGACGGCAAGATGCTCGATCCGGAGATCAAAGATACCACGAAGGACGGCATTGTGGCGGAGAACGGCAGCCTTTACTATTACAAGGACGGCGTGCTGAACTACGCCGGTTTGATCGAGATCGACGGCAGCTACTATTACGTCAAGACGAGCGGCGAGGTGGTCCACGGCCGCAGCTACTGGATCACCAAGACCAACGGCCTCATGGCCGAGCGCAGCTACACCTTTGCCGATGACGGCAGGATGATCACCGCGTGACCCAATCCGAGCAGGGGTGCCTCCCCGCACCCCTTATATATAAGCGAGCGTATGTAATATGTAACATAAAAGAGGAGGTTCCAAAAGAAATGAAGCAAGCTTTCAAGCGCATTCTGTCTCTGGCATTGGCGCTGCTGATGGTCGTGGTTCTGCTCCCGGCAGGGCTGGTCACGAGCGCGTATGCACTGGACGATATCCAGCAGACAGAAGACTACACCGCCACGGTGCAGGCGGCCGCATCCCCGAGCGTTCAGCCGCTGGCGGATGTCAGCGCCGATGCCGCGGCGACCTTCAGCGTGAACAACACGTCTTACACCGACCTGAATGAGGCGATTAACGCAGCGGTGAACGGCGCCAATAAGACCATCGTTGTAGCTGCCGACGGCACGCTGTCCGGCAATTACACCATTCCGGCCGGTGTTACCCTGCTGGTTCCGTTCGATGATGCCAGCACGCTGTATACAACAGAACCGGAAGCGGTCGAATCCCTAGCTAACCAGACTGCATATCGGACGCTTACGCTGAACAGTGGTGCATCCATCACGGTCAATGGCGCGATCAGTGTCGGTGGGAAGCTTTATGCATCTTCAAACACTCATGTCTGCAAGCCCACTGGTGCGTATGGACAGATTAAGATGAGCAGCGGCAGCCAGATCACGGTCGCAAACGGCGGCGCGCTCTATGCCTGGGGCTATATTACCGGCAGCGGAAATGTCCGCATTACATCCGGCGCGACCGTATATGAGTGCTTTCAGGTTACTGACTGGCGCGGCGGCAATGCAACATTTAAATTTGCAACCCCTAAAAATGTGAAAAAGGTATTCCCGTTTTCTCAGTATTATGTCCAGAACATTGAAGCTCCGCTGACCATTGAATATGGCGGTGCTGAAAAGGCATATATCACGGCATACGGAGAGAAAATAACAATTGGTTTTATCGGCGCCAACAGCATGTTTGAGCTCGCGGAGGGGGCAACGTTTACAAAGAAATACGACCCGGTGACAGATCGCATTTCTTTTGATATAAACGGAAATGCATCGCTGAAGGGCATCAAAATGAAAGTCCTCTTAACGATTGACTCGGCAAACTATGTCCTTCCCATCACCAACAACGTGAACATCAATATCCATTCCGGCGTGACCACGATCTCGCAGGATGTAGCACTGCTTCCCGGCGTGCAGGTGACGATCGACCAGGGCGCAGAGCTGAACATTCAGGCGAAAGCAAATCTGTATGTTTACGATGCAGACCAGTGGAGCAAAGACTATGTCTGGGGTTCCGGCAATGGAATCAGCCCGGTGGCATATTCTCCTTCTGGTAAGGGGAGCCGTGCCGTTTCGGACACTGCCATCAATGTGAACGGCGTGCTGCGCGCTGCAGGCAGCGTCTATACGACTGCCGGCGGTGCGGACATCTATTCCAGCCAGAGTACCGGAAATTTTGTTCAGACTGCAGTCCCCGGTTCCGAAAAGAACACCTACCAATGCACGCAGAGCGGTTCAGGTTGGAGTACGAAAATAACGCCGGTAGAGATCCCCATCACCCCCGCCAAGCTGCACAACGCCGACGGTACCTACACCGAGACGACCGCGTCCAAGGCGGGCGACACCTATGTGTATGCCAACGGCAAGTGGGCGGTCAAGGGCAACGAGATCGCCATCACCTTTGACCCCAACGGCGGCACGGGCACCATGGCGGCCATGAGCGTCAACCCCGGCGTTGACAACAAGCTGTCCGCCAACGTGTTTATCCGTGAGAATTATACTTTCACCGGCTGGAACACAACGGCAGACGGCACCGGCACTGCCTATGCCGACGGGGCGACCGTGAATTTCAATGCGGACACCACCCTGTATGCGCAGTGGACGCAGAATCCGGTCATTACCTTTGATGCCAACGGCGGCGATGGCCTCATGCCCACCCAGACTGTGCAGCCCGGCGCAGCAGCCGCGCTGACCGCCAACGCTTTCACCCGCGCTGACTACGACTTCGCCGGTTGGAACACGGCGGCGGACGGCACCGGCACGCCCTATGCCGATGGGGCGAACATCACTGCGTCTGAAAACGTTACCCTCTACGCCCAGTGGACACTGCACAAGTATCATGTCCGCTGGCTGAACTGGGATAATTCCGTCCTGCAGGAGGGCGACTATACCTGCAAGCAATGGGCCGAGTGGGACTTTGCCAACGATTACCCCAAGAAGCCCGAGGATGAGTACTATGCCTACAGCTTTGCGAACCGCTGGACGCCATATGATGCCGCTGAGGAAATCAATGGATGGGGCTTTTATCCTCATAAGGACGTCGATTTTACGGCAGTGTTCAATCGGACCGCGAAGCTGACGGTCACCTTTGATGCCAACGGCGGAACCGGTACGATGGCTCCTGTAAAAACGCTTTACGGTAAGGAGTATGTGCTCCCCGAGTGCAGCTTCACCCGCGAGGGTTATACATTTGACGGCTGGCTCATCACCGGTAAGATCACTGACTATCCAAGCGAAGAACCGTTTGATGTCGAAGATGTACCCGCCGCTGATCTGGGGCTTAGTATGGATACGCTGTACCCCTATTCCAACCTGACCCTCAAGGCCAGTTGGAAAGTCAATACCTATACTGTGACCTGGAAAAACGACGACGGCACCGTGCTCAAGACCGAAAAGGTGAACTACGGCGCCATGCCGACCTATGGCGGTATTCCCACCAAATCCGCCGATGCCCAGTATACCTACTGCTTCGCCGGCTGGAGTCCGGAGGTGGCGCCCGTCATGGGCGACGTCACTTACAGCGCCGTGTATACCCAGCAGCTCCGCTCCTACACGGTCAAGTGGGTCAACTGGGACGGCTCCACGCTGCGGGAAGATACGGTGTCCTACGGCACGGTGCCTGCCTACGGCGCGGCCGATCCGACCCGCGCGGCCGACGCGAAGAATACGTATGCATTCAGCGGTTGGGACAAAGAGATCGCTGCCGTCACCGGCAATGTGACGTATACGGCGCAGTTCACCGCAGCATGCCGGCACGCTGCCACCACGCTTCGCAATGTGAAAGCTGCCACTTGCACCGAGGACGGTTATACCGGCGATACCTATTGTTCGGACTGCGGTGTGAAGCTCTCCGACGGTGCGGTTATCCCCGCCAAGGGTCACACGGAGGTCATCGACTCGGCTGTCGAGCCTACGTGCACAAAGACCGGCCTGACCGAGGGCAAGCACTGCTCCGTCTGCAATGAGATCATTGTTGCACAGCAGGTCATCCCCGCTGCGGGTCACACGGAGGAGATCCGCGATCAGAAGGACGCGACCCTCACCGAGGACGGCTACACCGGCGACACATACTGTGCTGTCTGCGGTGCGCTGTTGAAGATGGGGACGGTCATCCCCAAGACCGGCGCGACCGTCACCTGGATCGTCGACGGTGTGAAGACGACGCAGGTTTATGCATATGGCGACGTGCCTGCCTATAATGGCACGCCCACCAAGGCCGAGACCCCGTATTACACCTACGCGTTTACCGGTTGGGACAAGGAGCTCACCGCAGTTACCGGCGATGTCACTTACACCGCCCAGTTCCAGGCGGTCGGCAAAAACGGCCTGTGCATCGATGGCGATGATACCTATTGGCTGGAGAATGGCCAGATCGTAAAGGACAAGGGCCTGACGCAGGTTCAGGATGCAGAAGGCCACAACCTGTACTACTACTTTGGCGCGGACGGCAAAGCCGTGAAGAACGTCCTGCCCGCAGGCGGACACGACTTCTGGATTTCTGCGGACAAGACCAACGGTCTGCTGCCTGAGTGGGGCTACTACTTCGATGAAAACGGCGTGATCCTCCACAATGAGCAGTTCCAGAACGGCATTGTCACGGAAGATGATGCCAAGTACTACTACATTGACGGAATCCGCGTCCACATGGGCATGTTCCAGCTGGACGGCAGCTACTACTACGCCAAGAGCAGCGGCCAGTTGGTGACCGGCAAGGAGTACTACTGCGAGCGAATGAACGATACCGGTCTCAAGGCAGGCAAATACGCCTTCGACGCGGACGGCAAGCTCATCCTGAAGAAGAACGGCATTGTGGCGGAGAACGGCAGCCTGTACTATTACAAGGACGGCGTGCTGAACTACGCCGGCCTGATCGAGATCGACGGCAGCTACTACTACGTCAAGACGAGCGGCGAGGTCGTCCACGGCCGCAATTACTGGATCAGCAAGACCAACGGCCTCATGCCCGAGCGCAGCTACACCTTTGCCAATGACGGCAAGATGCTCGATCCGGAGATCAAAGATACCACGAAGGACGGCATTGTGGCGGAGAACGGCAGCCTTTACTATTACAAGGACGGCGTGCTGAACTACGCCGGTTTGATCGAGATCGACGGCAGCTACTATTACGTCAAGACGAGCGGCGAGGTGGTCCACGGCCGCAGCTACTGGATCACCAAGACCAACGGCCTCATGGCCGAGCGCAGCTACACCTTTGCCGATGACGGCAGGATGGTCAACCCCGGGAAATAAAATCCAAAATCAACATGGCTTATATCGTGTGCAGGCATTTGCCTGCACACGATATAAGGCTACATGGAGAAAGATACAGCGAATGAACGACGCAACGACAGAGGGAGCACCGCTGGTGTCGGTGGTGATGCCCGCTTATAATGCTCGGCACTATATTCAAGACGCCATTTGCTCTCTGCAGGAGCAGACGGTGAAAAACTGGGAGCTGCAGGTGGTGGATGACTGCTCTCAGGACGGGACGCCGCAATTGCTGGCGCAGCTTGCGCGTGAGGACGCGCGCATCCACCCTGTTTACAATGAAATCAACCGCGGCGCCGCCGCCAGCCGAAATCTGGCGCTGGATCGGTGCACCGGAGAATATATCGCTTTTCTGGACGCTGATGATATGTGGCGGCCGGACAAGCTGGCTCGCCAGTTGGAAAAAGCCGAAGCGACCGGGGCAGACATTATCTACTGCTCCTACGCCATGGTGGATGCATCCGGCCGACCGTGCTATCCGGACTTTCTGGTAGAGGAAACGACGGATCTGGATGCCATGCTGGGGTGCAACGTATTTAGCTGCTCCACAGTGCTGCTGCGCCGGGACGCTTTGGCGGATCGCCGCTTCCGCACCGGCTTTTACCACGAGGATTATGTGCTGTGGCTGGAGCTGCTGCAGGCCGGCTGCACCGCTGCCGGCATATCCGACGTGCTGGCAGACTATCGAATCGTAGACAATTCCCGCTCTCACGACAAAGCGAAAAGCGCTCTGCACCGATGGCGCATTTACCGGCGCTATCTGAACCTGCCGCTTGGCAAGAGCCTGAGCGCCTTTTTCCGCTACGCAGCGGGCGGGCTGAAAAAATACAGCGCATAGCGCAAGGTGACACCGCATGGCTTATACCTTACAACAGCATCAGGCGGTCCTGCTGGACATGCTCCGCGAGGTGGACAGGATCTGCAAAAAGCACGAGATCCCCTATCTGCTCTTTTCCGGCACCGCACTGGGGGCGATACGGCATGAGGGCTTCATTCCTTGGGACGATGATCTGGATGTGATCATGCTGCGCTGCGACTATCGGCGCTTTTTGCAGGTGGCGCCAGGAGAACTGGGGGAGCGCTATTTCCTGCAAGCTGAATTTTCGGAGCACTGGCCCATGTTTTTCTCCAAGCTGCGGAAAAACAACACAGCCTGCATGGAGCGGTTCGTGCCCCGCGATCCTCTGATGCATCAGGGCGTCTGCTTGGACATTTTTCCCTGCGATAATCTGTCGGATGCACCGCTGAAGCGGCGGCTGCAGTTCGCCGCGTCTAAGTTGGTGATCGCCGGGTCGTTGTACCGCCGGGGCTATATCACCCACAGCCCGGCGAAAAAGCTGCTGATGCAGCTGTCGCGCATCCTGCCGCTGCGGGCGCTGCACCGCTTTGTGCTGGATGAAAAGGAGCCGCTGTCCCGGATGGTGCATTCGTTTTTCGGGGCGTCCTCCCGGTATGGGCGCAGCGTGTATGACCGCCGGTGGTTCACGGAGCGGGTGAATCTGCCGTTCGAGGGCGATCTTTTCCCCGTTTCGGCGCACTGTGAGCAGCTGCTGACCACGCTGTACGGTGACTGGCGGCGCATCCCGCCGCCGGAAGAGCGGCAGTGCAAAGTTCACGGCGAGATCGTGGATTTGGACAGCTCCTATGAAAACTACCTGCAGCAGCAGAGAGAAACGAAGTATGAAGTGCTCAGCCGCAGTATTCGCTGAGCGAACGGAGGAACTTATGCCGCAGCCTCATGTGTTGGTCATCAGCCACAATGTGTTCAGTGCCTCCGGCAACATGGGCAAAACCATGGAGAATCTGCTGGGCGGCGTGGATCCTGCGCACTTGGCGCAGCTTTATTTTCACTCCGAGGTGCCGACCCGGCGGTGCTGTCTGCGGTATTTTCGCATTACGGACCGGGATGTGCTCCGGTCGCGGCTATCGCGGCGGCAAGTGGGACGGTCATATGGCGCCGATGACATTGACGAGACGCGCACCGTCTCCCGTACCGACCGCGGGCTGGAAGCCCGTGTCTACCAGTTTTCGCGCAGGCGGACGGGGCTTATCTACATCCTGCGCGATCTGCTATGGTGCCTGGGGCGGTGGGACACACCGGCGCTTCGGGCGTGGTTGGAGGCGTTCGCCCCGGATGTGATCTTTTTCGCTTCCGGGGACTACACGTTTTCTTACCGCATCGCCTGCCGCCTTTCCCGCCGGTATGGCATCCCCATGCTGATGTGGTGCTGTGATGACTACTATCTCATCGGGAAAAAGACACGCTCTCCGCTGTATCGTCTGCATCACCGCAGCCTGCTGCGCTGGGCGCGTCTGGCGGCAGCTCGGAGCCCGATGCTGCTGACGATCAGCAGGGAAATGCAGGACGATTACAGCGCCCTGTTTGGCCGCCCGGCGGAAACGGTGCGCATTCCCGTGCCCCGTAATCCCTGTGCCCTGCCGCCGGAACAGCGCAGCGGCGTGGTGTATGCCGGCAATCTGGGGCTGCATCGGGTGGAGCCCCTGCTGGAACTGGGGCGGGCGCTGCACCGGGGCTGTGTTCACGGCTGCGAACATATCGATGTCTATTCCGGCGAGCGCAGCGAGGAGACGCTGCGCCGTCTGCAGCACGCGGAGGGGATCGCGTTCCACGGCCCGCTGCCGGGGAAGGACATTCCCGAACTGCTCGGCCGGGCAAAGTATCTGATCGTGACCGAGTCCTTTGACCCGGCCGCGCGCCGCCGCACCCGCTATTCTCTGTCCACCAAGATCGGTGAGAGTTTGGCCAGCGGTGCGTGCATCCTGGCCTACGGACCGGAGGAGATCTCTTCCATCCGCTACCTGGAGGCGCATCAGGCAGCCTGCATCCTCCGCAGGGCGGAGGATGCTCCGGCGCTGCTGCGGCAGCTGGAGGCGGATCCGGAGCTTTACCAATCCTATGTCCGGCGCGCAGGTCAATTGGCTGAGACCGCCCATGACCCGCAAACGAACCGTCAGGCCGTCTGCCGTCTGCTGCAGCAGGTGTGCGCGGCAGGGGAGGTACAGCCATGAAGGTCCTGCAGATCAACTGCGTATACGGTACCGGCAGCACCGGGCGGCTGGTGCAGCAGCTCCACACCGACATGGGCGAGCAGGGAATCGCGTCCGTCGTGCTCTACGGCCGCGGCAGGGCCGTCTCGGCGCCGGGGGTATCCAAGGTCTGCTCCGACCTGTATGCCAAGGGCTGCAAGCTGATCTCAGCCTGCACGGGTCTGCGTTACGGCAGCTGCCTGCTGTCCACGGCGGCGCTGGAGCGCCGCATCGAGCAGGAGAACCCTGATGTGGTCCACCTACAATGCATCAATGGAAATTTCGTGAACATCTACCGCCTGGTAGACTGGCTCAAGCGGCGCGGCATCCCCACGGTGCTGACGCTGCACGCAGAGTTTATGTTCACAGGCAGCTGTTCTCATGCTTATGCCTGTGACGGTTGGCTGCATGGCTGCCGCCGGTGCCCGGATGGCCGCCGCGCCTCCGGGGCGCTGCTGCCCCGCACGGGGGCGTCCTTCCGGCGGATGCAGCAGGCCTTTTCCGGATTTGCGCGTTTGACGGTCGTGTCGGTGTCCCCGTGGCTGGAGCAGCGGGCGGCGCGCTCTCCCATTCTTGGCTCGGCCCGGCAGGAGATCATCGGCAACGGCGTCGATACGGCGGTATTCTGCCCGCGGGACACGTCGGCGCTGCGGCGGGAGCTGGGCCTTGGCCCCGGGCCGGTGCTGCTGCATGTAACGGCGGATTTTGACCCAAGCTGCGGCCATCACAAGGGGGCGGCGTATGTGCTGGAACTGGCGCGCCGCCTGCAGGATCGGCAGGTCACGGTGCTGGTGGCCTGCAGCCGCAGCGCCCACGTGCGGGCGCTTCCGGACAATGTGCTGCTGCTGGGCCGTATGGATGATGAGCGGCTGGCACAGCTTTACTCACTGGCCGATGTGACGGTGGTCACCGGGCGGCGGGAGACGTTCGGGATGCCCTGCGCAGAGAGCCTTTGCTGCGGCACACCAGTGGCGGGTTTTCAAGCCGGTGGTCCCGAGAGCATTTCCCTGCCGGACTTCAGCCGCTTCGTGCCGTATGGGGACTGCGGTGCACTGGAGCGGGCGGTGGAACAGATGCTGACGCTGGAAGTACAGCCGCAGTCCGTGGCCGCAGCGGCGGCTGCCGCTTATTCCGGCCGGGAAATGACCCGGCGCTATATCGAATTGTACAGGAGTATGCTATGCCTTTAACGCGATTGGACACATTTTTGATCCGGCTGCTGTATGCCATGGCAGCACTGATTGTGGTGTTTCAGGTGCTGAATCGGGATGCAGTGGTCAGTTTGCTTTTTTATGCCTCGTTTGTGGTGGTGCTGGCGCTGTGGCTGTCGGCGGCGTTCCGGAAGATGGCGCTGCTGGATGCGCTGGTACTGACGACAATCGCGCTGGCGCTGATCCACGTGCTTATCAATGCCATCGCTACGGATGCAAGCCTGTCGTTTCAGTATCTCAAAAAGTACATTATTTTCGCTTTCACACTGCTGATGTTTTCGGCGGCGGACAAGCTGCGCGTAGATGCGGATACCGGCCGCTGGATCAGCCGGGTTATGGCGCTGTCGTCCGCGGTGCTGGTGGCAATGTACTTCTGGAAGGGGCGTGAGCTCTACGAGATCCATGGGCGCATTTCCAACTACCTGACCTTTCATTTCACAAATCCCAACCTGACGGGGCTGTTCCTGTTCTGCCTGGCGGTGTATCAGTTTGCGGATGCCCTGTATGGCCGGGACAGAAAGCTGCAGATCGTACATGGCGTGCTGTTTGCGTTCCTGGCGTATTTCATATGGAAGACGCAGTCGCGCAATGCGCTTCTGGTTTTGATCGCCTTTTTGGTGCTGGCGGTGGTTTTGTTCCTGCGCAAGAAACAGACGGTGGCTGTTGGCAAGGGCTTCTGCGCCCTTATGGCGGTGTGGCCGCTGCTGTTTGCGTGGCTGTATATGCAGCTCTACGGCAGCAGCGTGGTGGGGCGTGTGCTGGGCTTTGCGGTCAGCGAGGGCAAGCTGCTCAATTCCCGCACAAAAATGTGGAACTTTGCCATGCAGCGCTATCGGACATCGCCAATCGTAGGGGCGTATAACCAGATCACAGAGGGCACGGGCGCGGGGCAGATGCACAACACGCATGTGGACATTCTGGCGGCCTATGGCCCTGTGGTGCTGGTTCTGGTGTGCGTGATCCTGTATCTGCTGATGCGCCGCAGCGCGACCAACGCTACCCACCATCCGCTGTATGTCGTGGGCTTTATGTGCACCATCGTCATGGGCATGGGCGAGGCTGCCATGTTCACCGGCAGTCTGGGCCTGTACATTTTTGCGGCGGGCTTTCTGCTGCTGTCAAGTATGCAGGCCGAGCCTGCCCTGCAAGCGGAGGGAACGTCGTGAATCTGGTGTTTGTTTCGAATTTCTATAATCACCATCAGGCCAGCCTGTGCAACGCTCTGTGGCAGGGGGCGGAAGCGTTTCATTTCGTGCAAACAGCGCCCATGGATCCGGAGCGGCAGCGGCTGGGCTGGGACATGGCGAGTTTTCCGCCGTATGTCACGGCGGATGCGTCCGTGCTGGATCAGGCGGATGTGGTGCTTGCCGGCTCTGCGCCGGAGGCGCTGATTCGGCGCGCCGTCCTGGCCGGAAAACCGGTGCTGCGCTATTCGGAGCGCCCGCTGAAAAACGGGGCGGAGCCGCTGAAATACCTGCCTCGGCTGGTGCGGTGGCATCACCGGAATCCGACGGGCAAGCGCGTGTATCTCCTGTGCGCCAGCGCCTATGCGGCGGCGGATTATGCCGGATTCGGCCTGTTTCGCGGCCGCAGCTACCGCTGGGGCTATTTTCCGGAGGGCCGGCGCTATGA
>ENA-OVGE01001173-OVGE01001173.1-human-gut-metagenome-genome-assembly--contig:-NODE-1173-length-21179-cov-30.417203_pt1 | contig 21179 bp, 17 predicted proteins | sample MGYA00237769_ERZ505417 | MGnify/ENA primary metagenome ERZ505417 (study PRJEB26158, sample SAMN06016403) | human gut metagenome | biome: human gut; feature: ankylosing spondylitis patient; material... | reverse complement strand
TCGCAGTCGGCATCGAAGACAAGCAGGACCTCATCGAGGATCTCGGCCAGGCTTTCGACATCGCGTACGAGCACTATCTCAACCGTCATGCCGGCGAGAGTCTGTTCACCTTCGCGCAACACGTATATGCCTGAAAGTTTTGCCATCGATAGGGATTTGAATATTAACTGGCACGCTATCTCACGAACCGGACAGGGGAAAGCGCCCCTCTGTCCGGCTCGTGGACGTATGTGGGTCAGCTCCTGGACAGGCGATGGTTGGCTCGTGGACGGCCCTTGCCCAGCTCGCGGACATTGTCTGCATACGATTGCATTCTTTGGTAAATTTTTACTCGGGTTCGGCAATGGTTGCAGAACCTACGAAAGGTCATGCGACAAGACCTTTAAAGAGAAACCAAAGAAGGGAGTAATGCCATGCCGTTCCTTGTAGCGCTCCTTGTCATTGCACTGATCATCGCGTTCCTGTTCCTGTCCACGTTGTTCATCGTGCCGCAGCAGCAGGCCTACATCATCGAACGTTTCGGCAAGTTCAACAAGGTGCAGTTCGCGGGCATCCACATCCGTATCCCGTTCGTGGACCGTATCGCCATGAAAACCAACATGCGCGTCAACCAGCTCAACGTGCAGCTGGAGACCAAAACCCTCGACAATGTGTTCGTCACGGTCGTCGCCTCCACCCAGTTCCGTGTGAATCCGGAGAATGTGGCCACCGCTTACTATGAGTTGCGCGATCCGGCCGGCCAGTTGCGCTCCTACATGGAAGACGCCCTGCGTTCCGCCATTCCTGCGTTGAGCCTCGATGATGCTTTCGCCCGTAAGGATGATGTGGCCTTCGACGTGCAGAAGACCGTCGGCAACGAGATGTCCCGCTTCGGCTTCACCGTGGTCAAGACCCTGATCACTGCCATTGACCCGAGCCCGCAGGTCAAGAATGCCATGGATTCCATCAACGCAGCCCAGCGTGAGAAGGAGGCCACCCGGCAGCGCGCCGAGGCCCAGCGCATCCAGATTGAGACCCAAGCCGCTGCTGAAGCGGAGAAGACCCGTCTTCAGGGTGAAGGTCAGGCCAACTACCGTCGCGAGATCGCCAACGGTATCGTCGACCAGATCAAGAGCCTGCAGGCTGTCGGCATGAACATCGGCGATGTGAACAATGTGGTGCTGTTTAACCAGTACCTCGACGTGCTGCGCTCCTTGAGCGAATCCAACAACTCCAAGACCGTCGTGCTTCCAGCATCCACCCCTGGCGGATATCAGGATATGTACAGCCAGATCACGCAGGCGATGGTGACAGCCAACGAAACCGCGGAACGGAGCGCGTACACGCCGAAGCCGTCCCATACGGCCGCCCCATCGGTGCCGCGTATCTGACGAATATTGATCGAATGGCGTCTTTGGCCGCATGCGCCAATCGCGGGGTATGCGGCCAAAGACGAAACGAATCCCTCCTTCCATCGGGGAGCCGCGTGAATGTGACGGAGAATGCGGAAACGATGGAAGGAGGGATCGCGTATGGGTGCATCGCCGTACCACGACGCACATCTTGTCATGGGAACGCTTCTGGACGCTATTCCAGTCCGATGAGCGCCCCGTGGGCCGGCATGGACGGGCGTTCCGCCTCATGCCGCTTCACGGATTGGATCTGTTTCTGCAGATCCATGACTTTCTTCTCCAGCCATGCGATGGTCATGGATTGGGAGATGACGAGCAGGTCGCGTTGATCGGCCGCGGCTTCATTGGCGAACGACTGCGCCTCCAGCATGATCTGCGGATCGGCCTTCCAACGTGCGATGGCGCGTTCGATGCGCTTGCTGCCCACGATCTTCGGATTGAGTCCCGCGCTGGCAAAGATGCTAGTCGGTCCGTTGCCCCGCAGATATTGCGCCATGCAACGCACCTGGAAATCCCTCGAATAGGTGATGCGGTCCATCGATGCCCGCTCCACCGCGGGCAGGGTGTTGAGGTAGTAGACCTCCGCTTGTGTGAAACGACGTTTCATGATGTCCCCCTCATGGTATGGAACCGTTCAGCTTCGTTTTCGATTCGTTGCGATGCCTTCATTGTATTTTCGTCGTTTCACGGTTCACTGCCATTTGGCACGAAACAAGGGTTTCTGGCATGAAACAACATGTTCCATATCGTTCAGGCGGGGTTTCTTGAACGGTTTTCGAGTTTCAGACACGCGCGGACCGTGGCTTCAGGGTGTTCCCTTAAGGGTGGCGAAGCGCGGTGAAACACTTTAGACTTAGGAGCAATTATCAACATATTCCCAGAAAACGAGGAGGTGAATGTGCCGGTAGGTAGCACATCCAACGCTGGGAAAACCGGTCGCGGTCCCATTATCGAGGTTAAAAACCTACGCAAGGAATATCCAGTGCTCGATGAGACCGTCGTAGCACTGGAACGTGTCAATCTCGCCATTCCGCAAGGGCAGATTTGCTGTATCTATGGCGAGTCCGGATCCGGTAAATCCACCCTGCTCAATCAGCTTGCCGGCATGGAAAAACCAACTAAAGGTGGTGTACGTATCACAGGTGTGTCCATCAGCAGGCTTGACGAACGGCAGCTGGCCGAATTCAGGCAGAAGCACCTTGGCTTCGTGTTCCAGTCGTACAATCTGCTGCCCAATCTCAATGCCATCGAGAATGTGGCCATGCCACTGATGTTCCGAGGCGTGCCGAAGCGTAAACGCGAGACGATCGCGCGTGCCATGCTCAAGCGGGTCGGCCTTGGCAAACGAATGAACCATTATCCGACCCAGATGTCTGGCGGTCAGCAGCAGCGCGTTGGCATCGCCCGCGCTTTCGTGACACGTCCGCAAGTGGTATTCGCCGACGAGCCGACCGGCAATCTCGATTCCAAAACCAAAACCGAAGTGATGGATATGATTTGCTCGTTCGCACGCGATTTCAACCAGACCATCGTGCTCGTCACACATGACGACAATATGGCGCAATACGCCGATCGCATCGTCACACTTCTTGACGGCCGCATCATCGGCGACCGGCTTACGTAACTTCATGACAGCATATCGACAACTATGACGACAACAGAAGGGCCTTCCATGGGCAACAACACAAGAATCGCAACACTGCTCAACGGGGCAATCTCACTATTGGCGGTGGTCGCCATCACGTTGGTGTGCATTGTGCCGACGGCGTTCGCCGAAGATGGTGCCAATACTTCCGATGCTCCGGGTGCGGGAGCGGACAACAGTGTTGAGCAGATTGCTGGGCCGGTGCCGAACATCATTATCACCAATTTCACCTATGGCGACGGGTCGGTGGCGGTCGGCAGCACCTTCAACCTCGGTTTCACCTTCCAAAACATGGGCAAAGTGGCGGTGAGCAACATGGTGGTCACCGTGGACGGCGGTGAGAATTTTGCCATCTCCGGCGGTACGAACACGTTCTACTACGATGCGCTGAATGCGGGAGCTGCGTTGACGCAGACCGTGCCGATGCACAGACACTGGCCAGTGCGAAAAACGGCGCGCAGGGCATCGACATCAGCTTCAAATACGAGTATGTGGACGGTGCCGCACGCAGCTCCAACACTTCCGACATCAAAATTTCCGTACCCGTTTCGCAGCCTGATCGTTTTGAATTGAACGATCCAGTGGTGCCCAATATCGTCAACGCGGGTGAGGAAACTACTATCACCATGGATTACGTGAACAAGGGCAAGGGCGACGTTTCCAATGTCGAGGCGAGCGTTGAAGGCGACGGTATCACCGCCACGCAGGCCAAGCAGTACGTCGGCAATGTGGCGTCCGGCGCGTCCGGCTCCATTGGATTCGCATTCACTGCGGACAAGCCCGGCGAAACCGAGGCGAAACTGACGGTGACGTATGAGAATTCCGATGGACAGCCGCAGACCAAGGAATTTCCGGTGAAGATCAATGCCGTTGAAGCTCCTGTTCCGGATGATTCCGATACGGATGTTGACGTCCAGGATCAGAGCATGCCGGTCTGGGTGTGGATAGTGGCGGCGGCCGTTGCGCTCGTCGTGATTGTACTGACGGTCGTATTGGTGGTCCGTCACCGCCGTAAGAAGGCAAAGCAGGTGGCCGATGATGACGATTGGGATTGGGAGCCTGCCGATCTTGGAGCCGATAAGCAGGGTAAATCTACTGCCATGGCTGCCGATGCGCCGACGCAGGTAATCGCCACGGCAGGTGGCACATCGGCTGCCTCCGTATCCGCAACGTCATCTTCCGCTCCATCTGTCAAGGAGTAGGCATGCGATTTTCGGATATCGCACATACTTGCGCGCAGAATTTGCTGCGGCGCAAATCGCGTACGATTTTGACGGTGCTGGGCGTGATCGTCGGCTGCTGCTCCATCGTCCTGATGATTTCGATTGGACAAGGCATCAGCGAGCAGAATGAGCAGATGCTCAAGAGCATGGGCAATCTCAACGACATTACCGTCACAGCTGCCGGCGGCTCGGGCGCGTACGACAGCTCTGGCGTCGGTATGTCGAGTTTGTCTTCGTCGGACATGACATCATCGGATCATCAGGCCAAGCTTGACGATGCTGCGGTACAGACGTTCCGTGGCATTTCAGGCGTCGCAGCCGTGATGCCACAGCGGTCGGCGCAGAGCACCGTGGATCTCACTGCGGGAGCCGGATCCCGATACGTGGCTCAATATGCTTCTGTGATGGGTACGGATATGACCCAGCTTGAAGCATCGGGATACAAGCTCGTTCAAGGGCGTATGCCGAAGCGTGCCGGAGAAGTATTGCTCGGCAAATACGCGGCATACCAGTTTATGGATAAGTATCGTTCCGATGATGACTCCAGGCGTATCGCTCCCGGTGATTATGAGTGCGATGAGAACGGTTGCAAGGAGAGCGAGGGGGAGAAGCCGTTCTTCGACGTACTGACCACGAAACTCAATTTGATTACCGGAGCCGATTATCAAAGCCCTGACGATTACCGCAAAATAGGCAGCACTTCGATGAGTTCCACCGATTCAGGCGACGGCGATGGTACTGCCAGTTCGCAGAATCCTGTGGTTTCCATGCCTCTCACCGTGGTCGGTGTGTTGGACGCTTCAACCAATAATTACGATGCATTCAGCTCCGGTGTAGTCATGTCGCTGGAGGATATGGACACATTGCAGGCCAAAATCGACGGCAAAACCAATACCACCAGCCGGACCAAAACAAACTACGACCAAGTGGTGGTGCACGCTCAAAATATCAAGGATGTGCCGGGTATCGAAGCGCAGATCAAAATGTCTGGCTACCAAACCACGTCCTTCGAACAGACCCGCAAGGAGATTGAAAAGCAGAGTCGTGGCATCCAGCTCGCATTGGGAGGCATTGGCGCGGTGTCATTCCTGGTGGCGGCCATCGGCATCGCCAACACCATGATTATGTCCGTGTCGGAACGCACTCGGGAAATCGGCATTATGAAGGCGCTCGGCTGCTATGTGAAGGATATTCGCACGATGTTCCTATGTGAAGCAGGTGCCATCGGTCTGGTCGGTGGACTTATCGCCTGTCTGATTTCCGCCTTGGGGTCGCTGAGCATCAATCTGCTGTCGTTTGGTGGATTCAGTATGGAAAACGTAGGCAAAGCGATTATGGGCGGTGACGACGTGAGCCGAATCTCCGTGATTCCATGGTGGCTGTTTGTCGTGGCCGTGCTGTTTTCGATTCTGGTGGGCATACTCGCCGGTTTGGGGCCAGCTAATAAGGCTGTGAAGATTCCTGCGTTGGACGCCATCAAGAACGAGCAATAGCGATTGCGATTGACAATAATGCTTATGGTCGGCCATGTGCTGTTCAGCGTGGGCCGGCATTTCGCGATTGTTCAACGTTCCCTGTCGATTTTTGACGGTGCCGGCTAGTTGCGTGATTAACGGGCCAAGACGCGGCGAATGCGATCAGCCACCGCTTCCACAGTCAGCCCGTAACGTTCATCAAGCTCGGCAAGGGGCACACGATCGGTGAATTCTTTCGATGCGCCGAAGTTGAGCACACGCACACCAGCCGCCTTTGGATTGGTGGAATTCGCGTAGAACGCGGTCACCTTCTCACCCCAGCCGCCTTCCAGCTGGCCATCCTCCAAGGTGACGACCACACGATGGCCGTCGGCAAGCACGTCCAGCAGCTCGCCATCCATCGCGGAATACTGCTGCGCGTCGATAAGCGTCGCATTGATATCGTCGTCGTTTTCGAGCGTTGCCGCCACCTCGGCCGCCAACGGCAGTGTATTGCCCAAGCCGAGAATCGCCACTTCACGTCCCGGACGTACGATCTGGTACCGCGTGAAAGGGCAATCGCCGGTAATATCGATCGTCGTCTCGTGCGCGTCGGCACGTTCGGCCGGGTCGAACGCCATATCGGCGGAACGCTCCATGGCAAGAATCTGCTCGCCGGGCATGCGGATAGCCGTCACACCATGATCAGACGGCCCCGTGGCCCATGCAAGCATGTCCAGCATCTGCTCTCCGCTGGTCGGTGCCAGACAGGTCACATCAGGCGTGTTGGCGAACATCGTCATATCGAACGTGCCGGAATGTGTATTGTCCGCGCCGGAAATGCCCGCTCCGAAAATCAGCAGCGTCGCCGGAACATGATTCAACGCCAGCTCCTGCTGCAACTGGTCGTAAATACGCTGGAAGAACGTGGCGGAAGTCGCCAGAACCGGCCGGCCTCCAGCCTTCGCGATGCCTGCGGCGAACGCGGCCGCATGCTCCTCGGTAATGCCGGTGTCCACATAATGCGATCCGGCACGTTCACGGAAATCACGGGTGATGCCATTCGAACCAGGTGTGGCGGGGGAGATGACCACCAGTCCCGGCTCGTTTTCGAAACGGGACTCCAACGAAGCCATGGCCATCTGACCGTAGTATTTGCGCGCGTCAAGCGGCTTGCCGAGCGCGCTGTCCGGATCCTGCCAATGATTCGCCTCGCATTGGCCGGCATGCGGCTGCGGATTGGTCTGGTTGCATCCGTCGGAACCATCCTGCGCCTCGGTCTCATCGCTGAAACCCAAGCCCTTGGTGGTGTGGATATGCAGCACGACGGGATGGTCGATATCCTTCAAGTCTTCAAGCGCCGCGACCAGCGTGTCCACATCGTTGCCCTGCTCCACATAACGGTAGTCAAGTCCGAACGCCTTGAACAGATTCAGCTCCGCGGTTCCGTTCGACGCGCGCAGACGGGCAAGATTGCCGTACATGCCACCGAAATCCTCGGCGATCGACATCTCATTGTCGTTGACGACGATGATGAGATTACCGCCCTGTTCGGCAGCGTTGTTCAGTCCTTCGAAAGCGATCGCCGAGCTCAACGAACCGTCGCCGATGATGGCGATGACGTTGCCGATTTCGCTTGCTCCCGCAGCGGTATGTTGCATATCACGTGTTTTGGCAAGACCGCAGGCAAGGGAGATGGACGTGCCGGTATGGCCCAGCACGAAGGAATCATGCTCGCTTTCCAACGGATTGGTGAAACCCGTCACCTCGCCGAACCGCGACTCGTCCAGATACGCCTCGGCGCGCCCGGTAAGCATCTTGTGCACGTAGCTCTGGTGGGAGACATCGAAAACGAAACGGTCACGTGGAGAACCGAACACGCGGTGCAACGCCACGGTAAGCTCCACCACGCCAAGATTCGAACCGATGTGGCCACCATGCTTCCGGCCGTAATTCAACAGCGTGGAACGAATCTCCAGACACAGATCACGCAACTGTTGCGAAGAAAGGGCATGCACATCCGCCGGAGAATGAATCGAACCCAGTATGCCAGCGGTCATTATGCGCAACTGTCCTTCCCTGAACCTGTCTTCTTTACCGCGGAAAATCCTATCCCACTGTATGCCTCTGCCGGGGTGTCGGTTGTGAAATACCTGCAAAGTCTTCTCAACTGCGGCACAATGGAAACGATGAAATGAATCGAACCACCGAAAAACCGCGAAGGAGCGCTGACCATGAAAGCCGTATACGCAGCAGGAACCGATTATGACAATCCGCTGTCGCAACTCAAGGTGGGGGAGCTGGACGCGCCCGAAACCAAGCCGTTCTGGAGTACCATCCACGTGGCCGCAGCCAGCGTGAACCACCACGACATCTGGAGCCTGCAGGGCGTGGGACTCTCCGCCGAACAGACGCCGATGATTCTCGGCACCGACGCGTCAGGCGTGCTCGACGAGGACATTCTTGTTCGCAAAGGGCTGAAAGCCGGAGCCGAAGTGGTGCTCTACACCTTCGTCGGCACCGACGGCGCCGGCGTCATGCCGGGGGAGCGGCGCACCATCCTATCCGAAAAATACGCGGGCACCATGGCCGAGATCACCCAGGTGCCCAGCGCCAACGTGTTCGCCAAACCCGCCAACCTGACCCTCGATGAGGCTGCTGCGCTCGGCACCAGCTGGCTGACCGCCTACTCACTGCTGTTCACATCGGCCAACGTGAAACCGGGAGACACCGTGCTCGTCCAAGGCGCGGGCGGCGGCGTGTCCACAGCGGCCATCCAACTCGCCCATGCGGCAGGACTGGAAGTGTTCGTCACGTCACGCAGCGAAGAGAAACGAGACCGCGCGATCGCCATCGGAGCCGACGCCGCCTTCGAAACCGGCACGCGACTGCCGCATAAGGTCGACGCCGTCATCGAATCGGTCGGCGCGGCCACCTGGAGCCATTCCGTCAAATCCGTACGCCCCGGCGGCACCATCGCCATCTGCGGAGCCACCACAGGAGACCAGCCTGGAGCCGAACTGACCCGCATCTTCTTCCAGGACATTCGCGTGCAAGGCAACACCATGGGTTCGCGTGACGATTTCGCACGACTGCTCAAATTCGTGGAACACGCCGACCTGCACCCCGTCATCGACTCCACCTACGCGCTTGCCGACGCGCCCGCGGCGTTCCGCAAAGTGGTCGACGGCGACGTTTTCGGAAAGGTCGTGCTGCACATCGAGCCGAGTAAGTAAAGTAGACGGTGTTCTGGAACACGTAAGTCTACGTAAATTCTTCGGAGGTTTTGATGGCAGACAACAAGCCTGAAGTCGCGGTGATCATGGGATCGGCAAGCGATTGGGAGACCATGAAGCACGCATGCGAGATGCTCGACCAGTTCGAGGTGCCGTACATGAAGCAGGTGATTTCCGCGCACCGCACCCCGGAACTGATGGGTGAGTTCGCGCACAACGCCCGTGCCAACGGGCTGAAGATCATCATCGCCGGCGCGGGCGGCGCGGCCCACCTGCCGGGCATGGTCGCGGCGCAGACCACACTGCCGGTCATCGGCGTGCCGGTACGCTCCCACGCGCTGTCCGGCTGGGATTCGCTGCTGTCCATCGTGCAGATGCCGGGCGGCATTCCGGTGGCCACCACCGCCGTCGGCAACTCCGGCGCAACCAACGCCGGCCTGCTCGCGGTGAGCATTCTGAGCACCACCGACGAGCGACTGGCCAAGGCGCTGCAGGACTATCGTGACTCCCTGAAGGAAAAGGTGGCTGAATCCAATGCCCAGCTTGTCTGAGGAAACCAACGGCCGTATCGAACGACTGATGCCCGGCGCGACCATCGGCATCATCGGTGGCGGCCAGCTCGGCCGCATGATGGCGCTGTCCGCACGCTACATGGGCTTCCGCATCGGCGTGCTCGACCCGACACCCGACTGTCCGGCCGCTCAGGTCGCGGATTTCCAAGTGACCGCCGAATACGACGACATCGCCGCTATCCGCGAACTGGCTGAAAAGTCCGACGTGCTCACCTACGAGTTTGAGAACGTGGACGCCGACGCCATCGATCAAGTGCGTTCCCTCGCGGCGGCCCCGCAAGGCACCGATCTGCTGCGCGTCACGCAGGACCGTGTCAACGAGAAGCGGTTCATCAACGACCATGGCACGCCCACCGCGCCGTGGAAGGCCGTCAACAGCGTCGAGGAACTTGAAGCGGCACTTGATGAGATCCACTATCCGGCTGTGCTCAAAACCCGTTCCGGCGGTTACGACGGCCACGGCCAGACCGTGCTCAAGTCCGAAGCCGACTTGGAGCAGGTGCGCGCCCGCGCCGACCATGACGGCAGCTTCCCGCCAAGCATTCTGGAAGGCTTCGTCGATTTCGCGTTCGAAGCGAGCATCCTCGTCGCCGGCAACGGCAAGGATTACGTGACCTTCCCGATCGTGCGCAACGAGCATCGCAACAACATCCTGCACATGACCATCGCGCCGGCCGAAGTGGACGAAACCGTGGCCAAGGAGGCGCACGAGCTGGCGTTGCGACTGGCCAAAGGCTTCGAACTCGCCGGCATTCTGGCCATCGAACTGTTCATCACCAAAGACAACAAGGTCATCGTCAACGAACTGGCCCCACGTCCGCACAATTCCGGCCACTACACCATCGAGGCCTGCTCGTTCGATCAGTTCGACGCGCACATTCGCGGCATCGCCGGCTGGCCGCTCGAACAGCCGCAGCTGCTCAAGCCCGCCGTCATGGTCAACGTGCTCGGCCAGCATGTGGCGCCGACCCGTGCGCTCATCGCCGACCATCCCGAATGGAACGTGCACGACTACTGCAAGGCGGAAGTGCGCCACGACCGTAAGATGGGGCACATCACCGTGCTGACCGACGACACCGCCAAAACCGTGGCCGACCTTGAGGCCACCGGCTGCTGGGACGACTTGAAGAAAGCCTGACATCATAAGTAATGAGTGAACATATCGTGCGGCAGACCCGCCAGAAAGACGCCATCCGCGACGTGCTGAACGGCTGCGACGAATTCATCTCCGCGCAGGAGCTGCACCGCAAGCTGGAAGACCGTGGCGAACATATCGGACTCGCCACGGTCTACCGGCAGCTCAACGCCCTGGCTGAAGCCGGCCGCGCCGACACGGTCCGTCTCGACGGGCAGCAGCTGTTCCGCCTGTGCGGCGATGACGGGCACCATCATCACCTCGTCTGTACGAACTGCGGCAAAACCGTGGAAATTGAATCGCCTTCCGAAAGCTGGCTGAAAGGCATCTCCGACAAGTACGGCTTCACCATCGAACGGCACACGCTGGAGGTGTTCGGCCTGTGCGAGGACTGCCGGAAGGCGGACAAGTAGCGGCTGTCTGCCGTATTTCCGTTGGAATCGTATCGCCATCGGCGCAATCCAATCGTAAAAATCGTAAAGAAAAAACGTTGGACGTTGTCTTTTTCAGACGCATATATGACAATAGGGCATTGCAAACGAACTAAGTGGGGTTATGCGTGACCAAAGCAACATCGAAAAACGAGCCGATTGAGGAGCTCGACATCGCTACCGTGGACCCGATGGCCAAGAAAGCGGGCAAGGAGTTCCCCGGCTGGCTCTACGGCGTGCTATTCGTGCTGTTCGATGCGGTGGGCGTTGCCGCCCTGCAGATCGGTGTCAGCGAATCCGCCACTCGAGTCCAACTATCGAACAACATGTGGCTCACCGGCTGGGGATTCGTCGGCAAGATGTTCACCAGCGCCAATTTTGTGGCTGTGCTCAACCTCATACTGTGGGGCGTCCTGTACGTGATTCTGCTCATGCTCACCAACCGTTTCTGGGTGGCCACGCCGATATTTCTGGCGGTGACGTTCATCGTCGCCGTGATTGAGCATTTCAAAGTGTCGATTCGATACGAGGCGATTCTGCCAAGCGACCTGAACTTCCTCAAAGCCGACGCCGGCAATCTGATGAGTTTCATGCCGTCCGGCGCGCAATGGACCATTCTGATTGCGGTCGTGGCATTCGCGGCTTTCGTGGCGCTGTTCGTCTTCCTGAACCGTCGTGACGCGCGGCATGGTAAGCTCTTCCGCGGCTCGGACAAGCAATCGCGTTCAGTGAACGCGATCACGCGCCTGCTGCTGATTCTGCTTCCCGGCCTGTTCTTCACGTTGTATTCGATGCAGGTGAGCACCGTCGGCTCCTGGGCCAAGACCTTCGCCACCGTCATGGGGGACAAGCCTTCCATGTGGGATTCCGTATACGACGCCCAGCGCAACGGTCCGCTGGTGGCGTTCACCCGGCAGCTCAATCCGAAAGTCATGATTAAACCGGAAAACTATTCCGAGGAAACCATGAAGGAGGTCGCGGCCCGTTACACGAAGGAAGCGAAGAAAATCAACGCGGACCGTTCCGCGAATATGACCGACAGCACGGTGATCTACGTGCTGTCCGAATCCTTCTCCGACCCGTCACGCGTGCCGGGACTCAAAGTCAACAAGGATTCCATGCCGAAGATCCGTGAGATCAAGCAGAATACCACGTCCGGCCTGATGCTGTCCTCCGGATACGGCGGCGGCACCGCCAACTTGGAATACATGGGACTGTCCGGCCTGAGCATGGCGAATTTCGATTCCTCCCTGACCAGCCCATACCAGCAGCTGGTGCCGAGCGAGCATTGGACGCCGACCATCAACCAGATGTGGGGCGCCGCAAAGAACTCCATCGGCCTGCACCCGTACGAATCGTCCATGTATTCGCGCGCCACCAACTACAAGAAGTTCGGCTTCTCGCATTTCTACACGCTGACCGGGCCGGACGTCATCTCGCATCAGGACAAGATCGACGATTCGCCGTACGTCTCCGACGAGGCCACCTACCAAAGCACGCTGGAGGAAGTCAGGAAAACCAAGTCGAACCAGTTCCTGCAGGTCATCACCATGCAGAACCACATGCCCTACCATGACTGGTACAAGCACAACGACTTCAAAGCCTCCTCCACCACGGGAAAGCCGTTGAAGGACGACGAGAAGGAATCCATCGAAACCTACCAAAAGGGCGCGTCCCTGACGGATGGGGCGACCGCCGGATTCCTCAGCGAACTCGACAAGCTCGACAAGCCGGTCACCGTGGTCTTCTACGGCGACCATCTGCCTGGTATCTACTCCTCGGCATCCGCGGACGACGACAACTCGCTGGCCCTGCATCAGACGGACTACTTCATCTGGTCCAACAAGGCTTCCGGCACGCAAGGCAACAAGATCGGCAACGCCGACTATTCGTCGCCCAACTTCTTTGTGGCGCAGGCCGCCGAGCATATGGATGCCAAGGTGTCGCCGTATCTGGCGTTCCTCACCGAAATGCACTCCAAGATCTCGGCCATGGAACCGCCGGTGGTCAACAACATCCAAGGCTGGGACCGTATTCCGGAAGGTCAGAACATCTATCTGAACGCCAAGGGCGAGCCCATGGCCGAAGAGGATTTCGACGCCGAGACCAAGCAGCTGCTGGCCGATTACAAGCTCATTCAATACGACATCACCACGGGGAAGAATTACCTGAAAGACACCTCCTTCATGGACCTGCCGTAACGAGGACGGCGCGCCTGCCGCACGGCTCGACACTCGACGTACCGTTGTGCGCCTTCGTGTCGTGCCGCACGGAATTCGCGCACGTCCTCGTCACGGCAGGAGTGTGGTGGGCGACGACGCGCCTGCCGCACAAATCTTAAAACATTGAGGGGCTGTTCCAAACTATTGGAACAGCCCCTCAATGGCTATTGGTTCAGCGCAGCCAACACACCATCATCACGCGTTCAGCGCTTTGAAACCGATGTCGTGACGGTAGAACATGCCCTTGGTGTCGAGCTTGTCGATGATCGCGTAGACCTTGTCCTGCGCGGCCTTGATGTCCGCAGCGGAGGTCTCGACCAGCAGCACGCGACCGGAGTTGGCCACGAGACCATGCTCGCCACGTGCGACGCCCGCATAGTAGACATGGGAATCGTCATCTACCGTGATCTCAGGAATCGCGGCACCCTTGACCACGTTGGTCGGGTAACCTTCGGAAGCGATCACCACGCCAAGAGTGGCATTGTCCTCATCCCACGTGAATTCCGGGGTTTCGCCGTTGAGAATGGCGTTGACGCCGGCACCGAGATCGGACGTGAGCTTCGGCAGCACCACTTCGGTCTCTGGATCGCCGAAACGCGCGTTGAACTCAATGACCTTCGGGCCGTCGGCGGTGGCGATGAGGCCGGCGTACAGAATGCCGGTGAACGGCGTGCCCTCGTCGGCCATGGCCTGAACGGTCGGCTTGACGATGGTTTCGATGGCGGTGTCGATCACATCCTGACCGATCTGCGGAACCGGGCTGTAGGCGCCCATGCCGCCGGTGTTCGGACCCTTGTCGCCATCGTAGGCACGCTTATGATCCTGCGAAATCGGCATCGGCCAGAAATCGGTGCCGTTCACAAAGCTCATCAGAGAGAATTCCTGACCCTCAAGGAAATCCTCGATAACCACCTTCGCGCCGGCGTTGCCGAAGCGGTGGTCCACGAAAATGTCCTCCAAAGCGGCGATGGCGGTCTCCTCATCCATCGCCACGGTCACGCCCTTGCCTGCGGCCAGGCCATCGGCCTTGATGACGATCGGCGCGCCATGCTCGCGCACATAAGCGGTGGAACGCTCCAAATCGTCGAACGTCTGGTACTTCGCGGTCGGAATGTCGTGACGTTCCATAAGCTGCTTGGCGAAGTCCTTGGAACCCTCGATCTGCGCGGCGGCCTTGTTCGGGCCGAACGCCTTGATGCCGGCGGCCGCGAAATCGTCGACGATGCCTTCGATAAGCGGCACTTCCGGTCCGACGAACACCCAGTCGTAACCATTGTTCTTCACGAAATCGATGAGCGCCGCATGATTGGACGGGTTGAGCTGCGTGGTGCGGATGCCGTCAAGCTCCATGCCCGGATTGCCTGGGGCCACAGTGACCTCGCTGACGCTGCCGCCACGCATGAGCGCGTGGGCGATGGCATGTTCACGCGCACCGGAACCAATGACCAGAACCTTCATATTTCCTCCTGTTGTATCCCTTATGGGGAAGAGTGCCAATCTCAAGAAATAATATCGGGGGTGCCTGTTCGGCTACCCCCGTATGTTCGTTTACTGCAGTTCGACGTCCTCGCCGGTCTTCTTGACGATATTGCCCAGCACATAGCCGGCCTCGCCATTGGACTTTAGCAGTTCCATGGTCTTATCGGCATCTTCGGCGCTGACGGCCAGCACCATGCCGATACCCATGTTGAAGATGTTGAACATTTCCATATGGTCGATGCTGCCGGCCTTCTCGAGCACGTCGAAGATCGGGAGCACCGGCCAGGAGCCGAGGTTGATATGGGCGGCAAGACCGTCTGGAATCATACGCGGAATGTTCTCGATGAAACCGCCGCCGGTGATATGCGCGACGCCCTTGACCACGCCCGCCTTGAACAGCGGGGAAAGGGCCTTCACGTAAATCTTGGTCGGAGTGAGCAGCACGTCGCCAAGCTTCTCACCGCCCAGTTCGTCCAGTACGGTGTCCACGGTGTAGCCGGCCTGCTCGAACAGGGCCTTGCGCACCAGGGAGAAACCGTTGGAATGCACGCCGGTGGACGGCAGGCCGATAAGCACGTCGCCCTCAGCGATGGTGGAGCCGTCGACGATAGCGGACTTTTCGGCCACGCCGACCGCGAAGCCAGCCAGATCGTACTCGTCTTCGTCATACATGCCCGGCATCTCGGCGGTCTCGCCGCCGATCAGACCGGAACCGGCCTGTACGCAGCCGTCGGCCACGCCGGAGACGACCTGCTCGAGCAGAGCCGGATTGTTCTTGCCGCAGGCGATGTAATCCAGGAAGAACAGCGGCTCGGCGCCTTGGGCGGCGATATCGTTGACGCACATGGCCACGCAGTCGATGCCGATGGTGTCGTGCTTGTTGGCCATCTTGGCCACGACCAGCTTGGTGCCGACGCCGTCGGTGCCGGAAATCAGCACCGGCTCCTTGTAACCGAGGGAAGCGAGATCGAACAATCCGCCGAAGCCGCCGATGCCGCCGACCACGCCCGGACGGTTGGTGCGCGCCACGTGGGACTTGATACGCTTGACGACTTCGTAACCGGCCTCAACGCTTACGCCGGCTTCCTCATATGCTTTTGGCATATCTAACCTTTCTCGGGTCTCAGTGTTCTTCTTGGGATGAAGTGGTGGTGTATTCGTTGCCTTCGTACTTGCTCTTGTACAGGGCGAATTCGGGCAGACGGACACGATCCTCCGGAGTGAGCGACTTCAGGAAGTCGGCTTCGTAGTCGTCCAAGGCGGTCGGATAGTCGCCGTTGAAGTAGGCTACGCACAGGCCGCCATACGGTGCGTCTGCGCCAAGGCCGATGGATTCCACCAAGCCGTCGAGCGACAGGAACGCCAGTGAATCGGCTCCGATGTAGTCGCGGATCTCGTCGACGGACTTCTTGGCCGCGATCAGCTCCTTGGTGGTGGAGATGTCGATGCCGTAGAAGCACGGGTACTTCAGCGGCGGGGAGCTGATGCGCATATGCACTTCGGCCGCCCCGGCCTCCTTGAGCATCTGCACGATGCGCTTCGAGGTGGTGCCGCGCACGATGGAATCATCGATGACGACCACGCGCTTGCCCTTGACCACGCCGCGCACTGCGGACAGCTTCATACGCACGCCCTGCTCGCGCAGCTCCTGCGTGGGCTGGATGAAGGTGCGTGCCACGTACTGGTTCTTGATCAGACCCATTTCGTTCGGCAGGCCGGCCTCCTCCGAATAGCCGGAAGCCGCCGACAGGGAGGAGTTCGGCACGGCGATGACCATATCGGCGTCGACGGGGGATTCCTGAGCCAGGCGCGCGCCCATGCGCTTGCGGGCCGAATGCACGTTCACGCCGTAGATGTTGGAATCGGGGCGTGCGAAGTAGATGAATTCCATCGAGCAGATGGCCAGCTGGGTCTGATCCGTGTAACGGTCGATGCGGTAGCCATCGTCATCCACGACCACGATCTCGCCCGGGCGGATGTCACGCACCAGTTCGGCTCCGACAGTGTCGAGCGCGCAGGTCTCGGAAGCGAGCACATAGGCGCCGTTCGTCATCCTGCCAAGGGACAGCGGACGGAATCCGTTCGGATCGAGCGCGCCGATCATGGCATGTTCGGTCATGATCAGATAGGCGAAGCCGCCGTGCACGGTGTTGAGCGCTTCCTTGAGCTTGTCCATGAACGTGGGCTTGCTGGAACGACGGATGAGGTGCATGAGCACTTCGGTGTCGGAGTTCGAATGGAAGATCGCTCCCTCGTCCTCCAGCTTGCGGCGTAAGGAGGGGCAATTGGTGAGATTGCCGTTGTGACACAACGCCATATCCCCGTCATGGAAGCGGAAGATGAACGGCTGGATGTTGTCGGTGCCGCCGGAACCGGCTGTGGCGTAACGCACATGGCCGATCGCTTTGTCTCCTTTCAGGCGTTCGATTTCCCGTTCGTCGCTGAACACTTGGGTCAGCAGACCCGTTCCGCGATGACCGATGAGATGACCATTATCGTTGGAGACAATGCCGGCACCCTCCTGACCGCGATGCTGCAGCGCGTGTAGACCGAAGTAGGTGAGTCGGGCGGCGTCCGAGTGGCCCCAAACGCCGAAAATACCGCATTCCTCGTGGATGTCTTCGAGTTCAGCTGACAAGCCAAAGCTCCTTCCAAAACCATGGAGACAAGGGGTTCGCTATCGTCCAACAGTATCAATGGGCGGCTACAAGAGTCGGGTTTTGTCCAGTTCTCAGACGGTATATGGAACCGGACATGCAATCGAACAGCCGTTCGAAAAAGCTGTTATGATGGAAGACGTTGAAAACGCGAATCACGGTCGTCGGGGTGCGGGGAGTCCCCCGTATGAGCCATTGCATGGAAGGAGCATCATGGCCGGACGGATATACGTGGCAATCGACCTCAAATCCTTCTATGCGTCCTCGGAATGCGTGGAACATGGATTCCCTCCGCTATCCACACACTTGGTGGTGGCGGACCAGGAGAGGACCGACAAAACCATCTGCCTTGCGATCTCGCCGTCGTTGAAGGCATACGGTCTGCCCGGACGCGCCCGCCTATTCGAAGTCAAAGCGAAACTGAAGGAAATCAACGCGGTCCGTCGCGCCGCGGCTCCAGGCGGTGTGCTGACGGGGAAATCGTATGATGCGAAGGCGCTCGCGGCCAATCCGAATCTGGCTGCTGACGTGTTCATCGCCAAACCGCGCATGTCTCATTACTTGGCGATGAGTGCGAAAATCTACGGTATTTATCTGAAATACGTTTCGGCTGAGGATATCCACGTCTATTCGGTGGACGAGGTGTTCATGGACGTCACCGGCTATCTGCGCGCCTATGGAAAAGGGGTGGAGGAGATGACCCGTGACATCATCCGCGATATCCACACCCAGACCGGCATCACCGCCACCGCGGGCATCGGCACGAACATGTATCTGGCCAAAGTGGCTATGGATATCGTGGCCAAACACATCCAGGCGGGGGAGGACGGCATTCGCATCGCCCGGCTTGACGAGATGTCGTACCGGAGATTGTTGTGGAATCACCGGCCGCTTACCGATTTCTGGCGTGTGGGGCGTGGATATGCAAGGAAGCTCGAAGCGCACGGACTGGCGACCATGGGGGATATCGCTCGCTGTTCCATTGGCCGTGCCGACGAATACTACAACGAAGATCTACTGTACAAGATGTTCGGTGTGAACGCCGAACTGCTCATCGACCATGCGTGGGGCTGGGAACCGTGCACCATCGCGGACATCAAAGTGTACAAGCCGGCGGGGCACAGCTTGAGTTCCGGACAAGTGCTGACAGGGCCGGCGGGATTCGACGCAGCCCGGCTGATTGTGCGTGAAATGGCGGATACGCTGTCATTGGATTTGGTAGCGAAGGGCGTGAAAGCCGGCAGAGTGGGATTGATGGTCGGCTACGACACGGCAAGCCTCGATCCGAAACGGCTTGGCAAGGACGGTTCCGCTGATTTGAAGGCGATTGCCGAACATGCCGTGGCAACATACGACGGCCCTGTTTCGATCGACAGGTATGGCCGCCGCGTACCCAAGCCGGCCACCGGGTCGATCGCATTGCCGGAGCCGACGTCGGCTACGTCGCGTATTTGCGACGCGGTCGATAAGCTTTTCCTTTCGATCGTAGACAGGCGTTTGCTGGTCCGTCGGCTGAATGTGGTCGCCGCCGATGTGCTGACCGACGAGCAACTTGAGGAACGGCGGCAGGCGGCCGCGTCCGAATATACGCAGCCTGATTTGTTCGCCGCGATGGAAGCGCCGGTGGATTCCGCTTCCGCTGATGCGGCCGAATGCGAGGCTATGCGTTCCGCCGATGGTGGTTCCAAGGATTCGCCACGAGGGGACGCCGAACTGCATATGCAGCAAACGCTTCTGGACATCAAACGCAAATTCGGCAGAAATTCCATCATCAAGGCCATGGATATGTTCGATGACGCCACAGGCCAGCAGCGCAACAAGCAGATAGGAGGTCATGCGGCATGAGCCTTACGGAAACCCATCGCTACGACGACATCATCGATCTGCCGCATCACCAATCGCAGACGCATGCCCATATGAGCATGCATAACCGTGCCGCCCAATTCATGCCTTTCGCCGCCCTGACCGGTTACGACGACATCATCAGACAAACCGCGCAATCCAGCGATGATGCGGTGGAACGCGCCAACAGGCCCGTCGATCTCGCCGAGGGTTACCTTTCCGCCTGAAGCGGCTGCTATGACGAATGTCGCGGATTGCTGTATATGAAAGGGTGGGTTCGGAATCATGAGATTTCGAACCCACCCTTGATTATGTGAGCGTGAAAAGAGTCTTGATGCTCAGGCGGCGAAGTACTCCACGCCGGCCGCGAACAGCGGCTGGTCCTTCTCGCCAGGCACGTTCACGAATGTGCCGTTGCTGTAGCGCTCGGAGTGGCCCATCTTGCCGAACACGCGGCCGTCCGGACTGGTGATGCCTTCGATGGCCAACAGCGAACCGTTCGGGTTCACATCCAGGTCCATGCCCGGCACGCCAGCCTCGTCCACATACTGCGTGGCGATCTGGCCGTTGGCCTTGAGCTGGGCGAGCACATCGTCGGAGGCCACGAAACGGCCCTCGCCGTGGGAGATGGCGATGGTATGCATGTCGCCCACCTCGGTCTTCGCCAGCCACGGGGAGAGGTTCGAAGCCACGCGGGTGCGCACCAGACGGCTCTGGTGGCGGCCGATGGTGTTGAACGTCAGCGTCGGGCATTCGGCGGTCATCGGCACGATGTCGCCGTACGGCACCAGGCCAAGCTTGATAAGCGCCTGGAAACCGTTGCAGATGCCGAGCATCAGGCCATCGCGGTTGTCCAGCAGGTCGCGCACGGCCTCGGTCACGGCCGGAGCGCGGAAGAACGCGGTGATGAACTTGGCGGAGCCGTCCGGTTCGTCGCCGCCGGAGAAGCCGCCAGGAATCATGATGATCTGGCTCTTCTTGATCTCCTCGACCAAAGCGGCGGTGGACTCGGCCACTGCGGCCGGAGTGAGGTTGTTCACGATAAGCGTGCTCACGTCGGCGCCCGCACGCTCGAAGGCTGCGGCGGAATCGTATTCGCAGTTGTTGCCCGGGAACACAGGGATGATCACATGCGGCTTGGCCACGCCGGTGCCGGTGTACACGGTCTTCTTCGGAGCGTCGAAGGACACGGTCTCAACGGTCTTGCCCTTCTCCTCGCCCTTGGAACGGTACGGGAACACGGATTCGATGCCGCCCTCCCATGCATCCTGCAGCTCGGCCAGATCAAGCGTCTCGCCGGCGGCCACGAACGAATACTCCTCGGTGGTTTCGCCGACCTCGCTGACTTCCACCAGGTTGGACACGGACGGAACCTTCGCGTTGTCGGCAAGCTCGATGATGAAGGAGCCATAGGCCGGAGCAAACAGGTCGTCCACGGCAATGCCGTCGTCCAGCTTCACGCCGATCTGGTTGCCGACCGTCATCTTGAAGATCGCCTCGGCGGTCGCGCCGTAGCCCGGCGTGGACACGGCCAGAGCGTCGCCGAAATCGGTGAGCTCCTCAACCGCGGAGAACACCTCCAGCAGCGAATCCTTGTCCGGGGTGAGACCGTCGGAATGATAACGCGGGGCGATGCGGACCACACGGTGACCGGCACCCTTGAACTCCGGGGAGGTGGCGCGCTTCATATTGCCCACGGACACGGCGAAGGAGATCAGGGTCGGCGGAACGTCAAGCTGCTCGAACGTGCCGGACATGGAGTCCTTGCCGCCAATCGCGCCGGCGCCCAGATCCACCTGAGCCATCAAAGCACCCAGCACGGCGGCCATCGGCTTGCCCCAGCGTTCCGGCTCGTCGCGCAGCTTCTCGAAGTACTCCTGGAAGCTCAGGTA
>ENA-OVGE01001170-OVGE01001170.1-human-gut-metagenome-genome-assembly--contig:-NODE-1170-length-21235-cov-4.061143_pt1 | contig 21235 bp, 9 predicted proteins | sample MGYA00237769_ERZ505417 | MGnify/ENA primary metagenome ERZ505417 (study PRJEB26158, sample SAMN06016403) | human gut metagenome | biome: human gut; feature: ankylosing spondylitis patient; material... | reverse complement strand
CGTTATAGCTGAACAGCCCTTGCGAAGTACCTATCCAAAGATTTCCTTTGGCATCCGGTTTCACACAGAAGATATGTCCTTTCTGGAAAAGCTCCGTATCACCTTGGGCAAAATATTTCAGAGACAGCGTTTCCGGATTCAATACCATCATACCGCCACCATACGTACCGATATAATATTCTCCTTGATAGAAGCAGATTGTCAGTATCAAATCCGAAGTCAAAACGGGCTTTACAAAACTTTTCACTACTCCGGTAGCTTCGTTTATATAAAACAAGCCGTCACGCGAACCGATGACCTTCTCTTGCCCTTTGTTTACAAAAGAACGGATGGAAAGATTGGCCGAATTAAACAAAGGTGGATAATCATACGTACGGAAAAGGCCGTTCTGATAGAGTGAATAATCCAGTCCTGCCTGAAAATGCCCCACCCAGACGGCACCTCTATCATCTATAAGTAAGGAATAAATAGAATTACTGCGAATTCCTTCCTTATCATTGACATCATGGTAAAAACGACGTGTCACTTGTTGGTCTTTGTGTGAAAGGAAGTGTACGCCATTGCCGTCAGTAGCTATATACACAGTCCCTTTACCATCGCTGGAAATATCGGAAATGACATCGCACCCCAAAGATACCGCATGAGAGAATGATTCCTTCTTTATATCGAAACGTACTACACCTTGGCTCATTGTACCGAGATAGAGCGTTTCGCCGATACGAGTAAGGCAACGGAAATAATCGGCTTCGGGCACATTCTCCTGAAAATGCCAGGAATCAATCTTGCCGTCTTTCAGTGAATAAGAGAACAATCCCTGTACCGTGGCCAACCATAATACGGTTTTATCTTCATTCAGACAAATATCCATGATTCTGTTACAGGCGGCAAGCATATTCCGGTCTGTCAAGACTTGAAGCAACTGACCGTCTTTATGAATGAATAAGCCTTTCTCTGTGCCGATATAAAGAATATCTCCATCGGCCAGTAACGTATTGACGGCAAAGTCTATCTTTTCGGGGACAATCCTTTCCAATTGGCTGTTTGGGCGATTCAACCGCCAAAGCCCGATTCCGTTTCCCACCCAAAGTTGTTTATTGGATGTTTCCGTAACACTGTTTACCCGTTTCTTTCTTCCCGACTCAATGCCACGGAATTCAAAATGGCGCACTTTCACACCATCAAAACGGTCGAGGCAATTATCCGTCCCCAACCATACAAAACCTTCGGAATCTTTATAAATGGCATTCACCAATAACCCGGACAGTCCATCGGACATGACTACATTACGAAATGTATAATTCTGGGCTTGCAGATTTACACCACAAACCAAGTATATGATTAAAAGAATCAGATATTTAATCGTGTTCTTCACTTACAACCGCTTCCTTTCATATTAAACATGTGACAAACATACATAAAAATCTCCAAAAGAGCACATTCCTTTATACAAAAAAATAGTCCCTTCGTATTTGTTATATATGGAAAACAAATACGAAGGGGAGAATTTATTTACTCAATGCTATTGAAGATTTTATCTGCCACTGATTCAAATAATAGCCTTAATCTGAATTCTTTTTTACCAATTCAATCATATAGCTATAAGTATATTTCTTGTCAAGCAAGCGATATTCATTGTGCGGATACATTCCCCAACTATTATCGCCGCCTAATCCACGTTGCTTCAAGTCAACGTGCAGAAAGATATTCTTTTGCGGAACAATGTCAATAGTATGCTGCAATTTACGGGTCAAGCCGGGATCAAGGTCTTCCGGTGAGAAATGCAAAGCGGAAAATGCGATAGGTTGCAAGCCTGTAATTCTCACTCCTTGCCCTTCGCTATCCAATAAGGACAGCCAACGAACATCTGTTTTATTTCCTGTTTCCTGCGGACGTGTATACCAATAGAACTGATTTTCAACCTTATCCTCATATCGTCCGATGAAGGAACTCGAATAACGGTCGATATAGTTCTCAAAAGGCCCTCTACCGTAATAGACCAAGTTTTCATAAGGTTGATGCAATTCCATACGCATACCAAAACGGGGAAGTTCGGGAAGTTTCGTTCCTGTCAGGTCGATACTGCCTGTCACAACAATAGCACCATTATTACAGATCAAATATTCCATCATATAAGGAACCTGAATATCATTTAATATCCAATCAATCCTGATGGATAATCCTTTTTCATTCTGTTCGTCTATTGTCACTTTCTTCACATAACGGTTGACATGAGCTGTCCGCCAAACACCTGCCAAAGTGGGCATTTTATTTCCAAAATCATTATCAATCGGAGCACGCCAAAAGGCAGGTTCGGGATATTGCCTGATAGGTTGCTTGCCATTTATCATATAATCAAATAAGATTCCCTTTTTCAAATCAATCTTACCAGAAACGCCCCCCGATTGAAAAGACAAAATATTGTCTTTTGTTTCATAAGATAGTTTTCCCGAACAAGGCGGAAGCGATGTGAAGAAACTACTTTTATTTAATTGCATCTGCTCTCTAGCTACTTCATAGCCGGCAGGTACTAAATCGGTAGCAACCCGGGTGTGCGCATAGAGATTAAGGAAATACTCATTCCCGTCTTCCGGAATAACAGGAAGAGATAAACGTATCTCTTTCTCTTCGTGAGGTTTTAAATCAACGTTGAAATCCCCTGTAGATATTTTTTCTCCGTTTTTGTATATTTCCCATATAAAAGCATACTCATCCAGATTGGTAAAGTCATAACGGTTTTTAATGGAAATAATTCCTTTCCCCAAGTCTTTTGCGCAAAACTGAATGTACTGATACACTTTCTTCACTTCATACGCTTGTGGTTTGGGAATACCATTGGCAGAAATCAAACCGTCAGTTCCCGTGTTTAGTTCCCCTTTCTTATCTTCCAGCCATTTATAACTACCCATATTACCATTATACGTCCAATAAGTACGTCCGTCTCTTGGTTCGGTCTTTACCTTAAATCCCTGATCCATAAAATCCCAGATAAAACCGCCCTGCAAGTTAGGGCTGTCATAAATAATATCCCAAAGGTCTTTAAAATTGCCATTGCTGTTTCCTTGGGCGTGAGCATACTCACACATGATAAACGGTCGCTGTTTGCCGGACTTCCGATATTCTGTTATTTTCCACATATTGGGATACATCGGACAGACAACATCTGTATTCCAATCCTCCCAAGCCTGCTCGAACTGTACAAAACGACCGGGATCATATTTCTTCAAGCGCTTATACTCATCGTGGAACACGATTCCATTACCACATTCGTTTCCTAATGACCATCCGATGATACATGGATGATTTTTATCCCTTTCCACCATTCGGGTGATACGGTCGACGTGAGCTGCATACCATTCGGGACGATAAGCAGGATGCGGGATGGTATCTTTGAAATAAGGAACCGAACCCATTCCATGAGTTTCAATATTGGCTTCATCCACTACATAGATACCATATTGGTCACACAATTGATAGAATAACGGATGATTTGGATAATGGCTGGTACGAATGGCATTCATGTTCAGTTGTTTAATCAGTCGCAAATCATTCATTATGATTTCGCGGGTCTGCACATGTCCCAACGTATCATTGTGTTCGTGACGGTTGACACCTTTTATATAGGTGGGTACACCATTTACCAGTAGCCGTGCATTCTTAATCTCAATGCGGCGGAATCCGACTTTATGAGCCACTACCGTCTGTTGCTTGTCGCCATCGGCTCGAAGTGTCAGGATACAGTCGTAGAGCGAAGGGCGTTCGGCGCTCCATTTCCGCACATTGCGCACAGTGCCTTCGAAAGCAAGTGTAGTACTTATGTCTGAGATACAATATGCTTTCTGCACTGATAAGACAGTCTTCCCCCCTGCGTCCTTCAATTCGAGTGTAAGTGTCCCCTTTTGCAGGGTTGCATTGGTATTGAACGAACGCAAGTCTACAGTAGCCCGGAATTGCCCGTGTCGGTAGGTATCGTCCAGTCCTGCATGCAGAAAGAAATCCCAAATGGTCGTTTGGGGATAAGCGGTCAGGAAAACATCGCGTTCGATACCGCTTAGACGCCAAAAATCCTGGTCTTCCATATAGCTGCCATCGTGCCAGCGATACACCTGTACAGCAAGCAAGTTCTCTCCTTTTTTCAAATAGTTTGTCACATTAAATTCTGCCGGAGTCTTGGATGCTTTAGTCATCCCCACCTGCTGCCCGTTCACATAGATACGGGCGTAGCCGCTGATGGAACCGAAGTGCAACAACACTTCACGCCCCTGCCAGTTTTGAGGAACCGTAAATGTGCGCCGGTAAGTCCCCACAGGATTATCAACGTCGATATAAGGTGGATTGGGTGAAAACACATACTGAATGTTGCGGATTATCGGCTCACCGAATCCTTGGATTTCCCAGTTGGAAGGGACAATAATTGTATCCCAATCATTGTCGGATAAATCTGTACGATAAAAATCTCTTATGCTTTCTGCGATAGAGGGAGCATAAACAAATTTCCACGTACCATTCAACGAATATTGCCAAGGCGATTTTTGGGGATTATCGTTCACTGCATCATCTGCGCGCTCGTAGAGGCGAAAGTCAGCGTGTGGTTTCTCTTTGTTCCACTCATATTGGGTGGGATTTTCCCACTCGTTGTTTTGCGCCTTTGTCGTTGGGGACAAACCACAAAAAAGACAGGAAAGGAATAATAAGGTAGAAAATAATCTATTTATCATAAGATAAAGGGTTGTGAGGGTTTCCATTGAGTAACGTCAAGGAGTTAAGAAGCCTAACCTCTTAACTCCTTGAAATCAGTAGGAAAATCTCAAAAAGTTATTCTTCAGTATACAATAATGTTCCAAACCCCAAATCACCGGCTTCGGCAGTACCACGCTCGCCATATCCTTCGGGGCGTTCTTTTTCGGCAAAAGCTTGCGAATATGGAGCATTCATACCTTTCACCTTAGCATAATGGTTGTAAATGAGTTCCCATCCCGGACGGGCACGCCCCTTACCGTCGTCCGACACCTTCTCATGCCAACCGTATTTGGGGTGATAGTAAGGTTCGAAAGGCATTTCCACATCTTCGGCCGAAGTTAAGTTGTACTTAGCCGTATATTCGCAGAGGTCAAGAATGATGTTGTCGTTGTAGGCAAAAAGGTCGATGCCCATGTTATAAGCTGTACGACAGAAGTAAGCGTGCAAGCCTACGTTGAGAGTAGCGTGCCCCTGGTCGCGTCCCATCTCCTGGCTCTGTGCCAAATGTCTGCCTTTCACTTTTCCCGCAGGATCCTCGTGCATACCTTTCACCGACCATTCGATACAGCCCATACCTTTTCCGTGATAGAAAAATTCCAAGGCTTGTTTAATCTTGGCATCGTCATCGTTCAGCACGCCGATAGAAAGAATGGTGAGCATGGCGGGCAAATCCCAACTCATCCAGCCCGAAATGGCTGAAGAATTAAAGTGGTTATCCAAGAAATCATCACAGATGGGATAGAAAGTTTTATCTATCCATTTCTTGAAGACTTCAAAATCTTCGGTTTTCCAGCCTTCGTAATCCCGCATCAATTCAGCGGGAGCAGCAAACTGGTATCCGATAAATCCGGCGGCAAGCAGACGATGGCTGTCGTCGGGCCATGTTTTATAATTCACCCCCTTACAAGTCTTAGCCCATCCGTTCAGAATTTTAACAGCTGCCTTGGCATAATCTTCATCTCCCGAAATTTTCCAGCGTACAGCCAACTGATAAGCGGCACCGGCATCGAAAGCGGCCGTATTGAAGTTGCCGCCTTGCGAGTGACGTACAATTTCTTCTTGCGGGTTTGCGTTGTAGCTCAGTTGGGCAAATCGGCTTTCGCACAATTTTTCCCAACCGCTAATCCAAGGTTCGGCACGTTCGTTCACTTTGCGGCGTGCGCGTTCAAAGTCGGCTTCGGTGTTCACCAGACAAGGATGCTTGATGGTGTACTCATAATTTTCATTGGGGTTGATTTCGCGTTGCCATGGTTCGGGAGTTCCGTTCTCGAACTCAGCACTACAGCTGGTCAGCAACACAAGCGTTACGCTGCCCACGAAGGTATAAATAAGATTTTTCATACATTCAATTTTCATTTTGTTATTCAATCAGTTTCCAGAGAAAGTAGATGCTATTGTTTACCACTTTCGTTCTTTATCAAATCTTTCAGTTCTTGTTCCGATTCGAAAGTCTTTATCCAATCCACATAGATGCTGCCTGTTTCATTGGCTTCATACCAGATTTTCCAAAATTGAAGTTCCACCGTGTCGTACTTCGTCAATGAGGTAGGCATATACTGTTGATTTTTGCCAAGGAATTTCTTCGTGAAGTCGGCGTAGAATACTTTGTATTCACCGCAATCTACCACAGTCATGGCATTTTTTCCTTTATCGGTATCTTCGCCATATTTACCGGCTACGGTAATGCCGCTTCCGCCCCAAATGTCTAGATACCACTCTATACTTGTCGATGCTTCGAACACATTTTCGGGGAATTTCATTTTAAAGGCCAAGATGGGATAGTTGGTTACGTTGAACCCAAAACCGCCGTTGCGACAAATGCGGACAGCTTTGTAAGTCTTATCTTCACCGGGGAAAATACGAAGTACTCCGTCATTCTCCATCCATTCAAATTCCCGGTGAGTAAAGTTTCCGAATGGCTGCCAGATGTTCTCGACAGTAAACTGGTCGTTCATTAAACCTTCGCTCACGTTGACACTCATCGTAGCTTTGACAGGTTTACCGTCACCATAGTCGGCCAAAGCGGTAATTACTGCATTGCCATAAGCCTTCGCCACGAACCGGCCTTTTTCATCAATCTCTACAACATCCGGCTTACTGCTTTCCCATACGATGTACGAAAGCGTAGCATCTATCGGCGTTACATTCATCTGCGGAGTGTAGGTTTCGCCCAAAGCTAGTTTGTCTGCTTCTTTCACAAATTCCATACTTTCGATATAGATAATGGGCTTCACCTTAATTTCAAACTCTTTCGTGAAATGTTTGTCGTCGGTAGCGGTAACTTGGATGCGTGCCTTTCCTTCGGCTATGCCCTTCACCTCGCCTTTTTCATTGACAGTGGCTTTATCGGGAGTAAGGCTTTTCCAAATCAACCCGGGGTAAGTGGGGTCGGCCGGAGTAGTCTGCCAAGTAAGGGGCAAAGTTGAGGTTACAAACACTTCGAGGTCTTCGTTAGTGAGATTGATATCAGTGATGTGAATAATTTCGTTTACCACCTTCACATTGATGGTCGAAGTGGCAGAATAGCCCACAGCCGGCTTGGCCGAAATTACCGTACTACCTGCCTTCACTGCCGTGATGCGTCCTTCGGCATCTACGGTAGCCACATCGGGCACAGTCGATTTCCATACCACCTCTTTATTGAAAGCCTCATCAGGGCCTACGGTATATTTTATCAAAGTGTCAGTGCCTATCAGCAGAGGCAGTTCGGGGGTCACTTCAAGGTTGATTTCCTTAACGAGCACTCTCTCTTCTAAAACAGGGGATACATCGTCATCGTTGCACGAAACGGTCATCATTAAGCCAGCCGTCATCAGTGCTGCAAACGCACCCTTTTGAAGTATATTTTTGTATGTCATAATTCGATTACTTTATAAATGAATAATGAATGGATTATTGGTTCCAACCCGGATTTTGTTTCAAGTTGGAGTTCAGTTTGAGCTGGTCGGTGGGCAGTGGCAATAAGTAATGCTTTTCATGCCAGTTGCGTCCTTTCTCGTGGATAATGCAACCTTCGCCATCTTTATCCTTAAAGGAAGCATCAGGCCATCTGTTTTCAAAATCGGTACCTTTCCACTTCACACCGGTGAGGTTCATCGGCATTTCGTCTTCGGCCGTTTTCCAACGTTTCAGATCATCAATGCGGAAATTCTCATCGAAAAATTCGATGGTACGCTCACGACGAATCTCTGTGCGCATATCCAAATTATTTGCCGTAACAAAGTCGTTAGTCAAGTCAGGCATTTCGGGGTTGATGCGTTTGCGTGTCAAGTTCAAACTGATGGCTAAGTCTTCATCCGATATTTGTCCATCGCGTTCAAACACGGCTTCGGCATAGTTCAGCAATACCTCAGCATAGCGGATGATGGGGAAGTCATAGGCTTCCATACCGGTAGGCACTCCGTCGCGTTCGCTACACCACTTGTGGGGAAAGTAGCCTGTACCCGTTTGAGGTATGAAGTTCCTATGCGAGGCATTGGCTATTTCGGCAGCATTGCCGCTCCAATCGATGCGTCCGCCGTTTGTACCCCAGTAAGTTTGTCCGGGCACCATAAGCTGATTGTTCATGCGGTTGTCGCGATTTTTATATTCATCATCCACTTTCGTGTAATTCCACGTTTGGGGATTGATGGGCAACCCATTGCTTTGCAGATACATATTAGCCATTTTGCGAGTAACGTACAAGGCATTGCCCAAACGCCCTTGGGTGATGTTGAACCCGATAGAATTGATAACAGGGTCGTGGCGGCGGGTAAAGATATACTCTTTATTACCTGTTTTATTGATACTGGCAGGGTTCGACTTTTCATTCTCCAAGATAAAGAGATATTTGTAGGCTTCCGTACCCAATTCTTGAGGAGCAAAAAGCTCGAATGCTCCGCCCGCCATTACATCATGAGCCGCCTGTGCTGCGGTATTGAGCAAATCTTTTGTACGTTCGGTATTTTGACCGCCATTATGGAATTTCTCCCATGTACCTTCATAGAGGGCTACACGCGAAAGAAATGCCAAAGCGGCTTCGCTGGAGAGACGACCTTCATCGCTGCTGCTGATAGCCTTATCGACGGGTAATAGTTTAGCGGCTTCTTTCAAGTCGTCAATGATGAAGTCAGCTACCTCGGTACGCGGATTGCGGGCCTTCTGCATCTCAGGCGAGTTGATGTCGAGCGGCGTGCGGGTAATGATAAGGTCACCGTAGGCCTGCAACAACTCGAAGTAACAATAAGCACGGAAGAAACGGGCTTCCCCCACCGAAATGGCGATGTCGGCTTGTTGTTCATACGCATCGGCTTGTTGCAATAAAGTATTGGTTTGACGAATACGATTGTAATTGTCGGTATAATGCTTGTCGGATGACGGAATACTGTTCGTTCCGTTGCTATAGATGTTCACCGTGCTACCGGCAAACAAGTCCGAGCGAATATCAGCGTGCTGACTGTCGTCGAGCCATCGAAAGTCGGCCGACCAGCCATAGAACTGGGTAGCAAAAAGTTTGAAGTGTTCGAGCGACTTCCAATAGTTGGTATCCGCCAATTGCGTCTTGGGCTCAAGGTCTAAACACGACTGCATGGTCATGGCGCAAATGATTCCTAAAATATATGCTATTTTTTTCATTGTTATCTTCAATATTAAGAATAAAAATTAGAATGTGGCATTCACACCGAAAGTCACGGTGCGGTTAAACGGATAGCGTTGCTTGTTTTCCACTTTGCGGGTGGCTTCGGGATCCCAACCATCGGTGATATATGATTTTTCCCACAAGTCGGCGCCCGATACATAAATACGCAGGTTGCTGATGAAACCGCTCTTATTCATCCATGCCTTTGGCAATGTGTAACCTAGTACAATCTCTTTGAGACGCAGGTAAGCTCCGTTATCGGCCGACCAGGTAGAGGGAATGTAGTTATAGTTATTGATGTCATTACTGTTTGAATAAGTAGGGAAATGGTTATTGGGAGTTTCAGGACTCCATACATTACCTACCGACTGATTGGTAGTGTTCAGCCAAATAGCTTTGAAAGGCACTTTCCAAGAGTCTATTTCACGATAAATGGTACGCTTGCCCACACCTTGGAACACGGTATTGAAATCAAATCCTTTCCACTCGCATCCGAAATTAAACGAGAACGAATATTTGGGGTCGTCGGAACCAAGAAATACAAGGTCGTCTTGTGTCAGTTTACCATCTTTGTTCACATCTTCATACATGTGGTCGCCCAAACGCAAGTTGGCAGGCAGGGCGATAGAGTTGCTGCCCACATATTTGTCCACGTAATAGTCCAGTTGATCTTGGTTTTGTACCTTGCCCACATAGCGGTAACCAAATACCGAGTTGAGTGGGTAGCCATTCACGGCTTCGTTATAACCTGCACTCACCACGATGTTACCTCCATCGACTAGTTTGTTGGTCATATAGGTTAACGTACCGCCAACATGGTAGTTGAAACTGCCTATCTTGTCACGCCAAGTCAAGCTGGCATCGTAACCATTGGCCTCAAACTTACCGCTATTAGTGCTGGGAGCAGTTCCACCCAATACACCGGGGTGCAGACGCGAAACCAGCATATTGTCGTTTTTCTTTTTAAAGACCTCGAACGTACCCGTAAGGCGATTGTTGAGGAATCCAAAGTCAATCCCCAAGTTATAGTTGTAGATACGTTCCCAAGTACGCATGGTGCTCACCAGTCCGGCAGATTCCACATAGGTTCCTTTCGAGTTGCCCAACAAAGCACCGCTGTTCGATTTGTAGTTGTAAAGTTGGATGCCGTCATAGCGTCCGATACCATTTTGGTTACCTACCTCACCATATGAGGCACGTAGTTTCAGTTCATTCACATAGTCACGCAAGTTCTCCATGAATTTCTCTTCAGTGATACGCCATCCGGCTGATGCGCCCCAGAAGAAGTTCCAGCGATTCTTGGGCAAAAATTTCGAAGAGCCGTCGTAGCGAGCATTCACTTCGACCATATATCTCGACTTGTAGTTATAATTCAAGCGACCGAAATAAGAGAGAATGGCTTCCTCCCAACGGTCTACTTTGTCTATGTAGATTTGTCCTTTACCGTTAAGCGATTCGATTGCCGCTTCCACGTCCATTGCTTTGGTGCCGCTATAATCGTAAGCGGCATAGTCGTATTGCACACCTCCCATAAGCGATATGTCGTGAACCTCATCAAATAATTTCTTATAAGTGAGGAAAGCTGATGCTGTGTAATTGTCAGTACGCGCAGAACTTTTAGTATACGATGATTTTTCTTTTGCGGGATAGGGAGAGTTCTCATTCAGAATTGGAGTGCCGTCGTATTGATACCAATCAACCGAAAGATATTGTTCGTCACGGGCCGCGTTGTTCGTTGAGTAACCCAAAGTGCCCTGAAAATCAAGACCATCCAAAATGTTCACTTTCAAAATCTCGTTCACATTCATAGTGGTCACCACAAGTTTGTTGTCACCACCCAATTCGGCCGACCAGTTGGGGGTATGAATGCCTCCCCACGCATACGGTTTGCCATCAATGGTCGAAACCGGTAGCCCTGGCTGCGGTATGCTACTACCTAATATACTACCAATCTGTGTAGGAGCCACCTGATGCTGACGACTGGCTGACATGTTGGTTTCCAGGCTGATACGGTTGTTTATCTTGAAACTGTTGAATAAACGTACGTTATAGCGTTCGTTCGAGTTGTTCCCCCATTGCAGCGTCCCTTGGTCGTTCAAATAACCCAATGAAAGTCGGTAGGTCGATTTTTCCGAACCTCCGCTTACGCTGAGGTTATGCTGGGTAGAAGTGGCATTTCCCCACAGCACATCAGTCCAGTTCATATCGTGAAACACAAAGTCGGCCACACCGCGGAATCCTCCTGGGATAGGATCTTCATCGGGGTTGTTTCCACCATGCAGATTAATCCAACTCCCCTTCATAGCTTTAGCCAAACGGGCATAGCGCACCCAGTTGTCGTCTTCGCCATAGCCGTCATTCAAACGGGCTTGAAGCACACCGTCCGTCCATTCGTCCATGCTCATCATGCGGGGCTGCAAACCTACAATTTTACGTGTAACCGAACCGCTATATTCCACTTTGGTTTTGCCGGCATCGGGACGTTTGGTAGTTACCAAAATCACACCACCCGCTGCTTTTGCGCCATAAATAGCAGCCGAAGCATCTTTCAGGAAGTTAATGGTTTCGATGTCGTCGGCATTGAGTTGAGCCATCTCGCTCACACCACTGGCTGGTACACCGTCAATAATCAAGAGAGGTTCTACCTTGTTCTTCGATACAGAGCCACGGATTGAGACACCCCATCCCTCTTCGCCGGGAGCAGCCGACGAGCGGGTGATGCGTAAGCCCGGAACCTGACCTTGCATAGCCGAAAGCGGATTGGCCACTGTACCTTTATCCCTAAAAAGTTTTTGGTCGACCACTGTTACCGAGCCTGTCAACGATTCTTTTTTCTGAGTACCATAACCTACCACGACAACCTCATCCAGCACCTCTGTATCTTCGTGCAGGATAATTTTAGCCAGATTCGTCCCTTTTACAGAAACTTCCAACGTCTTATAACCAATAAAAGAAATCACCAACGTACCACCTGATACATTATTCAAAGTAAAGTTTCCATCCATATCCGTTATCGTACCATTGGTAGTGCCTTTCACTTTGACATTGGCACCAATAACAGGTTCGCCATAGGAATCCACGATTTTACCTTTGATTGCCCCAGTCTGCGAAACAGCCTGCACTTCTCCCACATTGGCAAATACCACCTGCGGAGCACCTGTTACAAGGGCAGAAGCCATCATCGTAGAGAATAGAATCCTTCTCGATGAGAATCTGAAGAGATTTTTTTTCATATACATAAAATTTAAAACTAACATTTATACTATTTATTCTAATATTAGATACACTGTTGGATATACTCACGGATTTCTTTCCGACTGATAAATAAGTGGTTTTCCACCGTACGGGAAGAAATTCCCAATTGGGCGGCAATATCAGCCGAGGATTTATTTTCGAAACGACTCATGATATAAATCTTCCGACGTTGTTCAGGAAGCTGATTGGCTCTCTCCCATTCGCATGTCAATAGATTATTGGCAATAATCTGGCTCTCCACTTCATTGGTACAAGTAGGAATCCGGTCGAAAAGATAGGAAGTTACTTCTTGAGCTTTGTAAAAACGACGCAAATAGTCCGTTACCAGATTCCGGCAAATCGCGAATATAAAATGTTTCACTGTTTCCGGACGCAATATCTGCTTATAGTCCATCAAACGCAAAAAGACATCTTGTGACAGATCTTTTGCTTCTTCGTCCTTACCTATTTTATAATAGATATAAAGATAAACGGAATGATGATAACTCTTATAAGAGTCAGCAACCAGTTGAGTGGATTTCATGTTTATATTTTCCATTGCTTAGATTTTTGTTTATCATTACGCTGGCAAATATAAATGGTAAATACGGAAAAGAAACAATAAAAAAGGGCGGATAGATTTCATCCTATTGGAAGGAAAACAGAAGTCGTAATACTCACTGATAATCAATCAATTAGACAATCACAAACTGGAGTCTCAAATTATTATATGAGACTCCGATAATCAATCTTCATTAGTTCGTCCTATACTTTGGACGTATTCGTTCGGGGTTATTCCAGTTGTCTTTTTAAAATAACGGAAAAAGGAAGTACGAGAACTAAAACCACACAGTTCAGCTAAAGCACTTAAGGTATATTTTGAATATTCATCCTCATTAAGCAATCGTTTAAACTCAGCTATGCGGTAATCATTCAGATAATCATAATAATTCTTGTTCAAGAACTGATTAAACACGTAGGACAATGTATATGGAGAGACGTTCAATACTGACGCCAAATCCGCAATCTTTAAATCAGGGTTAACATACAGTCTTTTTTCCTGCATCAGCATGTCCAGTTCGTCTGCCAGCCGATGACATTCTTCCATACTCACATTGCTCTTTCTGTATTTTTCTTCAACTACCGGTTTCCCGGTTTCTATGGCGTCCGCCGCAAGAGCCGGAGAGTTCTTTTTTCTCCGGTAATAAGCATAGCTTAAGCATATTATTGCAATCAATAATAGAATTGTTCCCCATAAGGTCGCGTTAAAAGAGGAAGCAATAGTCACTGATAAACAGATTTCCGAACCGGGCTCACCAATCCGACGGATTTTGAATTGATATTTCCCGGAAGACAAGTCATAGTAGGTCAGTTCGGATTTACCACCCAACAACTGCCAATCATCATCCATCCCTTCCATTTTATATTCATAAGACATATATGCAGGGTCGGAATAGGTAAATCCGGAGAAACAGATAGTCAGATTCTTGTGCGACGATTCCAAAGAGACTTTATAGAGATGCTGTTCTCTCTGTATAGCAGGATGATAAGGTTCTTTACCATTCACATATACATCTGTAATAGCCAGGGGATAACTGTTTTCTTCATTTATATCACGTAAATCCCTGGTCAAATAAATCAATCCTTTGGAATTGCCAAACCAGATTGTTCCCGAAGCATCTATAACAGGGCAACAGGTAATAAAAACAGAACTCGGTAATCCATCTACAAAAGTATAAGGAACAATTGTACATTTTTTATCATAACGGTACAGGCCCAGATTCGTACCAATCCACAGCCACCCTTCACGGTCTTCGATCATAAACATGGCATCTTTCCCTTCCAAAAGAGTGCCCGGCTGGAATCTTCGGAAATGAGTCATTGACAAATCGGAAATAAAAATAGGGCCTTTATCCGGAAGGAAATAGAGCTCGTGGGAAGAATCTTCATATACTGTCCTGATTTTCTCTTTATGTATAAAGCCTTCGGGGAATACATCTGATTTGATACTACGAGTGGAAGGATCCCAGATACATAAACCGGTAGCCGTACAAATCCAGCCCTTTCCTGTAGAATCAAAGCATATATCAAGCACATTCCCTTCCGGGAGTTTGGAATTCGAACTGGTATAGTGATTGAGTTGTTCGCCATCTTTATACTGATACAACCCCATTGAAGTGGCAATCCACAAACAACCGTCATTGTCCGACTTGATGCAGAAAACATGTCCTTTCACAAAAGGAGACTCCGAAGGTTCAAAATCACGGATAGTTAATGTAGAAGAATCCAGTATATACATGCCACCACCATACGTACCGATATAATACTTTCCTTGAAACGGGTAAATGCACATTATCATATTAGAGCGTAATTGGGGTGACTTGAAACTCCTAAAACGCCGTTTCGTCTCATCAACATAGAAGAGACCATTGCGGGAACCTATCAATCTTTCATTCTCATTGATAGCTATGGCCCGTACCGGTATGTCTTTTGAATCAAAATAAGGAGAATAGGAATAGGTAGAGAAAAGCCCGCTCTGATACAGTGTATAATCAAGTCCCAACTGATAGAATCCAACCCATATCAATCCTTCCCTGTCCACCAGCAATGAATAGACAGAGTTAGAGCGGATTCCACCATTAGTACCGGGTTCATAGCAGAAAGATTTCATAACCTTATTTTCCTTGACAGATACAAAATGTACTCCATTTCCGTCTGTTCCAACATAAAGTATATCTTTTCCGTCACCCGACAAAGAGGAAATTACATTGCATCCCAAATCAATCCAATTATCCCTGAACTTCCCTGTCGATATATCGAAAACAACCACTCCATGTTCCATTGTCCCTAAATAGAGCCTGGAACCAATTCGTACCATTTTCCGATAAGTATAATCCTGTCTATCATTGTCACCGTATGGACATAAAGTTATTTTTCGGGTAGACAGATTCATTGAATATAGTTTGGAGCGGGTCAGAATCCATAATGTATCTTTTTCTCCCATATTCAAATCGACTATGAAATTATCCGATGACCACATATCCGCATTGATAGTAATCTGCTCCAATTCATTATTTTTGCAGACAAACAATCCTTTTTCGCTGCCAATATATAAGGTTCCCTGCGCATCGGTCAATAAAGAACGAACTCCGAATTTTATCACTTCAGCAACAAACGGTTCTAATTTACCTGATTCTTTATTTATCCGCCAAAGGCCCATATCGTTTCCCACCAAAATCTGATTGCCTTGCGTTTCCGCAATCACATTCACCCATTTCAGTTTTTCATCATCTCCGAATATCGGATAATGCTTGAAACGAAAACCATCAAAACATTCAACAGACGTAGCTGTTCCAATCCAAAGATAACCTACGGAGTCTTTATACAAGGCACTGACCGTTAAATCAGATAATCCATTTGTTTCTGACAGACCACGAAAAGAATAAGAAATCGGATAGGCAGACAGAGAAAGAGAAATAAATATAAGGCTTGTTATATGTCGTATCAGATTATTCATAGGATTCATATTTGATGAAACAATGCAAACCTACATAAAATATCCCGAATTTTATGTAGGTTTATACAAAAACAAAACACACTCCTCAATAAAAATGAGTGTTAATCTACCAGCTTTATACTCAATTGGGATTGTTTATACACAACTGGAATTCTCTTATTATTAACCTCTACTCTTATTGGCTTCTTCTTACTCCTGAAACTAGCATGGATCTTCGGTTGCCCGTCTATCCAAAGATTGAGTTTCTTATCTTCTTCCTTTTGAATGACAAACAACTTGGCCAAAGAAGAAAAATAAGTCTCCTTATCACGTCTCAATGCACTGCCATGACAGATAAAGAAATCTTTTGCATCAGCAGCTTCAGTACCTTCGGGATAAGAGACAGCAAACATATAAGCATCTGTCATCCAGCCGTCCGGCATAATCCATGAGTTGCTGTGCATTAGCCTGCCGTCCGCTAATTGATTAATATAAAGATCGGTCACTTTCCCTTTATGACGGATACGAAGCCCAATCCAATCTTGTCCTTCCCGCCGTTCCATTTGTGGCAAGTCTTTCTCATTAGGAGTCTCCTTTAATATAATAGCTGTCAGCCCTTTTACACGATTGACTTCTGCCGGCAAATGAAATGAATAATAGGTTTCAGTGCCTTTCAAATCTTCAGTGGGAGCTTCTATTTCTTCCCAATACAAATCTTCCGGGTAGTCATGCACAAAATCGGATTTAGCCAGCAAACGAGGATATAACGGACGAATCACAACCGATGAGTTACCATTCGTCACATTCACGTCAACTCCCGACTTTTTATATGTCCCGTTCGTATGCCATAACCATTCAAATTGCCCTATTTTATGTGTTTTCAAATCATCAATCATATAAATAACATTATCCATCCAAAGGAAATGACGGAAATTACGACTGAAATTATTAGATACAGGACCTGTTCCATTAGCCAGAACATACTTCACATTTCCCGCATCCAGAAGATGATATAAATATCCTCTCAAAGTAGAACCGCTGTACTGCTGCTCACGAGGTTGTCCCTCTCCATTAAACAATACTACATTATGCGCCTGACTTTGAAAGAAATAATTCCGATAAGCAGGATTAGGATACCAGCAGTTTCCCCCGTCTTTAATAATATCCACCCCTTTATGAAAGACAATAAATGAATTGGCATCTGCGTGAGAATGATTCCATGTATGACCGCTTTTTACAGCCAGCATCGTAGCATCCTTTTCCCACGAATCACGCATCGTAGCCCAACCAAAATCGGCAAATAATTGAGAAGTCGGCAGTTGAGGGACAGCGGGCGCCTTACTCAAATCAGGAGTGTAAAAGAAGCCCATGGGACGATTCAGGAAAAAGCCATCACGATGTTGTCCTTGTTCCACCTGGGCTATATACCACAAAATAGTTGGATCTTTCACCCCCAATGCATACAATAACATCATGCTGGATTCTGCTGATACATTTTTATGGCTATCTCCAAAATTCAAACTATGCAGCATACCTGTACGCGGATAGCAGACTTGTGAGAAGTAACTCGGCAATTTTGCCAATTGAGGAATATCACCCGGATTCTGTCCGGGATGAGTATTTATCCAAGCGATCCTAAACAACAAAGCTTCCTGAATACCAAAGTTGGCGTAATTCAGACTTTCATACATTCCACCGGCCTCATCAAAACTCTTTGCTTTCTGTTGCAATACATCACCGGCAAAATCAAACCACTCGGGAAGTGATTCGTGAAGTTGCTCCACCCATTCTTTTACTTCGGGAAGTTCATTTTGAAGACTCAAAGCCAATATTCCACCCTGACAAACACAGGAGGTCCACCAATTATGTCCCATCGAATTCAATGAGTGAATACGGGTCGGTTCCAACAGCCAGTCTCCCAATGCCGGTTCTACGGCTAACCGTTTCAATCCTTCGGCTATCTTTTTTCTTTCTGAAGAAGACATGACATTGTATGCAGCATCATACCCCACCGCGGAAAGAAAACTCTTATGAGCCATACCCAGTTGTGAACGCCATGCAGGAATACGTGCCATCATTTCCACATCTCCCCATGATTCGGCTTCCACAGTTTTCAGGAGGATTTCTTTGATTACGTCTGCATACTCCTTATTATCAGTCATCAAATAAGCTAATGACAAATAGTCCAATCGATTAAAATCTTTCTTTTGCAAAGCTTCATCTGCTGTTCTCTTAATATCTCCCCATGCTTCCTGCAATTTAGGTTCATGCTGCATACGCTGTTTCACTTGCTGTATGCGTTGTGGAGTATACAGTAATGAAGGATGATTTATTTTTTGTGCTTGTATATATAATGAAGAAACACACAAAAAACAGATAACAGCAATAATAGTTTGTTTCATGGTACTTAGTCTATTCTATATATAATCAGTTACAATATTATTCTTTATTGAACGTTTTTCAAAAATTCTTCCAATGCTGCATTAAATTCTTCCGGGCGTTCCATATTCAGCATGTGTCCGCAATCGTCAATTACTTTCAGTTTTCCATTGGGAAGATATTGTAAAATGGGAGGTTCTTTTGAGAATCGGTTGCCGGAAGAATGACCTTCAACAATTAAAGCAGGTACATCGGGATGATTCTTTTTCAATTCCTCGATGGCATCCAAACCAGCTACCACCCGTACTTCTTTGTGTAAAGGTTGCCACGCATCCCACTCATCGATCATTTGCCAAAGAGACTCACGCATTCGTTCCCGCTGACTTCCTCCTGACTTCATCAATCCTTCAAACCACTCTTTCTTCATCACATCTACCCCTTTCTCTTTCAAAGCAGCAATCTCCTTATCACGTACTCTTGCTTCTTCCGGAGTCATCGGTTCACTGGGACCTTTCGATTTTCTTATGTTCCCACTGGCTAAAAAAGCAGATAACATCCGATCCGGGAAGTACGCCAACATATCGGCAGTAATAAAACCACCTAAAGAAAGTCCGACGATATGCGCTTTTTTGATGTGCAAAGAATCCATCAAAGTAACTAAATCTTCAGCGTGTGTGAATTGATAGTCTTCCGTTTGTGAAGACGAAATGCCATATCCTCTCAAATCATAGCGGATCACACGATATTTTTTTGCCAGTACGGAAAATTGTTCATCCCACATACGATGATCCAAAGAATGACCATGAACAAAGATTATCGGTTCACCTTGACCGGCTTCTTCATAGTATAAAGAGCCATTTCCTACATTGACACGTCCTTGTTTAATGACCAATGAATTGCCTTTCAGTATTTCTGAAACGGTCCGCGAAATCACAGGACTGCCATAGAAAGAGGAAAAGCCGTCTTCCTTAGCGGAAGAACCTGCTACATGGGCAATAAAGAAGCCGTAAACACTATCACGTTTATTTATCCAGGGGTAAGCGCCAGCCCAACCCGGAGAACTGATTTGATAGGCTTCGCCCGTCTTCTTATCTATTAATTCACGCCATTCGCCCAATCCGTAGATTCCATTGTGGGATTGTCCTAGCCCTTTCGCTACATAATTATCCGAGTTATTCGAAGGGATTATTGCATCTTTCACTTGGTCGGCCTGCATTTCTTTTACAGTTTGTGCAGATATAATTCGCTTATCGTTATACATTCCATCGTGATAAATCATTGATAGGAAATGAATATAATCGTTCAAGGTAGTACACAGACCACCACCTAACATCGGGGCATGCCCGCCATCTGTATTTATCGGAGTAAAATGAGAATTCTTCATTTCTAATGGCTGTGCTAATAATTCCTGAAAAAGAGTTTCAAACTCTTTCCCCATTGCCACTTCCGCCATTCTTCCAGCAATCTGCATGGCAAGTCCTCCATATTGGAACCGGCTTCCCGGAGTAAAAACCGTATCTAACGGCAATATCTCAATAATGGCGGAATCCAGATGATTGTAATTATCTACGCGCGGTTCAGGAAGATAGGGACACACTCCGGAAGTATGAGATAACAATTGTCGCAAAAGGATTTTACCTTTGGCATCTCCTTTAAATTCCGGCAACCACTTCTCCACTGGATCATCCCAGTCCAAACTGGTACTGTCCACTACCGCTCCGATAACAGCAGCCGCCACCCATTTTCCGGCAGAGGCTACGTATACTTTTGTGTCAGGAGTATAGCTACCATAGTTCTTCTGAAAAATGACAGAATCATTCTTTACTACACAGATAGAAACACCGGGATAGTACTCTTTACTCACCCAGCCTTGAATAACAGAATCTAATGAAGAGAAGTTATAACGACTCCCTTGTACGGATGATACATTGCAGGAACCTGCAATAAAACAGATACTTATAAAAATTATGATTAATAATCTTCCCTTCATTTTCGTTATCTATTAACTTCGTATTAAACACAAATTACACGAACTACGCTGTTGTTTGATGCAGTTATATTTGATGCAATTATAATTATAAAACCGCGCAATTCGTGTAATTCGTTCTTAAAATTTTCTATTTCGACTGCAAATCCCAATATACCACATAACGCTGATGATGCAAATCATAAAGCGGACGAATCACATCTCCTTGTTCTGTTGTAAATTTCAGGTCTTTTCCTGTACGCTGCAAAGTACGTTCCGGATGTTTCATATCTACTTTCAATGAGGTACGCAAATCGGCAGGCACATGGAAATTATAAGTATAATAATCATTATAAAGAGCAGGATTAGAGAAAGGTGCGGGAGCCTGCATACCTTCTGTACCCCGTTCTCCGGCAAGCACTAACGGGCCATACAATAAAGCCACTTTATTCGGATTATCGGGAGTGGCTTCCAATTCAATCTGCATCGGGTAAGTAGCCGAGATACGGTCATTGTCTTTCCAGTCACGGGTGATAGCGATGTAAGAACCTGGCTTTTGTTTTACTGCTACTTTTTTACCGTTCACAAGAACTTCCGCTTTTTTACTCCATGAAGGATATCTTAGATAAACAGTAGTACGAACCGGTTTCTCGGCACGAATAGTTAACAGGGTCGTTTCCTCTTTCGGAAATTCCGTTTCCTGGAGAAGGGTTACCCCTTTTTCTTTCCAGGTGACTTGGGAAGGAATAAACAGATTTACGTAGATTCCCTGGTTGTTGTGGTAGTAGATAGCTTCTCCATATTT
>ENA-OVGE01001151-OVGE01001151.1-human-gut-metagenome-genome-assembly--contig:-NODE-1151-length-21460-cov-7.357487_pt1 | contig 21460 bp, 16 predicted proteins | sample MGYA00237769_ERZ505417 | MGnify/ENA primary metagenome ERZ505417 (study PRJEB26158, sample SAMN06016403) | human gut metagenome | biome: human gut; feature: ankylosing spondylitis patient; material... | reverse complement strand
GGGTGCCGAGCATGGCAAAGCCATGCTCTCGCGGAGCGCCTGCAGGTGGGTGCAGAGACTACCAGTCCCGCAAAAACCCCCAGGGTGGAGGGGCGGAGCGCCCTCCTCTGGGGGTTGAGGGGGCAGCGCCCCCTCACATCGGTTTTGTAGAAACTGGAAAAGAGGAAAACTAGAGGGCGGCGGGGGAAGCGTCCCCTGCAAAAAAGACCACCGCGCTCTCGGGGGCAAGCTTGCCCTCCTGAAAATCGCCCAGCAAAACCTGCGGCTGCGCCGCCGCAAACTTCGGCGGCAGCGTCAGGGTCTTGGGATGGTAGGCGCGGTTGATGGCCACCAGCAGCCGCTGATTTTCCTTGTGCCGCAGATAGGCGCACAGGTCGCTGTCCACCATCAGCGGTGTAAAGGCGGCGTCGGTCAAAAACGGCATCGACAGCCGCAGCTGGCCGAGCTGCTGGAACCACTCCACCAGCTCCTGGTTCTCATATCCCCAGGGATAGCAGCAGCGGTTGAACGGGTCGGCGTAGCCGCTCAAGCCCGCTTCGTCCCCGTAGTACAGACAGGGGATGCCCGGCAGGAAGTACTGCAGGACGCTTGCCATCTTCAGCAGCACCTGCCCGTGGCGGTAGGCGTCCATCGGCAGATAGTGGTGGTTGGCCTGCCAGGTGCGGTCCTTGCCCTCCATCGATTCGCCCGCCAGCGTGGTGATGGCGCGCGGGGTATCGTGGGTGGAGAGCGAGTTCATCATCGAGCTCATCGCCGGCGGCGGGTAGTTTTCCACAATGGACAGCACACCGTTTAAAAAGTCGTCCGCATCCCCGGTGAGCAGGTAGCCCAGCACCGCGTTGCGGAACGGGTAGTTCATCACCCCGTCCATCTGGCTGCCCAGCAGGTAGCGGCGGCGGTTGCCGTAGCTGACCTTGTTGGAGGCGTCCTCCCAGACCTCACCGATGATGATCTTGTCCTCACCGAAAGATTTGACCGTCTGATACACCCGGTCCAGAAAGGCGTCGGGCAGCTCGTCGGCCACATCCAGCCGGAAGCCGGAGGCGCCCAGGCGCAGCCAGTGCGCCAGCACGCCGGTTTTGGGGTTGCAGATAAAGTCGACATACTGCGGGTTGTTTTCCCGCACGTTTGGCAGGGTGATAAAGCCCCACCAGCTCTCATAGTCGTCGGGGTAGCGGCGGAAGGAATACCACTCGCGGTAGGGGCTGTTCGGGTCGCGGTAGGCGCCGGTGTGCTCACCGTAGCGGCCGTTGCGGTTAAAGTAGACGCTGTCGCTGCCGGTGTGGCTGAACACCCCGTCCAAAATCACCGCGATGCCGCGCTCTTTGGCCCTGGCGCACAGCTCGGCAAAATCCTCCTCGGTGCCCAGCAGCGGGTCGACGCGCAGATAGTTGGCGGTGTTGTAGCGGTGGTTGGAGTGCGCCTCAAAGATGGGGTTGAGGTAAAGGCAGGTTACCCCCAGCGCTTGCAGGTAGTCCAGGTGCTGGGTGATGCCTTTCAGGTCCCCGCCAAAATAGTCGGAGTTTGTGATCTCGCCGTTTTTGTCCGGCAGGTAGACCGGCAGGTTGCCCCAGTCGGAGCGCAGAATGCGGTCGGCGGGGACATCCTGTTTTTTCTCCCCCGAGTTGCAGAAGCGGTCGGGGAAGATCTGGTAGAGGATGCCGCTGCCAAAGGCGGCGGGGCGGCGAGCCTGCGGGTCATAGACGGTCAGCTGCCAGTAGCGGTCGGAGTGCAGTCCCAGCTCCCCAAGCATCTGCTGGTTGGCCTGGATGAGGTGGCAGACGCCGTTTTCGACGGTCACCTGAAAGTAGTAAAAGTAGAGCTTGGGGCGCGGCGGGGTAAAGGTGAAGCGGTAGCAGTTGTAGCGCAGGGTGCATCCGTCCAGCTCCATCGCGAAGAAGCGGTCGGCTTCGCCGTCGCTGCACAGCACAAACTCCACCGAGCGCGGGCAGAGCTCCTTGGGCAGGTGCACACAAAAGCGCACGGCAGTGCCGGCCGGCACCGCGCCAAAAGGCTCTTTAAAGTCGGTCAGGCGGCTGTCATAGATGCAGAAATCCATAGCGTGGGTCCTTTCCAAAGGCTGGAATTAGTCCAGGTGCCAGATGTCGCGCGCGTACTCGTGGATGGCGCGGTCAGCGCAGAAGTAGCCGGACTGGGCGATGTTGACAAGCGACATCCGCTGCCAGCGATCCGGGTCGGTGCGGTAGGTGCGCATCAGGTTCTTGCGCTGCTGGTCATAGGAGTCAAAGTCGCGCAGCACCATGTAGGGGTCGTTGTTCTTGAGCGAGTTTGCAATCTGGTCGAAGCTGTCGCCGCCGATGCCGCTGCCGATCATGTCGATGGCCTCCTTGAGCACCGGGTTGCTCAGGTACAGCTCGTTGGGGTAGTAGCCGGTCTGTTTGAGCTGCTCGACCTCCTCGGTGCGCATGCCAAAGACAAAGATGTTGTCCGGGCCGACCGCCTGGCCGATCTCGACGTTGGCGCCGTCCCAGGTGCCCAGGGTGATGGCGCCGTTGAGCATCAGCTTCATGTTGCCGGTGCCGGAGGCCTCGGTGCCCGCCAGCGAAATCTGCTCGGAAACTTCACTTGCCGGCATCAGCAGCTCGGACAGGGTGACGCGGTAGTCCTCGAGGTAGACAATCTTGAGGATGTCGCGCGCCTGCGGATCGTTTTCGATCATCTGGCCCAGGCTGCAGATAAACTTGATGATCTGCTTTGCCATGTAGTAGCCGGGCGCTGCCTTGGCGCCGAAGATGAAGGTGGTGGGCTGGATGTTATGGTTAGGATTGTGTTTAATCTCATTGTACAGCGCCAGGATGTGCAGGGCGTTCAGGTGCTGGCGCTTATACTCGTGCAGGCGCTTGACCTGAACGTCGAACATCGAGTTCGGGTCGATGACCTGGCCGGTATGCTCCTTGATGTAGGCGGCAAAGTCCTGCTTGTTGGCAAGCTTTATCTTGGCCAGCTGCTCGTGCACCTGCTTGTCGTCCTTGTAGTCCATCAGCTTTTGCAGCTGAGTCATGTCGTGCATGAAGCCGTCGCCGATCAGCTCCTTGATGTAGTTGTTGAGCCGCGGGTTGGACTGGTATAGCCAGCGTCTGGAGGCGATGCCGTTGGTGACGTTGTGGAACTTGTATGGCTGAATCTTGTAAAAATCGTGGAACAGCGAATCCTTGAGGATGTTGCTGTGCAGGGTGGAGACGCCGTTGACGCTGTGCGAGCCGACGATGGACAGGTTTGCCATGCGGATCGAGTGACCGTTTACAATCGCCATGCGGGAGACGGTGTAGCCGTCCAGGTGGAACTGGTCGGTCAGCTGGCGGCAGAAGCGGTTGTTGATCTCCACCACAATCTGGTAGATGCGGGGCAGCAGGGTGCGGAACATATCCTCGTTCCAGGTCTCCAGCGCCTCGGGCATGACGGTGTGGTTGGTGTAGGCGAAAGTGTTGCTGACGATGGTCCAGGCCTTATCCCACGGATAGCCGCACTCGTCCAGCAGGATGCGCATCAGCTCCGGGATGGCCAGCGCCGGATGGGTGTCGTTGATGTGGATGGCGTTTTTCTCGGCAAAGTTTTCCAGCGTGCCGTAGAGCTCCATGTGGCGGCGCACGATGTCCGAGATGGAGGCCGCAACCAGGAAGTACTGCTGGCGCAGGCGCAGGTTTTTGCCCGCCGGATGGTTGTCGTTGGGGTAAAGCACCTTGCTGATGGCCTCGGCGTTGGAGTCCTGGCCGAAGGCCTTGGTGTAGTCGCCGCGGTTGAAGGCGTCCATATCGATGGCCGAGCTCTGGGCGCTCCAGACGCGCAGCAGGCTGACGCCCTTGCCGTCATAGCCGGAGATCATGATGTCGTATGGCACCGCCTTGACGGTGGTGTAGTCTTTGTACAGGACATGGTGGTAGCCGTAGTCCCAGAACTCCTCGACGCGGCCGCCGAAGTTGACGTCCACCGCGTGTTCGGGAATGCGCTCCAGCCAGATTTCGCCGCCGGGCAGCCACTCGTCGGGCAGCTCGGTCTGCCAGCCGTCGATGATCTTCTGCTTGAAGATGCCGAATTCGTACAGGATGGAGTAGCCCATTGCCGGGTAGCCGCAGGTGGCCAGCGCGTCCATAAAGCAGGCGGCAAGGCGTCCGAGTCCGCCGTTGCCAAGACCAGCGTCCGGTTCCAGCTCAAACAGGTTTTCCATCTTGACGCCCATCTCCTTGAGCGCCTGAGAAAACTCGGAGGAAAGGTTGAGGTTGTAGATCGAGTTTTTTAAGGAGCGGCCCAGCAGAAACTCCATGCACAGATAGTAGGTCTGCTTGCGGCCCTTGGCCTTGCAGTCGGCCATGAAGTGCCGGCGCTTTTCCTTGAGGATGCGGCGCACGATGCTGGCGCAGGCTTTGTAGTAGACGTCGTCCGGAGCGGTGTCCGGGGTAAAGCCCATCGACTGCAGCTGGGTGGTCAGCAGGGATTTAATCTGGGCGGGGGTCAGTTTTCTTTCGCGTGAGGTGATGACCGACCGGACTTCTTCCGGGGTCAGGTTTTTTTCGTTTTGCATAAGTAACCGCCATTTCTCCGCACAAAAAATAAAGGCAGGCGTTCCCAGGTGCGGACTGGAGAAACCGCCAAAAAGGGCAAAAGATTCTTGGTCAATGATAACCCATTTTTAACAGGACTATACAACAAAATTATAGTATATTTAACCCCTGAAAACAAGGCCATGACGGGGATAAATCGAGAATTTGTGGTAAGATTTCCAGAAAAAGGCAGCCTGATCCGGGGAGGATTTTCGATTTTGCCGTCGGTGGGGAAAGATTTCTGCCTGCAACTGCCCGGCGGCTCTTTACTTTCTACCGCAAAATCATATATAATAGGGAAAAGGAAATGGAACCCTGCCCGGAATTTGGGGAGGGGGAAACAAGAGAAAGGATGGTCTGCATGGCGGGACAAAATAAAGTCAGGGTAGAAATCTGCGGGTCGAGATATGTCGTCTCCTCCAACGAGCCGGTGGAGTATGTCAAACGCCTGGCAAACACAATCGAAAGCAAGGTCAAAACCTATATGGATTCCAGTCCGAACGTCACGCTGACCGACGCCTACTTTCTGGCGCTGCTCAGCTATGCGGATCTGTATGAAAAGAGCGAGCAGAACGCCGACCACATCCGCAGCCAGCTGACCGAGTACCTGGAGGATTCCACCCGGGCAAAGCTGGAGATCGACCAGTATAAGCGCGAGAACGAGCGGCTCAAAAAGGAGATCGACATCCTGCGCCAGAACATCGGGCGCGAGCCGTGAAGGACCCCTCTGGATCAGGCGGAATTTGCCACGATGGACAGATTCCTCTTTGAGCCGGAGCAGGAAGTGAGCGACGATTATGGCGAGGACGAATATGAGTATAACGGCTGATGCCCCAGCGCTTTGGCCTCAAACAGAAGGGAACGAGCGAGCATGAACTACCGCTTTCGCCGCGCGCAGCCGGCAGATGTGGACAGCATCATCGACATCATTCAGGGGCGGATCGACTGGATGGACCGGCAGGGCCTTTACCAGTGGAACAAGACCCATTATATGCAGCGCTACCCACGGGAATATTTTCTGCAGCGGGTGATGGCCGGGGAATTTTATCTGGCGCTCAACGAGCAGGAGAGGCCGGCGGGCATCATGGCGCTGCTGACCGAGGACCCCAGATGGGAGGGCAGTGAGCCGAAAAACTGCTACTATGTCCACCACCTGGCGGCCAGGACAGGCGCAAAAGGGGCGGGCAGGGCGCTGCTATGCTTTTGTGAGGAGCTTTCCCGCCAGGAAGGCCGCGAGGTGGTGCGGCTGGACTGCCAGCTGGGGAACCGGAAGCTAAACGATTTTTATGAGAGCCTGGGGTACGAGTACGCCGGGCCGATGGTCGAAGGCGAGTACGAGGGCATCAAGCGCGAGAAGAAACTGGATTAAAAAAGGGGGAGGAGCGTCTCCCCCTTTTCTTTCCCCCTCGGGGGATGCTCCTTCAGCGGAGCGGAGAATTTCCCCACCGGCGCAGGGCCTTTGTGAAGAAACCCAAGAAACAAAAAAGAAACGCACGACAGACGATAGGAGAAAAAGGATGAAACAGAAAATCGAGCTGCTTGCTCCGGCGGGTAATCTGGAAAGCCTGCTGGCCGCGGTGCACAGCGGCGCGGACGCGGTCTATTTTGGATATGGCGAACTAAACGCCCGGCGCAACGCCAAAAACTTCGACGAGCAGTCGCTTGCAGAGGCCTCCCGCATCTGCAAGGAGCGCGGGGTCAAGATGCACATGACGGTCAACACCATGGTCTATGACCGCGAGTATGAGGCGGTGCTGCGCACGCTGGAGATCGCCTGCAAGTACGGCATCGACGCGCTGATCGTGCAGGACCTGGGCGTAGCGGCGCTGGTGCGCAGGGCTGCTCCCGAGATGCCGCTGCACGCCTCTACCCAGCTGACAGTCCACAACGTTTCCGGTGCCTGGCAGGCCAAGGAGCTGGGCTTTTCCCGGGTGGTGCTGGCCCGCGAGATGAGCCGCAGCGAGATCGCCGCCATCACCCGCACTGTGCCCATCGAGACCGAAGTCTTTGTCCACGGGGCGCTGTGCATGTGCGTCTCGGGACAGTGCTATATGAGCTCGGTCATCGGCGAGCGCAGCGGCAACCGCGGGCTCTGCGCCCAGCCCTGCCGCCTGCCTTTTGCCAGCGGCAGGAAGGGGGACAGCGGCTATGCGCTTTCGCTCAAAGACCTCAGCCTTGCCCGCCGGGTGCGGGAGCTGAGCGAGCTGGGGGTAGACTCCTTTAAGATTGAGGGCCGCATGAAGCGTCCGGAATATGTGGCGGCGGCAGTCAGCCAGTTCAAGCAGGCGCTGCGCGGGGAGCAGGCCGACCTCGACCTGATGGCAGCGGTCTTTTCCCGCAGCGGCTTTACCCAAGGGTATTTTGACGGCAAGCTGGGGCCGGAGATGTTTGGCACCCGCCAGAAGGAGGACGTGCTGGCCGGGCAGAAGGTGCTCAAATCTTTAAACGACCTGGCTTCCAAGGACGTCCCGCGGGTTGGGGTGGACTTTGCCTTCTCGATGAAGGCGGATGAGCCGGTCACCCTGACCGCCAGCGATGGGGAAGGGCATCGGGCAACGGTGCAGGGAGAGCCGCCGCAGGCTGCGCTCAAAGCCCCGACCAACGAGGAGCTGGTGCGTCGCAGCCTCGAAAAGACCGGCGGCACCTTTTACTATCTCAATTCCCTTGCTGCCGAGCTGGGCGAGGGCCTGATCTGTCCGGCCTCCCAGCTCAACGCCCTGCGCCGCCAGGCGCTGGACGAGCTGACCGCCCAGCGCGGGCAGATTGTGCCAAAGCCGTTTTCCCGGCCGCAGCATATCCCCGCGCCAAAGCATCAGCCGGCCTGGCAGCAGGATGGGGAGCACCTTCCGCTGCGCGTGCAGGTGCGCTCCATCTCCCAGCTGACCGAAAATCTGTGCGGCAAATGCGAGATGCTGATCGTCCCGCTGGACGAGCTGCTGCGCGGGGCGGGAGCGCTCAGCCGCGCCGTGCTGCGCAAGGTGGCCGTTTCGCTGCCGCGGGTGGTGTTTGGCGACGACGAGAAGGAGCTTACCGAAAAGCTGATGCGCTGCCGGGAGCTGGGCGTCCAGCACCTTTCGACCGGCAATCTGGGCGGGGTGTATCTGGGCAGAAAGCTCGGCTTCACCGTGCATGGGGAGTATGGGCTCAACATCGCCAGCAGCGGCTGCCTTGCCGAATATGAGCGGCTGGGGGTGCAGGACTGCCTGCTCTCCTTCGAGCTGTCGCTGGCAAGGGCGCGGGCAATCGGCGGGACACTGCCGCGCGGGCTGCTGATCTATGGCCGGCTGCCGCTGATGGTCACCCGCAACTGTCCGATCCGCCTGGCCGGCTGCAAGGATTGCAAGGGCTTTGGTACCCTGACCGACCGCAAGCGGGAGGTCTTTGAGGTGCGCTGCACCGAACGGAAGTATTCGGAAATTTTCAACAGCAAGCCGCTCTACCTCGGCGACCGGATGGAGGAGCTGGACGGCTTTGACTACGGCTTGCTCTACTTTACCAGCGAGGGGCCAAAGCAGGTGGACAAGGTGCTCGCGCGCTATGCGGCGACCCACGAGCCGATGGAGGGCATCACCCGCGGGCTTTATTGGAGAAATGTCAAGTAACTTGCCATACAGGAGGAAATGAGGATGTCGGTTTTGAAGGTAAAACGCTTAAACGAAAAGGCGCGGCTGCCGCAGCGCGCCACAGCGGGCAGCGCAGGCTATGACCTGCGCGCCTGCATCGAGCAGCCGGTGGTGATCGAGCCGGGGCAGGTGCGGAAGATCCCGACCGGGCTTGCCATCGAACTTGCGGATGAGCACCACGTCGCGCTTATCTTTGCGCGCAGCTCGATGGGGGTCAAGCATGGGGTTTGCCCGGCCAACGCGGTCGGGGTGATCGACTCGGACTACCGCGGCGAGGTTTGCATCTTTCTGCGCAACTATTCGGACGCCCCCTACACCGTACAGCCGCAGGACCGGGTGGCGCAGCTGCTGGTGATGCCGGTGGCACTGCCGGAGGTGCAGGAGGTGGAACAGCTTTCCGACACCGTTCGCGGCGAAGGGGGATTCGGTTCCACCGGGAAGTAGGAGAAAAGAGAAGATCAAAACAAGAGGAGAAATGCCTTTATGAAATTCATCCTGGCCTCGCAGTCGCCAAGACGCAAAGAACTGCTTTCACGCGTCGTCAGCGACTTCGACGTCCGCGTCAGCCACGTCGAAGAAGTTGTCCCCGCCGGCCTGCAGCCGCAGGAGGTGGTCATGCACCTTGCCAAAATCAAGGCCGAGGCGGTGGCGCGGGAGCTGGGGCTCGAACAGCCCGCGCAGCGCTTTGCCGTCATCGGGGCGGACACGGTGGTGGCGCTCGATTACCAGATTATGGGAAAACCCAAAGACCGCGCCGACTGTGTGCGGATGATCTCTGCCCTCTCCGGACGGGAACACGCGGTCTATACCGGCGTGGCGGTTGTAGTGGACGGCCGGACAGAATCGTTTTATGAGAGGACGGCGGTGCGCTTTCTTCCGTTAAGCGACGAGGAAATCAACTGGTACGCCTCGCTCGACGAGCCTTACGACAAGGCCGGGGCCTACGGCATTCAGGGCTACGGCAGCCTGCTGGTCGAGGGCATCTGCGGGGATTACTTTAACGTGATGGGCCTGCCGGTGGCGAGCCTGCGCCGCAGGCTGCTTTCAATGGGAGTGCTCAGCCTTCCAAAAGTGGACAAGAAGGACTGTTAAAAACTGGAAAAGAGCGGCGCGGCGGGCGGCTTTATTGGGGATTTTAGACAGAGAAACAGCTGACAACCAAGCTGCTTTGGTACAAATATCGTAATTTTTCGACTCTGAAAAAAAATTCAAAAATTCCTGTTGAGATTGCATGACGTTCAGGTTATAATATATAAGATAATGCGCTCCTTTTTCTTTTTTGAAAAGGGCGTGGATAGAAATCATGAAATATCTGCGCACGTTTTTTGTAAAAGGTGTGGGTAGAAATGCTAAAATTTCTAGCAGTAACCCTTCTTTGTCATTGAGGGCGTGGGTAGAAATCTTGAGGGACACATTCGTGGTCTTTTCAGAAGACTGAAGGGAAGAAAAAAGTAGCTATTGCGACGGGTTTTCAGTGCGTGAGCAGATAAAAACAACGATCATACATGGCCCCGGAGGGGCGTGGGTAGAAATAAAAAGATAGGCAAGGCGGCGGGGGCAGGCTCTGCGGGAAATGCAGCCGCTTTCATTCTGGCAGGAGGAAAAAATATGTTCGGAAAAGATATTGGAATCGATTTGGGTACGGCAAACACCTTGGTCTTTATGAAGGGCAAGGGCATCATCATGCGGGAACCTTCGGTGGTCGCGGTGGACACCCGCAACTATACCGTCAAATATGTCGGACAGGAAGCCAAGGACGTCATCGGCAGAACCCCCGGCTCGATTGTGGCGGTCAGACCTTTGAAGGACGGCGTCATCGCGGACTTTGACATCGCTGCCAGCATGCTGCAGATCTTCATCAAAAAAGCCTGCAACAACTCGATCTTTGCCCGCCCGAGGGTGGTCATCTGCATCCCCTCCGGCGTTACCGCCGTCGAGCGCCGCGCGGTCAAGGAAGCCTCACTCAAGGCAGGAGCCCGCTATGTCGCCATCATCGAGGAGCCGATGGCAGCTGCTATCGGCGCAGGCCTGCCGGTTGCGGAAGCTACCGGCAGCATGGTTGTCGATATCGGCGGCGGCACCAGCGAGGTCGCGGTTATCTCGCTGGGCGGCATCGTTGCGTCCCGCTCGGTCAGAGTGGGCGGCGACGAGTTTGACTCGGCCATCATCCAGTATGTCAAGAAAAAATATAACCTCCTGATCGGCGACCGCACCGCCGAGAATATCAAGATCGAGATCGGCTCGGCCTATCCGTATGAGGACGAGCAGCCGATGGAGATCAAGGGCCGCAACCTGGTGGACGGCCTGCCGAAGAACATGATGCTCTATCCGGAAGAGGTGCGCGAGGCGCTGGCTGATTCCATCACCTCGGTGCTGGACGCCATCCGCACCACCCTGGAGCGCACTCCGCCGGAGCTTTCGGCCGACATCATCGACCACGGCATCACCCTGACCGGCGGCGGCGCGCTGCTGCGCGGTCTGGACCAGCTGGTTTCCAAGGAGACCGGCATGCCGGTTCAGGTGGCGGAAAATCCGCTGGACTGCGTCGCGGCCGGCACCGGCAAGCTGCTGGAAAACATGAGCACCATGAAGGAGCTGCTCTCCGACGACGATTCCAAATATTAAAAAGCCTTTTCAGGTTGGCTGCCGGCGATCATTTCTGGCTTTTTCAGAAAGCTGCGCCGGCGGCCTTCTGCTTTTTCTAAGTGAAGAAAAACAGTGAGGGCAGGCCGCCTTCCTGCCCTGAAGGGAGAATGTGAATCCGTGAAAGAGTTTTTTCACAGCTGGGTCTTTAAGGTGCTGATGGCGCTGGTGGTTGTGATGTTCGCCTTTTTGCTGCGGGCCACGCTGACCATGGGTTTTTCCACCGTCGTCGAGCAGATTGTAGGCACCGTCACCGCCCCGCTGCAGTCGCTGAGCGCCTCGCTGAGCGGGTCGGTCACCGGCTTTTTGGACCAGTTTCTGCACGCGCAGGAGATTGCGGAAGAAAACGAGCGCCTGAAGGAGGAAAACCGCCAGCTCATCGAGCAGATGGTGGACTATGAAAACTACAAAAACGAGAACGAGAGCTTAAAGGAGCAGCTGCAGATTCAGGAAGACAACCCGGAGTGGGAGACGATGACCGCCTCGGTGATTGGGCGGGACCCCTCCGACCAGTTTTATTCCTTCACCATCGATAAGGGGACGCTGGACGGCGTCTCCTATCAGGACCCGGTCATCACCGCGGACGGGCTGGTGGGCATCGTCTCGGAGGTGGGACCGGTGTTTGCCAAGGTGACCACCATCCTGGACGTGCGGCTGAACGTGGCCTGCCAGGATGTGCGCACCCAGGATGTGGCGACTGTTTCCGGCGACATCGAGCTTGCGCAGAACGGCCAGTGCCGCATGTCGCTGATCCCCCGCGAAAGCGGCATCGCCAAGGGGGACATCATCCAGACGGCGGGCACCTCGGGACTGTATCCGCAGGGCATTGTGATCGGACGGGTCAGCGACGTCGGCTATGAGCCCAGCGGCACCATGATGTACGCGGTGGTGGAGCCGTCCAGCGACATCGAGACGGTCAAGGACGTGGTCATCATCACCTCCTTTAAGGGCCAGGGCAGCAGCTTGTCCAGCTTTGAGCAGGACAACCTGACCGGAGGGCAGACCGCGGACGAAGAATCCACTGCCGACGAAACAACAACCGACGAAGCGGCTGCGGAGTAAGCGGGAAGGAGACGGAGCATGAACCGACGCACCAAGCTCATGATTGCAAAGTATGCGCTGTACGTTTTGCTGATGGTGATTTTGTATGTGCTGCAGACCGACCCCAACCTCTTTGCCATCGCCGGGGTCAAGCCGGTGCTGGTGCTGCCCTTTGCGGTGTGCATTGCCATGTTTGATTCCCAGCTGGCCGGCGGGCTGTTCGGACTGCTGGCGGGCATCCTGTGCGACACCTCCTCCAACGTGCTGTTCGGCTTTCAGTCGATTCTGTACCTGCTGATCTGCACGGCGGTGGGGCTGCTGGTGGTCTACTTCATGCAGCCTTCGGTGACCAACAGTCTGATCTTTGTCGGCTGCGGCTTTGTGGGCAGGCTGCTGCTGGAATATTTTTTCTACTACGCGATGTGGGGGTACGACAACGCATATCTGATTCTGCTGCAGCGGATGCTGCCAAACCTTCTGTACACCCTGGCCCTGACGCCGCTCTGGTTTCTGCTGGTGCGGCGGCTGCACCGTTTCTTCCAGGAAAAACTGGAGTAAGGGAAACCGGGACAAACCGAATGTGGGAACGATAGATTGGAGGGAACCATCATCGACGAGAAAAAAACAAACCGAGGACGGGTATTTTTGCTGGTCGGCATGATCGTGATTGTCTTTGTGGCTTTTTCGCTGCGACTGATGAACTACCAGATTGTGCAGGCGGACGAGTATCAGCAGATGGCGCAGGGAAGCTACACCAGCGTCCAGACCATCGATGCGGCCCGGGGCGAGATTCTGGACCGCTATGGCCGTCCGCTGGCGGTCAATGAGGTCAGCTATGACATCATGATCAACGAGGCCTACCTGCCCAACGACATGAAGAACACTGTCATCGAGCGGATTATCCTGCTGATGGAGCAGGAGGGTCAGACCTGGATCGATACCCTGCCGATCAGCACCACCGAGCCGTTCACCTTTTTGGACGAGACCGAGAGCCAGCAAAATCAGCTGGAGCAGATCAAGACCGACAACAGGATCAACCTGGACGCTGACGCCCAGACCACGCTGGAAAACCTCCTGGAGAAATATGACCTTGACGAGATGGAGGACAAGGTGATGGCCCGCAAGATTGCGGGCGTGCGCTACCAGATGGAGGTCTACGGCTCCAACGACTCCACCCCCTACACCTTCTCGCAGGACATCCCGATCGATGTGGTGGTCAAGATCAAGGAGTACAGCCAGCAGATGCCGGGCATCGAGATCAAGGAGACCACCAGCCGCCGCTATGTCGACGGTTCGCTGGCGCCCCACGCGGTGGGCGTGGTCGGCTCGATCACAGCGGAGGAGTACACCTCCTACAACGAGGCCATTCTGGAGCAGATCAAGGAGGAGCACCCCGACTGGACCGAGGAACAGATCGATGAGGAGTACCAGCTGCAGCGCTACGGCTACAGCGACATCATCGGCAAGAGCGGCCTGGAGTATGCCATGGAGGACGAGCTGCGCGGCGAGCGCGGCCAGCGCCTGATCACCACCGACGCCCAGGGCAACGTGCTCAGCAGCGAGATCATCAAGCAGGCGGTGCCGGGCAACACCATCGTCACCACCATCGACAAGGATTTGCAGCGCGCGGCCATCCAGGGATGTATCGACTTTCTGGAGATGGTCTCCGAGACCTACGCGCCGGATGAGGGCGGCAGCGCCGACCGCATCTCGGTGGTGGCGCAGGACGTCAAGACTGGCGAAATCCTGGCGATGGTCAACTACCCGACCTACGACCTCTCCGACTACTACACCAACTACGCCGAGCTCAGCTCCGACCCGCTGCGCCCGCTGATCAACTACTGCACCCAGGGCGTATATATGCCGGGTTCGATCTATAAGCCGGTGGTGGCGATTGGCGGACTGGCCTCCGGCGTCATCGACGCGGACACACTGATCGACTGCCAGCAGATCTACCAGACCGGCACCTCCTACAACCCGCGCTGCTTGGGACTGCATGGACCGATCAACGTCCAGTACGCGCTGATGGTTTCCTGCAACTACTTCTTCTATGAGACCGGAACCCGGCAAGGCATTGACAACATTGTCAAATATTCCGAGCAGCTGGGCCTGGGTGTCGAAAGCGGCATCGAGCTTTCGGAAGCTACCGGCCACGTCTCCAGCCCGGAATACTATGAGTCGGCACGCGAAGGCCAGACCGACAGCACCTGGACATACGGCAACGTTCTGCAGTCGGCCATCGGCCAGCTGGACAACGCCTACACCCCGCTGCAGATGGCGAACTACACCGCCACGCTGGCGAACAACGGAACCAGAATGCGCTCTCATCTGGTCAAGTCGATCGAGTCGTATAACCTCGAGGAGACCATCTCCACCGTCGAGCCGGAGGTGCTCAATCAGGTGGAAGCCAGCGCCGACGACTTTGAACAGGTGCGCCAGGGCATGATCCGCTGCGCCACCGACGCTACGCTCGGCTCTGCGCGCTATTATTTTGCCGACTACCCCATCACCGTTGCGGCCAAGACCGGAACGCCGCAGGCTTCGGGAGGCGCGCTGGACGCGACCTCCATCGCCTATGCCCCGGCGGACGACCCGGAAATCGCGGTGGCGGTTGTGGTGGAAAACGGCTACAGCGGCCAGCGCGGTGCGCCGGTTGCGCGGGCTGTCTTTAACGAATATTTTGGCCTTAACGAAGAAGATATTCAGCAGCAGAACACTGACGGACAGCTTATTCCATAATGAAAAAAGCACCAGAGCGGGATGCTGTGCAAAAGATTGGACAGCGTCCCGCTCGATTTTTTCATTGCTGGAAAAGGGAAGGTGTGCTTCGTGTGAAATCGCCTGACAATTTTGGCAAAAATATGTGAAAGTTTACGAAAAAATGCGATTTTATTGATTGAATTACACAAAAGAGAGCTGAAAATAGTTTACAAAACCGAGCAATAATGATAGACTATAAGTGGAAGCGGTCGATGCGATAGCGTTAGACTGAAATGGCTGCCTGTACAGCAATTCTTCCGGTGTGGGAACAGAAAAGAGATTTTTTGACAGATACATCCAAAGGCTTGCTTTGAGGTGTTTTGATATTATTTGCAGAAAGGAATGAAAAACAGATGAATATTGGTTTGATTGCGCACGATTCCAAAAAAGAATTGATGGTACAATTTTGCATTGCGTACTGCGGTATTCTCAGCCGCCACAACCTGTGCGCGACCGGAACGACCGGAAAATTGGTGGCGGAAGCGACGGGATTAGACGTCTTTCGCTTTCTCAGCGGTTCGCAGGGAGGGGACCAGCAGATTGCTGCCAAGATCGCCTGCAACGAACTGGATCTTCTGCTGATGTTCCGCGACCCGATCACTGTAAAGCCAAACGAACTCAACGAGGCGAATATTTTAAGATTGTGCGACGTGCACAATGTGCCGGTGGCGACCAACATTGCGACAGCCGAGGCGCTGATCCATGCGCTGGAGCACGGAGACCTTGACTGGAGAAATATCGGGAACCCAAATGTATAGTCCCGACATTTGAAGATAAAAAACGGGCAAACAGACAAGTAAACAGGCTCTAAAACTGAGGGAGAATGCCGGAAGGGAGTGGAAACTGGCGTTCTTTTTTGGTGCGCTGTGTTTGGCACAGTGCCTTGCAGGGCAGAAATATTAAAAAAACTTCCCGAAAAGAGGATGCAAAGCACATTTTAGTCTTGACCTTGCCGCGCCGATGTGGTATGGTAAGGGTATTCCAGCTGGAATTTTTAAAACTGTGATGATAAAAAAGGCGTTTGACACAGGAGGAGTAGCGGCAGCACCGTCCGTTTCAGAGAGGATTTCCCACAGGCTGAAAGGGGTCCCGGAAAAGGAGCTTGCGAAGACACCTGTCGAGCTGAAACGGGATGAACCGTTTTCGTCCGGCCCGCGTTAAGGGCAGAAAGGGACTTGCCGCAGGCGGCGAGTCTGAAAACAGGGTGGCACCGCGTGGAAAGTTTAACTCCTCGCCCCTTGCAGTTTGGCTGCAGGGGAGCGGGGAGTTTTTTTATTTTGTCCACTGGCGCAAGAAGGGGACTTCCTGCAGGGATTGTTGTGGGATATGGTTCCTGCCCTTCCTCGCAAAAGGTTTCACCCCAAAAAGAAACGGAGGGAAGACAATGGCTTTCTTAGACCCTGTGGAGGGGAACCGATATTTTGGAAATCAACAATTTCACCTGAAGCTGGTGAAAACGACCCCCGCCGACCCGGGCAGGGGCTATGTCCCCGCCTACCACTTCGAGATGGTGGCCGACGGTACGGTCGTGGGCCGGTGCAATCTGCGGGTGGGGCAGGGGGAGAATATCCGGTATGCCGGCAATATCGGCTATGAGGTCGAGATGGGCTATCGTGGCCGGCACCATGCGCTGCGGGCCGCCCGGCTGTTGCTGCGGCTGGCCTTCCGCCACCGGATGCAGCGGGTGCTGATTACCTGCCGCCCCGATAACCTCCCCTCCCGCAAAACCTGTGAGCGGCTGGGCGCTGTGCTGTGCGGGCAGGTCACCGTCCCGGCGGTACATGAGATGTACCGCGACGGGGATCGGGAGCTATTGCAGTACGAGGTCGATTTGCAGGACTGCATTCTGCCGGCGTTGGAGAGCGACATCCCCAAAATCGCGCAGCTGTACGACGCCATCACCGAGGCGGAAGCGGCGGGGCAGAACTTCTCCGGCTGGGAGAAGGGCGAATACCCAGAGGAGTGGACGGCCCGAGAGCTGTATGAACGCGGCGGTCTGCATGTGGTGTTGGACGCCACCGGCAGAAAAGTGATCGCCTCAGCGGCCTACGACAACGACCACGAGCCCTGCTATGAGCGGGTGACCTGGAGCCGCCCAATCCCCAGCGAGCAGACGCTGTGTGTCCACACGCTGGCGGTGCATCCGGACTGCCGCGGCAGGGGGCTGGGCGAAAAGCTGATGCGCTTTGGCTTTGCGCAGACAAGCGAGCGGCATTTAGCCGGTGTGCGCATCGACACCTGGGTGGGCAATGAGCCGGGACTGCGGCTCTATCACCGACTCGGCTACCGCGACGCCGGGGTGCTGGAGCAGGATGTCCACTATCCCGGCGACCGGATGGCGTATCAGTTTTTGGAATGGTATGGGGAGTAGTATTCCCGCGATGTTGCCGCTCCCCTCAAAGGGAATCCAAGCCTGACGGCTTGCTCTCAGGGGAGGCAGCCCTTTACGACGTCTATCAAAAAAATTAAAATAGCCAAAACACAAAATTTGCAATAAAAGGAGAATGATTATGGCAGAGACAATGAATGGTCTGAAGAGGACCAGCTACTGCGGAAGGCTTTCCAAAGCCAACGTGGGCAAGGAAGAAATCGTTTGCGGATGGGTGCAGAAACAGCGCGACAAGGGCCACCTGATCTTTATCGACCTGCGCGACCGCACCGGCGTGGTGCAGCTGGTGTTCGACGACGACACCAATCGGGAGGTCTTTGAGAAGGCGGCTTCGGTCCACTCCGAGTATGTCCTGATCGCCAGGGGCCTGGTTCGCCAGCGCGAGGCGGTCAACACCGAAATCTCCACCGGCGAGATCGAAATCCATGTTGAGGAGCTGCGCATCCTCTCCAAGGCGCAGACCCCGCCGTTTGAGATCACCGACAAGAGCAAGGTCAAGGAGGAGCTTCGCTTAAAGTACCGCTATCTCGACCTGCGCCGCAAGCCGCTGCAGGAAAAGATGATTCTGCGCCACCAGATCGCCAAGGTCACCCGCGACTACTTCTACGAGAACGACTTTTTGGAGATCGAGACCCCGATGCTCATCAAGTCCACCCCAGAGGGCGCGCGCGACTATCTGGTTCCGTCCAGAATCCATCACGGCAAGTTCTACGCCCTGCCGCAGTCCCCGCAGATCTATAAACAGCTGCTGATGCTGTCCGGCTTTGACCGCTATATCCAGCTGGCCCGCTGCTTCCGCGACGAGGACCTGCGCGCCGACCGCCAGCCGGAATTCACCCAGGTCGACCTGGAGATGTCCTTTGTCACCCAGGAGGACATCATGGACATGCTGGAGGGCTACATGAAGCGGCTGTACAAGGAGGTCAAGGGCATCGATATCCCTAAGATGCCAAGGCTGACCTACCGCGAGGCGATGGAGCGCTTCGGTTCGGACAAGCCGGACACCCGCTTTGGCATGGAGCTGATTGACCTGACCGAGCAGGTCAAGGACAGCAGCTTCCCGGTCTTTGCAAACGCGATTGCGGAGGGCGGCTCGGTGCGCTGCATCGTAGCCAAGAACGCCGCAGCCACCCTTACCCGCAAGGCCATCGACAAGCTGACCGAGCAGGCCAAGGGTATCGGCGCCAAGGGTCTGGCCTACATCCGCTGGGCGGAGGAGAAGCCGAACTGCTCGTTTGCGAAGTTTATGGATGAGCAGCAGCTTTCCGGCCTGCTGTCCTTCCTCGGCTGCGAACAGGGCGACGTGGTGCTGATTGTGGCGGACAAGGACCGCGTGGTGCTGCCGGTGCTGGGCCAGCTGCGCCTGACACTGGGCCGTCAGCTGGGGCTGATTCCGGAAGGACAGTACAACTTCTTGTGGATCACCGAATTCCCGTTCTTTGAGTGGGACGAGGAGAGCCAGAGCTGGCTTGCCATGCACCACCCCTTTACCATGCCGCTGGAGGAGTGCCTGCCCTATATCGACAGCGACCCGGGTTCGGTTCGTGCCCAGGCGTACGACATGGTGGTCAACGGCGTCGAGCTGCTGAGCGGTTCTATCCGCATCACCGACTACGAGCTGCAGCAGAAGATGTTTGAGGCGCTGGGCCTGACCGAGGAGGAGATCGACGCCAAGTTCGGCTTCCTGGTAGACGCCTACAAGTACGGTGCACCGCCGCACGGAGGCGCTGCACTGGGTCTGGACCGCATCGTGATGACCATGTGCGAGTGCGACAACCTGCGCGACGTCGTCGCCTTCCCGAAGGTACAGAACGCCAGCGAGCTGATGAGCCAGTGCCCATCGCCGGTGGACAAAAAGAGCCTGGACGAGTTGGCGATTGCGGTCACCGAGATGGAAGAATAATCATTTTGACAAAAGGGGCCTGCAGGCCCCTTTTGTCATGCCCTTTTTTAAGGCCCCTGACCGGAGCAGCCCTCTGCCTTCAATTTTTCCATTCACTCTGTCATAATTTTCTTTTTGAAAAGTATAAATAAAAGGGAAGAAAAAGCAAAGAATCGAAAAAGAAGATGAATCTTTTTGCGAGGTGAAAATGGATGACCAAAAAGCAGTCGATTCTTTCCCTGCTGCTGAGCTTTTTGCTGGTGGGGGCGGTCAGCGGGCTTTCCGCGCTGCTGACCCGCGAGGGCATGAAAAGCTATGAAACGATCGTAAAACCCCCGCTCTCGCCACCGGGCATCGTGTTCCCGATTGTGTGGAGCATTTTGTTTGCGCTGATGGCAATCAGCGCCTGGATGGTGCTGCGCGCGCTGGCCCAAAGCTACTCCATCAAGGGGGCGCTGTGCTCCGAAGCGATGCTGCTTTATTTTGCGCAGCTAGCCGTCAACTTTTTCTGGCCGGTGTTTTTCTTCCGGTTTGGCTGGCGGCTGTTCGCGCTGATCTGGCTGATTTTGCTGATCGTGCTGGTTTGGCGGATGGTCCGCGCCTTTTGGCGGGTGCTGCCTGCGGCGGGGGCTTTGCAGATTCCCTATCTGGTGTGGCTGCTGTTTGCAGCCTACCTGAACGCCGGGGTTTGGGCGCTCAATTAGGAAAAAAGGAGGACCGATTGCCGTTAACGGATGGAAGAATAATCGTTTTTGTAAAAATTATTTTGAGAGGGACCTGACGGGGTCCCTCGTCTTTTTTAGAGGGAAGTTTCTGTTAGGATAAATGGCGTGTGACAGAAAAACACTTTGAAGCAGCATATTCTAAAAGTGCAACCAAATGCGACAAACGGTTGCGTGAAGGAAACGGCTGGGTTCTTTACAAAAATCCAAATGAATGTTTTAATGGAGATAGATTTTACAAGCACAGAAAGGCGTGAGGGGTTTTGCTGGGAGAAAAATTGCGGCAATTGCGGCGAAAGAAGGGACTTTCTCAGGAAGCGGTAGCAAAAGAACTGGGGATATCTTGGCAGGCGGTTTCTAAATGGGAAACCGATCTTGATCAACCGGATTTAGATAATTTGAAAAAAATCTGTGAAATTTTAGAAATTTCAGCAGATGAACTGTTGGATATTTCTTGTACAAAGTTGCAGAAAGAAGAAATATGCAATAATGAAATATGCTCGATAAATTCATATAAAAAAGGAGCGATTATTTGCGCTTTTTGCGCAGCAATTTTCCTGCTATTGGCCTATCTGATTACGATTTTTAAGCCCGAACTTCGAGAGGGATCAGGAGGGGAAATTCTTTCTTTTCTGGAACCTTATTTTTGGATTGAAAGTCGGCTGTGGCCGCTCTTGATTATTTCACTTCTAAATGCTGTTTATTATGTGTTTTTATATGGCAAATTTTTGAAAAATAAAGAAGAAAAAAGGTGAAACTCGATGAAGAGTTTCACCTTTTTTTCTCCCTTCAGGGGAGGTGTTTTGTGATGTGAGGAAAAGATTCTATTTGGTGCTTCGCTGACGCTTGCACCCGGGCTACCCTCCAGTCACAACAAAAGACCGATTTGCCACGTTAAAATGTGTGTGCACAAGTCGGTCTTTTATTTTTGTCCCGAGTTTTGTCGAAGGGATATTTCTGTAGCACCGAAAGGAGGGGGAGAGAAGAATTTTGCTTTTACAGAAAGAGCGGGAAGAAGATACATTTTACCGCCGGCAGATGCAGTTGTTGACCCAAGGCAGGAAGGATGTGAATATCCATTTAAAGGATTATGTGGTGCAGCGGTTGCATACAAGCTTGTAGAGGCGCTCTGTGAGGCAAATGGTCAGGACGTGGCGGATCTGGATTATCTTTTGGAAAATGTTGCAATTGCAACAGTGGCAGATGTGATGGATCTGACAGAGGAAAATCGAATTCTGGTGAAGCAGGGTCTTGAGATGCTAAAGAGGACCTCTAATCTGGGACTACGTGCACTGATCCAGTGTATCGGGCTGGAGGGAAAAAAGATTCAGGCATATCACATCGGATTTATTCTTGCTCCGTGTCTGAATGCCAGTGGTAAGCTGGATACGGCAAAAAGAGCACTGGCACTGCTTCGGGCAAAGACAGAGCGGGAGGCAGATATGCTGGCAGGTGATCTGAAAGCATTGAATGAGAGCCGTAGAGATATGACAGACCGCGTTGTAGATGAGGCAATGGCGAAAGTGGAACGGACAGATATCCGGGGGGATAAGGTGCTTGTTATCTATCTGCCGGATTGCCATGAAAGCCTTGCCGGCCTTGTGGCTGGACGTGTGAGAGAAAATTACTATCGTCCGGTATTTGTATTGACGGATTCCGAAGATGGAGTCAAAGGATCGGGAAGATCGATTGAAAGCTATTCCATGTATGAAGAACTGACAGGCTGTGGGGATCTTCTGACAAAATTCGGCGGACATCCGATGGCGGCAGGACTTTCACTTGATAAAGAAAATGTTGAGAAATTCAAAAGAAGACTAAATGATCAGTGTACGCTTTCAGAA
>ENA-OVGE01001136-OVGE01001136.1-human-gut-metagenome-genome-assembly--contig:-NODE-1136-length-21688-cov-68.679610_pt1 | contig 21688 bp, 15 predicted proteins | sample MGYA00237769_ERZ505417 | MGnify/ENA primary metagenome ERZ505417 (study PRJEB26158, sample SAMN06016403) | human gut metagenome | biome: human gut; feature: ankylosing spondylitis patient; material... | reverse complement strand
ACCATCAGGACGGATAAATCGCAGATTGCGAAGTATCTTCTCACAGTCATGTCCCTTAGCTATGGCAGAGCATATCATATCAAGTGATGCTTCATTAAAAGCGTCACCTGTCAAGCCTTTCTTCTCCAAAACTCTTTCAAAACGGTTGCCAAGAAACTGCTTGATGGTCGTTGCATCAAGGTCGTTGACAGTTGCATCCCTAACACCAGCCTCGTCTGGTGCAAAACTTCCGCAGTCGGTCATCATTTCTGCAAGTTCAGCATTATCGAACACTTTACGCTTGTCGGCACCATTCTTCACCCATACGATTCCCTTGTTGTCATGATAAGGCTTGTTGAGTCCTTCCTTCACAGTAGCAACAACCAAGTTGCCATCCTCGACCTCAACAGTATCTATCTTTATCAGAATGGATGGCACTACGTTTTCTGAAGCAATGTCACTCAACAAGTTGGTTGTTTCTTGTACCTCAGAATACGACAAGGCATTGGTTTCTCCAGTCTTATCCTTTATACCAACTACCAACTTACCACCATGTGAATTACTGAACGCCACTAACTCACAGGCAATATCATATTTGTCGAGAATGCGTTCCTTGAACTGCACCCCCGACACCTCGCCAGCGTTTATCTGTTTCAATATATCGTCCATCATTCTTTGATACATTCTTTGTTCAACAAATCGTTTACATCCACTTTCAGCAAATCAGAAATCCGTATTAAGGTTTCCAAATCTGGTTGGCAAGTGTTTGTACACCATTTAGAAATGGTTGCTTGGTCTTTACCCAACATTTCTGCCAACCACTTGTTTGAGTGCTTAGTTACTGCCAACATAATCTTCAATCTGTTTACATCTTTCTTTGCCATACTATATATAAAATAGGTAAATACACTTGCAAAAGTACAATAATAATTTTAAATAGAGGTGTAATATTCTCAAAAAAATTACAGAAATCGTAAATAATTGAAAATTTCGCATTATTGTAATAGGCTTTACTTTGAATGTTCTTATCTCATCAAAGCAACATAAAGGGACAAAGCAAGTTATACTTAAAGGTATTTGGGGTGCTACATAAACCGATTCATAAATAATCCTAAAATGAAAGCAGAAAAGTTTGTTTTTAAGAATTAAGTTTTAACTTTGCACTTGTAAAAGGAGTGTTCTTTGCATATTGCAAAATACAGAAACGAGCAGAAGTCCGCTCGTTTCCATATTGTTACCTATATAATATAGGCAAACGCCCAACTTCTTGATTTTCAATCAAAGTCCAATTTAGAGCGAGTTAGTTTTTTTAACATTGAAATTTTTCGATGAAAACCTTTGCATATATGCATTTTTCTTCGTAACTTCGCAGCGGAATATAAAAAAAGAAAAGCTATGGAAGAGATTAGAAAATATCCGGTGGGCATACAAACCTTCTCTGAGATACGAGAAGAAAACTATGTGTATGTGGATAAAACTAAGTATATTGTGGATTTCATAAGAAATGGATCCAAATATCTGTTTCTGAGTCGCCCAAGACGATTCGGAAAGTCTCTTTTTGTCTCTACGCTTCAGGCTTATTTTGAAGGAAGAAAGAATCTGTTTGATGGGCTTGCCCTTGGGGATTATGAGAAGGAATGGGTAAAGTATCCGGTTTTTCATTTTGATATGAGTACGGCAAAGCACATGAATCCTGCTGACTTAATCAATGAATTGGAAGGTAAGCTAAGCCAGCTGGAACAAATCTATGGTACGGAAGATTGGGCTATTAAGGCTAATCAGCGTTTGGAATGTCTGGTAAAACGTGCTTATAAGCAGACGGGGCAGAAGGTAGTCATTCTCATTGATGAGTATGATGCTCCATTGCTGGATGTCGTGCATGAGAAGGAAAATCTGGTAGAACTCCGTTTGATTATGAAGAACTTCTATAGTCCTATTAAATACTTGGACCCTTGGTTGCGTTTCGTCTTTATTACTGGTATTACCAAGTTCTCTCAATTAAGTATCTTTAGTGAAATCAACAACCTGGATAATATCAGCATGTTCGACCAGTATTCTGCTATCTGCGGTATTAGTAAGACGGAACTTCTGAATGATATGAAGCCAGATGTGGAGTTGTTGGCAAAGCATTTAGGCAGAACCTTGGAAGAGACAATAGGTGAACTGACGTCATATTATGATGGCTATCATTTCAGTGATCATTCAGAAGATATATTCAATCCTTTCAGTCTTGTGAAGGCCTTGAAGAACAAAAAGGTTTCGGCATATTGGTTCAGTTCCGGTACGCCAAGTTATCTCATCAAGACTTTGCAGAAGTATCATGTGGGAGTGATGGATATTGAGCAGAAAAGTGTTGGGGTTGATGACTTTGATGTTTCGCCAGAGCAGATGACTTCAGCGCTTCCTTTGCTCTACCAGAGTGGTTATCTTACCATCAAGAAGTATAATCCGCTATTGCAATGCTATCAGCTGGACTATCCTAACAGGGAAGTGCGCATAGGAATGTTGAAATCGCTTGCGCCAAACTATCTGTCTCCAATTCAATTGGATAATAATAGTTTTATCTTTGCCTTTTTGGAACAGCTCTATAGCAACAACATGGATGGCGCCTTGCAGAAGATGCAAGCTTATCTTGCTAGTATCTCCAACCGTCTGTCTAATAAAAACGAGAAGGATTTTCAAACGGTGTTCTATCTCATCTTCAACCTCTTGGGTGCTTATATCCTGGTGGAAGAAGATAGTGCAATAGGTAGGGCTGATGCCGTTCTGCACATGCCTGATACTGTGTATGTGATAGAACTGAAATACGATAAGTCGGCAGAAGAGGCTCTGAGGCAGATAGACGATAAGGGATATCTGATACCTTATTCGGCAGATGGAAAGCGATTGGTTAAAGTGGGAATTAATTATGATAGCCAAAAGCGAACTATAGGGGATTGGAAGATAGAAGAAACATAAAAATATACAAGATTTTGAAAGAAAGCCTCGGCTACTAAGATGTAGTCGGGGCTTTTTGAAATTTGTTTTTATGCAAATACTACGTATATCCCCCTTTTCAATCGTATTATTAGCAAATAAAACAAAAGAAATATCGCATGAGACAGAAAGTTTTATACATGATTTTAGTGGCTTGCCTGCTCCTGACAAATGCTTCTGATGGTGTTGCCAAAGGCAGAAAAAAGGTGGAAGACCCAGAGATAACCAAGCTCAAGGGGAAGATAGAAAACGTGATGCAGAAGGTAGATGCGCAGCCCGACTGGCTCTATTCCCGACTGCAGATGTTCTGGAACACCCACGCTTCTGATGTCTTCGTAAATGGTGAAACCTTTGCGAAGGTGGGGGGAGAACGTGCCCCGGAACCCACCGTGAAATATAACGGAACCCGTGGAACGGCTTCGCAATACAATCGTCCCCGTCTGGAAGATATGATTCCTTTCGATGACGATGAATTGGGCAATGTAACCTATGTAAGCAAGGCTTCAGGCAAGATGGAGAAGACTTCGCCAGCCAAGACGGGTTGTAATATCGCCAGCGTAAACCGACAGATTATGGGCATTGCCCGAGATGCTGCCCGCATCTATGCCGCTACCGGCGATATGCGATACGGAATGATGGCAGCTAAGGTTTTCGATGTCTATATGAAAGGCATCGCCTATCGCAATGTGCCTATCGACTTGAACCATGGTCATCAGCAGACACTGGTGGGAATGACTACCTTCGAGGTTATCCACGAGGATATCATCAACGAACTCACCCAGATGTATCCCCTCATCAAACCTCTCGTGAAGGATGACCAAGCCGTTATCGAGGCTGGTTTTAAGAAATGGGCGGAGAACATCATTGCCAATGGTGTGCCTCACAACAACTGGGACTTGTTTCAGGCCGATTTCATCACGAAGATAGCCTTGGTATTGCAAGATAACCAAGCATACGCAGATGACAAGGGCAAGCAATACTACTTGGATTATATCGTTAATCAAAATAGTATTCGCCAGTGGAGCATGAACAAGCTCATCGACTTCGGTTTCGATCAAAAGGCAAAGATCTGGTATGAATCTCCAGGCTACAGCACCACGGTGCTTAGCACTCTCTGTGATTTTGCCAATATGCTCGATGAAAAGGCGGAAATCGATATGTTCAAGCTGCGTCCTATCCTGATTGACGGCGTGAAGACCTCTGCCGAATATCTCTTCCCTAACCGTATGATAGCAGGTTTTGGCGATACCCATCCGAACTATCTGAACCAGGGCGGCATCGATAACATCCTGAAATATGCCACCCGTCATAAGAACAAGAGTCTTATCGCAGATATGAATCTCTTTAAGAGCGCCGTTTCAAGCGATGCTCCGGTATCAGAAATAGAGAAATATACCAGTACGATGTTCTATGCTCCTAATGTATCGTGGATAGCGATACGTACGGGAATGGACAGGCAACACGACCTGATGGCTTCCATCAATGCCAGCCTGGGCAACCACGCCCATGCCAACGGCATCTCTCTGGAGCTTTATGGCAAGGGCTATGTATTGGGGCCTGATGCAGGTATCGGCAAGAATCTCTATAGCGGACTGGATTATTCTGAGTATTATTCCCAGATGCCAGCCCATAACACGGTGGTGGTAGATGGCGTATCGAGCTATCCGGTAATGATGTCGCAGCATGCTTTCAAGATAGTGACTTCATCTCCTGAGGTAAGCGCGGAGAAGCCTGCCAGCAGGAAACTCTCGGAGCAGAAGGAGAAGATGACTTACGCTACAGTAAGCTTTATGGAGCCAGAAACGCAGGCAGAGCAGCAGCGTACCACAGCCATCGTGAAGACCAGCGATAAGGGTGGTTATTACATCGACGTGTTCCGCAGCCGAAAGAAGGAAGGGGGCGACAAGACCCACGATTACTTCTATCATAACCTGGGACAGGAGATGAAGGTGATGGATGCGGCAAGCGGTAAGGCACTCGATATGAGGCCTACCGAGGAACTCGCCTTTGCCGGTGGTCATCTCTATGCTTATTCCTATATATATAATAAGGTGAGTGCCGAAATGACCTCTTCTGTAAAGACCCAGTTTGTAACCCGAATAGAAGATGAAAAGGTGGTGGCAGCGATGGACAACCAGAAGGAGATTACGATGACGATGTGGATGAAGGCGGATGAAAACCGCACCATCTTCCAGGCACTGTCTCCTGAAAACAGAGAATACGAGCGTATGCCTAACCAGCCTTATAAGGTAATCGACCAGCCGGTATTGACCTTCGTGGCTCGCCAGAAGGGTGAGGCATGGAATCATCCTTTCGTCTGCGTATATGAGCCAAGTTCTGATACAGAACCTGGCGATATAGCATCGGTAGATTATTTTACCCCAAGCGAGCAGGGTGCCGTGGGCATCATCGTGAAACTGAAGGATGGAACCGAGCAGCGCATCGTCTGCTCAGAGAATGGAAAAGTGAAGTTGAATTAAAACAAACAGACAATGAAAAAGATAGTTTTAGCAATTTTGATGATTTTTGCGTTGGTTTCTGCTCATGCTGCAGAAACCTTGCAGTCGCCTGATGGCAAGTATCATTTCGTCTTTGAGCAGAAAGGAGGTCGTCTTGTCTATCATCTAAACTATGCTGATAAGCAAGTGGTTGAGGAAGGCGAACTAGGTGTGAACATTGACAACCATCTGGTAGAGTCAGCGATGGGAATTCCTGTGGATACCAACCGGGTTTGGACCACCGGTATGGAAGTCATCAAGGTGGAGCGTTCTGCCAAGGATGATACTTGGAAACCGGTCTATGGTGAGTATGCAACTATCCGTGACCATTACAATGAGATGACCATCCGTTTGATGAAAGGTGGAAAACAAGGAAACTCCAATGATAATGGCTATGACAAACGCCAGCAGTATCTCTTCGATATCATTGTAAGAGCATACGATGAGGGAGTGGCTTTCCGTTATCACTTCCCTGAGGCAACGAATGGATTGTTTATGAATATTACGGAAGACTTGACTTCTTTCCAGTTGGCACCAGGTGCTGAGGCCTATCATTTTGCATGGGCACAAGCTTCTCCTAAGAAAGTAAAACTCTTGAAGAGCGAACCTGTATGGAAGGAAGAATCAGACCGACCTCTGGTCTTGAAGTTGTCGAACGGCATTTATACTTCCATCGGCGAAGCAGCCTTGTCTGATTTTTCACGAGGAAAGTTAAAGTTGGTTGCAGACAATAAACTTCAGATGTCAATGTTTGATACGGCAAGTGTTATCACGGCTTACGACATGCCATGGCGCGTTGTCATGGCTGCTGAAAGAGCTATCGACCTGATAAACAACAAGCAGTTGATGCTCAACTTGAACGCACCTTGCAAGATAGCTGATACTTCCTGGATTCGTCCAGGTAAGGCATTCCGTGTATGTCGACTGGATATGAAAACGGCTTTGCAGGCTATTGATTTTGCCGTAGATCGCGGATTGCAATACATCGAGTTGGATGCAGGCTGGTATGGACCGGAATGGAAAATGTCTTCATCTGCCCTGAAGGTGTTGGAAACTCGTGACATTGATATGCCTGAGCTATGTAGGCAGGCAAAGAGCAAGGGCATTGGCGTATGGCTTTATGTGAATCAGCGTGCGCTTTCCCAGCAATTGGACAGCATCTTGCCTTTGTATCAGAAGTGGGGCGTCAGCGGCATCAAGTTCGGTTTTGTACAGGTGGGCTCCCAGAAGTGGACAGCCTGGATGCACGATGCCATAAAGAAATGTGCCGATTATCATATCATGGTGGATGTTCACGATGAATATCGTCCTACGGGATGGAGTCGCACTTATCCTAACCTGATGACTCAGGAAGGCATCGGAGGTAATGAGGAAATGCCGAATGCAGAGCACAATGTGATTCTTTCATTCACAAGATTCCTCTGTGGTCCTGCTGATTATACTCCTTGTTATTTCAATGGCAGAGTGAAGAATACGAAGGCTCATCAGTTGGCAATGCCTGTGGTATATTACAGTCCGATTACTTTCCTGTATTGGTACGATTTGCCAAATGTCTACAAGGGCGAGAAGGAATTTGATTTCTGGAAGCATTGTCCTACGGTATGGGATGAGAGCAAGGCTCTGGCTGGAGAGATAGGAGAGTATATCATTCAGGCTCGCCGCACAGGTAATGATTGGTTCGTGGGAGCGATGAATGGCTTGCAGGCTCGTGATATCACCCTCAATACTGCTGATTTCCTGCAGAAAGGCAAGAAATATCGTGTGGAAATCTACAATGATGATCCATCTTTGCAGACCCGTACCAAGGTTTCTTCTACAGTGGTGAATATTAAGGCTGGCAAGCCTATGAAACTCCATCTGCAGGCTTCGGGTGGTGCAGCCCTGCGCTTTGTAATGAATAACTGAAAAATGGGTGGATGCAGAATCTTATTAAGTAAGATTTCTCGCATCCACCTTTATATATAGTCGTAGATTAGCGTGTTACTCTAAACCAGTCTGCATCAATCCATCCTCGGTTGCCCTTGGTGTTCTTTCGCTCGCTCACGAATCCCATCTTGGCTCCGATCCATTTGCCTTGTCTCAAGGTAAAAAGATTCCCTGCGTTCCTATATCGCTTGCCATCAAGACTGTAAGCAAACTGGCATTTGCCGTCTTTTACCTTCATCTGGAGATAGATATCGAGATAGATGGCTGGAGAATATGGAATAGTATCCTTCTCTGATGGTTTGAAGGTGGCAAGCGTCTTTTCTGTTTCTATGCCGCCTAAATCAGCATCCTTGCAAGAGAGCTGCTGGAGCAGGAAGTTATCGCCCATGCGACGGACAACCAATGCCTGATAATCCCTGCCCATCATAATGACACCGCCATACTGATCATCCTCTTTCGATGCAAAGCGAATCTTTGCGGTAGCAGTGAAATCCTTGGCTGGAGTCTTCTGGAGTAGAAGATTGCCAGCCTGCCAAAGACTCTTGAATGGTAATGGCTTGCCAGCTTCATCTGTTGCGGTAAGAGCTGCGGTATATAATCGCAGACAATCATTATTGGTTGGCATTCCCCAAAGCTGGTTATAGTTGGCGTGCCATTGCCATTGCAAGCCTAGCTCTGTGCTGTTGAATTCATCAGATTCCTGAGGATTCATCTTTACCTTTGATGTCGATTTCGGTATGCGATAGGTGAGATAAGGCTCGCCACATCCGTCGCCATCCTTGTCATTGCCCATTACTGGCCATCCTGTCTTCCAATCTACAGGCTGCAGGAAGACGACGCGACCGTATGCTGCCTTGTCATTGAAATGAAGGAACCAGTCTTCGCCTTGCGATGTATGAACCCATGCTCCTTGGTGAGGACCATTAATCTTCGTTTTGCCTTGTGCCATCACCTTTCTGGCTTCATAAGGGCCATATATGTTTTTGCTTCGCATGGCAAGTTGCCAGCCCATCTCTACGCCTCCAGCTGGGCACATAATCCAGTAATATCCATCTCGCTTATAGAACTTCGGACCTTCTGTGGTGTGGTTCTTCTGTCCTCCATCAAAAACGATGCGAGGCTTGCCTATCGCCTTGGTTCCATCGGCAGAAAGCTCACGAACAGTGAGAACGGAATTAAAACCGGAACGGCTTCCTGCCCATCCATTCACGAGATAACATCTTCCGTCTTCATCCCAGAGCGGACAAGGATCAATCATTCCTTTTCCTGCCAAAACGCAGACGGGTTCCTCCCATGTGCCACGTGGGTCTTTGGTTTTCACCATAAAGATGCCGTGGTCTGGGTCGCCCCAATAAATATAGAATTCTCCGTTGTGATGTCGGATGGCTGGTGCCCATACTCCCTTGCCGTGTTGAGGCAGGTTGAAAAGTTCCTTGGGTTCCTGTTCCTGCAGGGCATGTCCGATAATCTCCCAGTTTACCAGGTCCTTGCTATGAAGGATAGGCAGACCTGGGATACAATTAAAAGAACTAGCCGTGAGATAATAGTCTTCTCCAACAGCTACCACGTCTGGGTCGCTATAGTCGGCATAAATTACGGGGTTGGTATAAGTACCGTTGCCATTATCGGGATTCCAGACCTGCGAATGATACTGGGCTTGGATCGACATAGGCGTTGCCAGCAAGATGCTCGAAAAGAGCAATGATGTAATTCTCTTATTCATATGATTCTCTTATTCTTTTATAATGATACGTATGATAAAGGAAGATTACTTATATGTTTATTGTCAGCTTTTCTACTACAAATTTAAGTATTCTTCTCGTTCGATTCGTATTACTAATAAAACAAAGATAATGAAGATAAGAAGAATACTTTTTTGTATGGCCATGGTTGCCATATCGCAGATAAGCATGGCGCAGAAGGTACAGACTGCTGCTCAGGTTCCGACACTCGATGTTGATAAGCAGTTGCAATACTGCCACAAGCAGGTGAAGCGTGCCCTGACAGAGTTGCAGCAGAAGGATGGTTCTTACGATTATACGATGGAACCTCGCAATATCCTGAAAGGTGATAAGCAGAAGGGATGGAACTGCCGCAAGGCTACAGCGGAAGAGTGGTGTGACGGTTTTTGGCCAGGCATCCTCTGGATGGACTATCGGAATACAAAGGATGAGGCTGTGCGCAAGGCTGCCGAAGGATATACGGAATCGCTGAAAGGCATTGCCTATCGCCCTTGCTACGACCATGACATCGGTTTCCTGATGTTTTGCTCCTACGGCAAAGGCTACGAGGTGAATCATTCGCAGGAATACAAGAACGTAATCCTGGCTTCTGCCGATTCGCTTGCCACACTCTTCAATCCTATCGTGGGAACGATATTGAGCTGGCCAAGAGAGGTGAAGCCTCGCAACTGGCCGCACAATACCATCATGGATAACATGATGAATCTCGATATGATGTTCTGGGCAGCCAAAAACGGCGGCAACAAACTGCTTTATGATTTGGCAGTAACCCACGCTAAGACCACGATGCAGAATCATTTCCGTCCGGATGGAAGTTGCTATCATGTGGCAGTATATGATACCATCAATGGTAATTTGATCAAGGGGGTAACACATCAGGGCTATGCCGACAATTCGATGTGGGCGAGAGGACAGAGCTGGGCTATCTATGGTTATACGATGGTGTATCGCTATACCCACAACAAGATGTTCCTGGATTTTGCCCAGAAGGTGACGGATATCTACATCAAGCGATTGAAGGAAACCAGCGATGATCTCATTCCGCTTTGGGACATGGATGATCCTAGAGGCGTGAAAGGTGCTCCTAAGGATGTAAGTGCAGCCTGTGTGGTTGCCGATGCTCTACTGGAACTCCAGCAGTATGTGGGAGGCGAGAAAGGAGAGGAGTACAAGCAGTTTGCCATCCAGTCGCTAGCCCAGCTGAGTACCGATAAATACCAGAGTGGTAAGAAGAATGTAGCGTTTCTGATGCATAGCACAGGACATCATCCTGCAGGAAGCGAGATAGATGCCAGCATCATCTATGCAGATTATTATTATCTGGAAGCATTGAATAGGGCTCAAGATATAGTTTTTTAGGTTTTATTTGTTAGGTTTATATGATAAGAGGCAACCCGTGAGGGCTGCCTCTTATTGTATAAACAGCAAGGGCTGCCAGTACATCCTGGCAGCCCTATTACGTTAGTATGTTATGAAAAATTTGAGAGAATTGAAACTTCACAGCTTCAGAATTGTTTTACTAAACATGATTTTTTTATAGAGAAAGCATAGAAATAATCTACTTTAATAACGTTGGAGACGTTGTTGGAGTGCTTACCTGATCGATGCCTGTGCGTTGCATAGAATCAACCGAAGCAGAATCTCCCATGGCTACGGACACGCCCTTGCCACTCTTGATGTATCCTACGTTTTCAACAGAATCATTGCCATTGTTCTGGAAAGGAACCTGAACTGCATTGCCCAATGTCAGGATGATAGCTACCACGGCAGCAGCCTTGAAGAGAGGCTTCAGGCGCTCTGTCAATGAAACGACCTTTGCCTTGTTAGGCTTCTTGGTGTATTCATCCTCAATCATCGCCATCATCTTCTGGTCGAAGTCATCACCCAGCGCCTCTTGCTTAGCCTCGCCCATCTCGTAAGAGAAGAGCGCTTGGTATGGCTTCAGCTCGGCAGGCAACTCGTCCTGGCTGAAGAATGCGCGGAGAATCTCCTCTTCTTCGAGAGAAGTCTCGCCCTTCCAGTAGCGATCCAAAAGTTGGTTGATGTACTTATAATCCATATCTGTCGAATTGTTGAAATCTTTGTTTGACTGTTTGACGAGCCCTGAAGATGTTCACCTTGACCTGGTCTTCCGTGATGCTGAGGATGTCTGCTATTTCCTTGTAGGACTTTCCTTCGATGTCTCGAAGCTGCAGACAACTGCGCTGCTTTTCAGGCAACTCGTCGATAATATTCCTTACGATGTCCAGTTTGTCTTTCTGAATCATCCTTTCTGAGGGGGTAGAAGTGTTTTCGTCTAACCTTTCTGTATTCTGCTCTTCCAGCGAATCATTCTGATTTTCCATCTTCTTGATGCGGTCGAGCGAGAGGTTGCGGGCGATGGTGAGGCTGTATGCCTCGATGGAGTCAAGCTCCTGCCATCTGTCGCGGGCGTTCCAGACTTTAATCAGCGTATCCTGCACAACGTCTTCCGCTTCCTCCCAGTTGAGAGTAATGCGAAGGGCCAGCCTGAAGAGTTTGTTCTTCAGCGGCAAAACATCGTTCTGGAAACTGATTTCTTTCATCCCTCTATAATTAATGACGACTATGTTATAAGAAAGTTACAACCAATCTTGAATTATTTCTATTTTTAACTCTTGTTAAGAAAAAGGTGATGAATTCTTCACTCTTCACTCTTCGTTCTTCACTTAATCACCGTTCCGTGCTTTCCGTCGATGGCGGTAGCAAGGGTGATAATCACCTCTTTCACACCAGCATCGATGGCTGCAAGGGCATTCTCCAACTTAGGAATCATGCCGCCTGCCACGGTACCGTCTGCTTTATATCTCTCAAAATCGGCATGGGTAATCACAGGAATCACGCTGTCGTCATCCTCAGGATTACTGAGCACGCCTTTCTTTTCAAAACTGTATATCAATGTCACGTCGTAGTAAGGAGCCAGAGCCTTGGCAGTCTCGCTGGCTATGGTGTCGGCATTGGTGTTGAGGATATTGCCCTTGCCGTCATGGGTCAATGGAGCCATCACTGGAGTAATGCCTTCATTAATCAGGGTTTGGAGCATCTTGCCGTTGGCACGCTCTACATCGCCTACGTATCCGAAGTCGATACCGTCCTTCAACGGACGCTTGTGACTGTGGATTACGTCCATATCAGCACCGGTCAGACCGAGAGCATTCACGCCGTTGGCCTGGAGCTTGGCAACCAGGTTCTTGTTGACCAGACCGCCATAAACCATTGTTACCACTTCCAGCATGTCTGCATCGGTGATGCGGCGTCCGTTTACCATCTTGCTCTCGATGCCGAGGGCTGCGGCTACCTTAGTGGCACGGCGGCCACCGCCATGTACCAATACTTTTTTGCCAGGAATGGCTGCGAAATCCTTCAAGAGCTGTGCCAGCTGTTCGCAGTCTTCAACGATGGCACCGCCTACCTTTACTACTGTTACTTTTTCCATCTTTAAGTTTAGTTTATAGTTAATAGTTAATAGTTTATAGGGCAATCTTGCTGTAAACTATTAACTATCAACTGTTAATTCTTACTGAAGATAAGTGTATCCGAAGAGACCATTGCGATAGGTGCCCAGGAATTCCTTGCCTTCATCGAGCGAAATCTTGCCTTCCTTCACACTCTTGGTTACCCACTGCTCCAACTGGCGGACGAGCTTCTTCGGATTGTACTGTACGTAATCCAATACCTCCTCTACGGTCTCGCCGTCGAATATCTGGTCGATGCAATATTTGCCGTCCTTTACAGAGATGTGGGCAGCATTGGTGTCGCCGAAGAGATTGTGCATGTCGCCCAGAATCTCCTGGTAGGCACCAACGAGGAATACACCGAGATAATATGGCTCGTTCTTCTTCAATTGATGAAGAGGAAGAACGTTGCCGATATGTCCGTCGGTAACGAAGTTGGCAATCTTTCCGTCGCTGTCGCAGGTGATGTCCTGCAAGGTAGCGTTGCGGGTAGGACGCTCGTTCAGACGCTGGATAGGCATGATAGGGAAGAGCTGGTCGATAGCCCAACTGTCTGGCAGACTCTGGAATAGAGAGAAGTTGCAGAAATACTTGTCGGCAAGAATTTTATCCAATCCTCTGAGCTCCTCAGGTACATGCTTCATGTGCTTGGCAAGATTGTTGATCTCGTGGCACACGCTCCAGTACATTGCCTCAATCTCTGCACGGGTCTTCAGATCTACGATGCCGTGAGAGAAGAGCTGCAATGCCTCTTCGCGAATCTGCTCGGCATCATGCCAGTCTTCCAGCATGTTGCGAGGATTCAGGTTGTCCCATATCTCATAAAGATCCTTCACCAGCTGGTGGTCGGTCTCCTTCGCCTCAAACTCCTCAGGCATCTCTGGCAGGGAAGCTGTCTCCAAGACATCGATAACCAAGACTGAGTGATGGGCAGAGAGCGAGCGGCCGCTCTCGGTGATGAGGTTAGGGTGCTCGATATTGCTCTTGTTGGCTGCATCTACGAATGTATAGACACAGTCGTTCACATACTCCTGGATAGAGTAGTTTACGGAGCTCTCGCTGCTGGAAGAGCGGGTGCCGTCGTAATCTACACCGAGTCCGCCACCGCAATCTACGAAATCTACATTGTAACCCATCTTGTGGAGGCTAATGTAGAACTGGGCAGCCTCACGGAGAGCTGTCTGGATGCGGCGAATCTTGGTAATCTGACTTCCGATATGGAAGTGGATAAGGCGCAGACAGTCGTGGAATCCCATCTCGTCTATCTTCTTGAGGGCTGTGAGCAGTTCTGCGCTGGTCAAACCGAACTTAGATGCATCGCCGCCGCTTTCAGCCCATTTGCCTGAACCTGAAGAAGCCAGTTTGATGCGGATACCTATGTTTGGCTTTACGTTGAGCTTTTTGGCTACCTTTTCGATGATATCCAGCTCATTGAGCTTTTCTACTACGATAAAGATGCGCTTGCCCATCTTCTGAGCCAGCAAGGCAAGTTCGATGTAGCTCTCGTCCTTGTAGCCGTTACAGATGATGAGCGAGTCGCTCTGTGCCTGTACGGCGATGACCGCGTGGAGTTCAGGCTTAGAGCCAGCCTCCAGTCCGAGGTTGAACTTCTTGCCGTGAGAGATAATCTCCTCAACGACCGGCTGCATCTGGTTCACCTTAATAGGATAGATGACAAAGTTTTCTCCCTTGTATCCATACTCTTCCTTTGCCTTTTGAAAACAGCTGGCTGTCTTCTCGATGCGGTTGTCGAGGATGTCTGGGAAACGGAGCAGTACGGGAGCGTTGATGTCGCGTAATGCCAACTCGTCCATGATGTCGCGCAGGTCTATCTGCGTGTTGTCCTTGCATGGAGTTACATAGACATCACCCTTGTCGTTGATGCCAAAGTAAGAAGTACCCCAACCACAGATGTTGTAGAGCTCCTTCGAGTCTTCAATAGTCCATTTCTTCATTTTCTAATCTTGCTTGCTGGAAATCAGTTTTGTTTGTTACCTTTATTATATATTACTTTATTAGATACGGCTATATGTTCAGCAGGTCTCTGATCTGCTGAACAATAGCGTTGATTTTATCATAATTGTCCATCACGTTGATATCGATGATGTGTTTTGCCTTCTCGTAGTAAGGCTCTCGAAGTTTCAGCTGCTCATGGATAAACTTGTCTACCTCTTCCGGTGTTTTGTTGAGCAGCAGAGGGCGTACGCCTTTGCCCATCTTCAGATGAGCGTGAAGGGTTTCTGGAGATGCCTTCAGGTAAAACGTTTCGCCAAGTTGGTTCATGTAGTCCATATTGTCGAAGAAACATGGTGTTCCTCCTCCGCAACTTACCACTACATTTTCAAACTCTGCCACTTCGTGTAGCATATTGTGCTCTATCTTGCGAAATCCCTCTTCTCCAACTTCGTCGAAGATCTGTTTAACGGTCTTGCGCATTCGGCTCTCGATATACCAGTCGAGATCGTAGAACATAACGCCAAGGTCTTTGGCGAGGGCTTTGCCGACCGTTGTCTTGCCGGCGCCCATGTATCCTATGATGATGATTGACTTCATTTTCTTCTGTTTCTATGTCAATGAGGCATGTTTATGATTTCTTTCTGCCTCTAGCCTTTGGTTCTGGAGCAGCTTTGATAATTTCCATACACTCCTCGTATGTAAGCTCCTCTGCACTCTCATGTTTTGCCTTTGGAATGCGGTAATTCTTGCCGTCGTAAGCAATGTATGGACCATACTTGCCATTGAGAATTTCCATCTTATCGTCCTCATCGAAAACTTTGAGATGACGCTTCTCTTCGGCTTCGCGCTTTTCCTTGATCAGCTCGATGGCTCTATCCAGGGTGATGGTCAGCGGATCATCCTCCTTTGGTATGGAAACATACTTGCGGTTATGGAGGATGTAAGGGCCGTATCGACCAGAGCCAACTGTTACCGTAATGCCTTCATAATCACCGAGTTCTCTTGGCAGCTTGAAGAGTTCCAAAGCCTCTTCCAGGGTGATGGTTTCGATGCTCTTGTCTGATGGCAGCTGGGCAAACTGAGGCTTGTCCTTATCCTCAGCAGAACCAATCTGTACCACAGGTCCAAAACGGCCAATCTTGACGAATACTGGCTTTCCTGTCTTTGGATCATTTCCGAGATTGCGCTCGCCGGCTTTGTGCTGGTTGCGGGCTTCCAGGACTTCCTTCACTTCAGGCTCAAAGCCCTTGTCGAAATCCTTCATCCAGTTGGTCCATTCGGTCTTTCCTTCTGCAATATCATCAAACTTCTTCTCTACGTCTGCCGTAAAGTTGTAGTTCATGATGTTCGGGAAGTTCTCCATCAGGAAGTCGTTTACTACGATGCCGATATCAGTAGGCAGAAGTTTGCCCTTTTCAGAGCCTGCCATCTCTTTCTTCAACTTCTGGGTTATCTTGATGCCCTTCAGAGAATCTATGGTAAATGTGCGCTCTTCACCCGTCTTGTCACCCTTTACCACGTATTGACGCTGCTGGATGGTACTGATGGTTGGAGCATAGGTAGATGGACGGCCGATGCCGAGATCTTCCAGTTTCTTCACCAGACTGGCCTCGGTGTATCTTGCAGGAGCCAGAGAATACTTCTCTGTAGCAAGGATTTCTCTGCGCTGCAATTCATCGCCTTCTTTCAGGGCTGGAAGAATGTGGGAAGAATCCTCAGCATGCTCTTCATCGTCGGTTGACTCGAGATAAACCTTGAGGAAACCATCGAATGAAACAACCTCGCCGGTAGCAACAAACTTTTCGCTTGTGTTGCCGATATTGATGTTGATGGTTGTCTTTTCGAGTTGTGCGTCAGCCATCTGAGATGCGATGGTACGCTTCCAGATGAGTTCGTAAAGGCGCTTCTCCTGAGCGGTTCCTTCAATGGTTGGTTCATTCATATATGTAGGACGGATAGCCTCGTGCGCTTCCTGTGCACCCTTTGAACTGGTGTGGTAGGCACGAGTCTGGCTGTATTCCTTGCCATATTCTCTGATAATCTCATCTTTGCTGGCGTTGGAACAGAGCGTAGAGAGGTTTACGCTATCGGTTCGCATGTAAGTGATGCGTCCGCTTTCGTAAAGTTTCTGGGCTATCATCATGGTCTGTACAACGGTGAAACCAAGCTTGCGTGCAGCTTCCTGTTGCAAAGTAGAAGTAGTGAAAGGTGGTGCAGGAGAACGCTTTAAAGGCTTCTTGGTTACAGATTCAACCATAAACTTAGCGTCTTTACACTTCTCAAGGAAAGCTTCAACCTCTTCGTGGGTATTGAAACGCTGGTCCAGTTCTGCCTTTACCTCTGTTGCATTGCCGCTGTCGCTGATCAGGGCGAAAATAGCGGTAACGCGATAGTATGGAACACTCTGGAACTTCTGGATTTCACGCTCACGTTCTACTATCAGACGGACAGCAACACTCTGTACACGACCTGCAGAAAGGGCTGGCTTAACCTTTCTCCACAAGATAGGAGAAAGTTTGAAACCTACCAGTCGGTCGAGTACACGACGTGCCTGCTGGGCATTCACCAGGTTCATGTCCAGATGGCGTGGGTTCTTGATTGCGTCAAGAATAGCCTGTTTGGTAATCTCGTGGAAGACAATACGGTTTGTCTTCTCCTCATCCAATCCCAGTACTTCGCAAAGGTGCCAGCTGATGGCTTCTCCCTCGCGGTCCTCATCGGATGCTAACCAGATTTTCTTGGCTTTCTTCGCATTCGTTTTCAATTCTGTAACGAGTTTTTTCTTTTCCTCTGGAATCTCATAATCAGGTTCCATGGTTTTCTCGTTTATACTAAGTTCCTTCTTCTTCAGGTCACGGATATGACCGTAAGAAGACATAACCTTATAGTCCTTACCTAAAAACTCTTCGATCTTTTTAGCCTTCGCAGGGCTCTCGACGATTACTAAATTCTCTTGCATAAGCTTATACACAATTTTTTTCGGTTGGCAAAAGTAAGTAAACTTTTTGCTTATACCTTATTATATGGTGTTTTTTTTGGTTTTTTTAATGTTTGGGAGCCATATTTGGCTGTATTGAACCCTTTTTACCCCAATTTTGTTTCCAAATAACGATGGAGCCCCTTGCGTATGGAATCGAATGCAAACTCATCAGGATTGAGTCTGCTCAATGGTATCCAGAATGATTCTTCTGCATCGTCCATTGCTTCTATATGAGTGTCGTCTTTCACCTTCACTTCATAGAACATATCGAGGGTATGGACCATGAAACCTGAGTAAAGGTAGAGATTTGGGTAGCTGAACTGATACTTAACCTCAGTTGCATCCAGTCCGGTTTCCTCTTTTACCTCTCTTGCCATACCTTCTTCACCTGTTTCATCCATGTCAACAAAACCGCCTGGCAAATCGAGTGCTCCTTTGGCAGGGTCTTTCTTTCTTCTTACTGCCAGGAGTTCTTCCTTGCTGTTGAGTATGAGAGCTACCGTAGCACTGCTTGGATTGAGGTAATAAGAGAATCCGCAATCCTTACACTTTTTGCTCTTGATGTTGTTGATTTCGAAATGATTAGAGCCGCAAACCGGGCAAAACTGAAACTTATCTAATACGTGACTCATATTATGATTAATGTATAATGATTGATGTTTAATGGAAAAGAATTTATCTTCATGTTATAATTGAAAAGCGGCCGGTCTTTGACTGCTGAACAAAGATCGGCCGCTGGTTATCTGATATTTACCAATTATCTGTACGGAATGGGAAGAGAGGCAGGTTGCCTGCATTTGCCATATTGCCGAGTTGGAAGTTGCGGAAACAGTAGCGAAGGGCTACTGGTTTCTTTACCTCAGGACTAGTTACGATGACGCACTCATTCCAAGGATCGGTGCCTTCCTGCCAGAAGTGCTTGGCTGTAGCCTTATGGAATACCTTATCTTCGCCTGCAACTTCGAAACCTTCGATACCTTCAAAGCGGTTGTAGGCTCCGTAGGTGTTGTCGAAATGCACCTTTACAGTATCACCTACAATCTTCATCTCCTTGAAGGTCATGCTCTCGCTGAAGAGTCCCTTCATGCCATAGGTCTTGCTGAGTGCCTGGAGTGCAAGACGTTCGCCTACAGGCTGTTTCTGACATGGATGAATCTGCTCAACCTCGTATGGGTAAACCAGGTCTTCGGTACAGACGATGCCGCTGTTTGGAATCACCTTGGCTGCATTGAACTGCTGTTCACGGAGCTTAGGTCCCCAATCGCCATTTACGTCGCCATTATGATAAGGTGCAATCTGTACGAAATAGAATGGCAGTTCGCCCTGCTTGAAGTCTCTGCGCCACTGGGCAACGAGGTCGGCAAGACGTTTGGTATACTGGCCGTCCGGGTCGCCCACGTTAGAACATCCCTGATAGAAGAGAATACCCTTTACGCTATAGTTGAGGATAGGGTGGAAAGTTCCGTTACCCCAGAGAAGAGGGTAGAGGAAATCCCACTTAAACTTAGGGTTCTTGGTCATCTTTACAGAGTCGAGATCTTCCTTGGTGTTCTTCTTCAGGTAGTCGCGGTCGAGCCAGCTTTCTACACGGCTTCCACCCTTGTTTGCCATGACCAGACCTACCGGAATATCAAGAGTCTTGTTTATTACCTGTGCAAAGAAGTATCCTGTAGCAGATGCATCGCCTACGGTTTCCGGGTTAACCTCCTTCCATTTGCAGTTGGTATCATCTAACGGCTTACTGCTCATTACGCTAGGAATCTTTACGTAATGTACGCCTTTGTACTGGTTCGCTTCGAGCACCGCCTTGTTGTAACCTTCTACAGGGCAGTTGCCGAATCCTTTTACAGGCATCTCCATGTTGCTCTGACCTGCACAAACCCATACTTCTCCTGCCAGCACATTGTTGAGAGTGGTCTTTTCGCCATCATCGAAAGTGATGGAGAGTGGGGTGTAGCTCGCCTTCGGGGTTTGTACTTTGATAGCCCATTTGCCATCCTTTCCGGTCTTGGCAGAATATTTCTGCCCAGACCATGAGGTGGTTACCTCTACGGTGGTTCCTGGTTTGTCCCATCCCCAGAGGCTAGCCTCTGTGTTTTGCTGTAAAATCATGTTGTCACCCAAGATGTGTGGCAACTTTACTTTAGCCTGCGCTCCTGTTGTGATAAGTGCCAAGGCTGCCATTGCTAAAAATTTCTTATTCATTTTTTAGGGTTTAAAAGTTTATCGTTTTTTGTTCTTAAGTTCCTTGTATGGTTTGTATTCTGATATTGCCATCTATGTTATCATGAAAGCAGATACAGAACTGACGTTAAAGAATAAGAGTTAGAAGCTGGAAGATGAAAAACCGAAACTGTTCTCTCCAAACTTCTAACTCCTGGTTATCTTATGGTTATCTTAAAGAAGGTTCTTGATGGCTGCCTCTATGTCCTTAATCTGTGCATCACGTGCCTGCAGGGTGTTGGTGCGGTCGATCAGGAAGAAGGTAGGAATGCTCTGGACATTGTAGAGAGCCAGACTCTTGCCCTGAATGCCATCTTCATCGCGTACGCAAATCCAAGGGATGGCAGCGGTAGAGGTCTTCCAGAAGTGCTCGTCAGGGTCTACTGATACCTGATAAATCTCCAGTCCGGCAGCATGATACTTGTTGTAGAGTTCACGCAACATCATGATGCGCTTGGTGCTCTCTTTGCTGGCGAAGAGATGGAAGTCGAGCAGTACCACCTTGCCCTTGAGGTCGGAGAGACGGCGTACCTGTCCCTTGTTGTCCTGAAGTGCAAGTTCGATGCATCCGTTTACGCTCACCTTGCTGGCCTCAATCTGCTGCTGTGCCATCTGGTTCTCGATGATGCGGATGTCCTTCATTCCCTCGATGGCGATATTGTGGAGGTTCTTGCCACGCTCAGCGCCAGGATAGTAGGTATCCCAACTGGTTGCTACGGCAGCAAATACCTTCACGTCGTCTTTGTTGTTGCGAGGGTTGAAGATAAGTGTATTCACATTGCCCAACTGTACCGTTTGGAAGAGCGCATAGTAAGCGTATGCCTTCATTGGCTCCTTGAAGATGTAGTTGGTCTTGATGTCCTGTTTGTAAGCCTGGAGCATGCGGCCTACGATGGATTCGATAGAATCGTTGCCGATGTTAGGATCTTTCACGAGCCCGTTGATATTGCTCTGGAGAGTCATCTGCTTAAGAGACAACTCTTTGATCTTGTTGCAGTTTTCAGAACCTTCCACTTCGTATTTGAAGCTCATCTGCGGATAAGCCGCCTTTACCTTGACGGTTTCTGTAGAATCGATGGAAAGATTGATGGTTTGGTTGGCGATGCGTAAGCGGTAGAACTCTGGGGTAACAGAGTCCATGGCAGCCTCGTCGAAGGCAAAGGCACCATCCTCGCCCAGTTTCACAGAGTCGATTTTCACAGGACCGTTCAGGCTGATGTTCTCCAAATAGAGCATAGAGTCCTGAGCCTCTGTGATATTGCCGTTGATGTGGAATTTCTTGTTGTTACAAGAAGTTAAAGCCAGTGCAGCTACCATAATCGCTGCCACTGAAAAGAGTCTAGTTATCTTCATGAATTTTATTATTTTGCAAAATTATCGAGTGCAAAGATAGTAATAAAATTGCGAATAATGCACCTTCTATAGATAAATTATTTAAAAAAGTGGAAAATAATTGCTTATTTATTTGTTTATTAATAATTAAAGAGGTATCTTTGCAGCGTTTTAGATATTTTAGATGTTAGACAAAACAATAAGTTTTTTAATTTAGATGAACGTAATTACAAAAAGTGTTCAGTTGCCTGATGGAAGAACCATCACAATTGAGACCGGAAAAGTTGCAAAACAGGCTGATGGTGCTGCGGTTCTCCGCATGGGTAACACAGTGCTTCTCGCAACTGTTTGTGCAGCAAAGGATGCAGTTCCGGGTACAGATTTTATGCCTTTGCAAGTAGATTATCGTGAGCAGTACAGTGCTGCAGGTCGTTTCCCTGGTGGTTTCACCAAGCGCGAAGGCAAAGCCAGCGATGAGGAAATCCTTACCTCTCGTCTTGTGGACCGTGCTTTGCGTCCACTTTTCCCTTCTAACTACCATGCAGAAGTTTACGTACAGGTAATGTTGCTCTCAGCCGATGGTGTTGACCAGCCAGATGCCCT
>ENA-OVGE01001125-OVGE01001125.1-human-gut-metagenome-genome-assembly--contig:-NODE-1125-length-21840-cov-18.306954_pt1 | contig 21840 bp, 14 predicted proteins | sample MGYA00237769_ERZ505417 | MGnify/ENA primary metagenome ERZ505417 (study PRJEB26158, sample SAMN06016403) | human gut metagenome | biome: human gut; feature: ankylosing spondylitis patient; material... | reverse complement strand
TCGGCCAGCGATTTTCAATTCCCTTCGGCCGGTGACCGTTGGTTCAGGGCGTGCTGCTTGTTTACTTTGCAAACCTTAGTCAAGTTTACTTGAATATTTTGCTGAGGTGCAGTTTATCTTATGCAAAGATAGATAAAATCTTTTTTAATTCAAAAGCCTTTGTGCTTTTTTATATTGAAAGTTTCTTAAATAAAGGAAATAAGTGCCATTTTTAATATTATTTAGAGTGTGATATTCGTTTTTTTCTCCCTAAATGTTTACTTTTGCGTTCGATTTTGCGTCGCAAGGGCTTTCTGCAGTACCTGCTGGCGCAAGGAAACAGGTAAACCGACTAATGGAATATACAACAAAAACAGAATAGTATTATGGCAGAATCTATTGACATCCGCGAGCTCAACATCCGGATAGAACAACAAAGCCAGTTTGTCACCAATCTGGTGATGGGCATGAACAAAGTGATTGTAGGACAGAAACATCTTGTAGACTGTCTCCTAATAGGTCTTCTGAGCGATGGCCACATCCTGCTCGAAGGCGTACCTGGTCTGGCAAAGACCTTGGCCATCAAGACTCTCTCTCAGCTTATCAGCGCTGACTTCAGCCGCATTCAGTTTACTCCCGACCTGTTGCCTGCCGACGTGGTGGGTACACAGATCTATTCTCAGAAGGACGAGACCTTCCATGTGAAGAAGGGTCCAGTGTTTGCCAACTTCGTATTGGCAGATGAGATCAACCGTGCTCCTGCCAAGGTGCAGAGTGCGCTGCTCGAGGCGATGCAGGAGCATCAGGTCACCATCGGCGACGAGACTTTCCGACTGCCCAGTCCGTTCCTTGTAATGGCTACGCAGAACCCAATAGAGCAGGAGGGAACCTATCAGTTGCCCGAGGCACAGGTGGACCGTTTTCTGCTCAAGGTCATCATCGACTATCCTACACTCGAGGAAGAGAAGCTCATCATCCGTGAGAACATCGCCGGAGGTCTGCCCGAGGTACATCCCGTCACCACAGCCGACGAGATACTGAAGGCTCGCCAGATAGTGGGCGAGGTTTACATCGACGAGAAGATAGAGCAGTACATTGCCGACATCGTCTTCGCCACCCGTTATCCCGAGCGTTACGGTCTGTCCGACATCAAGGATATGATTACCTTTGGCGGCAGTCCACGTGCCAGCATCTCTCTTGCCAAGGCAGCCAGGGCTTATGCTTTCATCAAGCACCGCGGCTATGTGATTCCTGAGGATGTGCGTGCCGTGGCTCACGACGTGCTCCGCCATCGTGTGGGACTCTCCTACGAGGCTGAGGCTTCCAATGTGACCAGCGAGGAAATCGTGAGCCGCATAATTAATAAGGTGGAAGTACCTTGATTTTGAGGAATAAGTAATAAATGGACACACAAGATATCTTAAAGAAAGTACGCAAGATCGAGATCAAGACTCGCGGTCTCAGCCAGAATGTCTTCGCAGGCCAGTATCACTCGGCCTTCAAGGGCAGGGGTATGGCCTTCGCCGAGGTGAGGGAGTACCAGTATGGCGACGACGTGAGAGACATCGACTGGAATGTGACCGCCCGTTTCCATCGTCCCTTTGTCAAGGTGTTCGAGGAGGAGCGCGAGCTTACCGTGATGCTGTTGGTCGACGTAAGTGGCTCTCTCGACTTCGGTACCACACGGCAGATGAAGCGCGACATGGCTACCGAGATTGCAGCCACCCTGGCCTTCAGCGCCATTCAGAACAACGATAAGATAGGTGTCATCTTCTTCTCCGACCGAATAGAGAAATACATCCCGCCCAAGAAGGGTCGCAAGCACATTCTCTACATCATCCGTGAGATGCTCGATTTTCATCCTCAGAGCCAGCGCACCGACATCGGTGTGGCTTTGGAGTACTTCACACGGGTGATGAAGCGCCATTGCACAGCCTTCGTCATCAGCGACTTCTTCGATGACAAGGACTTTCAGCATCCCCTTCAGATTGCCAATCAGAAGCACGATGTGGCTGCCATTCAGGTGTACGATCCACGTGCCAAGGCGTTGCCCGACATCGGACTCCTCAAGGTGTGCGATGCTGAGACAGGTCACGAGATGTATATTGACACCAGTTCCAAGAAACTGCGTCAGGCGCATACACGCCACTGGATGATGCGCGAGCAGCTGTTACGCGAAACCTTTGCCAAGAGCAAGGTCGACTGGACGGCTGTCGCCACCAACGAAGACTTCTCACGTGCTCTGCTCAACCTGTTCATGCAGCGGGGCTGAAAAGCGGAGAAGTAAACCAATAGGGAAAAGAAAAATGACGAAACAGAAGAATATTATCATCATGATGCTTGCCTTCCTGATGCTGTTGCCAGTAGGGTCGACAGCCCAGGAGGTGGTGCAGAAGCTCGACTCTCTGCAGATCCTGATAGGCGAGCAGACGAAGCTTCATCTCAAGGTCACCGCTGCCAAGGGTGCCAAGGTGGTGCTGCCTTCGTTCAAGCCGTCACAGATGCTCACTCCGGGCATCGAGGTGGTGGAGCAGAGCGATGCCGACACCGCCGAGCTCGACGGCGGCAGGCTACAGATAAGCCGCGACTATACGCTCACCTCTTTCGACGAGAAGGTCTACGCTGTTCCAGCCCTTCAGGTCAAGGTCAACGGCAAGACCTGTCAGGGCAACCAGTTGGCGCTCAAGGTGCTCACGGTGCCTGTGGATACTGTTCATCCCAACCAGTTCTATCCCCCCAAGGACGTACAGGACAATCCCTTCCTATGGAGTGAGTGGAGTCCTCTGTTCTGGCTCAGCATTCTGGTACTCTTACTCTTCGGTGTCATGCTGTGGCTCTGGCAGCGCCTCCGTCAGAACAAACCTATCGTGATTCGTATGCGCATCGTGAAGCGCGTGCCAGCCCACGAGAAGGCGCTCAGTGAGATCAATGTCATCAAGCAGCAGCACACCGAGTCGCAGGAGACTCAGAAGGAATACTACACCCGCCTCACCACCACGCTGCGCGAGTACATAGAGCAGCGCTTTGGCTTCCGTGCCATGGAGATGACCAGCGGCGAGATTATAGAGCATCTGCAGTCGGCAGGCGACCAGAAGATGATAGACGAGTTGAAACAGCTCTTCCGTACAGCCGACCTCGTGAAGTTTGCCAAGTACGAGACCTTCCTTGGCGAGAATGACGCCAATCTTGTCAACGCCATCAACTTCATCGACCAGACGAAGACCAACGAGCAGACCGTCGAGGAGAAGGTAGCTCCCGAGCTTACCGACCAGGATCGCAAGACGCGCAGTCAGCGCAAGCTCATCAAGGCTTTGCTATGGGGTGGAGCGATTGTCATGGCAGCCATCACCGCCTACGTGATCTATGGTGCCTGCATGCTGCTGATGTAGGAGTATAGAATAAAAAAGAATAATATTATAAAAACATGGAATTTGCAAGTAAAGCATATTTTCTGTTGCTCCTGTTGCTGATACCTTATATATTATGGTATTTCCTGTACAGGAAGAAGAACGAGCCTACCATGAGGCTGAGCGACACCCGGCAGTTTGCCTATGCTCCCAAGAGCCTGCGCCAGCGCCTTGTCCATCTGCCCATGATGCTCAGGTGTCTGTGCTTCGTGCTCATCGTCTGTGCGATGGCTCGTCCGCAGACCCACAACTCCTGGGACAACAAGACGGTGGAGGGCATCGACATCATGATGGCGATGGACGTCTCTACCTCTATGTTGGCAGAAGACTTGAAACCCAATCGTATGGAGGCTGCCAAGGATGTGGCTCACGAGTTTATCTCGGGCCGTCCCAACGACAACATCGGTCTTACCATCTTTGCTGGTGAGGCCTTCACCCAGTGTCCTATGACCACCGACCACGCCAGTCTGTTGCGCCTGTTGCAGGACACCCGTACCGACATTACTGCCCGTGGACTCATCGACGACGGAACGGCGGTGGGTATGGGTCTCGCCAATGCTGTCAGCCGACTGAAGGACTCCAAGTCCAAGAGCAAGGTGGTCATCCTCCTGACCGACGGCAGCAACAACACCGGTGACATTTCGCCTATGACGGCCGCCGAGATCGCCAAGAGCTTTGGCATCAGAGTCTACACCATCGGTGTGGGAACCAACAAGGTGGCTCCTTACCCTATGCCCACAGCGGCTGGCGTTCAGTACGTCAACATGCCTGTGGAGATTGACACCGAGACACTCAGGGACATTGCCCGTACCACTGATGGCAACTTCTATCGCGCCACCAACAACGCCGAGCTGAAGCGCATCTACCACGACATCGACAAGTTGGAGAAGACGAAGATGAATGTCACCCATTTCGCCAAGCGCTACGAGGCATATCAGCCTTTTGCCCTTGCAGCCCTGTTGGTACTGCTCGTAGAGATATTGCTTCGCATCACCTGGCTCAGAAGAATCCCATAGGGAAGGGACGAGCCGAAGTTCAATTAATATCAAATGAATATGCTAAGATTTGAAGATCCAATATATTTGTGGCTGCTGTGGATGTTGCCGGTACTCGTACTGGTGAGGTTCATAGGATGGCGAAGGAGAAGGGCCAAGCTCCGAAAGTTTGGCGACCCTGAGCTGTTGAAAGCCCTTATGCCCAATGTGTCATCTTATCGCCCCACGGTGAAGTTCGGCTTGCTGCTTGCAGCCTTGGCCCTGCTCATCCTCATGGTGGCGCGTCCACAGATGGGCAGCAAAATTTCTCACGACAAGCGTCAGGGCATTGAGACCATCATCTGTCTCGACATCTCCAACTCGATGTTGGCAGAGGATGTGGCGCCTTCGCGACTCGACAAGAGCAAGATGCTGGTGGAGAACCTGGTCGACAAGTTCACCAACGACAAGATAGGTCTCATCGTCTTTGCCGGCGATGCCTTCGTGCAGTTGCCTATCACCAGCGACTACGTGTCTGCCAAGATGTTCCTGCAGAACACCACACCAGCCCTCATCCAGACCCAGGGCACCAACTTTGCTGCAGCCATCGACCTGGCCACCAAGAGTTTCACCCAGCAAGACCATGTGGGACGCGCCATCATCGTCATTACCGATGGCGAGAACCATGAGCCGGGAGCCGAGGATGCAGTCAAGGCAGCCAAGAATAAAGGCATCAATGTCTTCATTCTGGGAATAGGAAGCACCAAGGGAGCCCCCATTCCTATGGGCGACGGCTCTTATCTCAAAGACCGTACGGGCAACACCGTGATGACTGCCCTCAACGAGCAGATGTGCCGACAGTTGGCTCAGGCTGGCAGTGGACAGTATATTCACGTCGACAACACCAGCGATGCGGAGCAGGCACTCAACGACGACCTCTCCAAGTTGCAGAAGGGCGAGACCGACACCGTCATCTATAGCGAGTACGACGAGCAGTTTCAGGCTGTAGGCATCCTGGTCATCCTCCTGCTCATCCTCGACATCTGTATGCTCGAGGTGAAGAATCCGCTTCTCCGCAACGTGAAGTTCTTTACACATTAAATATTAATCGAAATGTATCTAACTTATCATATCATCCCGACCCTGCGGCTGCGCAGGCTGTGCTTGCTGTTGGGGCTGCTCCTCGTCAGTACAGTTGCAGCACTGGCACAGAACGACCGCACCTTCATCCGTCAGGGCAACCGCCTGTACAGGGCACGCAAATGGACGGCTGCCGAGGTGCAGTATCGCAAGGCGATAGCCCGCAATGCCAACAATCCACAGGCGGTCTACAACCTGGGCTGTGCGCTCATGATGCAGCAGAAAGACTCGCTCGCCATGCAGCAGTTTGCCAAGTCTGCCGACTTGCAGACCACCAACAAGATACGCCGCGCCAAGAGTTTCCACAACATGGGCGTCATCATGCAGAACCATCAGGAGTTTGCCAAGGCAATAGAATGTTACAAGATGGCGCTGCGCAACAATCCTCAGGACAACGAGACCCGCTACAACCTGGCGCTCTGCCAGCATCAGCTGAAGAATCAGAAGAACCAGCAGAACCAAAACAAGAACAAGAGCGGCAACGACAAGAACAACAAGGACAAGCAGAACAAGAAGAATAAGGATCAGAATAAGGATCAGAACAAGAACAAGGATCAGAACAAGGATCAGAACAAGCAGAAAAATAATCAAAACAAAGATAAGAACAACCAGTCACAGAAGCCCGAGCAGGACAAGATGAGCCGTGACAATGCCGAGCAGTTGCTCAATGCAGCCGTGCAGCAGGAGAAGGCCACCAAGCAGAAGATGCAGAAGGCGATGAGTCAGCCACGACGCAGGCAGTACGACAAGAACTGGTAAAACAATAAGCAAACATCATTTCATTATGAAGCAAATAGAATGGTACACATTGATGATATTCGTGATGCTGGGCCTGGCGGAGGAAGCCAAGGCGCAGCATGTGGCGGTATCTGCACCAACACATGTTGCTGCTGGCGAGAACTTCAGAGTAGCCTATACGGTCAACGCCCGTGAAGTGGAGGAGTTCCGTATGGGCAATGTGCCCGATGGACTGGAGGTGATAGCCGGACCCTACACCTCTTCGCAGTCGAGCTATCAGGTGGTCAACGGCCACACCAGCTCTTCTTCCTCTTTCACCATCACCTACACGCTCTATGCAGGCAAGGCTGGAACTTACACCATCGGTACCTCGCATGCACTGGTTTATGGCAAGAAGCTCGCAGCCCATCCTGTCAAGATCACCGTCTCGGGCCATGCTCACAACTCTGGCGGAGCACCCAGGATGCACAACGATGATGCCGATGAGCCTCGCATGCGTCAGGCGGGTTCTGCCATCTCGGGCAAAGACCTCTTCATCAAGGTCACTGCCAACAAGAAGCGTGTGCACGAACAGGAGCCTGTGCTCCTTACCTATAAGGTCTATACACAGGTCGACCTTACCCAGCTCGACGGCAAGATGCCCGATCTGAAGGGCTTCCACTCTCAGGAGGTGCCACAGCCACAGCAGAAAGTGCTTCACAACGAGGTCATCAACGGCCGTCCTTACCGTTGTGTCACCTGGAGTCAGTACGTCATGTATCCTCAGATGACGGGCAAGCTCGAAATTCCTTCCATCACCTTCAAGGGTATCGTGGTTCAGCAGAACCGCAATGTCGACCCCATCGAGGCTTTCTTCAATGGCGGCTCGGGTTATGTGGAGGTGCATAAGGCTATCAAGGCGCCTGGCATTACCATTCAGGTGGACCCGCTGCCTGCACGTCCTGCCAACTTCTCGGGTGGAGTAGGCCGCTTCAATATCTCTGCCACGCTCGACAAGAACGACGTGAAGGCTGGCGATCCCATCAACATCCGTGTGGTAGTGGGAGGCATCGGAAACCTGAAACTCCTCAAGCAGCCCGTGCTCAACCTGCCGAAAGACTTCGACCAGTATGATGCCAAGATCACCGACAAGACCAAGCTCACCCAGAACGGTGTGGAGGGCAACATGGTTTACGACTTCCTCGCTGTTCCGCGCAACCCGGGCAAGTACACCATTCCATCGGTAGAGTTCACCTACTACGACACCAAGACCAATGCCTACCGCACCATCAAGACCCAGCCCTTCACCCTCACCGTGGAGCAGGGCGACGGCTCAGACGGTTCGTCGTCGGCCAACTACAGCAATGCCGACAAGGACATTCATGCCCTGAAGTTGGGCAAGAGCAAGCTTTGCGACATCGACGATATGTTCTATGGCAGCTTTGGTTATTGGACGAGTCTGATGGTGCCTCTCATCGCCTTCATCGGTCTGCTCATCGCCTTCCGCCGCCGTGCCATCGAGAATGCCGACATCGTGAAGATGCGTTCCAACAAGGCCAACAAGATAGCCACCAAGCGACTCAAGAAGGCACGCACCCTGATGATGGCCCGCAAGCAGGGCGAGTTCTACGACGAGGTGCTCAGAGCCTTGTGGGGCTACGTCAGCTACAAGCTCAATATGCCTGTCGAACAGCTCTCGCGCGAGAATATTCAGGATAAGCTGTTGGCTCACTCCGTTGATGCCGACACCATAGAGAAGTTTACCCAGGCTCTCGACGAGTGTGAGTTTGAGCGCTATGCTCCTGGCGACCCTGCCGGCAATATGAACAAGACTTTCGATTCAGCCATGACTGCTATTATGGAAATAGAGAATGCCATCAAGGCTGCCCGCAAGCAGGGCAAGAAGACTTCTGCCCGTCAGGGCGACTATACCTTCGGTGTAGTGCTGCTGCTCATCTTCATGGGCTTCAGCCTCTCTGCCTCTGCTGTCACCAAGCAGAACGCCGACACCGAGTACACCAAGGGCAACTATCAGCAGGCCATCAAGGACTATGAGGACCTGCTCAAGAACGGTGTTTCGCCCGAGGTCTACTACAACCTCGGCAATGCCTATTATCGCACCGACAACATCACCAAGGCTGTCCTGGCTTACGAGCGTGCCCATCTGCTGTCGCCCGGCGACGAGGACATCAACTTCAATCTGCAGTTTGCTCGCAGCAAGACCATCGACAAGATCACTCCTGTCAGCGAGATGTTCTTCGTCACCTGGTACAAGGCGCTGGTCAACTTCACCAGTGTCGACAACTGGGCCAAGACGGGCATCCTGTCCATCATCCTTGCCTTGGTATTGGTGCTGGTCTATCTCTTCGCGCCCCAGTTGCTGTTGCGCAAGGTCGGCTTCTTCGGCGGCATCCTCTTCTTTGTCGTCTTCCTCTTGAGTTCGCTCTTTGCCTATCAGCAGAAACAGATACTCGTCAACCGCACGGGCGCCATCATCGTGGCTCCTACGGTCAATGTCAAGAAGACTCCTTCCCGACAGAGCGCCGACCAGTTTGTCATTCATGAGGGAACGCGTGTCGACATCACCGACCGCTCTATGGATGGCTGGCGTGGCATCCACCTGGCAGATGGAAGAGATGGATGGATAGAAACCAAACAACTGGAGGAAATATGATGTTTGGCTCATGTCTTCTCACCGATCTCGAGGTGCTCCACTTCTTCAATGGAAGCGACAATCTGTTCATCGACCAGTTAGCGCTCGTCCTTACGTCGGGGCTCACCTGGATACCGCTTTATCTCACCCTCTTCTACATCATTGTGCGCAACAATGAGACGATGGCGCAGATTGGTCTGGCGGTAATGGGAGCACTCGTCTGTGTGGCTCTTTCCGAGGGTATCACCGATGGTGTGGTAAAACCCTTGGTGGAACGATGGCGCCCCAACAACGATCCCATCCTGAAATACACCATACAGGTGGTGGGCAACCTTCGTGGCAGTGGCTACAGCTTCTTCTCGGCTCATGCTGCCAACACCATGTCGATAGCGATGTTCTTCTCGCTCCTCATGCGGGGCAAGCGCCTCGCCATCGCCCTCTTCTCGTGGTCGCTGCTCAACTGCTGGACACGCCTGTATCTCGGCATGCACTATCCCTCCGACATTCTCTGCGGACTCCTCGTGGGTGCTGTCATCGGTGTCGTGGGCTACATAGGTTATCTGAAACTGTATTACAAGGTGTCACCCCACATCACTTATATCTCCGACCAGTACACCCCCACGGGTTACGACCACGACGATATTGACAAGATTCTCTGCATCCTGGCTTTCACCCTGGTCTATGCCTTCTTGCGGGCGATAGTCATGGCTGGAGGAGTGTAACATTAAAATTCAATCATAATGGATACAAAACATATAAAAATTACCGATTACAATTACCCCCTTCCTGATGAGCGCATTGCCAAGTTCCCCTTGGCGCAGCGCGACCATTCCAAACTCCTTCTCTACCGTCATGGTGAGGTAGGCGAGGATGTGTTCTATCATTTGCCTGAATACCTGCCCAAGGGCGGACTGATGGTTTACAACAATACCAAGGTGATTCAGGCGCGTCTGCATTTCCGCAAGGAGACGGGTGCCCTGATAGAGGTCTTCCTCATGGAGCCAGCCGATCCTACTGACTATGAGCTTATGTTCCAGACGACTGGACATTGCTCATGGCTCTGCATGATAGGCAACCTGAAGAAGTGGAAGGAGGGCAGTCTGAAGCGCGACTTCGAGATCAAGGGGCATCAGCTTACACTCTCTGCCACCATGCGCCGTGGCGACGCCTTAGGCTCGGAGGCTGCCTCTATGGTGGCTAAGGGTGGTGGAACCAACTATTGGGTCGACTTCGACTGGGACAACACGCAGGTCTCCTTTGCCGAGATTCTTGAGACCGTGGGCGAGTTGCCCATTCCGCCTTATCTCAACCGTGCCACCGAGGAGAGCGATAAGACTACCTATCAGACGGTTTACTCGAAGATAAAGGGCAGTGTGGCTGCTCCTACTGCCGGACTTCATTTCACCGATGCCGTGTTGCAGGACATCGACCGCCATGGCATTGAGCGTGAGGAGGTTACCCTTCATGTGGGCGCTGGTACCTTCAAGCCGGTGAAGAGTCTTGAGATAGAGGGCCACCGCATGCACACCGAGTATATCGTGGTTCACCGTCATACGTTGGAGAAGCTCCTGCAGCACCATTGCGAGGTGATTGCTGTGGGTACTACGAGTGTGCGAACCATCGAGAGCCTGTACTATATGGGTGTTTATCTGCTCTCTCATCCCGAGGCGACAGAAGACGACCTGCACGTCAACCAGTGGGATCCTTACGAGTTGTCGGCAGATGGCGGTTTGGTGAATGCCATTCAGCCTTCTCAGGCGATACAGGCCATCATCGACTATCTCGACCGCAATGGTCTGGAGGCTTTGCACACCAGCACGCAGATCATCATTGCCCCCGGCTATCAGTATAAGATAGTGAAGATGCTTATCACCAATTTCCATCAGCCTCAGAGCACTCTTCTCCTCCTCGTCAGTGCCTTCCTCCATGGCGACTGGAAGAAAGTGTACGACTATGCTCTGGCTCACGATTTCCGTTTCCTGAGCTATGGTGATTCTTCGTTGTTGATTCCGTAATTCATTGCGTGGTTAATGACTGAAGTTGAGTAAAGGAGATTTCTCTGAGCGAGACAGGGGATCGTGGGAGCGAATGTGACGATTGCCACATTCGCTCCCATGTTTTTTACATTCGCTCCCACGAATCTCTGTTTCGCTCCCATGAACGTCAGATTCGCTCTGGCAGAATCGTCTGTAATCCTTAAACAGAGTGGGCTCTCTGCTTCTTCTCTTCTGAGGTTTCTCAACTTCTCTCTTCTGAGAGTGAGGTAATCTCAGCTTCTTTCTCTGCCATTTCTCGTTGGACAGTGAAAGCACTTGTTCTATTTCTGCATCTTTGGCCATATGTTTGTTGTTTAGATTTCGATTGCAAAGTTCGGAATTTTTTTTGTAACCGTTGTTATCTCCTATATGAGATAACAACGTTAATTTTGTTACGAAAGTTTAGTATCTCTTAATTCTCTGAGCATTTTTTTCCATCATGCCAAAATGCTGGGCAAAAAACAACTTTGGGGATTAGAAGCACTTTTTCTAATCCATTTTTCTTGCGTCCCCCTTATTATCAATACTTTATACCATTTTTCTCGCGTTGTTTATATATAAATGTTGAAATGAATCGGCACGGCAGCAGTTTTGGTAGTAATAACTGTTCAAAAAGGGTAGTAATTTCTGTTTTCATCCACTTTTTTAGTTGTGGATTTGGTCGGGTTTAGCGAAGTGCATCCACAGGGGATGCGCCCTTTTTGGGGGTGCCCAAATCCCCTGTTTTTGGCCCCGCATCCCCTGTTTTGGGGTGGCAAATCCCCTCATTTCTCCACTTTTTTCGTTTTCTTTTACATCGATTTTGTGTTTTTCTTCATGAATTTTGCATATTTCCCCATTTTTTTTGTCAAATTTTCTGCTTGAGCAAACGCAAATTGGCAGATTTAGGGAGTAATTTGCTGTGTTTCTGATGATCATCCCATGCAAATTTCGCAGAAAAAAGAGAGAAAATGATGGCAATTTGAGAAAATAATCGTAAATTTGCAATTGTAAACCAATGATCCTGGAAGATGGTAGAGATAAACGATAGAAGATTGCCAGTAGGCATCCAGTCTTTTGAGGTAATCAGAGAGGGTGGATACCTGTATGTTGACAAGACAGATATCATCTGGAAGCTTGCCAACAGAGATAAAAAGTATAATTACCTGAGCCGCCCACGCCGCTTTGGTAAATCTGTCCTTGTTGATACACTCGAAGCTTATTTCTTAGGCAAGAAGGAACTCTTTGAGGGACTGAAGATCATGCAGATGGAGACAGAATGGGTGAAGCGTCCTGTCATCCGACTGGATATGAGTCGTGCAGGTGCTGCACCGGAAAGTGTGCGGAGCTATCTGGACAATGCCTTCCATCAACTTGAGTCGGAGTATGATATTGCTGTACGACAGGACAGTTCTCTTGCCGACCGTTTTGATGCTATCATTCAGACTGCATATAATAAAACCGGGCTTCAGGTGGCGATTCTCATCGACGAATACGACTCGCCCTTGCAACATTCCTGGAAAACTCCGCAGCATGAAGCATGTACTGCTGTTTATCGTGAGGTGTTTGCCATCCTCAAGGCAGATGACAAATACGAGAAGTTTGTCTTCATCACAGGTATCACCAAGTTTACGCAAATCTCTCTCTTCTCTGTACTCAACAATCTGAGCAACATCAGTTTTGAACCAAACTATGCCGCCATTTGCGGTATTACTAAGGAAGAAGTCTTGCGTGATTTCAAGCCGGAAATCAATAAATTGGCTGCAAAGAACAATTGGAACCTCGACGAGGCTGTGGCACAACTGGCAGCCTACTATGATGGTTATCATTTCTGTTATGAGAATATGGTGGATGTATTCAATCCCTTCAGTCTTATCAATGCCCTGTCAGATTCCAAACTGAAGAACTACTGGGCTTCATCGGGTGCAACCTCCATGTTGCCTAAGTTTGTGGATAATATGGAAATTCGTTTGAAGGATTTTGAAAATTGTCCGGTAGACTGCGATACTTTGGAGACTTCCGACGTAACAGGTGGCGGCGCCGAGCTATTCCTCTATCAGTCGGGCTATCTTACGATAAAAGGGTATATGGATGATATCTATCTGCTTGGCATTCCAAACTATGAAGTCCGTAAGGCTCTCTATAGGATTGTTTTGCCTGCCTTGACATTGAAAACGAATGCCCAAGTGATAACTACTCAGAATATGTTGTTGTACTCGCTAAAGCTTGGCAATCTTCCCGAAGCCATGAAATGCCTGAAAGCCCTCATTGCGGATGTGCCCTACAGCAACAAGAAGCTCGCCAGTATGGATATGGAGGAGCGTTATCGCCTGATTATGAGCACCATATTCAATGCCATCGGTTGCAGGGTGGAAGTGGAAAAGATGATTGCTACGGGCAGGATAGACATGGTGGTGGAAACCACCCAATATATCTACGTTCTGGAGTTGAAGTTGAGCGACAATGGTGGTGTGGATGCTGCAGCAGAGCAAATCAGAGCCAAGCAGTACGCTGAGCCTTTCAAGGCCGACAAGCGCAAGGTCATCGCCCTCGCCATAGAGTTGGATGATAGGGGAAAGGGTTTGGTAGATTGGAAGGAAGTTTAACTTCTATAATTTCTGAACTTGAAAACCACTTTGTTTGGGTGGTAAAATATAATTTTAAGTCCTGATTTAACATTATTAGATACAAATATGTCAAATAAATCTACTTTTATGTTATTTTTCTTACTGAAAAGTTTGTATTATCAATGATTATTCGTATCTTTGAAGCACGAGAACCCGCCAAGCCTCTCAACGATGCTCAAATGTGCGGGTCGTTTTTGTTTTTATGGGTATTTCAAAGAGACATATACCAATCAGTACCCACCTTCATGGATGCTGGCCGAGATATTGCCATTTGGTGTAATCTCTATTCGTGCTACCATGCCTGTCAGAATGTCCCGTCCTTGGATTAAAAGGCATATGGAGCTACTACAAACCACCTCACATCACCCACATTTTTTGTAATTTCGGTGTGACAGAAGGTTAAACCTCAGATTTTTGAAGCAACTTTCTTAGATAAATCCTTGTTGGTTTCAAAATAAAAACGTAATTTTGCATAAGATATTCTGCATTGGGCAATCTGAAAGATAGCTTTCATTGCGCTCGATAGTGCTATCTTTGCATAAGATTTTAGAAAACAAACGATAATGGAACAGGTAGAAGAAAGATATATTAGTTTGCTAACCGACTTTGGTTTCAAGCGAATTTTTGGATCGGCTCCCAATAAGGATTTGCTGATTTGTTTTCTCAACAGCTTGTTTAATGGTAAACAGGTTGTGAAGGATGTGTCGTATCTTAACCCGGAGCATGTGGGCGATGTCTACACCGACCGCAGAGCCATCTTTGATGTATATTGTGAGGGCGAAAACGGAGAGAAGTTCATCGTTGAGATGCAGAACGCTTATCAGACGTATTTCAAGGACCGCTCCCTGTTCTATTCCACATTTCCTATTCGAGAACAGGCACCCAAGGGGGATGACTGGGATTTCAAACTGAATCATGTCTATACCGTTGCGTTGCTCAATTTCAGCATGAACGACGATGCCTTCGACAAGGAAAAAATCCGCCATCATGTGCAGTTGTGCGACACAGCTACTCACAAGGTCTTTTATGACAAGCTTGAGTTCATTTATGTCGAGATTGCGAAGTTCGATAAGAAGCTGGATGAGTTGCAGACGCTTTACGAAAAGTGGCTCTATGCACTGAAGAACCTCTATAAGCTTAGTCAACGACCTAAAGAACTGTGCGACAAGGTTTTCGACCGCCTCTTCGAGGAAGCAGAGATAGCCAAGTTTTCTCCGCTGGAAATGCGGGAGTATGAAGCCAGTAAAAAGGCTTATCGTGACATTAAGAATTCCGTGGATACAGCCAAGCGCCAAGGAATCGCTGAAGGCATGAAGCAAGGCATGAAGCAAGGCATGGAGAAGGGCATGAAGCAAGGCATGAAGCAAGGCATGAAGCAAGGTCTTGAGCAGCGAAGCCTTGAGATTGCCAGAAAGATGCTGGCAAAGGGAATGGATGCTGCGTCGGTGATGGAAATTACTGGTCTGTCGGCGGAGCAGATGCAGCAGCTGAAAGCGGAATTTTAGATGTACTAACTTCCTTACATGCGAACCTTTTGACATGAATGCCAGTGTAATCGTTTGCACAGATATTTGCGCAAAAAATACCTTGTAATCGTACTTTGACTTTTACATTTTTTATATATTTGCAGCGAAAAAAGAAAAGTGAACCAATAAAATCGCCTACGGGCGTTGCAGGAAAGGACTGCAATTCGTTAAACTGAAATATTGAGCAAAGGAAAATTGTTGTTTCTAACTAACTTATTATTCTTTCAATTAAGAACAATGTAGTTATCCATTCCGATGGAATTCATTGGTTTGGGAAAACAAGGAAAGTAAAACCTACAGGAAATGACGAGTTAACTAAAAGCTAAACATAAAGTTTAAAACTATAAAAATATGAAGAAAAGATTTACACTAATGATGATGGTGTTATGCATCTTAATGAGCATACCACTGAAAATGATGGCACAGGACGAAGTTGAAGTCGTGAGTCATTATAAACAAGGTGATGTTTGGAAAGAAAATACCAATTTCGAATTAACCAAAAAAGATGGTGAAATTTATACTTGGGTTCTGAAGGATGTTCCAGAAGCTGATGCCAGCAGAGGCATTTTTTTCCGTATTAAGATTAAGAATGGTTCAACAGAGTATGGACCTCAAAGTTTAACAGACGACTTGGTTCTGAATAGTTCTTTTCAGAAGATTTATAAAATTTCATGGACAAGTCCAAAAGCTCTGAAGATAGAAGCTACTTCAGGGACTTCTTATACCATTACTTATAATCATGAAACCAAGGAGATTAAGTGTGAGGCTTCTGAAGGTGGCTCAACCGATGTTACTAAGGAAATTAAATTATTGAATGGTACTTCTGAAGTAACAGGCTATAACGGAAAGTACACTCTTGATTTGAGTGGCGAAACTTCTTCTGATGCTAAAATTACTCTTACTATTGGTGGTACAACTTATGGTTTGGCTACTGCTCAAACTATTTCTACAGTTGGTACAACTTCTGATATTGCCTTCACAGCTGAAGGAACTGAAAAATTGACATTGAAGGCTGGTCTTATCTATTCTCTTTCTGTAACAGAGGATGGAAAGATGACTGTTGAAGCAAAAGAAAAGGTTAATCCTTATAAGGTAGCTGGTGCAGGTTTCTATTTGGTAGGTGATTTCATGTCACCATACAATCATTCTGACGTTAATCCTGGTGGTGATACTCCTGGTACAATCAATTATGAAAGACTCTATTTCAAGTTTGAACAGCAGGCTGATGGTTCTTACAAGATTGATATTCCTGCTTGTTTGACTGCTAAGATGCAGATTCTTGGTATAAGTGTTGATGGAGTTCCAAGAGTATATGGTCCTTCTGGTATTGTAGAATTGTATGGTGCAAAGGATCATGGAAAAGCTTCTCCTGTTACTGATGGTTCTGTAGGTGGTAATAGTAAGACAAACAATTTGGTTGTTGTTGATGGATTTAAAGATAGTAATAATTTTTGGAATCTTGTTACTCGTAATGATGGTGTGACAGATGATGATGGTATTTATGAAGTTAGTTTTGAATACGACCCAAAAACTCAATCTCCAACAACTTGGACTATTAAGCATAATAGTTTAAAGCGAGTTATGTATTTGTTGAGTAATGCTCAAGGAGCTACAGCGCAACCTTTATATGATTCTCGTATCGACATCCCATCTGGATACAGTGATGTCGCATCTGCATCAGCTGTTCACTTAGAGGGTATTACTAGCAAATACTTCGTTTTAGGAACTGTTGTTAGAGATCTGTCTAATACGGATTCGAAAATTTATAAACAAGCAATTAAAGCAGATGATGGTATTCATAAGATTTCAGATGAAAAAGGAGGCAAACAATGTGGTACTCACACTAAGTTTTTCTTCTTAGGTGCTGATCCTCTTTATGAATCTGATAATACCACAATTAAAACGCAAGATAGTTATCGGCTCACAGCAAATAAGCCTGCTGTTGCTATATCAAAGCTTAAAGGTAATAAAATTGTACAGGTAAATCCTACTAAAGGTAGTAATGATGAGGCAGGAGAAGATAACAGTTATGGTATGCAAGCTGAAATCTATGTTCCAAATTCTTCTAAGATAGATTACCCTGATGCAATATCTATGGTTGGTCCTGCCATCCCAAGTACAACTACAACTAATGTTGATGGAACAACAAAATGGTTGTGGGATGCTACAGTAGGTGATATGACTTATGATGAAAGTGACCATTGTTATAAATTGGTATTAAATACATCTGCAGATTTGTATGGAAAGACTTTCCGTTTTGTTGGTGACCATGCTATTACGCAGAACTGGTATGAGGATGATACTCCTGCAAATCTTAAGTATCCAGACGAAAAGGTTGAAGGAACCTCTGAAGCTACAGTTGCAGATCCTAACGTTGTAAATTATACTTTTAATTGTACAGAAAGTACAATTAAGCATGATAAGGATATCAAATGGAATCGTGGTGCTGGTCTTTGGACAGTGAGATTCTATATTATTCCAGGTAAAGATAAGAATACTTTCCAATACACTATCACTGGTGCTTCAAAGATCTATATTCCTGTAATAGCTCACATGGGTAAGTTGCTTCGTACTTACACCAGTGCGATAGATGTAGTTCCTGTAGATAAAGAAGTTCTGGTTTATGCAGCTCAATCATATACAAAGAATAAGGAGAATAATACTGGCTCTGGTGATGAGACAGGTACAGTGAAACTCTATCGTTTGAAGTATATTCCTGCTAATCAGGGTGTAGTGCTGTATTCACCAAATTCACCATTGGACAATGGAACTCCAACAAAGTTGGAGGTCGTTCGTGCTTACTCTGCAACTGTCAAGAGATATACCCATGATGTTTTTGATTATGTTGAAGGTTGGGCTGATTCTCCAGCAAAGGAGAGTATTTGGTTTAATGAACATTCTTCGGAAAAGTGGAACAACTACTTAGTGCCTGTTTTGACAGATACTAAGATTACCCAATTCTTCATTGATGACCAGAACCACTGGACTGGACGTAATTTCGCGTTTACTCGTTATTCACAAACTAATACAGGACACGCAAACGGTGTAATAACAGATAATACAACTGATCCTGATCCTAAAAAGCATGATTATTTCAGCTTCTTCCGTGCTGCTGGTACAGTAAAGGCAAGTTACTCTTACTTGATGTTGCCACGAACTATTATGGAAGGTAATGGTCAGATTTTGGATCAGAGTCAAGACAATGATCCAAAATTCTCTAAGAGTATGGTCTGGTTTGAGGGTATTGATGCACCAATGGATAATGAGACAACAGGTATTTCAGAGTTGAAGAACCATGTTTCAAATACTGATGCAGCTTTTTATACTCTTCAGGGAGTGAAGGTTGCAAAGCCTGTTAAGGGAATCTATATCCATCAGGGTAAGAAAGTCATTGTTAAGTAATATTTAAATTGTATTTATAATGAAAAATTTATATATTAAACCTGTCACTCATGTTGTGGCTCTGACTTATGATGTTGTTCTTCTTGGGCAATCGACAGAGGGGTATGAAACATCTGATTTCGGTGCCAAGAAGCACGAGTTCACCGACGACAGTTTTGACAACACAGCTTGGCCTAAGGATAAATCACCCTGGGACTGATGATTAGGCTTCATTACATTTTCAGTAAATAGTAAGAATAGGTTGAGAAAAGTGTAAAATTAATTAAAGGGTTAGTTTAATTAGTTTATTAATCGCTATTATCATTAAAGAGGGCTGCAGAGAAGCAGTCCTCTTTTGTTTTGCAGAGTGTAGAATGTTAAGATATATATGCAATCGATTGCATATTAATATTCGCAATTTTTAGCATTTATTTTACCACCTTATATATATAATAAGTAATTTTGTGCCAGTAAGCTAACATCTTACAGCATACCAAAAACGAAGGAATTAACAATCAAATAACTAACATAGATATTCATCACTAACTAAAAATTAAATAACCAGTCTATCAAATGAGGAAATTTACATTTAGGCTATGGGCAGTCCTTATGCTCATGTTGGTCTCCATGCAGACGATGGCAACGGATACGTTTACCAGCAATCGTACTGACTTCCGAGACGAAAGTATTTATTTCATGATGACCACTCGTTTCTACGATGGTGATACAGGTAACAATGTGCTCTGTTGGGATAACCAGTCAGAGCAGATCAAAACAAAAGACCCTTGCTGGCGAGGCGACTTCCAGGGTGTCATCGACAAGCTCGACTACATCAAGGCATTGGGTTTTACAGCTATCTGGATTACACCAGTAGTGCAGAACGCATCCGGTTACGACTATCACGGTTATCATGCCATGGATTTCCAGCATGTAGACTGCCGTTATCAGAGCAGCGATGGTAGCAAGGACGGTGATGCCATGTTCCAGGAACTCATTGACAAGGCTCACGAAAAGGGTATCAAGATTATCCTCGACATCGTGCTCAACCATACCGGTAACTTCGGTGAGCAGACACTCTGCAAGGAGTTTGACCGTAATACCGACTTGGAAACTCAGGCACTCATCAATGCTTGTATGATTCCTAACGAGGAGAAGTTGGGTTCCGACTACCTTACAAGTGTCCCTTATGAGCAGTATCAGCGTCGTCTTGGCTTGTTGAAGAATGTTCGTGGTAAGAACGAGGATGTTCACAACTACTGGCACCACTTTGGTGACTTCAACTGGGACTTTCCTAATCGCTGGTGGGCTCAGATTGCTGGTGACTGTGTTGACCTGAACACCGAGAACGACTACGTAGCAGATTATCTCGTAAAGTGCTACGGCAGTTTCATCAAGATGGGTGTGGATGGATTCCGTATCGATACTTCCGGTCACATCTCACGTTTGACATTCTGCAAGCAGTTTATTCCTCAGTTTACAGCCCTCGGTAAGAAGTATGAGGACAAGCGATTGAACAAGGCTCCTTTCTTCATGTATGGTGAGGTTTGCGCCCGTTACAGTGATGTCACATACCGTGGTCAGGATAACCTCTCTTGCTATTATTACACATGGGAGGCTCCACAGGACTTGCTCGACAAATGGGATGGCAGCCAGAAATACTGGGATACACAGGTACTCTTTGATAAAGCCAATGGCGGTACAGGTGTAGATGATCATCAGATGGCTCTCTGTGAGTCAGACAATGCCCCAACACCAACAAGTGACAATACCTTTATGGTGAATGGTAAGTGGCATGAGCCAGACTATTCTCAGGCAAGTGGTTTCCATGTGATCGACTTCCCATTGCACTACAACTTCGGTAATGCTGCCGCCGCATACGGTTTGGCAAAGTCAGGTGACAAGAGATATAATGATGCTACCTATAATGTGGTATATGTTGATAGCCACGACTACGGTCCTCAGCAAACCAACGACCAATTCCGTTTCTCTGGTGATGATGCTCAGTGGGCAGAGAATCTCTCTCTGATGTTTACCTTCCGTGGTATTCCATGTCTCTATTATGGTTCTGAGGTTGGTTTCCGTCGCGGTGCTCCGATTGACAGAGGTCCTCACGGTCCTCTTTCTGAAACTGGTCGTGCTTACTTCGGTGGTTACCTCACTGGTGATGTAGAAGCATCTGATTTCGGTGACTACAAGGCAACAGGTAATGTGGCTGCAACTTTGAATCATGATGTCGCTCAGCACCTCATCCGTCTGAACAAGATTCGTCAGGCTGTTCCTGCTTTGCGTAAGGGTCAGTGGACCGACGATGGTTGTACTCCTGCCAAGGGTGGTATCGCCTTCAAGCGTGCTTATAAGAATGACAGCTATGCACTCGTAGCCATTAATGGTGGTGCAACATTCACAGATTGCCCTGATGGTACTTATACCGACGTGGTAACAGGCAAAACTTACACTGGTACTACTATCACCGTTGATGCTCCTGCTACTCAGGGTCAGCTCCGTGTTCTCGTGAAGGACTGGAAGGGCGGTCAGATAGGTGAGGATGGTCCTTTCATCTATAATGAGGCTCCTAAGTCTAAGTCAGAGGCTGAACAGGCTTATGATGGTCATGAGGAAGATGGTACAACATGGGTTGAGCCACAGACTAATGAGTTTGGTTTGAAGTTCTCTCAGAATGGTGGTACTTTCCGCACCAATACTGTTACTGTAGAGGTAAGCCTTAGCGGTAAGGCTACTGAAGGCTGGTTCCAGGTAGAAGGTCAGGACAAGGTAGAGTTGGCTCCTGGCGAGACCAAGACATTCACTATCGGTGAAGGTATGAACTTCAAGCAGACCAAGACTGTAACATGGTATGCTAAGAACGACAAGAGTGAGAAGAATGGTTCTGTATCCTTCACCAAGGTGGATCCTAATGCATCTATCACCGTATATGTAAAGGCAGACAATGCTCCAACTATCTATGCTTGGGTTCCTGGTACTCCAAAAAAGGAGTTGACAGGTGCATGGCACGGTAATACCATGGATGGTCCTGAAGAGATTGGTGGTGTCAACTACTGGTACAAGACTTTCGATGGAGTAGAGAGCTTCAATGTGGTTCTGAATAATGGTAATGACAAGCAGTCAAGTGACATCACTGGTATTACAGGCGATATCTACTTGGAGTATGACGGTGGTTCAAATGTCAAGACGCTCGATGCTCCTGTCAACACAACAGCCAAGGTTACTTTGAGTCCTAACGGTGGTGACTTCGAGAAGACTATTTCTGTAACAGCTACCCTCAGCGACAATGCCAAGAGCGGTTGGTATAAGATTGGTAATGGTGAGCAGGTAGCTCTTACTCCTGGTAAGCCAGTTACCTTCACTCTCGGTGCTGACATGATGGAAGGCGAGAGCAAGACTGTAACTTGGAGCGCAACTA
>ENA-OVGE01001118-OVGE01001118.1-human-gut-metagenome-genome-assembly--contig:-NODE-1118-length-21911-cov-8.573618_pt1 | contig 21911 bp, 21 predicted proteins | sample MGYA00237769_ERZ505417 | MGnify/ENA primary metagenome ERZ505417 (study PRJEB26158, sample SAMN06016403) | human gut metagenome | biome: human gut; feature: ankylosing spondylitis patient; material... | reverse complement strand
GGTGAACATTGCCAAAGCGGGCATGTTCTCCTCCGACCGCACCATTGCCGAGTACGACCGCGACATCTGGCATCTGGGCAAATAGTTTATTATCGCAATTTTATTGATCTTCTGCCGCAGGACGAGATCTATCTAACCATGGGCACCGCCTACGATTTGCGGCATCAAAGAAGATTTCCAAAATCTACTGTACGCAAAATTTCTATCGGCACAAACTCTATGCTGCCAGAATTTCTGCGCGACCCGCCTGGATGAGGTGGTTGCCGCCATCCGGAAGCACCCCTATTTGGAGCTGCTCTATGAGCCGGGCGCAGATGAACACAAATAAAAGACGGGGTGCTGCACAAATGCACAGCACTCCGTCTTTTACTTATTCTGCTTTCCCTTCCAGTCTGCTTTTATACCCTTCGCCCCATGCCCACATGGCATCCAGAACCGGCTTCAGGCTATACCCCAGTTCCGTCAGCGTATATTCCACCCGGGGCGGCACTTCAGCGTAGACCTTCCGGGTCAGCAGCCCGCTTTCCTCCATCTGCCGCAGCTGAGCGGTCAGAACCTTCTGAGTTACATGACCGATGGACTTTTTCAGCTCTCCAAAACGCTTTGTGCCCGGCATCAGATCCCGAATGGCAGGACGCACACCCGGAGTTTCCCAGCATCGTCTTTCACGGTCTGCGGCATTCCAGTGCGACTTATCAGCTGATGATCTCCGGCGGCGATGTGAAGGCCGTTCAGGGAACCACTGGACACGCTACGGCAGATATGCTGGTGAACACCTACGCCCATATCCAGCAGTCCTCTCGTGTTGAACTGGGGAAGAAGTTCGAGGAAGGGTTCTATGCCAAACAGGAAAGCCCCAGCCCGCAGGCTGTGCCCGCCGCAGACGAACCGACCATTTCTATGACCGCTCTGCTGGAACTTCTGAAGAATGCAGACCCCGAAGTAAAGGCGCAGCTCCGTCTGGCTCTGCTGACCTGCAAAATTTACCACGCATTTCAAAGTAATTCCAGCCCATGCAGAGGATTCCTATGAAAACTCCAACCGTGCAAAAACCGTGCATTGACCGTACAAGCCCCGATTTTTCGGGGTTACATAACAAAAAAGAACGCCAAATCTTATGATTTGACGTTCAATATCTGGTGCACCTCGCGCACTCATATCCGAACTTTTCTCCGCTTTTACGGCTTCCCCAAAAGCGACCGTCTCCGTACCTTCCTTATAATTAAAGGTAATGAGAACCTTATCATCATAGAGATAGATAGCATTGATGAAGGTGTCCACCAGTGCCTGCCGTTGCTCCGGCTGGGTCATATCCAGCTTACGGAAACGGAGCAGCCAGAACCGGACGAATTCTTCTTTCATCTTCGGCTTTGCCAGCCGTTCCTCTGCAATGCGGGCTTGCAGTTCCTTCCTCTGTTCTTCCAGAGCTTCCAGCCGTTCCTTGGTAGAGCTGGTCAGGATGCCCATCTGGATGGCATTCAGCATATTGGTGATGCCGACTTCCGTTTCCTTCAACTGCTTTTCGTAGATGGGCAAATCCGTGCTTTCCTGATTTTGCAATTCCATGACTTTGGCAATGATGGCATTCATGGAAGCGTCATCTTCCACCAGCTTCATGGTCTCGTTGACCACCAGATCTTCCAGCCACTGTTTCCGCACGGCCTTTTTATCGCAGGTCTTTTTCTTCTTGGCGGCGGCACACTTGTAATAGGTATACATTTTCCCGGTGTGGCTGACACCGCTTTCGCCAAACATCAGCGCTCCGCACTTACCGCAGTACAGCTTGGTGGTAAGCAGATAGCTTTCCTCTGCCTTATGACGGGCAGGGGCCTTTTTATTTTTCGCCAGCTTTTCCTGCACCTTGTTGAACAGGTTCGCGTTTGCGGAGCGCAGTGCAGCAATGAAAGCCCCAGTGGGGCTTTTAAGCAACAGAACGGTCTTGCGTAGCAAGATGGAGGGGCCTTACCCCGACAAGTTCACCTGACACAAGTGCCGGAATTGCATTGGGCTGTACTACATCTCGTAAACGCAGCTCGCCGATGTACCGGCGATTACTCAGCATCCGCTGAATCGTATTGTAGGACATCTCCCCGCCCATCGAGTTCTTAATGTTGTGCGCCTTTAACCAATCCCGCAGGTCAGTCATGGTCGCACCGTCCGCATACTTCTGGAACGTCTGCTCCACATACGGAGCCAGCAGCGGGTCGGGCTGGTAATGCCGGGTCTCATCGATCATGTAGCCGAACGGAATCGTGCCGCCATTATAAATACCCTTGAGAGCATTCTCGGTCATGCCGCGCACAACCTTTTCAGACAGATCAGCCGAGTAGTATTCGGCATAACCTTCCAGCACCGATTCCAGAATGATACCCTCCGGGCCAGCCGAAATGACTTCCGTTGCCGATACTAACTTCACACCATTGCGTTTCAGTTGGGTCTTGTACCGGGCACTGTCGTAGCGGTTCCGGGCAAAGCGATCCAGCTTCCAGACAATGATGACATCAAAGATGCCGCGTTCGCTGTCTTTGATCATCTGCTGAAACTGTGGGCGGTTGTCCGTTTTTGCAGAGATTGCTCGGTCAATATAGTGTTTGACCACCGTGAAGCCATTCTTTTCCGCATAGGCGGTGCATTCCCGGATCTGGCCTTCGATGGATTCTTCACGCTGGCTGTCAGTGGAATAACGGGCGTAGATCACGGCGGTCATGGCAAGCACCTCCCATTTATACATCATTGAACGGTGGATCGTTCATCCAAATCAATGTTTCGTATAATGTATATGCCACAATTTTAAAATTATTTCAATACCAATTATTTATCCTCCTGCAAATTTCGACTTATCAATTCCTGCAACCTCTCAGTTTCTTCTTTGGCATAAGCTCTGGCATCAGCCTCCACCGGCTGGAAATAGTAGCCCAGGATATCCTCGTCGCCCGAGACGTACCCGCTCTGATAGTTCCGCAGCCATCGTCTGGCCTGGTCGTAGTAGGCCACCTGGGTCGCAGCATCGTCCCAGGCGATGTTCTCCACCACATAGGCCTGCTGCGCATGGTACGCCTCGTGGGCGATGGTGTCCATGGTCTCCTGCGCGGTCCCGCTTTCCAACACAGACCGGGAGAGCACGATCTGCCGGGAGGAGACGCTGTAGTAGCCCAGCCAGTCCTCGTCGAGCGGCTGGACCGTAACATCTGTCCCGTCCGGCACCCCCAGCATGGCAAGCTCATAGGCGGCCAGCTGCTTTGCCAGTTCGGTCTTGCTGTCCAGAGACGCCGTTTCCCAGGCATCCTCCGCAAAGCCGGGCAGGAATTTCTTTTCGTGAAGCTGTGCCGTTGTTTCCGCCTGCGTCTGCGTCTGCGCGGGTGCCGCTGCGGTCAGGTACACCCGGCTGCTCCACATGCCCCAGCACGCCGGCACTGCCAGCAGGAGCGTTGCCAGCAGCACGCCGAACCGGCGGCAGTTCTCCCGGACGCGGTCCTCTCCGCACAGGAGGGCAAAGTCGTCGTACCCGCAGCGGCGGCTTTGCCGGCGGAACTGCCGGAAGCTCCTGCGCCGGAACCAGAACACGCCCGCAAACCAGAGGACTGCCAGCAGCACCCCCACCGGCCAGACCTGCCGGAGCGCTGTCAGCGCAAACAGCAGCTCCGCCGGCAGCAGTGCGGCGCACCACAGAAAGAACGGCCCGCCGATCACGCAGGCCGTTGCTGCCGGGGCCAGACACCACCAGAGCAAATACAGGATCACATAGACGGACGCGATGGCCCCGCCGGAGACCGCCGGCCCCAGAAGCTGCGGTTTTGTACAGTGCAGCCAGCCGATCACACAGCCATTGAAGATCATTGCGCCCACGGCCGGGAGCCACCCGACCAGTTTCCGGAGCTTTGCCATAACGGGTTCCTTTCTGTTGTGCGGCTGCCCTTACTGCTCAAGCTCCGGCCGCCGCTGATAAGCCTGTTCGATCTCCAGCTCGGCCTCTGCCGGAGAGGCCGCCCACACCTTGAAATAAGTACCGCCCCGGGAGTGGTGCAGCGGCACCGCCGGCGGGGCTTCGCCCTCCAGCACATAGGCCCGGCAGCGTGTGCCGGACTGCCGGAGATACAGCACGGTGTGCTCTCCGATGTAATACCGGTAGCCGCCCGACGGCAGACCGCCGCCAAAGCCGGTGCTTCCAAGCTCACAGAGCACCAGCACCAGCACGATCACCACACCGCCGACCACGGGCAGGACATTCAGCGTGAACGCGTACTCCATCCTTTCACCCCCTCAGTGCAGGAAGAGACGGATGAGCACAAAGGGCAGGGCGCAGAGCAGCACGACGCCCACGAACAGCGCGATGAGCGTGAAGATGGACGCCACGAACTGGTAGATCATCATACTGATCTGCCAGCGGAAGATCAGCACGAGCGCCGCCGCAGCAGCGACGACCAGCCGGGCGGGCAGCGTCTCCGTGCGCCAGATGAAAAAGGCCGAAAGCAGCACGGTCATGCCGCAGATCACGATACACAGGTTGCCAAGTGCAGACTCAAACATAGTGGTTTCTCCTTTTCTGTTGAAGCAGGTTTGTCTTACACTACAGACAAGCCCGCCGGTTGGGCTGCGGTTGGAAAAACGCAAAAAAGTTTCAGCGCCCGCCATGGTCGTGGCCGCCGCTATGACCGCCATGCCCGCCGCTGCCGTGGCCGCCGGGCCCATGTCCTCCGCCGCTGCGGCCGCCGCCCTGACCCAGCCCGGCACCCCGGCCCTTGCCGCTGCCCTGAGAGGCCGACACCGACTTGGAGGTGCCAAACTTCAGCCCGCTCTCGCGGCCCTGCGAGCCGGGGGCCCCCGGGTCATCCCCGCGGTCCCGGCCGCCGTCCTCGGAGGAGCCGGCCGCGGCTTTGCGAGCGGTGCTCTGGGTGGGTACGGGGCCGTACTTCCCGTTTGCCGTGTTCTCGCGCAGGGACTGCACAAAGGCATCGTGCCGCTGCGCCTCCGTCATTCTCGGCTGCTGCACCGTCGGTGTGTTGTTCTGGGTGTTTTTGCCGTTCTCGCTGTTTTTGCCCCAAAGGGAACTGAAGAATCCCATTGTGTGCTCCTTTCGCATTCATCTGTTTTTGTCCGGTCACATAAGATAAGCCCGCCGGAGCAGCCGCAGTTGGAATTTTCGGTGCGAAATCTCAAAATTTCATGGTTTTTACGCGCACTTCCTGCGCGGTTCGCACCGCAAAAAGCAGCATTCTTTTCTCCATTCCGCTTTTCTTTTTGCACAGAGTGTGTTATAATGGTGCCAGCATTATGAAAAAGGTGTATTCTGCCGGTTTCCGGCCGGTCACTTTTGTTCATTTTTGCCATCACACCCCGCAAGGGGACGTAGGATTCGGCTTGAGACCTGTAAAAGGCTTAAAACCTGCAAAAGTTGAAGCGCCCATACTCAACAATCACACCCCGTAAGGGGACGGAGGATATGATTTCTTCTCCATTTATAGCCCCTCAGTCGCTGCGCGACATCACACCCCGCAAGGGGACGGAGGATTTGTCTAAATATTATCGGTTCGGACGCCGCGGTGGGCAGGTTACACCCCGCAAGGGGACGTAGGACAAAACAAAGCCTGCTTCTCCCGATAAACCAAAACCACAAGTTACACCCCGCAAGGGGACGTAAGAACAACGCTGAGTAACTATGAAATCACTGACCAAGCTCAAGCGTCACACCCCGCAAGGGGACACAAACAACCGCCCCGCTTTACTGCACAGTTTTGTGCGGCGAAGCGGGGCGGCTGCTTTTTTGTGAAATTTTGGGCTGTTCCTGATTTTTTCCCGCAATTTTTCCAACTGCGGGAGTTTCCGCAGTTTTTATATTGGAATACGGGCTGTTTTCCACTGGAAATTTCCCCAAAAAAGCGGTCGAAATTTCTCTGTTTCCGGCGTTTTTCTTTGTCGGATCCCGTGCTATAATGGGAACAAACCTTTTCAAACCTGTTTTTCGCATATTCCCTTGCTATTTTGCCTGAAGGAGATGATTCCTTGAACACACTCACCTTGCAGGCCACCTTCTGCGGCCTGCTGCACGGCCTTGGCAAGCTGGCCTTCCGGGCCGACAAGACCGCAGCCGACCTGTTGGCCGCCCTGCCGGACACCCCGGAGTGGGCTGCCGTGCGCGGCGGCGCGGCCGCAGGGTCGGACGCCGCCCGCTTCGCGGCCTTTGCCCGCAGCCTGTCTGTGACCGCCGACACCCCCGCCGCCGAACCGGCCAGCACCCGCTGCCGGCCCCTGCGCTCCATTTTCAGCCACCTGAACGGGGAGCACCCCGGGTATTCCGTCCCGGCTGCCCGCCCGGACGGTGCCCTGCACGACCCCGTGCAGGATGCGCCGGACATCCCCGCCGCCGTTTACCGGGAGCTCTATCAGGAGCTGACGGGGCAGCTCACCGGCCTGCAGTTCAGCCCAGCGCAGGCAAACGCGCTGCTGGGCCTGCTGGAATCCCAGTGCAGCGCCCTGCCTGCCAGCACCGCGCGGGAAGAGGACCGGGATATTTCCCTCTATGACCAGCTCAAGCTGACGGCGGCTCTGGCGGCCTGCGTCAGCGAGTATCTGCAGCAGGCCGACGCCTTTTCCCTGCTGGACACTCCCGCAGAGCTGCGCCGGGAACCGGCGTTTCTGCTCTACACCGCCGACTTTTCCCGCATCCAGCGGTTCATCTACACCGTCCACACCGAGGGTGCTCTGCGGTCCCTCCGCAGCCGTTCGTTCTTTCTGGAACTGCTCATGGAGCACTACATGGACGAGCTGCTGGACGGCTGCGGCCTGACCCGGACCAACATCATTTACAGCGGCGGCGGGCACTGCTATCTCCTGCTGCCCAACACCGCCGCCGTGCAGCAGACCCTTGCCGACTGGAACCGGGCCTTCAACGGCTGGCTGAACGAACAGTTCGGCGTGCAGCTGTTCCTGGCCAACGGTTGGACCCCCTGCAGCGCCAACGACCTGTGCAATGTCCCCGCAGAGGCAAGCCTCTACAAGGCCCTGTTCCGCCGGGTCAACGCCATTGCCGAGCAGCACAAGCAGCACCCCTACGATGCCGCTGCGCTCCGCGCCCTGAACCGTGTGCAGGCCATCCCCGACGGTACCCGGGAGTGCAAGGTGTGCGGCAATTCCGCACAGGTCAACGCCGAGGGTCTCTGCCCGTGGTGCAATCGGTTTGCCAACCTGTCGGCGCAGATCCAGAACCAGTCGATTTATCTGGTCCACAGCACGCCCCGCCCCGGTGCCTTTGCGCTGCCGGGCATCCGGGGCAGCAAACGGTTCCTTTCGTTCTCGAACGACTCCGCCCTCTGCGCCGACACTGTGCGCTCCTACACCAAGAACCGGCTGGTGCGGACGCTCAGCCCGTCCATCAACCTGTTCGTCGGCGACTATGCCGCCAGCAACAATATTGAGGATCTTGCCGACCAGTCGGAGGGCATCCGCCGCATCGCCGTCTGCCGCATGGACGTGGACAATCTGGGGCAGGCCTTTATTGCCGGCTTTGAGCAGCCGGACCAGACCGACCCCGTGCAGCGGATGAAGTACGTCAACCTGTTCCGCGCCGCAGCGTTCTCGCGGCAGATGTCGCTGTTCTTCAAGTACCACATCAACGGCCTGCTGCAGGGGCTTTGCGTCAGCATCGTCTACGCCGGCGGCGACGACGTCTTTCTGGTCGGTGCCTGGAACCACACCCTGCAGGCCGCCCTGCGCATCCAGAAGCACCTGCGCAGCTACACCTGCGGGGCACTGACCATCAGCGCGGGCATCGCAATGTTCAACGAACATTATCCCATCCGCGCCGCAGCTGAACAGACCGCCGCGCTGGAGGACGAAGCCAAAAAGCTGCCCGGCAAGAACGGTGCCGCGCTATTCGATGCCGTGCCCGACCACACCTATTCCTGGGATGTGCTGCAGGACAAAGTGCTGGGCGAAAAACTTGCCTGTCTGGAGCAGTTTTTTGCGCAGGTCCAGAAAAACGATGACGATCACCGCGGCAATTCCATGCTGTACAACCTGACCGACCTGCTGCGCAATACCCAGGAGGACCACGTCAATTTTGCACGGTGCGTCTACCTGCTTGCCCGACTGCGCCCGGATGAGAAGAAGGCAAGCCCTGCCCAGCAGGACGCATACCGGATCTTCTCGCACAATGTTCTGGACTGGGCGCGAGACCCGGAACAGCGCCGACAGCTGATCACCGCGATCTACATTTATGTCTATCAGAAACGAGGGAGAGAGTGATATGCCAAAACCGAATCATCCTTCCGGCAAAGGCCCGGCCAAGCCAAAGGCCGCTGCTGCAGAGCCGGTCATTCCGGAAAACTACGTTGATTTTGCGGAACAGTTGATGAAGGAGAATTGCTCCCTGATCACCAAGACCAAGATCCAGAACATGCTCCGCCTGGCCTGTGACGTTTACAACAACGAGAACCGCCGCACCGAGGAGCGGCTTTTGAAGGAGAGCGTCAATCAGATCAAGCTGCTGCGCATCCGCCTGGCTTACGAATGCGGCCGTGACCCGCAGGTGCGCCAGTTTGTGGAAAGTGCCAACCTGTTTGAATATCTCGCCAAGCTGTCCTCTGTCGGTACCTGCACACGGCAGGACCTGATCGATTATTACCACTACATGGAAGCCCTCGTCGCCTTCCATCGTTACTACTCTGAATCCAAAACCGGAGAGGAGAATGCATCATGACCGGCAAAATTCTGATCAAGTGTGACCTTGTTGTCCGCACAGGGCTTCACATCGGCGGTTCTTCGTCTTTTTCTGCCATCGGCACCGTGGATAGTCCTGTCATCCGTGACCCGTTCACCGGGCTGCCCATCGTGCCGGGCAGCAGCCTGAAGGGCAAGCTCCGCACGCTGCTTGCCCGCCGCAGCTGTGTCAACGGCGAAACACTTCCGGATTTTTCCGCAGACGGCGAGGTCCTCCTGCGAATGTTCGGCGGCTCTGAACCGGTCCGCTTTGCGCGGCTGCAGTTTGCGGACGCCTTTCTGCTCAACTACGACCAGCTGAAAGGCGTGGGTGTGACCGAGGTCAAGTCGGAGAACACGATCAACCGCCTTACCTCCAAGGCCAACCCTCGCCAGATCGAGCGCGTTGTTGCCGGTTCCCGGTTCGGGGTCAACATCGTTTACAACCTGTCCGACCCCAAAGAGATGGAAGAGGACCTTTCGCTTCTGTCCAAGGCCATGAAGCTGCTCCAGCTGGACTACCTTGGCGGGCACGGCTCCCGCGGCAACGGCCGTGTGAGCTTCCAGAACTTCCAGGTGATCCCTTACCCGGAGACGCTGAACGTTGATCTGGACGGCATCCGCCAAACCTTCAAAACCGAGGTCGAAGAGTATGAACTATTTTCTGCTAAAGCTGGCGTTTGATACGGCAGTCCACTTCGGCGGTTCCGACTCGGCGGTCGGCTCCCAGTCCTCTGCCCTGACCCTGCGCGCCGACACGATTTTTTCGGCCCTGTGCCACACGGCGCTGGAAGTGTACGGCGAGCCCGCACTGGAGGAGCTTCTCATCTCTGCCGATGCGGACGCCCTGCGCATCAGTGATGCCATGCCCTGGCGGGGGAATTCCTTTTACCTGCCCAAGCCGATCGCCGCATCCACATCCCCTGCCGAGCTTTCCACCGTTGAGCGCAAAGCGGTCAAAAAGCTTGCCTGGATCCCGGTCTCCAAATTCGACCGCTACACCGCCAGCCTGCACAGCGGCACCTACCCGCTGGACGAGCTGGACCAGAGCTTTGGCCAGGCCTACGAGCAGACCAAGGCCAGCGTGACCGACGGTGCCGACGCCAAGCCGTACTTTGTCGGCCTGTACCGCCTGCACGCAGGCTGCGGCCTGTATGTTCTGTGTGCCTGTGAGGGCAACGACCAGCTCAAGATGCTGAAGGAGCTCTTTACCCTTCTGGGCCTGAGCGGGATCGGCGGCCGCACCAGCGCCGGTTACGGCCGGTTCCATCTGGACGGCGAGCCCATCTGCCTGAACACCGCCGAGGACGCATCCTTGCGCTGGATGCTGCAGGCGCTGGAGCGCGGCACCGCGCCCTACCTGCTGCTGACCAGCAGTCTGCCCACCGGGGAGGAGATGGACGCCGCATTGGAAGGTGCGGCGTTCCAGCTGGCCCGGCGCGGCGGCTTTGCCTCCACCGAATGGGTGGAGACCCCCGTCAAGAAGCAGACCCAGTATTTTCTCACCGCCGGTTCCGTGCTGCAGCACACCTATCAGGGTGAGCTCTGCGATGTCGGCATCGGGGTCCCGCATCCGGTCTACCGCTATTCCAAACCGCTGTTTATGGGGGTGACACTATGATCCAGCAAGATCACCTGCAGGTCTTTGATCTGACGCTGAAAACGCAGTCTCCTTTGTTCGTTGGCAGCGGCCGTAAGATCGGCAAACGGGAATACATCTATTCCCCGAACCAGGGCTGCGTCAAAATCCTCAACATGGAACTGTTTTTTGACTACATGCTCCGGCACGATCTGGTGCGGCAGTTCGAGAAGTTCATGCTCAGCTCCAACAGCAGTCTGCTGGACTTCTGGACCAGAGACTGTCATCTTGCAGAAGATTGGCTGGAACACCCGAAGCTGATGGGCGACAAGCCATTGGTACAGTATCGCCTGGCCGTGACCGAGGATGTTGCCGGTTACAACGGCACCAAAGAGATCCATCAGTTTCAGCGCGACGCCTACGGCCGCGCCTATATTCCCGGCAGCAGCCTGAAAGGTGCGCTGCGCACGGCGTGGCTGGTGCATCTGCTGCTGCACGAGACGCCGGCCCCCGGCAAAAAACGTACTCTGGAAGCGTTTGAGGTCAACCACGATTACGTATTCCCGGAGGGCAGCTATGCCAACAAGCTGCGATCCGGTGCTGCCGCCGACGACATCCTGGACAGCATTTTCCGTGGTGTTCAGGTCTCCGACAGCGCCCCCATCGACAACGACAAGCTGATCCTGACCGGGCGCACCCTGATCTCGCCCCTTTCCGCTGCCCGGGTCGAGGACTTTGACGGTGACGCTAAGGATCTGCCCCTCTATCAGGAATGCGTGCGTCCGGGCGAGACCATCCGCTTCCGGCTGACGCTGGACCAGAGCATTCTCAACCGGTATGCCCATCCCATTACAAAGGATGCCCTGCTGGAAGCCATCGCCGAGTTCAGCCGCTTTTATCAGGATGCCTTCCTGTCGCACTTCCCGCAGGGCCACCCCGTCGCAAACATTCCGGACACCCCGCATCTCATCCTTGGCGGCGGCACCGGCTTCCTCTCCAAAACGGTCGGTTACCCTTACCTGAAGGACGATTATGCCGCCGCCCTGAAATGGACCCAGCGCATTCTGCAGACCCAGCACGGTCGTCATGAGGCAGACATCAGCCTTGGCGTTTCGCCGCACCGTGCGCGGTACGTCACCTATGCAGGCAAACGCTACCCGGCCGGGTTCTGCGAGGTGAACATCCTATGATCGAGCAGCTGCAGTTCTCTCTGCGCACAGCAGAGACCCCACGTCTGCCCTCTGCATGGGCCTACCGCATTTATGGCTGGCTGATGGCACAGCTTCCCGCCGATACCGCCGCTCGGCTCCATGAGCAGGGCGAGCACCCGCTGTCGCAGTCTCTGTGCTTTGACGCTGCTGCGCAGACCTCGGTGTGGACGCTGAATCTTCTGGACGAAGCCCTCGCCGCACAGGTGCGGCCGCTGCTTGCGGGCTGCACCACGCTGGAACTGCACGGCGCGCCCCTGCAGATGGAGCCGCTGGGCAGCCACTCGGTGGAAAACGGCCTGCAGCTTCTGCTGGCGGCACGGGAGAACCCCGCCAGCCGGACAAGGCTGTGGTTCCGCACCCCCTGCGCCTTCAAGCAGGCGGGACGCTACGCCATCTACCCGCAGGAATTCCTGCTGCTGCAGAGCCTTGTGCTGCACTGGAACACCGCCTTTCCGGATTGCCAGCTGAGCGACCCGGATGCGCTGGACGCCATCCTGTGCGGGCTGCGCATCCTGGATTACAACCTGCACACCGTCTCCTATCCCATCAAGAACACCTGCATCCCGGGCTTTGTGGGCAGCGCTGTCGTGGAGGCCCGGCTGGCCCTGCCGCTGCTGGAACTCTGGAACGCCCTGCTCTCCTTTGCGCCCTACGGCGGCATCGGGATCAAAACCACCCTTGGCATGGGCGGCGTATCGGTGGAGCCGCTGGTTCTGCCGCAGAAGTTACGATAAATGTGTGTAGCCCTTTCTTCTGGCACAAAATTGTGCTGCACTTAGATCATACCCGCAAGGGGATAACAAAAAGCAGCCATCACTTCAGTTGGAAAGTGACGGCTGTTTTTGTTATGACTTTTTGAGCCTTAAAATGCTTTGTTGCTGTCCAGTAGTTCTATGCCCACCGGGGCAGTGGCTTTACACTCTTTCAGTTTGAAGAGGTAGAACGCAACGTCCCCCAATGTCTGCTCAATGGCGCTTGTGCTGAGCGGCAGAAGCCCTGTGTCCTTTTGAAATTTAACCGCGCTGTCCGTGGCGTGGTTGATCTGGTTGCGGTACTGCTGCACGCTCTGGTAGTATACAATTCCCTGCGCCACAGTGTCTTTCCGGGTCAGATCCAACAGCAGTTCCCCCTGCTCCACTGCGGCTGTCAGATACTCCTGTGCTTCGGTCAGAGTCGCTACACGGAACAGAGCGTTTCCGTTCGCCTCAGTCTTGTCCTTGGTCAGGCAGAGGTTTACGGTAAAGGGCCGTGCCTCATGGAACAAAGCAGCGCGGCAGAAGTGGTAGTGGAACATTGGGAACACCCAGCTCTTGCCTTTGTTCTGGGGCTGTAGTGCCATGTAATCCAGTGCTTTGCCGGTTGGCTGCAGAAACAGGTGACCACACAAATAGGTGGGCATTTCCTCGCTCAGGAGGGTCAGTCCCTGCTGGTACATCCGGTGGTGGGCACACCACTGCACGAGTGCCGGCAGGCTGTCTGAACGGCTGCCCATGAGGTTTTGGAACTCTGCCTCAAAGCGGTCGTTCATCAGCTCATAGAGCAGGCTGCTCAGCGTTTCCCTCGAGGCAGGGCGCTGTTTGATCTGACGGGCAATGGCCTTGAGGTCGGCCTTGAGCATCTGCACGCGGCAGAGGGCCAGATCATCCGCGAAATGGTCGATCCGGTCAAGCAGGTTCAGGATGTCAGGGTCCGTCTCACCGGTCTGTTTCATATATGCTTTCAGTTTCTCGGTCGTACCGGTGGAGAAGAACGCATCCACTGCCGTGATCAGGTCCATCAGGTTGTACAGGCCCGTGCTGTCCCGCACAACGGAACTGTTGCCCTTGAGCTCCGAGTAAAGCACTTTTTTGGTCTGAACCATGCGGATGTCCTTGAGGTAGCGGGCTACAATGAGCAGCAGCGTTGCCGTATCACGCATTCCGCCGGACAGGTCGATGTAGAGGTTGTCATTCTCGGCCACCTGTTCCAGCACGGCAGAGATCGCACGGGTCTGGTCGGCTTCCTCCATGCTGTCGGGCACAGAGACCGCCACCAGCTGTTCCGGCTGCACGCCAAGCTGTTTCAGGAACTCATCCCTGAAATACTCCAGCGTGGGCACCTTATTGCCGGAGCCATCTGCCGCCGGGACGGTCGGCTTTGTCCGGACCGTGTCGCTGCACAGGGCCACGATCTTGTCCGGCCGGGATGCAGGGTCCTTCCACAGGGCGCTGACCGCAGCCTCGTTGGTCTGTGTACGCAGGAAGCGGTTTTTGCTGCCCTCCGGGGCAGGCTGTGCAAAATAGGCGCTCATATACAGGAGTGCAATGTTCTTCCCCATGTGTTCAGTTCTCCTTCACAGGCTTTGTGTCCTTGATGCCCAACAGCTCCCGGAACTTTTTGTTGAGATTCTTGTTGTGGTAGGAAACCGTTCCCTTGTCCTTGCCCAGATACTCTGCCACGGTTTTGTCCTGCTCCGGGCGGCGTGTTGGCAGCAGCAGGGGATTCACTGCGGCGCTTTCCAGTTCCTTCGGGTTCTCAGGACCCTCGCCGCTATAAAGCGGTTCTTGCACGCAGAAGTGCACATAGTCCCGCAGAACCAGCTGATCCCACAGAATGCCGTCCCACTCCAGGGGGCGCAGGTCGTCGCTACGGCCAAGGCGTTCCGGCATGTCGGGGGCCTCATTTTTCCGCAGATAGCCCAGAATGCGCGGGGACCAGAACAGCACCATATTGGCACGGGTCTTTTCTTTTTCTTCCAGGCTCATGAGCAGCACAGCCTTGTGCAGGATAGGGAAGATGTCCTCTTTCAGTTCTACCTGCGTTTCAGGAGACGCCCCCTTGTCCACGATCTCGATCCCGGTGCCGTCGTCCCGCTCGGTGTTGATGGACACCAGCGTATCTTTGTTCAGCAGAGCCTCGTGCAGGCTCCGCTGGCCGATCCTGGCAGCCTGTGCGACCGTCTTTTCCAGATGCGGGTCGCCGGTCACCATGGCACTGGTGTAACCCATCCGGTCCATGTAGTCCAACGCCTGACGGACCTTACGGGCGGTCTCCTTGCTAACGTCCATAATGCCCAGGCTCTGCGCCTCTTTCCGGGCATCTTCGGCCTTCAGGTGCCGCATGGCCATCTGCATGTAAGCACAGAAGCTGTCCTTCTCCCGTGTCGGGTCCGGCTGGTATGCCGCCGCAGCCTGGAAAAACGCCATCGAGAGGATGGTGGCATCTTCTGTCGGGAACAGCTCAAAGCACTCGGCCCAGACCCTTTTGTAGGTTTCTTCCAGCTTCGGGTCTACCGCAGCGGCCTCAGCCGGGTCGTCCCCGGCAGGCTCTTCCCGGCCATTCAGCTTTTTCAGCATCGGCTGAAAGAGAGCCTTGCGGGTGGCCACATCCACATCCCAGAGCGGCGATGCATCGATCGCAGCCCGGAGGTTTGCACGTTCCTCGTACATCAAATTCCCCCTCCCTTACTGCTCGGCCTTGTTCTGGCTCATCCACACCAGCTGGTTGTAGACCATCTCGGCGGTATCCTTGTTGCCGTGGATGCCGCCCACGAGGCCCTGCAGGTGATAAAGCGGCGTAACATCGTGGAGAACGGACTGATCCACGCTCTGGCCGTTGACGCGCCGCATCTCGCCGTAGTAGACACCGCCTACCTCCAGTTCCTCATGGGTCGCTGCTGCGCAGGTGAGAGCCGCCAGCTGCACCAGAGGGATGGTCTTGGTACCGTAGGTGATGTCCATGTAGGCGATGCCTTTTTCCGGCAGCACGTCGCACAGGTCGCGGCACAGGCGGATCAGGGTGCTGCAGTCCTGCTCGTCCGGCATGGGCAGCTCCCGGATGTGGTCCTCGGTGAAGCCCATCGCCTGCAGCTCCTCTTTGAGGTAGCCGAAGTTGCGTTGGGTATCGCCGTTCACACTGCGGATGGCGATGATGTGGAAATCGTCGCCTTCCTGCAGCGTGTTGTGCAGGACCTGCAGGATCGGGAAGCGAGTCTCGATGTCGCCAGAATTGGCGGCGCTGCGGTAGGTGTTCTTGGCCAAGTCGCGGAAGCCCTGCAGGGGTACGGTGGTCGCGTAGATACGCTTCATAGCGTTTCTCCTTTCGTTTGTGCACGATATACGGTTGGCAGCATGGTTGTGTTGCGCCCAGTATAGCGCACCGGTAAGCGTTCCTGCAATGCACAGATTGTACGAAAAAAAGCGGAAAAGTTTTCGGTCGGTTTTTAGCCGATTTTTCCAACCCAGAGCCTCATAAGGTCTTGGTTATAGACCAGAAACTCCGAGTTGTTCCGGAGCCCGGTGAGGTCATCCTGCGAAAGCACGGGCTTAGTGACCACTTCGCGGTTCTGGCCAAAGCTGAAGCCGCTGCCGCCGTGGTGCCCCATCATGCCGCCCCGGTCGTGGTGGGTGTTGAAGCCGATGGAGTTGGTCACCCGCTCACTCTCGTAGCTGGGCAGGACCTGCAGCAGGGTCTGGGCGTCGCCGCCTGCGGACGAGACGACCAGGTACCGCATGGAGCGCAGCAGACCCTCTGTGGTCAGCCCGCCTGTCCGGCTGGGCACTGCCCGGCTCAGGCTGCTGCAGAGCAGCACATAGGTGCCGCAGGCGTTCAAAGCGTCCAGCAGCTCGGTGCTGGCCGAAAGCCCCTGCCCCAGGCAGAGCAGGATGGTGTGGGTGCCGCCCCAGTCTGCCATCTGCATCATGCCCATGCCGAACTCGCCGGGATGGATCGTGATCCTGCCGCTGCCCTCCGGAAGCCGGTCCGGAAGCACGGTGTCCTGCCACTGAACCGGGAGCCGCAGCAGCGGGCTGTCGGTCAGGTCCCGGGCAGTGCCGATGAGCACGAAGGGGCGGCTGCTCTGCAGCTGCAGGGCCTCCACCGCCGAGAAGATCCGTCCCGGCGGGCCGCAGACTAATGCCTCCTGTGGCAGGATGCGGGCCTGTGCCAGCAGGCGGGATGCGGTGGTGGTGCCGCCATCCTGGATGTTCTTGCGGCGGGTGTTCTCCGCATCGGCGTGGGTCGTGGGCAGCGCCAGAAGGTGCATGCCCCGGTTGGAACGGAACAACGCCATGGGGGTTCTCCTTTCTTTGGTCAGGGCCGGAAGCCGTCGTAGATGAAGGGATCCGGCGTGACGGCGGGCAGGCTCATCATGGCCTGGCCCGGCTTCATCAGCTGTGAAAAGTCGGCGTCTGTCACCACCTTCTGCTCGCAGTCGGTGGTCACGGGCCGGTTTCCCTCGCCCATGTACCGATAGATCATGCGAGCGGTGCCGTAGCGGTCCGCAAACGCCGCACGGGACATAGGGTCCATGACACGCATGGTGATGAGGTTGGGGAACAAGGACATCAGGGTCTTGGCCTCTGCCTCGGAGTAATGGCGAGTCAGCAGCTGGACGCTTTGTACTGCCGCAATAATACGTGCACCACTGCGCCCATTGTCGCCGGAAGGGTCACGTGCGAAGCTCAGGGCATCGGTCATGGATTCGACCTTAGGCAGCAGACTGAACTCGTCCAGCAGAAACCACACCTTGTGGTTCAGGGTGGGGCTCATGCTCTGTTGCAGCATCAGATCCAGCAGCAGCCGGAACAGCGGCAGAGCTGTTCTTGCTTTGTCCGGCTCATAGAGGATAAACACCCGCTTGCCGCCCTGCCGGACTGCCTGCAGGGCCGAGAACCGGCCGTCGGCTGTGTTGAAGCTGCCAATGAACAGGCGGCTGAGCATGGTGCGTACCTCGCTGAGTACACCCAGCCCCTGGGCTCCGCCGTCCCCGATAAGATCCCGGGCGGCAGAAAAGTAAGTGGGGTACCGCTCTACCAGTTCCTGCCAGCTGCCGTTGGTTCCGGTGCCGGCCCCTTCCTGTGCAAAGACCGTTGTGCGGGTGAGAAACTCGCTCAGCTCTGCGTTGGAGACCGGGATGTTGTTGGTGCGGCCGAAATCCCGCATGAAGCGTGCCGTCTGGTAGAAGATCTCCTGCGCTGCCTCCGGGAAGAAGATCTGGGTAGTCTTTTTCTTCTGCTCGGCAAACAGAGCACTGGCGATTTCACGCAGGGTCAGATCCGGTGCGGTGGAGGCGTCCAGCTCCCGGAAGATGTTCCAGCAGTTGGCGGGGTCGGTGGCCGACACCGAGATCACCGGGTCGCCGGGGCGGCGGCAGCGCAGCACATCCGGCTTGGCCGCAAAGATGACGACGGTGTCCTGCATGCGGTCTGCGTGGGCCAGCACGGGGCGGCGAATCTGTTCCATCAGGGTAGACTTGCCGCTGCCCACGTTGCCCACCAGCATGGTGGGGTACTGCCAGCAGCTGCGGTCGTCCAGCGTCAGTCCGCCGGGCAGGCGTACCACCGGCTCCACACGCCCCGCCGTGGGTGGGACCGTTCGCTGCAGCTGCTGTCCTTCCAAAAGACGTTTCATAGGCTTTGTCCTTTCGTCTCAGGTGTTTCTTTCTTACACTCAGAGAAAGGCTCTGCCGCCGTACCCGGTTGGAAAACAGTGCAAAAAATCAAAAAAGCAGAAGGAACTTTTCTGCCGCATCTATGCAGTGCAGAAAAGTTCCTTCTGTTTGTTTGTCCCCTTGCGGGGTGTGAGTTGGTTCTAGCTCAGAACGGCATTTCGAGTTATTCTGAGAGAATTTTACGTCCCCTTGCGGGGTGTGAGTTGGTTCGTCGCCGCCGGTAGCGTTCTTGATGGTGCCCATATTTACGTCCCCTTGCGGGGTGTGAGTTGGTTCAGTCGTAATGTCACCATTAATGATACTGCAAGGGAAGGCTTCCGTCCCCTTGCGGGGTGAAACATTGAACAATGCAAAGATAGGTTTCGTTTTCCCGTTCCCTTGCGGGTCATTTAAATTATAACACGGCTCCCGCAAAAAGAAAAGCCCTTTGCACGCAAAAAGGCACCCCGGCACAGATCGCTCTGTGCCGGGGTGCCCTGCTTATTTGCCGGTCAGCTCTCAGCCTGACCTACTGCCAGAAACTCTGCGGCCTGGGCCGTGGTATCGGCCACAATATAGGTGCAGCGGTTCTCCGGCTCATTTGCGCTGCGCACGCTTGTCGGCTCGTTGCCCAGCCCCAGGCAGGTGAATCGGTCGGCAGGGACACCGGCCTCCACCAGCACATCCCGCACGGCCTGTGCACGGGCCAGAGACAATGCCTGGGCACCCTCGCGGCTGGCGTTGTCCACCTGTGCGGTGCTGCCAGCCACAATGTAGTGGGCGGCAGAAGTGCCCTTGAGCTGCTCGGCCAGACCGTTCAGTGCTGCACGGGCAGCTGCCTCATCGAGGAAAGTCGTGCTGTCGGGCTGAAACGCCACCTGCTCGGCGCTGACCTTGACGAAGGTCGGTGCGCCTGCAGCGGCCAGAGGCGTCACGGTGTGGCCGTTGTTGAGGGCGTCGCCGGACACGATGTCGGTATGGAAGGTGACGTTTGCACCCGTGCGGTCAAAGAAGGCCTGCCAGAAGCTCTTCAGCCACTGGACCTGCTGGGCACTGAGCGTGCCCTGGCTGCCCGCAACATCGCCCAGGCCGTAGAACTCCACGGCCACGCCGTTCAGCTGAGGCAGCATGGCAGCGGCGTCCAGCTGATCCAGCAGCTGGGCAGGGTCGGTGGTCAGCAGGTCGAGGTCCTGCATGGGCAGGCTGGCGACGGCAGTGTTCACACCCGAATGGCGGATGATCAGCACCTTATTGTCAGCCGTACCGGCGGACAGCATGCGGCTGGCGAGAGAAATGGCGGAGATCAGGTCGGTCTCAGGGGTGGTGGCTGCAGCGCCCTGGACCGCCTCGACCAGCTGGTAGCGTGCCGTCTTGTCCGCTCGGGCTTGTTGGATGTCGTTGTTCTTGACCTGGTCAAAGCGCTGAGGACCGAGCGCAAACGGCTTGCCATCGGCCACCACCAGTCCGGCGCTGCCGCCCGGCGTCACATTTACGCTGTTGAGGAACTCCTCAGCGTTGGTTAGCGCAGGCATACCATCGCCCTGCGTAAGGATGAGGGCGGTATCGGTGGCCACGGCACTGTCCGCCGCACCGTCCTTGGAGGGGATCACACTGCAGCCAGCCAGCAGGCCGACCACCAGAGAACCAGCTGCCACCATGGCAGCCATGCGGGTAAGCATCTTCAGCTTCATAGCGTTTCCTTTCGTTCGGGAGGTTTGCGTCTTACACCTCAGAAAAGGCGCTGCCTGCCTTCTCAGTTGGAAAACAGGCAGCTTTTTTCTGAAAAAATCTGTTTTGGGGTCAAGATGCCATTGCGGCAGGCACTTCCTCTGCGGCAGGCTCTGCCTCAAGGCGGAGCACCGGCTGTTCCGGTGCAGCCTCAGCCGAGGCAGGGGGCAGCAGCATGGCCTGCCAGTGCTGCTCGTCCAGCAGGTCGTCCAGACCCGCGCTGTGCAGCAGAGCGTCTGCGGCCTCTACGCTGCCCAGCTCCTCGGCCAGCTTCATGCGGGCAGTCAGGCGTGCCTGCCGGGCCGCAATGCTCAGGCTCTTGAGCTTTGCCTGTGCAAAGCGGTAGTCCTGGAGGTCCGGGTCAAAGTTTGCTGCTGCAAACTCCGCATGACTGATGGCGCTGTCGGTGTCGGCAGCCAGGTCCTGCAGATCCAGGCGCTGGGCCTTCAGGCTGTCCAATTGGCTGCGGTGGTCGCTGAAAAAGCCGATGGCGTAAGAGCCCACACTGGTGGCGATGGGCAGCAGCATACGGATGTACTGGCCCACCATGTAGAGGGTGGGGTTCTCCGTTGCTCCCAGGGCCTCCACACTTATGAGCGTGGACACGATGCAGAAACCCGCGAAGATTGCAAAGGCTCCGACGGCCGTGCCCAGAAGTGCGCTGATGCGGCGCTTCGTCGCCCGCTGATCACGGGGCAGCATGTCATCCAGCTGGCCCTTGAGTTTGCCCGCCACCATGGGGCAGGCATCGAGCAGCAGGGCGATGGAGGCAGCCACCAGCATGGCCATTTCGGGCCGCTCGTCGAACAGGCTTTCGGTGTAGAGGTGGACGGTCATGAGGTCCGTGGCCACAAAGAAGGCGGTCACGGGGATTGCGATGTGGTCCAGCAGGCTGCCCTTGGTGCGGCCCTGTTTCTGGATCTCGTGGAGCTTTTCGGTCACGTTGGTGTGTTCACCCATGTACATAGTTGTACCTCCTGGTCTTATCTCGTGTTGTGTTTCGCTGCGGGCGTCAGGCTTCCAGTTTCTGGATGCGGGCATTCACGTCAGCAAGCTGCTCTTCAATGAGCTTCTTGCTGGCGCGGAGGTTTTCCACCTGTAGTCGGAGATCCGCCTGCAGGTTCAGTGCCGATGCATGGTGCTGATACCGGGTCTCCACAAGGCTGGAGATGGCCAGTTGCTGGGCTTTCAGGCGGACCAGCTCGTCGAACACCGGGGTGTGCTCGTCAAGGTCCAGCTTTTTGACCGCGTCGGCAGCCTGCTCCAACACGCCCGCGAACATCTCTGGGTCATCATACTCCGGATAGCTTGCACAGCTGCTGAAATCTCCCGGGTATCCGTACAGCATGTGATGGATGATCGTGCGGTGTGCGTAGTCGATCTCGGTGCGCTCACGGCCCTGCTCGGGCAGCTTGGCGCTGTCAGCCTTCTTGAACGGGTTCTTCATGCCAGTACCTCCTCAATCTCCATGGCCTGCGCAACCTTCCGGGCGGAAAAGTCCGGATGAAAGCGCGGGATCTCCTCATCGCTGATCACACGGAACTTGCCTGCCTTGCTGTACTTCACAAGGCTTGCGTTCGCACGGCAGTAAACCTCATTGATCTGTGCCTCGGCATCCAGCAGCTCTGTCCGGATGGACGCGGCCAGCTCCTTGCGTTCACTGGCGGCACGGGCACGGCGCTCACCGGCTTCGCGTGCAGCACGCCGTGCTCCGGTGGAGCGGGGGCTGCTGCTGTTGCTGCTGCCGCCAGTCGGCTCAGGCATCGCCTTGAGTGCAGCAGCCTTGGGTCCCAGAGACTTGCTGAGCTGTGCAAGCTTGGCCGCCTCCAGCGTCTCAAGTTCTCGGCGGACGCGCTCGTAGTAAGCTCCGGCTAACACGTTCTTGCCGTCCTCGGTCTTGAAGTCGGTCTTGTGGACCAATGCGTCCGCAAAGCCGCGCAGACGGAGGAAGTTGTCCTCCTTCCAGACGGGGTCGTCCTTCTGGTCGCTCTTCTTGTTCTTCGGGTAAATCAGCATGTAGTTCGCTCCTTTTCACTTGCTGTGGGGCTCTTCACTCTCTGTAAGCCTTTTTGTGTTTAGAAAGTTGGAATTTTGATCGGATTTTTTGTTTTGTTTATTCTGTGTCGTCCTTACATCTCAGTAAAGCCCCTCGTTCCTGTCCAGTTGGATTTTTCTGTCGTTTCTATTTAAATATTCCACCACTTTTTTCGCTGAAGTGTCCATCGCTGTGCTGCATGGGCGGTATTTTTCTTTTATGGGTAACGCACCTTGAAAATTTCATGAGCCGACC
>ENA-OVGE01001082-OVGE01001082.1-human-gut-metagenome-genome-assembly--contig:-NODE-1082-length-22525-cov-26.341923_pt1 | contig 22525 bp, 17 predicted proteins | sample MGYA00237769_ERZ505417 | MGnify/ENA primary metagenome ERZ505417 (study PRJEB26158, sample SAMN06016403) | human gut metagenome | biome: human gut; feature: ankylosing spondylitis patient; material... | reverse complement strand
ATTGGCTATATCCTAGCCTTTTCAGCCCCGATGATTTCTAAACGGGACAGCAGTGAAATGAAGCACATTATCTTTATAGCCTATACGTCTTTCTACAACTTCTAATTCAGAAGCAAGTTTAGCATAACTACAAGCATTAACATCAACATATTCTTCATCTATATCACCAACTATCACATCTCTATAATAATGAGACTACAAAGCAGCACTAAGGGCCTAGTACACACCACATAACATACTGGTTATCAAAATTATACAATAATACAAAATATTTTCTTCAAAAAAGTTTTCTTTTTCGGAAAAACATATTAAATTTGCAGGTGCAATCAAAGAGGTTGCTTCAGCTTCTGCAGAAAATAATAATTAAAAAAGTACTGTTATGGAAAAACAGACAATTCATTTTAATCCTCCTCTTGGAGGTCATCTACTAGAAGATATTAATATTAATAGTAATACTAATAATGCTGAGAATGAAGAAACTAGTCGTAAGACTGCTACTCATCTTAATGCTCATGCAAATACTAAAAATAACAATTTAAACAATAAACATATGGAAGGAAATATTTTATTTTATTTCACTGATGAAAGTACATTAGCTGCTCCAAAGGGTGATTTAAGGATTACTTTTACGAAAAATCCTTATGATATAGTAGACATAGAAAATCTGCTAGAGTTAAAACAACTGAATGTGATAGTAGTAAAACTAAATAAACCTATCACCGTTAAAGAAATCAATAGTTGGCTAAATCAATTTCGAAAGGTATTAAGAGAAAAAGGAATTGGTTCAAATCAAGCTCTACCAGCTCCTCATAGTATAAATGCCAAAGTTTGCAAAAATCGCATTCATGCTGACGGTACTATTGATACTGTTCGTTATGTGATGTCTATATATTTTTAATAAAAATCAATAATTATGATAACAAAAATGCCAAAATTGAAAAAGCATTCCATGGTTAGAAAATTAATGCTAGATACATTTTCGAATGCTTTTGGTACGATTATCTCACAGATAATATTTAGCATTGTTTCTTATATTTTAAAGATGGTCCTTCATTAAGGAGACACCTTTAAAATAAGAAACAACTATTCAATAACAATTATCCAAATACATTTTTTCCAAAGCGAGTTATAATATCGTCTTTATCTGCTGATGACAAGGAATCACAACGATAAAAAGTATTAAAACCAATGATTGTCACACTATTAGGAATGACAATATTGGACAAGGATGAGCAATTCGAAAATGCGCAGCTCCCTATACTTGTCACGCTATCAGAGATGATAATGCTGAATAGGGATGTACAACCCCAAAAAGCACTGTCTCCTATACTTGTCACACTATTAGGGATAACAATACTGGACAAGGAAGCACAACTATCAAAAGCTCGATTCCCTATACTTGTCATGCTATTAGGAATGACTATTTTGGACAAGGTTGTACACCCACCAAAAGCATTGTCTCCTATACTTGTCACACTATTTGGGATGAATATATTTGACAAGGTTTCACAATGAGAAAAAGCATTGGGTCCTATGCCTGTAATACTATTAGGAATAATATAAGACGACTCTTTATTACGAAATGCAATAATCGTCTTCTTCACGTTATCAATTAACACATCATTGGCATAGAAAAAACTAGAAGAAAGAACTGTCAATATTCCATTCCAATACAAAAAAGGATTTCCATCCATATTTGTGACACTAGCTGGAATGACGATATTAGATAAAGATGAACAATTCGAAAATGCGCAGCTCCCTATACTAGTCACACTGTCAGGGATAATAATACTGAATAAGGATGTACAATCCCAAAAAGCACTATCTCCTATACTTGTCACGCTATTAGGGATAACGATACTGGACAAGGATGTACAACTTGAAAACATACGATATCCTATGCTTTTCACGCTATTAGGGATAACGATACCGGACAAGGATGTACAACTTGAGAATGCTCTTTCTCCTATGTTTGTCACACTATCAGGAATAACGATACTGGACAAGGATGTACAACCATCGAAAGCTTGTTTTTCTATACTTGTCACGCTGTTAGGAATGACTATACTGGACAAGAATGTACAATTCCAAAAAGTACCTTTCCCTATGCTTGTCACACTGTTAGGAATAACAACACTTGATAAAGCTGTCATAGAAAAAGCATCATCCCCAATATATGTTACACTATTTGGGATGACTATACAGGATAAGGATGTACACCCCCAAAAAGCATCATTACAAATAACCTTTGTGTTTTCCTTAATTTTATAAGAACCATCTAAACTATTAGAAACTTTCAATAACCTTCTTCCATCTCTACTATATTTTACTCCATACTCATCCTCGACAGCATTCTCCAAATCCTGTTCTGTTACTTCCGTTGAAAGATTCTCTATCTTAAGTTCTGGCTCCTTTCCCACGAATAATCTAAATGAGCACATGGCTAGACTCTTGTTTGCATTCGCCAACAATAACATAGAAAGAAGTGTAGCAAGTTTCTCATCATTCATCAACTCTTGCAAAGCTGTCATCACTTTACTCTTACTCAAATCACGATAATCAGCAGCAGAGAAGAGTAATCTATCTGCTGCACCATACTCATCAAGCAATGAAGGCTTTAAGGAAATGGCTTTTAGAGACAAAGCTATGCTTGCCAATGCAAAGTCATCTATGGTTTCATCGAAATCATCAATGGTTCGCAATGGGTGAGAGAAGTCTTTAGTACCGATGGTTGGAGACTTCTGACCTTTCATGGCAGGAACAAACATACCATCATAATCCACTAAGGTCAGAGTACCATCAGGGCGAACCATGATATTATCAGGCTTAATGTCACCATGAGCAAATGGCTGAGAACGAAGCCACGCTGCCATTTTACAGAAGCGATAGCAAAGCATTGCCATAGTATAATTGTCTTGATAGTTCTCTGCAATGTAAGTCTCCATCGTTTCACCATCAATCCAATCCATCAGAAGAACCGGAAACTCGTCTTCCTCACAACTGCTATCTACGAAGATTTCTTTGTCTAAGTACTTTACAGAAGTAATATAAGAGGAATCTACGAACTCCAACTCATCTGCGATCTGGCGATAAGCCTCAGCTCTACCTTCTTGTTCTTCAGTAAAGCACTTTAAGGCATAGCATTTCCCCGTCTGTTCATCTTTCATTTTGAACACGACGGCAAAAGCACCACTGCTACGATATGGCTCACCATGATCATTTTGCACTGGTACCAAATGAGCCAACTCATCAAGATTATTACTAGCATCTTGTATGGCTCTAACATATTCTGATATCAAAGGATATTGCATTGACTTTTTCTGTTAATTGTTTTACCCAAAGGTACAAAAGACTTACGATACTACCAAACCATTAGCTATTTTTTCACCTAATTTAATATAGCATGCTATTTTGTACCATCCTGTAATACTTTATGAGATCACAAAGTTAATACTTTTCTTGCATAAAAGGTTGCTTATGGAGAAAAATCATACCTTCACAAGCCTTGCGGAGCCAAAAGATTTGATGCATTCCAAACAATTCAGTACTTTTGCCGAAAAATTCAAACCTTTAAAATTTCATTGAAATGAAGAAGCTATTATGTATCTGCATGATTATGATGTCATGCATCAGTGCCTTCGGACAGGCAAGTGTTAGTAACGTGGCGATTCCTGAGCCTGAGTTTAATGGTGACGCATTTATCTGCAATCTATCTGCCAACACCTACGTAAAAGCAGAAAAGGCTATCGGACAGATGAAGACCAAAGACCAATTCTGGGGATCAGAGAGAAAGCTTTACGTAAAACCTAGCAAATCTTCCGTGAGAGTGAAAAAAGGACATATCCAGTTTGTTATCAGAGTGCCCAACATCAACGATGATCCTTATTCATTCATCAAGATTTCTAAGTTTGCCACAGGCTCTACTCGCAAACTTTCCCTTGCTCGACAGAATGAACTTTCAGGTAAAGTAACGTATGGCGGCAAGAACAAGCAAGAGTTGTTCTTCGAGGCAAAGAAATACGGCACCTCCTCTCTTCTAATAGATGCCGACATCGAAAAGCCTGGTGAATACTGTATCATGATTAGCAACCCAAACAGAGTAGACGGCAAGATTCCTGTATCCTGCTTTGGTGTAGATGAATAAAAACAATCCTCCTTGTTGCGATGTGCTACAAGGAGGATTTCTCGTTTTATTTCCACTCTACCAACTTTCTATCCAATGGAATCTTCTTGGGTTCGCCACGATTGCCATCAATGAAATAACTCCCGGCTAGACTTTCATCAAACTGGAGAGTGAAGGCTTGGCGGATACGGGCACATTTCTCATTGATAGAATTAGACAGTGGATTCGTCAGGGCTTCGATGCTCTGGCGAATCTTCTCTTCTGAAAGATGAGTCCCGTTGTTGTTCGATTTCTTGCGAATATCCACATAGATATCATATAGCTCTTCCCTATAATCTGACAGACATTTGAAAAGGATTCCCTCCTCATGACGCAAAAAGAGAAAATACACCGCCTTTACCAATGGCTCCATCTTGATAGTCATATCATGATAGTCGGGCAGTATGATATCGTAATTCTCCGTGATGACCATTCTACTCAGGTTTTTGGGTGGAAAGAGATACTGCTTCAGCACCCAATCACTTACTCCGCCAAGGCGTAAGTCCTGTACCTGCCGGTACACCTCCTTCATCTTCTGCCTGATATCATAGCTGAATGTTTCATCTGCCGGAATCGGTGTCGGATAAAATATACTGTATGGAAAATCATCGACAGAGCTGAACATCACTTTGCAATCCGGCAACTTATCATACGCAGCCTGCATCAATGGCATAAAATCCTCATCTTCCTCTATAGACAAAGAATAGGAATTGACATAATATATGCCATCCTCCTCATGGTCTAGCTGTAAGATGCTAGAATGTAATTTCTCCTTATTCTTTACTTCTACCAATTGCGACAACAGCAAATCGGAAGGAACAGAGATGTTCAAATCCTCTTTATTCATCGCAGGATAGCTGTAGAGAGCTGTCTTCCTGATATGAGGACCCAGAAATGGGAAATAATTAAAATGAATTGACTTGCTGATAAACAAGTTGTTGATATCCACGAGATGGTTGATGATGGAAAGGTTCAACTTTTCATCATACCCATTCTCTACAAAGAACACCTCGCCATGTAGGCGTGTTGGGAAGTCGCGAAACTTCAATACCCTTTTTCTTCCAATCTTTCCGGTCATTGCTTATCACTTGTTATATGGTTGATTACAGTATTGTACATGTCAGAGCTATCTTATGTATTTATCGAATAGTTAAACTCTGATCACTTCATTAACCGCTCTATCCATTCATTGAACAAAGGGCATTTCTCCCGAATCTTCTCTAAGCCAATGTCCATAGCAACACAAATGCCAACAACTACCTTATTATAATCAGGAATAGCAGCTATCAATCGTTTGGATGGAGCTGTCTCAGGACTATTGTTGATAAGCTCTGGTGATTGGAAAGCCTCTGCCGTAGCCTGCAACTCTGCATAATCAAACTCACTCTCCTCAAAACTGTTCAAGAATGCACTCACATCACTAAACAGCAATCCCTCAAACTCATGAAGTTGTATGTATGGAATGAAGCGAAAGCGATATTGCTCAGAAATATCCTTCGCCATTCTATCTATCAAGAAATGAATACGCTCCGTCTTATCCACTATCTCCTTAGATTCTTCCCATCCAGGAAACCCGAACTGGTCTTTGATGCCATAGTAATCCACCAACATGCTGACATAGACATCACCTTCTTGAAGATGATTCAAGATTTGCTTTTTGATGGTAGCCCAAGGCACGATACCACCATGCGAATGCTTGATGACAGGAGCTTCCACATAAACATCATGCTTAGCAAACTCAACCCCAAGCACTTCTGTACAAAACTCTTGTTCCGTAGGGCCCTCACATACTATGATTAGTCGTTTCATCGTGGCTGACCCCCTTTCATTATATTTTGTTTCCACAAATCACCAAGTGTATAATCCTCAAGCCAATGTGCCAACTCTTCGCTATTCAGGCGATTGATGGTTGTACCATTTTCGTTCTGATTAACAGTCAAGACATCCTCTGGTTCAAAGTTACTGATTAGTTCAGCACTCTGAGTTGCAACGATAACTTGCGTACCCTTTTGTGCCGCCATCTTAATCAAACCCGAAAGCTTTTCGATAGCCACAGGATGCAAACCAAGCTCCGGCTCATCAATGATGATAACTCGTGGTAACCATGGCTGCATAAAGAGCACGGTCAAGGCAATAAAGCGAATGGTTCCATCCGACAAGTCAGTCGGTCCGTAAATCATAGAGCTATACTTATCCTGCCATTGCAAGCGCACCATATCGGCTTCGGTTGGTTGGAAATAGAAGTCCGAGAAATAGGGAGCCACACTCTGAATGACACGGATAATGCGACGATAAGCCATCGGCTTCTCTCGCTGAATACGATAGAGGATAGCCGCCAGATTTTCACCATGCTCATACATACGATAAGCATCGTTCACGATATGGCTATCAGCCGTAAATGGAGAACGGCGACCTGTATCGTGGAAGTGAAACTTGCGGATTTGGGAGATATAACCTTTTATATAATCTCCCCTGCGCATTCCATCATAATCCTTTAACCCAGCTTCTTCTTGATACTTCCCTATATCTACCGTAGACAACTGTCCAAAATAAGAATATCCCAATTTCTCATGAGCTATCAATAATTTTCCATCGGATTCCATCAAAGATAAAACATAAGAATTTAACTTCTGTCCTATCTCTATTTCTATTTTCTCTGTTTGCTTCAAACCTTGATAAAAGAACTTATTGACTCCACCCATTTGGGCTACATATGAAGCCAGCCTCTTTTCATAGAGATTGCCCAACATTTCGAATAGTGACAAGAAATTACTTTTGCCAGCTCCATTTGCGCCTATCAAGAGATTGATTGGATGCAAGCAAACCGCTATTTTCTTGAATGATTTATAACCTTGTATTTTAACGAAGTCCATATTATTTTCTCCTATATTTTACATTTTTCTCTGTTTGCTTTTTGAACAACAATAGATAAATCAAATAACCTCTTGGTATCTTTTAATAATTCTTCAGACTTCATATTAATTGCCGTCAAAATCAAATTTATATCTGAGACATAAGCATTTATTCTTTTATCTAAAAGAAGTATCTCACTTTTTGCCCCCATAATAGTATTTTCATATTCAATTTTTTGTTCTAAAGTCACACCAAGTTCCAAGAGAGACTCTGCATTAGATATTATCTGAGAGTTTCCATTTTTCATACTTAAATCTGATTGATTTTGAGCTATACGCATAACCAATTCCAACTGCTTATCCAAAAGGACAGACAACTCAGAAATACATTGTTCCCAACAAGCCTTATACGTTTGCTCTTCTTTTGGTCTAGGCTCATTAAGATCATAACCATAGACATATCGAAGCTGCAAATCACAAGAATATATCTCAGCTTTCTTGTTCACTATTTTTTCTTTTGAAGATATTAAATCATTTTGATTGATACTTGCTGTTATTCCTTGTATTTCTGCGTAATTCAATAAATTCAGATTATTTTTCAAACACACATTTCTTTCTTCTTGTTCCTTTATCGTTTGCTGATAATTCAATATTTTATTTTGCTGCAATAATGTCTGTTCACAATTAGCATTTGTATAAAATATTGCAATCAAGCCAACAACCAAAGCAAGAACACTACCAGCATAACTTCCCCAAAAATTCAACCAATCACCATTTGAAAGAGGCATAACTGTACCTTCGCCAACTGACAATATCAAATTGAAGATGAATGCAATAAACAAACTAACAAGCAACGCAAAGAACACTGCTATTTTTAAGTTTCTTTCTTTTAACATAATTTCCATCAATTACAAATTAAACAATTGTATTAATTTATCTAATACTGGCCTAAAGCCTTCTATCCATTCCTTACCAAAAGAAAGATAGTTTTCTTCTATATAAACTTTTATTGCCTCCGGTATTGTTTTTGGACGTTTACTTCCTTTTACCTCCCATTTAACATTGCGTATTTCTTTGTGAGATACCACATGAATTTTATCCATAATAGGTTTATAAGATTCACTATCAAACAAATCTTCCAATATATAAGAATTTGGATCTTTCTCTTTAGGTCTCTGTGACCTGACCACACCATAATTATTTTGATAAAACAACGATGTGGTTACATTGTCAGAATTGGCAGAAACTTGCAGCATCAGCTTCTCCTTTCCATTATATCCCTCCATATCATAATCAAACAAGAATACAAGATGCTCAATTTTAGAAATCATAGGATACAAAGTCTCCCTATACATCGCAACAGCATTACTTGCTCCACCTGCATGCATAAATGCTATATTATTTAACTTTGCATATTTCGTATCTTCTCGTGCAAATATATCTATAGCATACTTCAGATACATAATGTCATAAGGTCCTTCCGTCACTAAAATATTCTTTGAACTTAGGATAAAAGAACCTTCAAAGTAATCTATTGCTCCATCAGTCAAATCGCTTAGATGTTTTAGCCCATCTGCTGTTTCAACTATACCATCATACATATAATAAATATTTTCTACATGGTATCCATCCCAACGTTTATTCAAAAACATTGGCGAATGAGTTGTCATTATCGTTTGACCTTCAAATTCTGAAATAACTCTAAGGAGCTCTTTCTTCATTGCTATATGAGTATGCGCATCAGGTTCATCAAATAAGACAAGGGCATCTTTATCGCCCAACACTTTTGTAATGCATTCGATGAGGATGAGTTTCTTCTCCCCTTCGCTCAAGTCTTCGAAATTATAGCCATTTACCTGTATGTCTATATTTTCAATCAACTTATCAGCTCGCATACCAGAATTAAGATTTCGCTCAGGCATGCAAAGGAAATAAAGGTAATAAAATACCTGGGCATCTGGTGTTAAGTTGGGATACGAATTACATATCAAGTCCTCATACTTCAATACCTCCATCGGAATTCTTTCCTTTCCAAATTTCTCTTCTATACGAGCGTACCAATTAGAAGCATCATGGCTATTAGCCTTATTTTCCTCACGACGAGTGAATTGTACGGTCACTTGTTGAGCATCTACTTTTAAGATATTCTTAACAAAGGATTTTACCTCTTCATTCTCACTAAAGAGTAAAGAGATAAAAGCTATCTTCCAACAATACTTGTTTACATAAAGGCTCAGTGGCTTATATTCACCTCCACCAATGGCAGCATTAAAGAAACGAACATAATAATCCTTATAGCAGAAATTCCACAAACGGTCATCTTCTCCACTATAACATGAGATAAGCATGGAAGGCATCTTAGGCTGCGAGTCTAATTCTATAACCTTTCCTGTTTGGTCGATATTACCATAAAAGCAAGTTTCTCCATCCATCTCATACTCTATCCAGAAATTACCTATAGGAGTCTTGACTTGAAGCCCAAACATGGTATCAAGCACCAAACTTATTGCCTCCAGCAAGTTACTCTTACCAGAACCATTCAAACCAATCAATGCTATATAGCCTTGATTCCCCTCAAAAGAATATTCACCATGAATGTTCTTGTAATGCTCTATATATAATTTCTTTAATCTCATAATTATTCAAATATTGTTTGTTCAAAATTCTCTAAGGCAGAAGTCACCATATTTTTCGCTATAATCTTATTTGATTTTATCACTTCTTTTCGTTTGGAGATTTCATCTGCTATCTGTTTCTGTATGCCGAGTGGTGGAATTGGAATCACCACATTCTTAAAAGATTCCTCATTCAATCTTGGCATCCTTGCTCCGCTAACTAATTCAGAGATTTGATCCTGAATAATATAGGAAGAAAGTACATACTTAAAGTATTTTATATCTATACCTGCTTTTGGCTTAAAACAAAAAAACTCAGATGAGCATACAATGTTTTCTCTTTCCGTTTCATTCACCCAATATTTATTTAAATATGGGCGTAACTTCCCATAAATGAAGAAGCCTTTTGGAATCCGAACCGTTTGGCTTTTTATCTGCATTCCTTTAACTATTGGTAAACCCAATAATTCTCCTGTATTTTTTTCAACAGATTCCATTCCTATATATGCAAAATTCTTTTGAGGCTCCTTATAAGTTTCTATCCTCAATGAAGCTTTGTTTACATCTGTCATAAATGCAGAAAGACACTGTCCTATCGTTTTCACATCGTAAGCGGACAAGACATTTCGCCGAGTTGAATAATACTGAACATCCCACCTACTAGCATCTCTAAATAAAACAAAGTTCAAGCCTTTATGAATATAACTTTTATTGCATGAGAACTTCAACATTGAATCTAAATAATGATTTATATTTTGTTCTTTATCCATCGCCTCATCAAGCAATTGGTTTGCCTCAAAAAGATTTTCATTATAAGCTTTCAATATAGCTTTCTGTTCATCCAACGAAGGCAAAGGGATTGATTGTTGCAAAAAAGCGTCCTCCTGCAAATAATGCCTATTGGTAGTGCCATTGCTACATTTCTCAGCAAACCCAACAAACTGTTTTGTTTGGGTTACTAGAACAAGATATTGAGGATTTAACAAATTATAATCAACATCAAAAGCCCAAAAATTACCAGTTATTATAGCTCCATCTGCTTCTTCTGGAACAACACCAAAAGCACCATTTCTTGCATCAATCTTAGACAACAAGAACTGACCTTTCTTTACTAAATATTGTTTCTTTGTTCCAATATCTTTTCCCAATTTAGTATCTCTAACGGCAATTCCTTTACCTATAGTACTTACAGATACACGCTTATATACAATATTATCTTGTAAAGTAACTAATTTTTTAGAGCGAGACAAGAACGAGCCAATCTTAGCCATTGGGTACTTCTTGGTAAAGCCCAATTCCTCCTCAACCACATATTGGACACTCCAATTCGGAATGTCCTTATAGTGGGCAAAATGGATATATCTAAAATTATTTACACTCATTTCTCTTTAATATCTATAGAATGGTTCTGGTTCGCAAGCGACACCATCAATAAATCTTGTACGCAGCATGGTTCCGTCATCAGAAACATTGTATTTCGTGGCCTTCACATGCTTCTCCCAAAGTTTGTTTTCCTTTCGATATTCCGTAAACTCCTTTTCAAGCGGTTCCAATTCGTTTTCTATCTTAGCTCCAGTAGTACTGATACCAGCTTTCTGAACCTCTGCTATAGGAATCACGTAGTCAAATCTTTCTTTCACTAAGACTTTAATTTCGTTCTCAATCAAAGCCGTCAACTCTTTCTTACGAGACCGAAGGCTTTTCTTTTCATCTTTTGTCAAAGCCTCCTTGCCACGTTTTGCCAACTTCACATCTATATCCGTCATTTCTTCATCGTACTTAGCTTCCACCTCATGCGATACTTGAATATAGATACGATTGTATTCCTCAGCCTCATCTTCGGTGAATTTCTTGAAGAACAACAAACTTGGCTTTACTGTAGCACCTGCTGCCATAAATACATCTTGCGGAATAGACACAATCAGCAATATCTTTGCCTTGCTCTCCACAAAATCGCGCACCTTTTGAAGGTTTGTATTGTTCAATACACCTTCTGGGAGCACAATACCCATTCTGCCACCAGGCTTTAGGAGATTCAAACAACGCTCTATAAACAAGACTTCGGTAAGCCCACTAAACTTTCCTATTTGAAACAGGTCAAGTATAGGTTGATTTATATGATCATTGACTTGCTTTAACGCATTGTCATAATTTTCCTTACCATACCTTTTTTCATAAGCCTTGATTTTCTCTATATCAGTAAACCTATCGGCTTCTGTAATCTTTAATTCCTTGTCTATTCTTGCCCCAAAAGGAGGATTAGTAAGGATGACGTCAAAGCGGCCTTCCCAAATGCCATTGACATTCAAGAGACCATCATGATGATGAACTCCACCATGACCATCTCCGTGCATAATCATATTCATCTTGGCAGTTCGAGCCATACGAGGATTGGCATCCGTTCCATAGATACAATCGAAAGAAAGGGAGCGCAAACGCCCCATTGGATTATTGATGTCCAACTCATAGTTCATCTTGCTGAAAGCATCTATTACCTTTTGGTCGTTTTTCTCTTGTTCTTTCTTTGGTAGCTTTGAATAATCGTCTGTAAACAAAGACTTTTTCACATCCTCTTTTCTTACTTCCACTTCATTCTCTATATGTTCACGAACATACTCGAAAGCACGAATCAAGAATCCACCACTACCACAACAAGGATCACAAACATACTCACCTTCTTGTGGGTCAAGCACAGATACCATAAAATCAACAATAGTACGAGGCGTGAAAAATTGCCCTAACTCTCCACGGAACGTTCTTCCCAAAAATTGCTCGAAGGCAATACCTTTCACATCATCAGAAGTAGTTGACAAGTTATACACTTGTAATTCCTTCACGATTTGTTCAAAGCTATTCTCTCGTATTTTGATAGTTTCATTTTCATCAAAAAGATGGTCTTTAGCAAAATCCTCCTTTGTCTTTTCAAACAAGAATTGATAGAACTCAGGGGCATCCTTAGACTTCATATTGTTATATGCATTCTTTAGCTTTATAAAAGCATCTTTTGAAAATATCTGAGTTCCTGAATTGGTACGTTCATATCTAATTTTGATGAACAGAATCTTGCTTATTTCATCAAAAGCTGCTTCAGGAGAAAGTTTATCATTATTACGAATGATGTTATGGCACTTAAAAAGCAATCGGGAGAACTCATCACGAGTAAACGCTTTTGTCTGCAGCAGCATAGCCTTGATTTTCTTGTCATCGTTCACCATATCGGCAGAAGGAATATCAGCAATTTCCTCCAACTTTTTAGGCATAGCATCCTCTACCACCTTAAAAATACGAGTTTCCTTCAAGTTGGTTGTGACAAAAAACTTAGCACCAGCCCAAGCTGCATAATTATATCCTTGAAAATAGTCAGCTTGGCGAATAGTAACATTTTCCGCCTTACACTCCACTACGATAAGTGCATTCTTCCCTTTTCGTTTATCCTCCTCATTTCGCCAAATAACAATATCTGCACGAGCAGCACCTTGCCCGCGTTGAGAGTTTGTCACCTTTACTTCTTCTCCCATTTGTTTGATGCCATAGCCGTAGCTATCCACCAAACGACAAACATATCTTTGGCGAACTTCCTCCTCAGGCTTTAGCACAAGCCATTTATCTCTTATCGGAGAATATATCTGGTTGCTTTCTTTTTTTATTTCCATATAGGATAGCTTTTTGTTTTAACAAGGCAAAGGTACACTTTTTAAGTGTATTTACCAAATTATTTATTCAAAACTTTTGTTTTGCTCGCAAAATCAACCAAATCTTTCTATTACTAATTGAAAAACGAGGAAAATCTTCCAAAACGACAATACTCGCAACCTTCTTCTCCCAAATTCCCCAAAAGTCAAACGAAAAGGACAAAACTATCTTGTTACTACTTATGCCCATACGGATGCGGAGTAATTTCATCTTCTTTTTGGCACGCAGATTGTGACTATGAATAGCGGGGTCGATAATGAATCCACAAAAAAGAAAGAAAGTAAGTAACATTAAACAGAAGTTGGCACTCCTATCAAGCCACAGGCTACTACTGAGGATTCTACACAACAGGAGACTACTCAGCAGCAGGATTCTGCGTTATTATGCTCTAAAACAAACCATTCCGTTTCATTAAATTCAACAATTCTTTATCAGAGATAGATTCCATTTCTGATTTATCATAAATGGTCAATAGTTCTATAAAACCATCCTCTTCATTCATGATTGCCACAAAGGAAATAACTCTGGCACCACCACTTTTTCCTTTACCTTTAGAAGCAATACTCATTCTTATTTTTCTTAACCCTTTACCCAAATCTATCCCTTGAAGAGGATTAGATTGAAGAGAATGCAAAAAATCTTCGTAATCTTGCTTGATAGACTTATAGCGCTTACTTAATTTCTTCAATCTACGGGCAAACTCAGGTGCAACCTCTATCCTATAACTCATTAAGCAAATCCTCCGCAGGAATAAAATCCATTTTTCCTTCGCGATGAAGCTTCAATTCCGTAAAAGCCTGATTGATACTAGCAAGGGCTTCTTCCTTAGCCTTTGCATTCTCCACGTCTCTTTTAGCTTGCGCCAATTTTTTAAGATAACGTGCTGCTTTTTCCAAATAGCTCTCGTCATTAGAAAGTACGCCCAAGCTATTATAAATATCAGTATTCAATTGCATTACATTCATTATCGAATCCTTTCTTTTAGCTAGTAATTATGCAAACGAGCAATATGAAAGTCAGCTTTAAAATTGCCGAATGCAGTCTATTTGGTGCAAAGATAAACAAAAAGCATGAAACTCACAAGAGATTTCGTACTTTTTATTTGTTTTTATCGATACATTGCGTAGAATTCCTGCACCTTGTTATGGAGCATAGAAGCATAGAGAAGACAACTTCACTTTGCCAACGACGACACTTATTCCCTTTTATGCTCCTTCAGATACAAATTAAACACATTAAGAATCTGACGAAGATTATCATCAAGCACATTATTATATACACAACAAGCCAGTTCTTTTGGCATTTCCATCCCTTTGGTTGCAACAGCTATTCCTCCAGCCATGCACGCCATGGTATCAGCATCACCCCCAAGCGAGATTGCATTACGGATAGCCGAAGTATAACTATTAGCTTCTAGATATGAGATGATAGATTCAGGAACACTTGTCTGGCAAGTATCCGTAAATCCATAATCTGGACGAATTTCAGCAAGAGTACGATGGAGATTATAACCTTCGAAATGAGCCTCAACATAATCGCATATTTGCTTCTTGTCTTTTCCCTGACGAGCCAGGAAGATACAAGCAGCAATAGCCTGCGCACCCTTTATTCCCTCAGGATGGTTATGAGTCACCTCTGCTGAAATCTTAGCAAGTAGCAAAGCCTCATCCAATGATTTGGCATAAAAGCCACATGGACTTACTCGCATGGCAGAACCGTTACCATAGCTGTTGTAAGGTTCCGTTTTCCTACTAATAATCCACCGTAAAAACTTCTGCCCATAGCCGGCAAACATATACTTCCGTCCCAATTCTTTCATGCACTCCACGAGCTTCTCGTGGCTATGTTCCGGATCAATCGTCAGCCATTTTGCAACAGCCAAGGTCATAACCGTATCATCCGTAAAACGAGGCTCTTTGTATATATCGAAGTCCCCATGCTTCACTGGATGAAATTCATACGCAGCTCCGCAGCAATCGCCAGCGATTGCTCCAATGATACCACTTGTAGGAAAGGGCAACTCTACCCTCCCCTTTGTCTCCTGCATCACCTCTTGTTTCCCTTTTTTACGAAGAAGTGCACTCCGTAAATCCGTTATTTTCTTTAGCAACATCATAATTGTAAATTCCTTTTAGCTTTAACACATGCGAACGAGCGCCATGAAAGTTTGCTTGCAAATATCCGAATGCTATCTATTTGACAATATCGGCGAATCGGTACTACCATAGCACTACATTCGGTATCATCGTATCACCTGAATCGGTACCATCATAGCGCACCAATCGGTACCAAAATCTTGCTATCTAGTGAATAATACTATAATAATGCCAACCAAAATAACAACCAAGACTATGTTTATAATCAAGCTATAATTCAGTTTGGACTCTATTTTGTTCAATGAATTACTGAAAGTGTCTGTTGCCTCAAAAAGGTTTTGGGAAGCAGAATTGGCAGATTCAATAATGGATTTGCAATTTTTATCAAAATCTGCTACTTTCTGCTTATAATCCTTTCCAACAATTGTAACTAATTCTTTGACTTTTGCAGTCAAGTTTTCAAGTTGAGCAACGTATTCCGATGTGGAATTTTGTAATCCATCATACGAATTTATTGTATTTTCTACTTGCTTACGAGCTGAGTCTATATCTTTTAGACTTTGCTCCAACTCTTTTAGAGAGTCATTAATTCTTTGATCTATCATAATTCTGTATATTTTTTACTAATATCAATTAATCCCTTCACATGTTCTTCGAATTGGATAATCGCTTGAATCTTATCTATGTATTCTGCATCCTTCAAAGCAGCATGCTTAACAAGAAGTTGAGTAAACTCGTCAATCAAGGCAGAGTTGTCATCACTTAAATATTGTATATAAACCGCTTTATAATCATTGTATAGTTCTTCCTCTAACATCTCGTTTGTTTCCAGTCCAAGATATAGGATGCAGAATACATTGAGAAGGTTTAATACAGGATTCATTTCAGCAATGGCACGACGTATCAATCGAACAGCACCTTGAAGATGTTTTATATTATCCATTTGCGAGTCATTGTTTACGATTTCTGCATCCACGACTCTCATATACTTTCTCACAAGTTCAAAACTTGTAATCTCATCTTCTGAATGAACATCATGATTTGTGTCATCTTTCAATGAGAAAGGCACATCCTGTTGTAAGTTAGAATCGAATGTAACAAATCCCTCACGAGCATATTTAGAATTGAAGTAATAATAAATGAAGTCTTTAAGTTCCTCATTTGTTTCCTTCCAATCCTTTTTTGAGCTAATAGCCATATTGCAGAACTGTTCCATATCGAGAATTCCTCTTGCTCGCTTATCAGCAATACTCTTATAAATAAAAGATGTAAGATGCTTCAAACAAGCCATAATTACCCCATCTGTATGAGCAAGTGTCTGTACCTCTGCCATCATGCTTTCTACCCTTTCGGCGGAATAATACTTGCGATAGTATAGTCTGAGATGTTCATAATATTCTGACTCATCTTGGCAAATTGTCGTGATACGGAAAGTTCGTTTTGAATAGTCTTCTGTAAAATCATCAATTAGGCCTATAACGCACATTCTATAAATAGCCTTCTGTATGGCATCCTTATATTTTGCAGAACCATAGTCCTTGATAAACCCAAAACCTTTAGCTGTTTTTAGTTTTTTTGCATTAGCTGTTTCAAATACGGGCATGAGTTTTGCAACAAGATACTGGTTATACCTATCGAGTACCTGTTCGTCTTCTTCATAAGACACATAATAGGTTAAGACATGACCTATTTCATAACTTTTTATAAACCTAACAATACCTTGTGTATCAACAATATGTGGCACATCAATACCTTCAAACTCCTCATTACTAATCTTTACTTGTAGGTTATTCATAAGCAGTTCCATGACAAACAATTCAAACTCTTCACCAAGGAAGTTGCTATCATAGAAGAATTTGTTATTCGTGTAATCTGCAGAAAATTTTTGCCATTTATCAGTCTTTACATTTTTTACCAAAAATTTCCTCGGAGAATACATAATTGTAGCTAATGCCATCTTCTTGTCACGCCCAGCACGTCCTGCCTCTTGGACAAAAGACTCTAACGAGCTTGGATAATTCAAGTGGAATGTCATTCGCACATTAGACTTGTCGATACCCATACCAAAAGCCTTTGTAGCTACCATTATGTTAGTCCCACCTTTAAGAAATGAATCTTGACAGGCTGTATCATCACCACCTTTATATGTTGAAATGCTTCTTAACCCATGATTACGAAGAATGGTTTCTACAGTTGGAACGCTGTTATACACATTTGCTTTATATTCCCTATTAGCCCGCAAGCAGAATACTATACCTGCAGTATCAGTATAGGTGCGATTATACCAATCCGACTCCACGTCAACACTAAGGTCTGTATGATATATATGACTAACCTTGTCGGAGTCCATTAAATTCTCTCGCTCTATAAAACGTTTTTTGATAGTCTCAACTGCATCTTCGCTTTGTATTTCAACTATCTTTCGAGTAGCATCGTCAATAACTTCCAACAAGGTGTTTTCCTTAAGACAATCAACCTCCTTCGATTTTTTAATGTCTTGTGCATCAACCTCATAAACATTATATTGAAGCTCTAGACGATTTGTGTTTTCATACCTAACAGTTGCATCATCCTCTAAAGAATATGCATTCGGACCAGACAATTCACGTTCTACATCGGCAAGGACATCGAATGATGCCGTTGCTGTAAGGCCAAACAACGATATATGGTTATCTTCTCCTTCCACTTCTTTTGGAAGTACATAATTGAATAAGTTTCTGCCAAGATGAAGATATGCAAGACGGAAATCATGTCCCCACTCAGATACACAATGAACCTCGTCTATTACACCATAAGCGAAATAGACACCAGATTCACGCATAGAACGTAAAACATCACGGAATCTGTGAATACTTAAACGCTCTGGTGATAGGAACATTATTTGAACTTGCGACCCCGTCAATGCAAGTTCTCGTTTTCTGCCTTCCTCATAATTCTTAGTGATGTCACTATTGATGTATGATATACAGTCTATGCCAATATTTAACAATCCATCATATTGGTCTTTCATCAAACCTTTCAATGGGTCCACAACAAGTGTAACCGATGGTTGCAACATTGCCGCAAGCTGATAAGTCAAAGACTTACCACCTCCTGTTGGGAGCAAACCAATTACACTTTTTAATTGAAGAGCTCTGTTTAGTATCGGCAATTGACCTGGTCTGAAATCTTCTTTTCTAAAAATGAGGTTTAAAAAATATCTAAGTTTAGAGCAATTCGCTTCGATTTTATGATATATTCCTTGACTATTTTTTTCAACAAATGGCTTGTAACTGATACGTTCTGTAGTGTATAGAACTCTGTCTTCGTACACTTTTTCTGAAGAGCGTACAATAAAATAGCAATCATTTGAAGCCTTAAATTTAGAGAACGCAACCTCTTTTGCATTGCAAATCTGATCAATCGACACATCAATAACAGCATCGTATTCTATTTCAGACGAAGCATCTTCTTGGGCACTCACAGATATTTTTGGCAATACCATATGATCATAATCTTTTGTTATGGCAATGAGATTATGATAAGCCTCCGAAAAATCCTCTATAGAAATCTTAGCAACAGAAGTATTATCCTCAATAATGAGAATTTTCCACTCCTGTTTGTTTATATCAAGTCGTTCTGAGATGATTGCTTCAATAAATGTCTTCTGAATACGTGCAATAGCGTTAAGACTCTTTGCTTTTTGAGCATCGGGCATGTCTGATACATAATTCAGCACTTTTTTACTTGCCAATGTTGGACAACCTCTTGAAATTAAATTGCTCATTAAAGCATAGACCGGACACAATTTCTTGTGAGCAGTCATGTCAAAAGGAGCTAATATTTCAAAAGCACTTTCTTCAAGGAACGCTTTTCCTATCGTGTCCGTAAAGGATGCGAAATACTGAATAGGTGCAAAATATTTATACTCGTGCAGTATTTCAGATGTCTGTGAAAGACAATAACTAAAACTATTAATTAAGCAACCATATGCCTTACGAGTAGGATGGAGGCCGAAATTGGTTTCTCTAAAATTAGTAAAGATATGAATATGATTTTCTACGAAATAGTTGCGAAAAGATAAAATTCGACTTTCATTAAGGTTGGCTGGACCAATACAAAGCACAATATGATTCTGACCTGAAGAGGTTATCATTTTTGAAACGCCCTTCAAGCTCACTGCTTCAATATCAAGTATGTTAGAAAATATGTGGATAGCAATTGGCTGTTCTACACTTATAGAAGTGATACTATGGCTATTGTCTCCATTGTCCGATGGTAGATACTTTGAGACTGCAACAACATCAGCATTATTATCTTCCAATGCTTTTTTTACATGTATAACAGCTCTATCTCTTGCGACATCAGAAGGCTCTTCAAGGACAACTTTACAGAGCTTTCTAAGCATGCCATGCTGACGAAGTTTTTCGACAACAGCCATTGTTCCAATACCCTGTCCACAGCCCCAATCGTAAATTTCAATGCCGCCAGCTAAATCTGAATAAGGAAACTCATTTTCATCCAAAGCACGCATAAGCTTATGACGATGCATTGGTCCATATGCAGACATGTAAGCACAACACAGCTCTTCTGTTTCTAACACTGCCGTGCCATGTTCAAGAGTCCTTCCAAGATTGTCTCTATATTCCCAAGCCCGATTTAAAAATCTAACGGGAACAAAATTTCGTGAAATGGATATGACATCATCAATTGTGAGATTTTTTAAAGAACATATTTGCCTATAATAGTCGTCAATTTCAAATTTTCTATTTATATACGTGTCCTGTCCCTTGTAAACGACATGTAGCCGATTGTTCTCCCAAATTGTTTGATGTAAGAATATAGGAGGTCTATAACAAGCTCCACATTGAATATCTATTTCAAATCCAATTTTATCAAACTGTGCACTACAGATTACTTCAAACTCATTATTTACAAATCCCCAAAGGCCATTAAACAAAACAGGACAATATTGTTCCAATGAGAAATCCCAAAATATGTTCTCCCCATCATTCGTGAAATCACCAGCATTGTCACATAGAAATGGAAGACTTTCTTTTAATACGATACTTCCATCATCGTATTCAAAATAATAGTTTGAATCCGAAGTAATATCCCCATTAATACAAGTGGGAATGTTCCATTTGGGCATTTCACATGGGTTTAATATCCGCCAAAATTTTCTAACTTTCATGTCCTATTATTTTCCTGTAATTGTTTCACTCCAAAGGTTATTTTTATGACTTTTATAATTCATTGCGGCAGCTTGTTTACTTGCATTTGCATAGCAATATTCGCAACCGTGCACACAAGTATTATATTCACCAATATCCTTACTTTTTATACAACCGCAAAATGTACGTTGACCTTTGTCCTTATTGTCTCCATGAAGTGCGTACATACCATTAGGAAGTATAATAGCCCCATCTGGTAACGGATCAGAATCTCCAAACAGGCTTTTCTGTGGCATGGGATAGAATTTAACCTTTAGATAATCCATTATTTTTTTGTCATCATAGGCTAACTTAATGATAAGTTCATCATCTACACAATGATTCTTTCTAACTCCAAACTCTGTCAGGTCTATTTTCTCTCCACATGTTGCCAGTTCATATCCCCATTTTTGATTAAGCACAGATACTCGACGAGCGAACTCTCGCATTTGATCTTCTTGCCAATCTATATAATTTATATTGGCTTTTTGAAGATTGGCTTGTACCTTGCGATAGGAAAGTATATCAGCAAAACTAAACACCAGTTTCTCTGTATATCCCAGTAGTTGGTTACCGATATTTTCAACTTTATCAAGCAACTTACCGATATTAATGTTATCTGTGAGAACCAAAGGGTCAAAGCGCCAAATTACATGACCCTTACCAAGAGCATTGATAAGTTGTTTGAATGTTTCTATACGTTGTTTTAGAGGTGGGACATTCTTTTCTAACCCTTCTTCCTCATAATCATTCAAGGAGTATTGAATATAACATCCTATTCCACGCTGTTTAAGAACTGGTAGATATTGCAATAACGGCTTGGGATTCTTAGACCAAAACACAATAAATCGTGTGTCTTTGTAAGACACATAACTTTTCACCCCGTTAAAAGGGTTTGTCCATGCCGAATAACCAGCCTTATCTAGACGATAAAAGAACCAGTCAGCATAGAAAGCAGGGATATCAGTGCTGCGACTTGCCGATACAAGAACTGGAACTTGCATATCTACTAGTTCCCCATTCTCTCGTGGAAGTTTTTGTTTAGTCCATGTTGCCATATTTGCTAAAGATTAAAATCATTAAAATCAATCCGATAATAGCAAATATAAAAACCATGTTACAATCAATCCTTCAGAAGCTATTGCGTAAAATCAAGATATCTGAAGAATCTCCGTCAGTAGCCAAGAGAATATTTTTCTTTAACGAAATCATGGCACTGCTATGACTATGGTTTAAAGTTTAGTCCCAAAGAAAGACTTAATCAACAGATACAGAAAGCAGACTACATTATAATGTGGGAACCACCATACCAATTCTTGTTGATTTTGAGTTTCTATTTCTTGGGCTTAACACTTACAATAGAGTCTAACGCTCTTTATATTTCTATATCTCAGAAAATGATTATTCTAAATTCAGAACAAAAGTACAAAAACAATTTGAAAATACAAAAGATATTATAAAAAAATAACGCAAACAATACGTAAAACATCTACTACGATTCTCAAAAGTGTTTTATGAAAGAGCATTTAAGTTTTAGCCTCCTTAGCCTATTATTACTATAACTTGTTCTACAATATTTACATTTAAGTATGGATTTCGATAAAACTATCTTGACAGATGATTAAGTATTAATTCAATACATCATGGGACATCCAACAAATAGTAAAATCATTAATATCTATCACTCCTTGACGATATAATTTCTTAAGATATTCCTCAAAAGTCAATTGGCTATCAGACACTTGAAGCAATTTAACGATAACTTTATTCGTGAAATTCAATCTTAACATTTCTGCTGTTTTCAAAAGTTGAGAATTGCCAGATGCTTTTAGATATTATTCAGCAAGCTCCGCACCATATTCCTTACTTTTAGACAATTCATACATCATCATGATATAATGCGATAAGGCATCGC
>ENA-OVGE01001076-OVGE01001076.1-human-gut-metagenome-genome-assembly--contig:-NODE-1076-length-22570-cov-5.331290_pt1 | contig 22570 bp, 20 predicted proteins | sample MGYA00237769_ERZ505417 | MGnify/ENA primary metagenome ERZ505417 (study PRJEB26158, sample SAMN06016403) | human gut metagenome | biome: human gut; feature: ankylosing spondylitis patient; material... | reverse complement strand
ATCACCGATCTGGTTATCCCGAAGCTGCTGACCCGAGAGCTGGAAACCTTCAACTGGCTGTACAGTCAGCGCTCGGAGGACAGCGAAAACCTGACCCAGCTGGTCGACGGCCTGCTGGAACCGACCACCGAGGGCACATTGGCTCCCGGCCTTGCGGAGGAGTGGGGCAGCGAGGATCAGGGAAAGACCTGGACCTTCAAGCTGCGCGAAGGGGTCAAGTGGGTCGATATGAACGGCAATGAGAAAGCGGAAGTGACTTCCGAGGACTTTGCCACCGGCCTGGAGTGGGTGCTCAACTTCCACAAAAACGATTCCGCCAACACCTCGATGCCGCTGGAGATGATCGAGGACGCCGAGGAGTACTATGAGTATACCAAATCCCTCTCCAAGGAGGAAGCCTATGCGCTGACCGCCGACGATGGTTCCAAATTCAGAGAGACGGTTGGGCTGGAAACCCCGGACACCTACACCGTTGTCTACACCTGCCTGGCGGAGAAGCCGTACTTCGATACCCTGGCCACCTACCAGTCGCTCTATCCGATGTCCAAGGCGATGATTGAGGAGCTGGGCGGCATCGACGCGACCAAGGCGATGAACAATGAGAATATGTGGTACAACGGTCCATACACCATGACTTCCTACATCCAGGGCAACGAGAAGATCTTCACCAAGAACCCGCTCTACTGGGACACCGAATGCACCCGCTTTGAGACGGTTACCTTCAAGATGGTCGAGTCGGCAGATGTTTCCTTCCAGCTCTATCAGGCCGGCGACCTCGATTATGTTGACCTGAGCGAAAGCAACCTGACCACCATTGCGCGGGACCCCAACAACCAGTACTACGATTATCTGGTGCCGGCGGTTCCGTCCAAGCACTCCTACCAGTTCCACTTTAACTACAACAAAAACAACGAGGACGGCACCAAGGATGTGAACTGGAACACCGCCATCGCCAATGAGGCGTTCCGCAAGTCCTGGTACTATGGGCTGAACCTGACCGAGTACTGGAAGCGGACCAACGCGCTCGACCCGTTTGCCTGCGAGAACAACTTTTACACCATGCCCGGTCTGGTCTACACCTCCGACGGCACCGAGTACACTGAGCTGGTGCGGGAAGCGCTGGGACTCAAGGAGTCCGACGGCGTCACCCCGGCCCGCATCGACGAGGATCTTGCACAGCAGTACAAGGAGCAGGCCATCGAGGAGTTGACCACCCTAGGCGTCACCTTCCCGGTCGAGGTCGATTACTATATCTCTGCGTCCAGCCAGACCGCGCTGGACAGCGCGAATGTCCTGGCGCAGGCTTTCTCTGACGGTTTGGGCGACGATTATGTCACGCTCAATATCTGCACCTACATCTCCAGCAACAGCACGGAAGTCCTTGCGCCGCACCTGCACTCCTTCGTGCTCAACGGCTGGGGCGCCGACTACGGCGACCCGCAGAACTATTTGGCACAGGAGTGCTACGGCCACGACAACGCTGACTACTCTGCCAACTACTCGTTTATCAACGAGGTCACCGAGGTTGATGAGACAAATGCCGAGCTGATTGCCGCCTATCAGGAGTATACCGCGAAGGTGGATGCGGCGGATGCGATCACCGACGATCTGGATAAGCGCTACCAGGCTTACGCGGAAGCGGAAGCTTACCTCTTGGAACACGTTCTGGTGCTGCCCTGCAACTATGGTGTGGGCTGGTGCCTGAGCAAGGTCGACAACGACAGCAAGATGTACGCGATGTTTGGAAGCCAGAATGAGAAGATGAAGAACTGGCAGACCAAGTCCGAAGGTTATACCAGCGAAGAAAAGGGCGTAGCGGAGCAGATCGCGGCCTACACTGCCGAAAACGCATAGCGCGCAGTCTCTTTCCGAAAAATGATGGACACAAAAGGAAAAGCTCCCCTCATGGGGAGCTTTTCCTTTTTGAGAGAAAGGATAAAAAAGCGGGCATCCTCTAGACAATCAATAGAAGGGTGAGGAGAAAACTATTGACCTTGCCCGCGGAGATATCATGAATTGCTCTGCCCGATTACGTCAGCAGATTCTGCGGCGGAGGAATCCTCGCTGCCGGGCTGTGTTTCGGGGGCTGTGCCGTCGGTTGGAGGAGCTGTTCCCTCCTGACCGGACGGGCGCTGTCCGCCGCGGCCGCCCATGCCGCCGCCCATACCGCCAAAGCCCTGGCTTGCTTCGCTGCCGTCCGAGGAGATGCTGGTAACGCCGTCGGTCAGGGTGACATCGCACAGCTTGGTGCCGCCGGTCAGCTCACCCATGGTGATAATCTGGCTGTCTGAATTGGCGTTGCCGCCGGTGTACAGGCTGAGTGTCTGGCCGGAGGCCATATTCTCAGTGCAGACGACAGCGAAAGAGAAGGAGATAGGCGCTTCCAGCGAGCAGACGATCTGTCCGTTTTCGTCGCACAGGCTCAAGCGTGTTCCTGCCTGCTGCGTCTCACTCCAGGTCACCATCAAAACAGCGTGGCTGTCATCCGGTTCAACCGACTGCGCCATCCCTGCGGTGCCAAGTGCAGCCAGAGTGCCGCCGGTGATGCTGGCCTCCCCATCATAGTCCAACGCGCTGTCCGCGCCGCCTTCGGAGCCAAAAACAATGACAGTGCCGCCGGAAATGGTTATGTCGCCGTTGCTGTCAATGCCGTCTCCGCCGGTGACGGAGGTGTTTTCTCCGACGCCGGCCTGCACGATCAAAGTGCCGCCGCTGATGTTGAGGAGGGTGTTGTCCTCTGGAATGCCGATTCCCATTCCCATGCCGCCTCCAGGCTGCGGCGGCTGGGCCTGTCCCTCTGTTTGCCCGGTGGAGTCGCTTGTCTCACTGCCGGTTTGTTCAGTGGAGTCTGTTGTCTCACTGTTGGTTTGTCCGGTGCTGGCCTCGGTCTGTGTGGGCTCAGCGGTCTCGGCTTGAGTGGACTCAGTGGCTTCGGTGGTTGTAGTTGCTTCCTTTAAGACGAGCGCCCCATCCACCAGGTCGAAGTCGCCGCCGCCGGCTGCATTGAGGCCGTCGTCGCTGGCGCTGACATGGATGGTGCCGCCGGAGATGTCGATCTGTGCAGCTTCCAGTCCCTCATAGCTTTCGTCGACGTTGATGGTGCCGCCGGAGATAGTGAGGTAGGCGTCGCCGTGCATGCCGTCGTCGCCGGTGCGGATGGTGAAGCTGCCGTCATGGATGGAAATGCTGTAGTTGGAGTGGACCGCGTCATCAGCAGAATCGATGTCAAAGCTGCCGCCGTTGATAGTCAGGTTCTGCCCGGCCTTCAGGCCTTTGGTGCTGACGGTGGTGTCGCTGTCATCGGCGGAGGTGTCGTCAAACTCGTCCCAATCAAATTCCATTGCCGGGTCGAAGGAGAAGTCTCCGCTCTCGCCGATGGTCATTTCGGGGATGCCCGTGGTGGTTCCATCGGTCGTTTCGGAGGGGAGTTCAGGCGGCTGCGCTGTACTGTCAGCCGGTGGTTCGGCCATTTCAGGCGGCTGCGCTGCGCCGTCGGCTGTTTGCGTATCGCCGCTCATTTCGGGCGGTTGTGCGCCGCCCGGCATCCGTCCGCCGCCACCGCCGCCGAACATCATCGAGTCGGTATGATCCGGACCGTTTTCCGCTCCGCCACCGCTGAGGATGGTGAAGTCACCGCCGTTGATGGTCAGGTCGGTTTCGGCTTGGATGCCGTCGCCGGAGGAGGTGATGGTGTAGGTGCCGCTGTCAATCTGCACCCAGCCCTTATCTGCGTCCTCAGTGTTGCTGGCCTGGATGCCGTCCTTTTCGGAGGTGAGGTTGAAGGTGCCGTCCAAGATGCAGACCGAATCGTTGCCGCGCAGCGCGTGGCTGACCGAGGTGACGTTGTAGGTGCCGCCGGTGATCACGAGGTCGTCATTTCCGGCGATGCCGTGTTTATAGTTGCCGGTTGCGGTGAGTGTACCGCTGCCGTTGAGGATCAAATCGTCCTTGCTGAACAGCGCCGCGTCAGGGTTGTCATCGTCCTCGGCATAGGAGGCACCGTCTGTCAGGGTGTTTTCGCTGTCCGCGGCCAGGGTGACCTTCACCTTATCCGCGTTGCGCACCAGAATCGGGCTGCTGTCCGAGCAGGTAATCGATACTCCGTCCAGCACCAGCTGCACCTGGTCGGTATCGCCCGCGTCGACGATGATCTGCCCGTCGGTGAGCTCCCCGCGCAGGATGTAGCAGCCTTCCCGGCTGATGGTGACGGTCGAGCCGCTGATGGTGACGCCGGTGCCGTTCGATTCTGCGCTGTCCCCGGACAGGGTGATGAGGGCGGCACTGCTTTCATCGTAGCTGTCATCCAGCTCGTAGTCGGAGTAGGTATAGGTTTCCCGTGATTGTGTGGTGCTTTCGCTGGCTGTGCTCTCCCCAATGCTGCTGGAGCCGGTCTGTGCCGTCTGGGAACAGCTGGCGCACAGCAGCGCGATACAAAGGCAGAGGATGCACAGCTTTTTCTTCCAAGATGGATGGGTATTCAAAAAGGATTCCTCCTTATAATTTGTCCCGTATGGTGGATATCCGCCCACAGACGATGTTCAGATTGCCGTTGCGGCAGCGGATCTCGTCCAGGAAGGATTTGTTGATGCCGCTGTCCTTCAGCCGCACCAGATAGCACAGCTCATACAGGCTGCCCATGTTGCTGGTCTTGACGTGGATCAGCTCGTGGCGGGTGGTGTATTTATCGAACAGGTCGTCAAACACACCCTCATAGTCCAGCGATTCGGGAATGGTGATCTTCAGCTCCCGGTCGGTGGCATTTGGCTCGGCAAAGCGGGTGTTGTAGAACAGAATATTGGCGACGGCAATGATGACCAGGAAGAAGAAGGCATAGCCGATGTAGCCCATGCCGGTGGCAAGGCCCAGCGCCATTGCCAGAAACAGGCTGGTGATCTCCCGTGCGCTGCCTGGAACCGAGCGGAAGCGCACCAGGCTGAACGCACCCATCACGGCGACGCCGGCGCCCAGGTTGCCGTTAACCAGCATGATGACGGTCTGCACGATGACCGGCAGAAGGGACAGGGTGACCACAAAGCTCTTGGTGTAGGTATTGCGGTAGCAGTAAATCCCGGCGGAAAGAGCGCCCAGAATGACCGAGGAGAGGGTGCACAGCAGGATGGCCTGCCAGCTGACCGTGCTGGTGATGATGCTGGAAAAGAAGGTGTTAAGCATAAAGTTTGCCTCCAAAGGTGTGTTTTTTTTCTAAGTCTGGGAAGAGATAGTTCTTGTAGCAGTAGCCGTACTTGGAGAAGGAGGTCGGGAAAACCGCCGCCTCATCTAAAAGGCAGCTCAGCCACAGCGGCATGGCGCCCGGAATTTTGATCTCCATCAGCACGTGGTCGGCCAGCGCATCCTGCAAGAGCGGATAGCCCCAGTCGCCGTCCGAGAGGGAGAGCTGGGTGTCGCGCCAGCGGATGTTCTGGTCAAAGGTGATGCGCAGCTCCTCCTCCTCGGGGGAGAAGAAGGCCATGCGGTCGTAGGCCAGAAAGACCTTGGGCGAGGTGTGCCACAGGTGCTGGAACCAGTCGATCTCGTGCAAGATCTGCCCGTCGCAGTGGGGGCGCTCCCCGGCAAAGAGGTATTCCCGGCACTCGTCCAGCTGCATATCGACCCGGCGCTTGTAGACGACGCCCTTGTACTTTTTCTTGAGTTCCAAAAAGACCGGGCTCTGCGCGTCCTCGGGGACGCCGTAGCTGCGCAGCCGCAGCTTTTCTTTGTAGACCGGCTTTTCCAGCGAGGAGCGAATCAGCTGAAAATTGTCGGTATCAAAGTAGATGCTGCAGATGGTGTACAGCCCGTACTGGTCCAGCTGCATCCGCTCCTGGATTCCCTGACGCACCGTGCGGTACTGTTGGGGGGGAGCAGATATTTCTTTTCGTATCGTTTGAAGGTTTTCTGTATCATATTGCCACCTCGTATCGATGGTGATTTTTGTTGACAACCAAAGAATAGCGCAATAAGCTTAAATTAGTCTGAAAAATCCCTTTCAGCTTTTTTTCAGCTTGATGCGGTAGAATAAAAGACAGAAAAAGGATGGAAAGGACAGGCCGTTTGTGTTATGATGAAAAAACAGGAGGGATGCCAGATGTTCGAGATTGCAAGGATGGATTATACACAGTATCGGAAGCACTTTTTCCCAAAACAGCAGGACGGGTGGGACATCCTCTCCTGCTGCTTTGCAAGCCCGCTGCCGCCGCAGCGCTGTCCGGCGCGGCTGTTCATTGACGACAATTGCAGGCCCCGTAGCGCGGCGGTGGTGATGGGGGACTTTGTCTTTTTGTCCGGCGAGCCGAAGCTTTCCTTTTTGAAGGAGGTTGCCGGCCGGGACGGCCTGCTGCTCATCGCCAGAAATGAGGGTTGGCAGGAACAGCTGCCCGCACTTGCCGGGGAGAGTTTTGCAGATTATAAATGTTACCCGCGCTACAGGTTTTCCCTTGCGGCGAAGGAAGATCAGCTGCAGCAAATTCTCTCCTCCCTGCCGGAAGGAATGAGGCTGGAGCGGATCGACCAAAGCTGGTTTGAGTACAGCCGCAAGGTTGCGTGGATGCGGGACTTCTGCTCGCAGTTTGCCTGCTGGGAGGACTATGCGCGGTGGGGCTGCGGATTCCTTTTGACCAAAGAGGGCAGGCCGCTCAGCGGGGCCTCGTCGTATCTGGTTTCGGAGAGCGGTTTCACCATCCAGGTACAGACCGAGGACAGCCAGCAGGGCAGGGGGTACGCCAAATTTCCCAGCGCCGCACTGATTGCCGCCGCGCTGGAGCAGGGAATCTACCCCGACTGGGATGCGGACAATGAGGCTTCCGCGCGCCTGGCACAGCGGCTGGGCTACCAGCTGGAGGGAAGCTATGAAACCATTTTGGTGCAGCAACGAGTTTGAGAACAGGAGGATGGTCGATGAGAGTTTTGATCGTGGAGGATGAAAAGAGGCTGGCTCAGGCTCTGGGACAGATCATGGAGGAGCAGCACTACCAGGTGGATATCGTCTATGACGGGGCGGACGGGCTGGACTACGCCCTGAGCGGCCAGTACGACATTGTGATTCTGGACGTGATGCTGCCCAAAAAGGACGGCTTTGAGGTGGTGCATGAGCTGCGGGAACATAAGATTTCCACCCCGGTGCTGATGCTTACCGCCCGGGACGACATCAGCGACAAGGTGCAGGGGCTGGACTGCGGCGCGGACGACTATATGACCAAGCCCTTCTCGCCGGAGGAGCTGCTGGCCCGCATCCGCGCGCTTTCCCGCCGGCAGGGGGATGTGCTGCTCGAGGACATCCACTGGGCGGACTTGACCCTCAAGCTTTCTTCCCGCACGCTGCACTGCGGCGCAAAGTCGGTCAGCCTGGGCTTTAAGGAGTTTGAGGTGCTGAAGATTCTGCTGGCAAACCCCAACGGCATCGTCTCCAAGGAGGAGCTGATCGTCAAGGTGTGGGGCAGCGATTCCAACGCCGAGGACAACAATGTCGAGGCTTACATCTCCTTCTTGCGCAAGAAGTTTTATTATCTTGGTTCCCGGGCAGGGATTGGGACGGTGCGCAAGGTGGGCTATCATCTGGAGGAAAATGCGTAAATGACCAAAGAGCTTCGCAAAAAATTTATCCTCATCAACATGGCCCTGGTGGGGACGGTGCTGCTGATCGTCTTTGCGGTGCTGTGCTTTCAGAATTACCAGCGGCTGGAGCAGGACAGCATGCGGGTGATGGAGCGCTACTTTAACGACAACGGCGCTCGCCCGGTTCCCGAGCTGGAATTTGACAAAAAGCGGGAGTGGAGAAATTTCCCACTCATGCTGTCCTTCTGCGCGGTGGTGGACAGCAATGGGGAGCTGGTCTCCTACCAGAGCGACAACCTCACGGTCAGCGAGGCGACGGTGAGCCAGGCTGTGGAGGCGGCGCTGGACAAGATGGAATCCAGTGGAAAAAACAGCGGAACGCTGAGCGGGCTGGACCTGCGGTATCTGGCGCGGGGACAGCAGGGACAGATGTGGATTGCCTTTGTTGACCGCACGCAGGAGTACGCTTCGATGCGTTCCTTTTTGACCTCCGCTCTGCAGCTGGGGGCGGCGGGGCTGATCGCGTTGTTCCTCATCAGCTTCTTTTTGTCGGCGTGGGTGGTGCGGCCGGTGGAGCGCAGCTGGGCGCAGCAGCGGCAGTTTGTGGCCGACGCCTCGCACGAGCTCAAAACTCCGCTAACGGTCATCCTGGCCAACACCGGCATCCTGCTCTCCCACCCGGATGAGACCATCGCCCAGCAGCAACGCTGGGTGCGCAACACCCAGGAGGAAGCGGTGAACATGAAAAAGCTGGTGGACGAGATGCTTTATCTGGCACGCACCGACGCCACCCAGCAGATGGTCTACAGCCTTGTCAACCTCAGCGACCTTGTCTGGAGCAGCGTGCTGCCCTTTGAGTCGGTGGCCTTTGAGCAGGGGCTGGAGCTGGAGAGCGACATCGCCGAGGGCATCTCGCTGCAGGCGGATGAGGGAAGGCTGCGGGAGCTGCTGCGCATCCTGCTGGACAACGCCTGCAAGTACTGCGCGCCAAAGGGCAGCATCTTTGTGAGGCTGGAGTGGGGCAAGGAGCAGGAGAAGGCAATCCTGAGCGTGCGCAACACCCTGGCCGAAAAGCTGCCGCCCGAGGAGCTGGAGCGCCTGTTCGAGCGATTTTACCGGATGGATAAGGCGCGCAACCGGGAGAAGGGCGGCTATGGACTGGGGCTTGCCATCGCCAAGAGCATTGTGGAAAAGCACCACGGCAAGATTGCTGCCAGCCAGACCGAGGAGGACATTCAATTCACCGTCACCCTGCCGGTCAAGGAGCACCGGCAAAAGAAAAAATTGCTGTCGGTTCGGATGCCGGGCAGCGGGAAAGAATGATTGGCGGTTTTGGAAAAATAAACTTGCACACAAGGGTGTTTTTTAGTATAATTTATCTATAGATGGGCGGGAAGGTCCCATTGATTTGATGACAGGATATCCAAAGGGAGGTTATTTTGATGCAAACAGAGAGAAAATGGATTGATTTAAGAAGCGACACCGTCACCCAGCCGACCCAGCAGATGCGGGAGGCGATGTTTAACGCCCAGGTGGGCGACGACGTCTACGGCGACGACCCGACCATGAACGAGCTGGAGAAGAAGGCCGCCGAGATGCTCGGCAAGGAGGCGGCGCTGTTTATGGCCAGCGGCACAATGGGCAACGCGGTAGCGGTGATGTCCCACACCAGCCGCGGCGATGAGATCATCCTGTCCGACACCGCGCATATTGTTGCTCACGAGGTCGGCGGCGCGGCGGTGCTGTCCCAGGCGTTTATCCGCACCCTGCACTTTGAAAACGGCATCTTCGACGCCGAACAGATTCGCTCGGCCATCCGCGACCGCAGCAACATCCACTATCCGCGCACCGGCTTAATCTGCGTGGAGGAGCCGCTGGCGACCGGCAAGGTTGTCCCGCTGGACAAGCTGCAGGCGGTCTATAAAATGGCGAAAGAGGAGGGCCTGCCGGTCCACATGGACGGCGCGCGCATCTTTAACGCCGCCACCGCCTTAGGGGTGGATGTCAAGGAGATTGCCGCCTGCGCCGATTCGGTCATGTTCTGCCTCTCCAAGGGCCTGTGCGCGCCGGTCGGTTCGATGCTGGTGGGCAGCAGGGAGTACATCGAGCGCGCCCGCCGCAACCGCAAGATGCTGGGCGGCGGCATGCGCCAGTGCGGATTTTTGGCGGCAGCCGGTTTGATTGCGCTGGAGGTGATGACCAAGCGCCTGCAGGAGGACCACGACAACGCCAAATATATGGCGCAGCGCCTGCAGCAGATGCCTGGGGTCAGCCTGGACATGAGCTCGGTGGAGATCAACATGGTGTTCTTCAAGCTGGACGCGCCGCAGCAGGTGATCGACACCCTGCCGGAGAAGATGCTGGAACAGGGCGTCAAGATCAACGGCATCGAGGACGGCGAGTTCCGCTTTGTCACCACCAACGACACCAGCCGCGAGGACATCGACCGGGCGCTGGATATTTTTGAATCGATTATTCGTGGATAGAAGAAATAAAAAAAGCGAGGACGGCGGTCCTCGCTTTTTTTGTTTTCTTCGCCGGGGAGAGGGAGCAAAAAAGCGGGCGCCCGGGAAGGGCGTCCGCTTGCGGGGCTTTTTTAGAGGATGCGCACGATGCGGATGTTGGCGTTGGTGACATTGACGCTGCCCGCGGAGGTGTTTGAAAGGGAGATGTTGCCGGTGGTGCCGCAGGGGACGGTGACGATGGTGGCGGCGCTGAGCGATTCGAGCTGGCCGGTGGCGCCGACGGTGGATGCCGACTCGGAGCCGGGGATGACCGCTCCGCCGGAGAGCAGCGCCATCGAAACGGCCACGTTGGTGCCGGTGGCGACGGCGACATTGGCATTGTACTCCACCAGGTAGACGCCGGGGCAGGCCAGGGTGAAGGCCGATGTACCCGCGGTGTGCTGGATGCAGCTGCCGCTGGAGAGCCGGTCGGTGGCGAACAGGACAGGGCTGTTGGAGGTGACGGTCTGCTCGGCCTCGTTGACGGCGCTTAAATAGCTGGGGCCGCTGGGGCAGGTGACGCCGGAGCTGCCGGTGTTGCCGCTGTTCTGGCAGCAGCAGGCCGGCCAGCAGCAGCCTGGGTAGTTGTTACCCGGGCAGCAGCAGAAGTTGGGGAGGGTGTCCAGATCATAGGAGACCTGGTCATATCTTGCCAGGGCGCAGCGGGCATAGTCGTTGAGATAGCCGTTGGCGCAGACATAGGCCGGCTGGCTGGCAGAGGAAGTGTTGGAGCCGCAGGTGCAAGTGGGGGTACAGGTGCAGGGGCTGCAGCAGCATGGATTGCAGTATGCCATGGATTCCACCTCGTTTAGAAAAGATACTGGTAAACAGTGCCGCAAACAGGTGCTGCGGCATTACCACTCTATGCCCGGGGTGCAAAAAGTGTTTCTTTTGGCCGAAGCGCGGCAGGGGCAAAGGTGCGCTTCGGCGCCCCGGCGCCCTACAAAGCGGGCGTGGCACTGGTGATTTTGCGCAAAAAAGGGGCCGATTTTTCTTTTGGGGCATCAGGCATTTTTTGCGGCAAAGCGGATATACAAACGCGCGCGGGTGTGGTATAATGGGGAAAAAATCAACCATCAGGCAAACCGCAAAAGGGGTACCCCTTTTGCGTCTTTCAGAAAAGCTGAAAGACAGCCTGCCAACAGGAAACCCCGAAGGAGGAATGAGAATGAAGAAAAGACTGTTCAGCCCGCTGCTAGCCGCAGCATTAGCAGCGGCATTAGCCGCGGCGGTGGCGCTGACCGCGGCCGCCCTGCCGGCCTTTGCGGACGGAGGGGAAGAAACCCCCATCACCATCGGCCAGTCGCAGGAGCAGCAGGCGGAGTGCACCTGCACCGCGCTGTGCACCGGGGACAGTGTCAATGCGGACTGCCCTGTTTGCGGGGCCGAGGAAGCGGATTTGACCGCCTGCAAGGGCCTGGAAGCCCAGCCTGCTACTCTGTCCAACGCGCTCCCCGTCACGGCATTGGCGGCTGCGCCGAGCGGACAGGTGCTTTATGTAGGTGGTGTGCTAATATCTACCGCTGGTTACTGGACGACAGACGGCGATGGAAATGTCACCGCATACACAGGCGAAGGCACACCGACGGACAACTATATCCATTATGACGCACAGAACAATGTCCTGACCCTGCACAACGCCACTATTAAAAAAGGATTGGATTACAATGATAGCATTCAAGGTAGCACATACATCCCCGGCTCGGCCATTGGCGTATTCAATCAGAACGGCGATGCGGAGTTGACCATCACATTGGAGGGCACCAATACAATCGCAAACGTCGACAAAGGGATTTTTGTATTGGCCAACTCCGCTTCTACCGGCAGCTCCAACCTGACCATCCAGGGCGACGGCAGTCTGAATGCCAGCGCCAGTCAGACCGGCATCTGGGTTCAGAGCAACAGCAACAATGCTGCCCTGTGTGTCAAGAATGCCGAGGTCACTGCATCAGCTGATGGCGCTTTCAAAAATGGTGTTTTAGTGCAGGCCAAAGAAGGCTCGGATGTATCGCTGACTGTGAACGGCGGCAGTCTGACCGCCAGTGTTAATGCTAATATCTGGTTTCAGTTTGGCTCCGGTGCTTCCGGCTCCGGCACACCCACAGTGACCGTCAGCAACAATGCCATTGTGCGGGCCAACGGCGGGATTGCGAATAATTCTTCTTCTCCGATCCAGTACGAAACAGGCAGCGATAGTACCGGCGGCATCGTCTTTGACGGCAAGAATGGCACCGTGTACGGCAGTGTGACCTTGCAGGAGGATTTGACCATCGGCGAGGGCGAGAGCCTGACGCTGGACGATGGCGCAAGCCTGGACACGGGCAATTATACTTTGACAGTGAACGGCGGCACCTTGACAGACGACGTGACAGGTACGGTAAACTATAAAGTCACCGGCGTGTCGCTGGACAAGACCAGACTGAACCTGAATGTGGGCGTTGGAGCAACTCTGACCCCCACCATCACGCCGAGCAACGCCACCAACCAAAATGTGACGTGGGAGAGCAGCGATACAAAGGTGGTCACTGTGGACAACGGCCTTGTCACTGCTGTGGCTGAGGGCACCGCCACCATCACCGTCACCACGGCTGACGGCGGCAAAACCGCCACCTGCGAGGTGACGGTCACCCAGCCAGCTAAAACCCCCGTCACCTCTGTGACGCTGGACAAAACCAGCCTGACCCTGGATGTGGGTGGCAGCGATACCCTGGCCGTCACGGTGAAGCCGGACAACGCCACCAACAAGGCTGTGACGTGGAGCAGCAGCAATGAAAATGTCGCCACTGTGGACCAGAACGGCAACGTAAAAGCTGTGGGCGCAGGCACCGCCATCATCACCGCCGCCGCTTCGGACGGCAGCGGCAAAACCGCCACCTGCACTGTGACGGTCAACGGCCCGGTACTCCCCCCGCAGCCCAGCGACCCGGCCCCCAGCCAGCCGACTGCTGCTGGCAGCGGCACCAACAGCGCCGCGCCCCGGCAGCAAGGCCCGGTGGTGCACAATGTCAGCAACTCCAGCGCCTACCGCAAGGGCGAGTACGAGTTCTGGATGAAGGTGCGGACGAAGATTGTCTCCGCCGGCCCCGGCGAGGTCATCGAGGTCAACGCCCGCGACAACGACAAGATGCCAAACTCGGTGATGCAGGCCCTTGCCGCGAAGGAGGATGTCACCCTTCGTGTTCGTTGGAACGGCGGGGAGGAGATTGTCATCCCGTCCGCCGCGGCCCTGCAGGAGAAGATGCGGATGTTCTATCCGCTGTCCTACCTTGCGAAATTTGACTTTGCGCAGATACCGGCCCAAAAGGTGAAATAAAAAAATCAAGCGGCAAAATCCGGCGGGAGAAGGCTCCTGCCGGATTTTTTTGCGCCCTCCAAGTAGGAATAAAGACCCACACCGGAGAGGTGCGGGCCTTTATTTAGGAGAGTATTATGAAGAAAAAAAGAAGTGATAAGAGGTTGTCAAAAATCATTGGTGAAGCCCCAAAGCGGGCTTCTTTATAAAAACAAACCGAAGGGTTTGGATTGTAGTTGGTCTGCCCCGCCCATTATGCCGGTATTCCGTCCACATAATGGGCTAACAGTTGTTCTATTTTTCGAAAAAGAACCGACGAAGAAAAAATATATCAAAAAAGAAATTGCGATCAGAACTGTTTTTTGGTCCGGTTTCCTCCTTTCCTTTGACTGTATCTACAGTATATACCAAAGATGTGTATTTGGTATAGCACAGTTTTAAACAAATTTTGAAAGCTGTACAAAAAAGGCGAACGGCCATTTTTGGCCGTTCGCCTTGTGGGTTTTGGGGGGAAAATCCCAGGGTTAGCTGATGCGAATCTGCGCTGCTTTCTCCGGCTTAAAGTCGTTCTGCAGGTCGTAGATGTTGTGGGTGGTGGAGTCGCGCAGGACGCGGCCGTTCAGCGAATAGGTGCGGATGAAGCGCTTGTTGTCAACGGTGGTCCAGTACTCGGTGTCCCAGGTCAGATAGCCGTCGCCGTCGGTCTCCGGAGCCGGCAGCACAAAGTCTACCTGGCGGCCCGCTCTCATCAGTTCGATCAGGCTGTCATAGGTGACGTCCAGTTCTACTTTGTTTACGATATCGGTTGCTTTCATGTCGATACATTCCTTTCCTTTAGCGTCCGTTTCCAAATGAAGGGGAAAACGGATTTTTACGCCCTTCATTATACTCTTTTTTGGGAAAATACACAATCCCTAAACCGAAAAACCGGCAAAAGAAATGTTAAAATCCGCGCAGTGTAGCCTGAATGTCCACGCCCATCCGGGTGAACACCGCGGTTATTTTCTGGTGGGCGTTGCGCACATCCTGTTTTTTGTCCATGACCTGCCGGTCGGTCAGGCCGCGGTTTTTCTCGCTGCGCTGCTCGGCCGGTGCGCCCAGGTCGTCCCGAAGAAAATTGAGGCCGATGTAGATGACTTTGAGCTCATTTAAGCTAAAGGACTGGCGGCTGTCCTCCAGCTTTTTTCTCACCGACTCGATGTGGCCGAGGTTCTGGTTGGCGTTTTCCTCGCTGACCTCTTTAAAATTTTTGCGCGCCAGAAAATCCTGGATGTCCTTTTCCAAAAGGTCCAGTCCCTCCTGGATGCAGTCCAGGTCCGCCTGATACAGAGCGCTGGAGGTGACGCCCTTTTTTATATTGCATTTCATCTGAAAAGACTTCCTTTCTGTCTGTGGAATACAGTTTTATTCTATCATACTTTGTGCGGGAACACAATCTTTGGCAAAATTTTTATGAAAACCGCATGAGAACGGGATTGATTCTTGGGCGAAAACGTACAGGGCATTTGAAGGACTAGAAAACCGCATAGTTAAGCCAAAAATCCGACGCAGCAGGGGTTGGGTCGAGCGATTTGACACCAATTTTACACCAATTAGGGGGAGCCTTGATATGACAAAACCGGAAAAAGAGCGCCGCACAGAAGGAAATGTTGGTGTACAACCGAAAAATTTGACCTTGTGGGAAGCCCGGCAAGCGGTCTGGAAGGATCGTTTTGCCGGGCTTTTTTACGGTGAGGCTGTTCTTCTGCGTGGCGGCATTTGGGGGGATGTTGAAAAACAGGGGAGAGCAAGAATGTAAAACGGAGGGATGTTCCGTCGCAATTTAGAAAAAAGGTGTCACAATATTTGTCACATATTGCCCAGAGAAGTAGGTGCAAATATAATGGAAACACAAGGATGATAAAATATAAATAGGAAATTCTGCATGCAACTCTAAATCAAGGTTGGAAAAAACGACATAAAATATCTTGATTGAAAAAAGCCCTAGGGCTTTTTTGTGCTTGCGTGCACAAATTATCATATAAAGAATGTATTGAAGGGAGAACCTTATGGAAAAGGATCAGGACATCATCGAAATAGACCTGTTGGCGCTGGCGCGCGCAGTTTGGAAGCGGATTTGGCTGGTGATTCTTGCGGTTATATTGGGCTCGGCAGCAGCGTTTTCATACGCGGCTTTTCTGGTCACACCGCTTTATGAGGCCAAAGCAATGATGTATGTCAACAACAGTGCGCTTTCTTTGGGCAGCACCTCCTTCAGCATCTCCTCCGGAGAGCTTTCGGCGGCGCAAAGTCTGGTAGAGACCTATATTGTCATTCTTAAAAGCCGCCTGAACCTGGAGGCGGTGATTGAGAAGGCGGAGCTGCCTTACACCTATGAGGAGCTGGAGCTGATGATCACGGCGCAGGGCGTTAATGAAACCGAAATTTTCGAGGTTATCGTCACCGATTCCAACCCACAGGAGGCGGAGCTGATCGCGAACACCATCGCGGAAGTTCTGCCGCAGAAGATTTCAGATATCGTGGAGGGAAGCTCGGTCCGTATCGTTGACTACGCAGTTGTCCCGGCGTATCCGGTTTCGCCAAGCATCACAAAAATCACGATGATCGGATTTTTGCTGGGCGGTTTTGTCAGTGTAGGTATCATTGTGCTGATGGAACTGCTGAATGAGTCGATTCGCTCGGAGGATTACCTGCTGCAGACCTACGACCTGCCAATCCTGGCAGTCATCCCGGTGATTGGAAGCTCCAACAAATCATACGGGCAGTATGAAACGCAGAGCTCCTATCAGAAATCGGCCAAGAATGCGAAAAGGAGGCAATCCTGATGTTTTGGAACCGCAATCAAAATAATCGCAAGCTTTTTTTCGACACATCCTATGAGCAGCAGCATATGATTGGGGACAGGCTCAATTTTGCGTCAGCGGAAGCGTACAAGCTGCTTCGCACCAACCTGATGTTTTCCTTTACCGATGAGGATAAATGCAGGATCGTTGGCATTACCAGCTCACTGAAGGGAGAGGGTAAAAGTCTGACGGCGATCAACCTCGCCTATACCATCGCCGAAACAGGCAAGCGGGTGCTGCTGATGGAGTGCGATATGCGCCTGCCCACTATAGCCAAGCGATTGGGAATCGAATCGACAATCGGCCTTTCCAACCTTCTGGTGGGAATGAACTCGGCGGCAGAAGTTCTGCAGGAAGCGGTTCTTTCCGAGACGCTGGATATCATTCCGGCGGGAGATGTTCCGCCGAATGCTTCTGAGCTGCTGGAATCCAACCGCATGGCCTACACTCTGGAGCGGCTTGCTGAATACTACGATTATATTCTGCTCGATCTGCCTCCGGTTACCGTCGTTTCCGATGCGCTGATTGCCTCGAAATTGACGGCAGGGATGATCGTGGTAGTCCGTCAGGACTACGCAGGCAAGGCTGCACTGGCAGAGACGATGCGGCAGTTGAAGTATGTCAACGCCAAGGTACTGGGTTTTGTGGTTAACAGCGCGGACGAGGAGAGCTCACCGTACAACAAATATTACCGCAAAGTTTACGGCAAGAATAAATACGGCTATTACGATGGTAGCAGCTACGGCTACGGTGGCAACCAGCTCCCACATAAGGGAAAAGGGAAAAAAGGATGATTGATTTTCATACGCATATCCTGCCGGAAATGGATGACGGCAGTGAGAGCGTGGAAGAATCCATTCAGATGCTGGACTTGTCCGCTGGGCAGGGCGTGAAGTGGATGGTTGCAACGCCGCATTTTTATGCGGACAGGGAAGACCCCAAAACCTTCCTGGAAAGGCGGCATGAAGCTCACGTTCGGCTGGAACAGGGGATTGGCGGCAGGGAGGATCTGCCAAAGATTATGCTGGGAGCGGAAGTTCGATACTACGAAGGAATCAGTCAAAGCAAAGAACTGCAAAAGCTGAAAATAGAAGACAGCAATCTTCTCCTGCTGGAAATGCCCTTCATTCCATGGAGCGACCGTATGCTGCATGAGCTTGTGTTGGCGCAAAAGCAGTCGGGTCTGCAGATTGTACTGGCACACATCGAGCGGTATTTTTCCTTTCAGGGATGGGGCTTCTGGAAAAAGCTGGAACAGACAGGGGTCTTGATCCAGTCGAACGCAAACTTTTTTATCCAGAACCGGACCCGAAAAAAGGCTATGCATCTGATGGAAAAGGGACGAATACAGTTTCTGGGTTCTGACTGCCACAACATGACGCTGCGAAGACCCAATATGGGGGAGGCGGCTGCCGTCCTTACGGAACGGTTTGGGAATGATGCATTGAAATGGTTGGAAGAACAAAAAAGTTTCTTACCAATAAATATGAAAAAATGAAAGGATGAGTTTTATGAAAAAAATAAGCACATTTATTTTGGCGATGATGCTGGCGGTCAGCACCGCGATTTCTGCGGGAGCTGCTGAATTTACCCCGAGTGTACAGGGAAAAGAGGCACCTGACCTGGTCACCACCGTCAATGAGGCTGGAGAAGAAGTTGTTGCGGTTGTCCGCGACGCGCAGGGCAACGCAGTCGAGGATGTTTTGTCCGGAAACCTGATTGTTACTCCGGTAGCACAGGCAGATGAAGCGGCGGAAAATATCAGAACTTCATTGCAGGCGGCTTATGAGCAGATCAGAAATGTTTCTTCTTTAAATGAACTGGTTCCGAATCTGGAAACAGTCCTTGCAGGGGTTGCTCCGGATGTATCGGTGGATGAACTGGTGGTCCGCGACCTGTTTGACGTAAGTGTTGATGAGCAGGTACGTGCGCTGCTCGAAGCTGGCAACAGCGTTGAGCTTCAGTTCCGTCTGGGAGTTGCTGCGGATGATCTGGTAATCTGTCTGCACAACTACAGCGAAGATAACTGGGAAGTCATCGACCAGCAGAATGTAGTAAACAATGGCGACGGAAGCGTGACAGTTCGTTTTACCAGCTTAAGCCCGATTGCGTTTGCTGTTAAAAACACCTCCGGAAACAGTGCAGCCACAACCGCTCCGGTGCAGAATGAAACAGCGCAGCAAACCGCGACAACAGCACAGGATGAAGTGGATGGCAAACCAAACCCGGAAACCGGCATGATGGAAGGCATGGGCTCGATTGCTCTGGCTGGAGCGGTAGCGGTTGCTGCAGGTTTCGGAGCAGTTGCGGTTGTTAGATCGAAGAAAAAATAAGCGCCATCCGGCGCTTCCTTTGGAGGACATGCCATGCCACATATGCAAATGACAAAGGGACACGTCAAAAAAATTTTATTGCTGCTGTTGCTGCTGATTTGTCTTGGGGCGATTCTCCTGGGAATTTATCTTTGGGAGTCAAACCGGCGAAACCAGGCGGTGATGATGCAGGAACAGATCGATGAGCCAGCCCGCAGAAGACGGGAAGGCTGGATCGAAAAAGATGGGCAATGGTATGCTCCAAAAAGTGAATTGGAGACCATCCTGATCGCAGGTATTGATAAAATGGAGCCATTGGAGGATTCGGGAAGCTACAACAACGACGGACAGGCGGACTTCCTGTTGCTTGGAATCTTTGATGAACTGGAGGAGACGACGACAATCCTCCACATCAACCGTGACACCATGGCCCAAATCCCCGTGCTGGGCGTTACCGGCCAGCACGCGGGATCAATTACTGGACAGTTAGCTTTGGCTCACACATATGGCAGCGGCCTGCATGACAGTTTTCAAAACACAGTGCAGGCAGTTTCCGATTTTCTGCATGGAGTCGAGATTGATCACTATGTTGGTCTGACGATGGGAGCGGTGCCATACCTGAATAATCTGGTTGGCGGGGTGACCGTCGAGGTTTTGGATGACTTTACCGGTATCGATGAGACGCTGGTCAAGGGGGAGACCGTAACCTTGATGGGACAGCAGGCACTTAATTATGTTCGCATAAGAGCGGGGATGGAGGACAGCAGCAACCTCAACCGCATGAAGCGACAGCAACAGTATCTGGAAGCACTGGCCGAAAAGGTGCAAAACCTGGGAGATGATTTTTCCATTTCTGCTGAGCAGATTTCTCTGCTTTCCGATTATGTGATTTCTGACTGCTCCATCGACGAGCTCAAACGAATGGCAGAAGAGTTTGTGAATTACGAGATCCAGCCGATGCAGGATATTAAAGGAACCGCTTTGAAAGGCGAGGAGTACATGGAATTCTATCCTGATCAGCAGGCCCTGGAAGAGCAGATCCTGGAGTTATTTTACGAAGTCAAGAAAGTTGCCGACGAGGACGCAAACCAACCCTCATAAACTCCCCTTATTGGCGCGATATTGGGACAGGAACTGTTCCTGTTCAAGATCGTCGCGCTGGCGGTTTCGCTTGGAGCAAAGGCGAAGGCAACAGTAGATGCAAAAGCAAAATGTTGCCCCCAGCACACAGGCGAGAAAAATCAGAATCAAGAAGAAGATATCCATACAGGTTCCTCCCGGATATTGGTTTTTATCATGTCTTTAGTGTATCCCGTCCTGCCTGAGAAAAAAGCAGAAGGAAGGAACAATTTTTAAATTGTTTTGAAAGAAGGTGCGAGCAGATGTACAGACAGTTCGAAGTAAGCTGGTTAAAACATATTGATTTTTTGTCGGTTGATCTGCTGTCGCTGTCCATTTCATTTGGCGCATCTTATTGGTTGCTGCTCGCAGGACAATTTTCGCACATGCCAGACTTTTATCGGCGTCTGCTGATTTTGCTGCTGATTATGAATGGATGTGTGGCCTTTTTTGACGAGACCTACCACAACATTTTAAAACGGGGAATGCTGCAGGAAGCCAAAATGAGCCTCAAGCATACGATTTGGATCATGGTTTTCCTGGTCCTTTACCTGTATCTGACAGGCCAGAATGAGGAGATGTCCCGCAAGTTTTTTGTGTCTTTGCTGATATTCTCATTGGCGCTGATGTTTTTCCTGCGATGTGGGTACAAGCGGCTGCTCCGGCATCGCATAGCCCAAAAGGGCGACAAGTCCTATCAGATTGTTGTCCTGGCAGGGAGCAAAAATATCAGGCAGGTCCTGCAAAATCTGGAGGCTTCTAAGAATAATATCGCAGGCATCTGTATTGCCGATCAGGACAGAACAGGAGAGCAGTTTGGGGAGATACCGGTTGTTTCAAACTTTTCCGGTTTGTTGGATTACATCAAGGAAAATGTTGTCGACGGTATCTTTATTGATCTGCCGCCTGAGCTTACTTTGCCAGACAGCTTTTTTGACCAGTGCATTCAGATGGGTGTCTCGACCCATTTGGGGCTGGCGGTCTCCGACTATTCGGATAAGGGTCAGATCATTGAGCGAATGGGCGGGTATACTGTCCTGACCCGAAGCGTGCGCATCGCATCAGTTCGGCAGCTGGTTATCAAGCGGCTGATCGATATCTGCGCGGGATTAGCAGGTCTCATTGTAACCGGTATCTGCTTTGTCTTTGTAGCGCCGCTGATCTATAAAGCAAGTCCAGGTCCGATCTTTTTTTCACAAACAAGAATTGGAAAGAATGGCCGTCCATTTAAGATCCTTAAATTTCGCTCGATGTACATGGATGCGGAGGAGCGGAAAAAGGAATTGATGGCGCAGAACAAGATTGCCGACGGCATGATGTTCAAGATGGACGATGACCCACGCATCATCAAAGGAATTGGACATTTTATTCGCGACTACAGCATCGACGAACTGCCCCAGCTCATCAATGTTCTCAAGGGAGAGATGAGTTTGGTTGGGACCCGCCCGCCGACTATCGACGAATATAAAAAATACAGTCAGCACCACAAGATTCGTTTGGCGATTAAGCCTGGCATCACAGGAATGTGGCAGGTCAGCGGAAGAAGCAACATCACCGATTTTGAGCAGGTGGTCGCGCTGGACGCCAAATACATCACCGAGTGGAGCTTGGGGCTGGATATCAAAATCCTGTTCAAAACCATCAAGGTTGTGCTGATGCGGGAGGGCGCGTCCTAAATAACTTTATTATACAGCGGTCAATTTGCGATTACAAGAAGCTTTTTGTGAACAATTAGACGGTAGAAAGGAATGTCAAGGATGGAGCAAAAAAAGGAACCTGCGCTTGTCATCATGGCTGCAGGAATAGGGTCCCGCTACGGTGGCGGCATTAAACAGCTGGAAGCGGTAGGCCCGAACGGGGAGATCATCATCGATTATTCAATTCACGACGCAATCAAAGTGGGCTTCAAAAAAATTGTCTTTGTTATCCGGCACGCAATCCAAAAGGACTTTGACGAAGTAATCGGAAATCGGATGAAGAAGTTTTGCCAAAGCAGAGGCGTCGAGTACGCCTGTGCCTTTCAGGAGCTGGAGGCTTTGCCGGACGGATTTAAGGTGCCTGAGGGTAGAACAAAGCCATGGGGAACCGGACAGGCTATTCTCAGCTGCAGGGGACTGATTCAGGAGCCCTTTGCGGTAATCAACGCGGACGATTATTATGGCAAAGAGGCATTCCATAATCTCTACCATTTTCTTAAAGGAGAGCATGCGGAAAACCAGTTCTGCATGGCGGGCTTTGTCCTTAAAAATACTTTGAGCGACAACGGTGCGGTGACGCGCGGAATCTGCCAGATGGATCAGAACGGATATCTGCAGGCAGTCCATGAAACGCAGGGAATTGTCAAGACACCAGACGGCGCGCAGGCGGATGGAAGAAACCTTGATCCTGATGCCATCGTCTCGATGAATATGTGGGGACTGACACCGCGTTTTATCGGGATGCTGGGAGAAGGATTTCAGGATTTTTTGCAGGAGCGTGGGCAGGAAATGAGGTCGGAGTTTTTGCTCCCAATCTTTCTGGACAGCCTGTTGCAGCAGGGAAAGGTTTCCGTACAGGTGCTCCCAACCCATGATCGCTGGTTTGGCGTAACTTATCAGGAGGATAAGCAGGGGGTTGTATCGGCTTTTATGGAGCTGATTTCCCGTGGGGAATACGTGACCCCTCTGTTTGCAGAGAGCTAGAGATGAAGAGAAAAAATGCTGTCCGCCTGATTTCTGTGCTGCTTACTTTGGGCGTGATGATGGCGATTGTTCTTTTTTCCTCGCAGAGTGGCGTCGCCTCGAATCAGTTCAGCAAGGGGATTTTGCAGATGATCCTGGAAGCGCTTCATTTAAATTTTGATGGAACGCAAGCGGAGATGGCTAACCTTGTACTTCGAAAGATCGCGCACTTTTCGCTTTATTGCCTTCTTGGCATTGGCTGTTCCTCCTTCTTGCTGACCACAAAACT
>ENA-OVGE01001065-OVGE01001065.1-human-gut-metagenome-genome-assembly--contig:-NODE-1065-length-22850-cov-4.598465_pt1 | contig 22850 bp, 20 predicted proteins | sample MGYA00237769_ERZ505417 | MGnify/ENA primary metagenome ERZ505417 (study PRJEB26158, sample SAMN06016403) | human gut metagenome | biome: human gut; feature: ankylosing spondylitis patient; material... | reverse complement strand
GAATTAAAAGGTTGGGAGAAAAAAATGTACAAAATGGAATGACGCTACTAACAAGCACCTGTACCACATAAACGGCAGCAAGCCGCAAACCATTACCGATAGTGCAATAATAAAATGAAAAAGAATGATTTTATAAATAATCAACTGCTATCAATGGGCTATTTGCCATTGCCATACAATAAAGACCGCAATAAAGTCTTTTATAAAGAAATGGATAATGGCTTAATAGTCTGTGTAGGTATTGAGTCTTCTTCTTTGTATCAAGACAGAAGAAAAACTGTTTCATTTTATACAGCATTGTCATATACATGGGCGATGTATTCACCTATATTATTGCCACAGGATTGTTACTTACGAATAGGTGAAATATTGGGTAAGAATGATTTGTGGTTTCAAACTACCACAAAAGAAGAAAAAGATTTTATGTGCCAATCGATACAGCAAGCGGCAAGAATCTGCGAAAAGCAAAGTAAAATCATATTGCACTATATCTTAAAAGAAAATCAATATGTGGAGTATAAAGAATATATATGCAGATTGAACTACATAATAGATTTTGTTAAAAAGCAGGGAATCACCAGTAATGCAGATATAAGTATCATTTATGAAGTGATTAAACCAGTATTAAAAAGAATAGGTGTACCGCTTTCCAAGCATACTACAAAACTATATGCAGTGGATGCCATGAATTGCATCCACTGCTCTTCGGACATAAATAAGCAACAAAGAAAAATAATAGCAAGCGAAATAATATCAGTAACAAACGGGTAAATTGTCCTAAAAGAAATGATCCGTCTGAGATTAACATTTATCAAAATAAAAAAATAAACGAGGAAACAGCAGTTAGCTGAAACACATTAACAGTAGTACAACAAAATCAATATGGAAGTAATAGAAAGTAAATGGTATAATAAAGAATGGTGCAAATACAGCGTCTATTGAAGACGTAGAAAAACTTCTAAATACAACCTTGCCCTATCAGTACAAAAGATTTCTGTTATGGAGCAATGGTGGCGAGGGTAAATTAGGAGATAACTACATCTATATATGGGCTATTGAAGATATTGTTGCTTACAATAATGACTATGGAATACACAAATATCTTCAAAAAGAGTATTTAGCATTTGGCATGGATGGTGATATTGGATATATTTTCCACCTGCCAAACAATAGTATATATAGTGTAAGTGTATAGGATAGTGTCCATTAAATATATGTTGATTTACTTTATCTTTTTTAGATATAGCTTCTATTAAGTATATAGCACCCTCTTTTGACGACTTTTTAGGCAAGGCTATTTATCTTAATTTCGATAAGCCACAGAATATTGTTGACAATAGTTCAACCATATAAAGTGATTAGACATGGATATAAATAATGAATAAACTACAACTCCAAAAACAATAATAACTCCTGATTCATATCGTTTTTTGATTAATAAAGTTACGTATATGTCAAGAAAAAGGCAAATTCCACCTCTACTATACAATATGCAATAAACTCAAAACGTTGCAAATTTCCGTCCTCATTTGCCCTGTTTACATAAATAAAAACTATCTTTGCGTTTCAGAATCCCGAAAGACGAAAAGAAATGGAGCAAATAGACAACCTAAAAGAGCTTATCAATCAGGGGGATGTGGACACAGCGATTAAGCAATTGGACCAGCTTCTCCAGGACAGTTCTGTCGAAAAAGAGAAAGATACTCTTTACTATTTACGGGGAAATGCCTACCGAAAGAAAGGAGATTGGAAGCAGGCACTGGACAACTACCAGTATGCCATCGAGATCAATCCGGACAGTCCTGCCGTTCAGGCCAGGAAGATGGCAATAGATATCCTCAACTTCTACCACAAGGATATGTTCAATCAATAAAAGAGATGTATAATCAATAACCGTACTCAAAGATAACGTAATAAAATAAAGATTATGGCAAAAATCAAAGGAGCAATCGTAGTCGACACGGAGCGTTGCAAAGGATGCAACCTGTGTGTAGTGGCGTGTCCGCTCGATGTAATCGCCCTCAATAAAGAGGTAAACATGAAAGGCTATAACTATGCCTGGCAAGTGAAGGAAGATACCTGTAACGGATGCAGCTCGTGTGCAACGGTTTGTCCGGACGGATGTATTTCAGTGTATAAAGTAAAAGTAGAATAAAAGAAAAGAATATGGCAGAAGAAGTTGTATTAATGAAAGGAAACGAAGCCATCGCCCACGCAGCTATCCGTTGCGGTGCCGACGGTTACTTCGGTTATCCTATTACTCCCCAATCGGAAGTGTTGGAAACGCTTGCCGAACTGAAACCGTGGGAAACAACCGGCATGGTAGTACTCCAGGCGGAAAGTGAAGTGGCAGCTATCAATATGGTATATGGAGGTGCAGGTAGCGGAAAGAAGGTAATGACCTCCTCTTCAAGTCCGGGTGTGAGCTTGAAACAAGAAGGAATCTCTTATTTGGCCGGTGCCGAACTTCCTTGTCTGATTGTGAATGTAATGCGTGGAGGTCCCGGATTGGGAACTATCCAACCTAGCCAGGCTGACTACTTCCAGACAGTAAAAGGTGGTGGTCATGGAGACTACAAACTGATTGCCCTCGCTCCGGCATCCGTACAAGAAATGGCGGATTTCGTAGCATTAGGATTCGAACTGGCCTTCAAATACCGTAATCCGGCTATTATCCTTGCCGACGGTGTGATCGGTCAGATGATGGAAAAGGTTGTTCTTCCTGCACAAAAGCCACGCCGCACGGAAGCAGAAGTAATTGAACAATGTCCATGGGCTGCTACCGGAAAAGCAAAAGACCGCAAACCGAATATTATCACTTCCCTTGAATTGAAACCGGAAGCAATGGAAATCAACAACCTCCGTTTTCAAGCTAAATATCGTGAAATTGAAGAAAATGAAGTACGCTTCGAAGAGATCAACTGCGAAGATGCAGAGTATTTGATTATCGCTTTCGGTTCAATGGCACGTATTGGCCAGAAAGCAATGGAACTAGCCCGTGAAAAAGGAATTAAAGTAGGTATCCTTCGCCCGATTACACTGTGGCCGTTCCCAACCAAAGCGATTGCTGCATACGCTGATAAAGTAAAAGGTATGCTCGTTACGGAACTAAATGCCGGACAGATGATTGAAGATGTCCGTCTCGCTGTTAACGGTAAAGTAAAGGTAGAACATTTCGGACGTCTAGGTGGCATCGTTCCCGATCCGGATGAAATTGTAACTGCCTTGAAAGAAAAAATAATCAAATAACGAAACAATGAATCCCGATAAAATAAGAAACGTACTGAACATCCTATTTATGATATTGGCTGTTGCAGCCATCATCACCTACTTTGTAGCAAAAGATGATTTCAAAATGTTTATCTACGTATGCGGCGCGGCAATCTTTGTCAAGCTGATGGAGTTTTTTATACGGTTCACCAACAGATAAGGAGATGAAGTTATGACTAAAGAAGAAATAATCAAACCCGAGAATCTGGTTTACAAAAAACCGACTCTGATGAACGATAACGCCATGCACTACTGCCCGGGTTGCAGTCACGGTGTGGTACACAAACTCATTGCCGAAGTCATTGAGGAAATGGGTATGGAAGATAAAACTGTGGGAATTTCTCCGGTGGGATGTGCAGTGTTTGCCTATAACTATCTCGATATTGACTGGCAAGAAGCAGCACACGGACGTGCTCCTGCTGTGGCGACTGCTGTGAAACGCCTGTGGCCGGACCGCCTTGTTTTCACTTATCAGGGCGACGGTGACTTGGCTTGCATCGGTACAGCCGAAACAATCCACGCTTTGAACCGTGGTGAAAATATCACGATTATCTTTATCAATAATGCGATCTACGGTATGACAGGCGGCCAGATGGCTCCGACTACACTGGTAGGCATGAAGAGCTCGACTTGTCCTTACGGACGTGACGTTGAACTTCACGGCTATCCATTGAAGATTACTGAAATCGCAGCCCAACTGGAAGGAACTGCTTATGTAACCCGTCAGTCCGTACAATCCGTACCGGCTATCCGTAAGGCTAAGAAGGCAATCCGCAAGGCTTTTGAGAACTCCATGAACGGTAAAGGTTCCAACCTGGTAGAAATCGTTTCCACTTGTAGTTCAGGCTGGAAGATGACTCCGGAGAAGGCGAACAAATGGATGGAAGAACACATGTTCCCATTCTATCCGCTGGGTGATTTAAAAGATAAAGAATAACGCTAAAAGTCAACAGAACAATGAAAGAAGAAATAATTATAGCAGGATTCGGTGGACAAGGCGTATTGTCTATGGGTAAGATTCTGGCATATTCCGGTTTGATGGAAGGCAAAGAAGTGACCTGGATGCCGGCATACGGTCCCGAACAACGAGGTGGAACAGCCAACGTTACAGTTATTGTAAGCGATGACAAAATATCCTCACCGATTCTTAGTAAATACGACGCTGCCATCATTCTGAATCAGCCTTCACTCGAAAAGTTTGAAAGCAAAGTGAAACCCGGCGGTATCCTGATTTATGACGGTTACGGAATTATCAACCCTCCTACCCGTAAGGATATTAAGGTATATCGTATCGATGCAATGGATGCAGCCAACGAGATGAACAATGCCAAAGCATTCAACATGATCGTACTTGGCGGATTATTGAAGCTTCGCCCCATCGTAACGCTGGAGAATGTTATCAAAGGACTTAAGAAAACCCTGCCGGAACGCCACCATCACTTGATTCCTATGAACGAGGAAGCTATCAAGAAAGGTATGGAGTTAATCCGTGAGGTTTAATTAACAGATAATGTACAATGGATAATTGATAATTATTAGCTACGTATAGTACGTATGCAACATAATTTTCAATTATCCATTATCATTAAATCAATTAAAGTAAGTATCTTTGCCTCCAATTATGAGACGAATCTTACTATTATATATAATCTTTTCCGTTATAGGTTTGACAACTGTCCATGCACAGTTCGATAATGGTCGCCAGAGAGTGGACGAAAACGGATACGACCAATACGGTAACCAAGTGGACCCAGCCATGATTCCGGACAGACTGGATAGTGCAAATGTAGAAGTACAGGGGTTACCTCCGAAATTATATATGTGGCGTATTAATAATCAGTTGGGCGACCGGACTATCATCCCGGCGGATACTGCTTATCACCACTTCCAGAATTCAAATCTTACCGAAGGACTTACCGGACATTATAATTATCTGGCCAATATGGGTTCTCCCCGTATGTCACGCATCTTCTTTGAACGTCGTGATCCGGAACCTACTATCTTTATGGAGCCTTTCTCCAGTTTCTTTATTCGTCCTACGGAGTTCAATTTCACCAATAGTAACGTACCTTATACCAATCTGACGTATCATAAAGCCGGTAATAAAATAAACGGAGAAGAACGCTTTAAGTCTTATTTCTCTGTCAATGTAAACAAGAAGCTGGCTTTCGGTTTTAACATAGATTACTTGTACGGACGAGGATATTATAATAACCAAAATACGGCTTATTTCAATGCGGCAATTTTCGGTAGTTATATCGGCGACCGCTATCAGATGCAAGCCATCTACAGCAACAATTATCTCAAAACAAATGAAAACGGAGGTATTGAGGACGACCGATACATCACTGCTCCTGAAGAGATGGCACAAGGCCAAAGAGAATATGAATCAACCAATATCCCGACTGTATTAAGTGCAACGACCAACCGTAATCATGACTTTTATGTATTCCTGACCCAACGTTACAATCTGGGATTCAGCCGCGACATACCGCAGGCCGAAAATGATACGACTCCAGCCAAACAAGAATTTGTGCCGGTCACTAGTTTTATACATACCATTCAGGTAGAGCGTGCACGTCATAGCTTCAACTCTGATGATGACATGCGTGAAAAGAACTATTATCAAAACACCTATTTGGAACCGGATAATCCGATTGCCAGAGACAGTACTACCTATATGGGTATCAAGAATACCATAGGTATTGCTCTACTCGAAGGATTCAATAAATATGCCAAAGCCGGACTCACGGCATTCGCTTCCTATAAAATCAGCAAGTATACTCTTATGAATATGGAGGGTAATCCGTTGCCCGACAAATACAATGAAAATGAAATATTTGTTGGAGGCGAATTATCCAAACGTGAAGGAAATGTACTTCATTACCATGCCATTGGTGAAGTGGGACTTGCCGGAAAAGCAATCGGACAATTCAATGTGAAAGGAGATATCGACCTTAACTTTCCGTTATGGAAAGACACTGTGAGCCTTATAGCCCGTGGTGAAGTCAGCAATAAGCTTGCGCCTTTCTATATGCGTCATTATCATTCCAAACACTTCATGTGGGACAATGATATGGACAAAGAATTTCGTACCCGTATTGAAGGAGAATTAAGCATTGCACGTTGGAGAACACGTTTGAAGGCAGGAGTTGAAAACATAAAGAACTACACTTATTTCAACCAGCAAGCGGTGCCGGAACAGAAAAGCGGAAGTATACAGGTGTTGTCAGCAAGTCTTAATCAGGACTTCAAATTGGGAATCTTCCATTTAGATAATGAAGTAACCTGGCAAAAGTCCAGCGACCAGACCGTATTGCCTTTGCCTGATCTTTCGCTGTATCACAATTTCTATATGCAGTTCAAGCTGGCAAAGAAAGTGCTTAGTGTACAATTGGGTGCCGACGTGCGTTATTTCAGTAAATACAATGCACCCGCTTATATGCCGGCTATCCAAAACTTCTATTTGCAACCGGAAAATGACCAGGTAGAGATAGGAGGTTATCCGATCGTGAATGTATACGCAAACTTACATCTAAAGCGTACACGTTTCTATGTAATGATGTATCACGTGAATCAAGGTATGAGCAGCCCGAATTACTTCTTGTCTCCTCACTACCCTATCAACCCGCGTGTACTGAAATTCGGTCTTTCATGGAATTTCTATGATTAACAAAATCTATACGGCTTATGGTAACACGCCCCAAATTGAGACTGTCCCGATATTTAGTGCCCGTAATCATTGTATTGGCAATCATCTTTTCTATCCGCCAATGCGGTAATCAGGAAAAGCCGTCAGGACACCCGCGTGATTATGCAGCCATTGCCAAAGAAGGCATATTGCGTGTAGCGACTGAATATAACTCGATCAGTTTCTACGTGGACGGTGATACCGTTTCCGGTTTCCATTACGAACTGATACAGGCTTTTGCCTATGACAAGGGATTAAAGACCGAAATAACACCCCTGATGAGTTTCGAAGAACGGCTGGAAGGATTAAGCGAAGGACGTTACGATGTAATTGCCTGCGGCATATTAGCTACCAGCGAACTGAAAGATTCTCTGCTCCTCACCTCTCCCATCACGCTTAACAAACAAGTGCTCGTGCAACGGAGAGAAAACGGAGAAAACGATTCACTCTATATCCGTAACCAACTGGACTTGGCGGGGCGGACACTTCACGTAGTAAAAGGCTCTCCCTCCATCCTGCGTATCCAAAACCTGGGAAATGAAATCGGAGATACCATTTATATCAAAGAAATAGATAAATACGGTTCCGAACAATTAATCTCAATGGTAGCTCATGGAGATATCGACTATGCCGTTTGTGACGAAAGCATCGCACGCGCGGCCGCCGATTCCATCCCGCAGATAGATATAAATACAGCCATCAGCTTTACACAATTCTACTCATGGGCAGTCAGCAAACAATCACCCGCTTTACTCGATAGTTTGAATGCATGGCTGGATAAATTCCAAAAGGAGAAAGAATACCAGAAGATTTATAAAAAGTACTATGATAAAGAATAACCTTATCATAGTACAGATCAGAAGAAAACAATCAAAAACAGAATGTAAGATAGATATATTCATGTCTATTACGAGAAATAAACTCCCAAAGACTTGACTTTCGCTTTCGAATGTCGTATCTTTACAGAGTTAATGATAAAGTAGTTTCAATTAAACTACATGCAAAGGAGGGAATCGCGATTCTCTCCTTTCTTTTTATCCATCCGGGGAAAACTTCTCCCCGCCCCGACTTTTCCTTTCGCTTTGCCCGGTGGTTATGGTTCTTCAGCCGGAGGATCAGCAATGTTCACCTTGCTTCTTACCGAAATGAAGTATATATCCGCCTCAAACAGACGTTCTGTTTGCCTGAAACAGAGCCTTTGTTCCGATAAAATAGAGCTTCTGTTGAAACAAAACACAATGTCTGTTTTCCAACTGTCCCCGCTAAGTTAATAATCAATAAAGTTGCTCTTGACAAAAAATAGCTTTATCTTTGGGGTTTGTTAGAACAGACACAATAGGTATATTATATTATGAGTGAAAAGATGATCAAATGGGGCTTCATTGGTTGCGGAGAAGTAACCAAGACGAAAAGCGGTCCCGCTTTCCAGAAAGTAGAACATTCGGAAGTCGTAGCCGTGATGAGTCGTGACGGCGCGAAAGCGAAAGCGTATGCCAAAGAGAGAGGAATCAAGAAATGGTATGACGATGCACAGGAGCTGATAGATGATCCGGAAGTAAACGCTGTCTATATCGCCACTCCTCCTTCTTCACACGCTACGTATGCCATTATGTCCATGAAAGCGGGTAAACCGGCCTATATTGAGAAGCCAATGGCGGTGACGTATGAAGAATGCACCCGAATCAACCGCATATCCAATGAAACGGGGGTTCCCTGTTTCGTAGCATACTACCGACGTTATCTTCCCTATTTCCAGAAAGTAAAGGAATTAGTAGAGAACGGGACGATCGGCAACGTTATCAATGTACAGATTCGTTTTGCCCAGCCGCCACGCGATCTGGATTACAATCGTGATAATCTTCCCTGGCGTGTGCAGGCTGATATTGCCGGAGGCGGCTACTTCTACGACCTTGCTCCGCATCAGATTGATTTGTTGCAGGATATGTTCGGTTGCATCCTCGAAGCAAGCGGTTACAAGAGTAATCGCGGCGGGCTTTATCCTGCCGAAGATACATTAAGCGCCTGTTTCCAATTTGACAACGGACTGGTGGGTAGTGGTTCCTGGTGCTTCGTAGCCCATGATTCTGCCCGCGAAGACCGCATAGAGATTATCGGTGACAAAGGAATGATTTGCTTCTCTGTCTTTACTTACGAACCTATCGGACTGCATACCGAGAAAGGACGGGAAGAAATCTGTATCGGCAACCCGGAACACGTGCAACAGCCTCTTATCCAAGCAGTAGTAGATCACTTATTGGGTAAGTCGGTTTGCTCTTGCGACGGCGAAAGTGCAACGTTGACTAACTGGGTAATGGACAAGATCTTAGGTAAGCTATAACCCTAAAAAAAGCAAAAAAAAAGTTCCTTCTTTTTCCGGATTCTGCCGGTATTGTTAAAAAATAAATAGGGACATCCCATTGTATATTGTTAGTTTTTTCTATCTTTGTAGAAAGAAGCAAAGAAAAAATGAAACTAACAATATATTTTTTGTGCCATGACTAAAGAAGCTTTAATGAGAAAAGCGATCGAGCTTTCAAAAGAAAATGTTGAAAATGGTGGAGGTCCTTTCGGTGCTGTGATTGCCACGAAAGACGGAGAAATAGTTGCAACAGGAGTTAATCGTGTCACTGCATCTTGTGATCCTACGGCTCACGCCGAGGTGAGCGCTATACGTGCCGCAGCTGCCAAACTCGGAACATTTGATCTTAGCGGATACGAAATCTATACTTCCTGCGAACCTTGCCCCATGTGCCTGGGTGCTATTTATTGGGCACGCCTGGATAAGATGTACTATGGAAACAACAAGACCGATGCCAAGAACATCGGCTTCGACGACTCTTTTATCTATGACGAACTGGAACTGAAGCCTGAAGACAGAAAGCTTCCTTCCGAAATCCTACTACATAATGAAGCCCTTACTGCCTTCAAAGCCTGGATGGCTAAAGAAGACAGAGTAGAATATTAGAAAACCTCTCACTATTATTAACCTATTAATTACCCTCAAATGAAAAGAAAAAGCCTTTTATTTGTTATGGCATCAGTATGCCTGTTCAGTTGTCAACAGCAAGAAGAACTGCAAGACCCCAGTAATGGAGTGATCGACTTTTCTACTTCTATTGACCAAAGTATCAACAATGCTCTTACTCGTAACAGCAGTAGTCTGACACTTCCGTTAAAAAGCAATTTCGCTGCCGGAGATGTTATCTCCATGTCCGTTGCCGAGCAAGATTATCATCCGTTTGCCATAGGCATGGATAGCCCAACCTGGAACGAAGCAGGCACCGATTCGGAAACGGTTACTTTCTATGCTCATTATCCTGAATTGACCGACGAAGCTGCTACTACCAGATCATTGAGCAGCCGCTATCGTGAAATCAAGGGTGGCTTAGAATATTTGTTCGGTACAGCCCAAGCCAACAAAGGTTCTAAGAATGTTGCTCTTTCATTCAAGAGAATGACAACGCCCGTCGTTCTGCTCGACGAGAACAACCAGCCGTACGAAGGTAGAGCAATCGTTAAACTGTTCTTGAAGAACAAAGGTGTGCAAGACCTGTTCAGCGGTAAAATCGAAGCTGACCCCAATGCAAAACCGGAATACATTGATATCCGGAAAGTATCTGAAGGTATCTTGACTAACTTGATTCCACAGCTCATCAAAGCCGGCGAGAAAATAGGAACGGTTATCCTGGAGGACGGTAAAGAAGAACCTATCATCGCAGAGGAGGACATTACCATAGAAGCCGGAACTCCTGTTGCGGTAAAAATGTACGCAAGACGCGGAATCATTGACGAACGAACTCCACTATTCAGATAAGACTAAAGAATAAAAAGTGATACTAATAAAAATCCCCGGAACCGCTGTAGACACTCAGCATTCCAGGGATTTTTTACACACAAAAGTTATTATTGAAATTGAAAACTGTCTCTTTATTAGATTAGAAGCGCAGACCTACGGTAAACAACACTTGACTACGTGTATTCGTTACTTTCGTTGCTTCCGGTGAACCAATGGCTATATCACCACCATCTACAAATCCATTCACAAACGGATAGAAATTTTCTTTATATGTAGAGTATTTATAAGCCAAATCAGCATAAAACATTGATCCACGATAGCCAATACCCAGTGTGTAATTACTCAATGATTTGGAGTTTGAAAAGTCTGTATCTGTCTGAATAGAGTTAATAGCCAAATCTTTGAAAGCATCCTGATGGAAAGCCGCAGTACTATAATTATATCCTGCCCTAAAAGCAAACTGTGGAATCACCTTATACTCTAGACCAAGACGGACTGTACTAACCCCTTTCAACATAGACGTCGTACTATTCTCAAATTCATAAGCAGAAGAATTACCTTCAGTATCTTTAAACTTCATGGAAGAATAATCTTGATACTCATACTCTGCTCCTAAAGCCAAGCTCTTGCCTACCGTATATCCCAAACTTACATTATAAGTCCAAGGAGTCTGAAGATCGAAAGGAAGGATCATATCCCCTTTTCCCGGAAGATTATCCCATGATCTCACGTCATATCCCTTTATTTCTCCAGTTACAACATCCATCACATCCGATATAACTTGTGCACTCGTTTTATAATCCAAACTATAGAATATTGGCGTATGTATAGCTAATCCAACTCGAAAAGGCGAATATTCAAAAGGACGAATAATAGCTCCCAACTTCACGTCAAAGCCAGACCCCTTTATTCTATTCCAACTCTGCAAACTATATCCTTCATCGTTTCCATAATCCTCATCATAAAAAGTATACTTATTATAATCTACAGAATAAGCACCCAGCGTCAATCCCAAATATACCCGATCATTAAAATTAAACGATACATTAAAATCATATTGATCAATTCCCCCGCGTTCTTCCGAACGAAAATTTGCATATCCATTATCTAACATTCCTTCAAAATGTCCAGGAGAGATATAAAGAGGATTACCATTTATATCCTTATACTGTACCTCCTTCCCTTGTTCATCCTTATAGGTATAAGGAATATTGTTTACCCCTCCTGTTTTGTCATGTATTGTAATATCTCTAATCAGCCCAGCATCAGCTCCAAGAATAGAAAGCCACCCAATACCATTATCCGTATAAGGCGAATCTCCCCATTTTTCAATGCCAGCTGCTTGAGATGCCATTAGATAGGTTTGTGAGTAAAGCCCCAAATTACCTTCCATGCGCATGTTGTTATTAAAGGATTTCGCTTTATGATAATTAAAACCGAAATTCACAAAACGCAGCGGAGTTTCATTACCAATCTTAGAAGAAAATACAAACCCGATGTTATTAAAATCTCCTTTAGTTAAATCGGAATTAAACTTTTTCCCCAAATACTGGCTTTCATTCCCATAAAGAGAAAGCCCAAATGAAGTCATTACATCATTACTGCGATAAAGGCCAATACCTGCCGGATTAGTCCCCATCGTAGATATGTCTCCTCCAAGAGCACCCATAGCTCCACCCATACCCACAAATCGAGCAGTGCCATTCAAATCTTTTCCTGTTAGTTTGGCACCGTCATATATCGTTTGTGCCATTCCCCAAGGCGCTATCATTAGCATCCCCAAAGCAATTAAAACACTTATCTTTTTCATTCCTGTCAAAACCATTTAATTAATACTTATCTTCTGGCACTGCTACTACGAGAGGAACCTCCACCTGATGATGATCTAGAAGAAGAACCACCGCTCGAATAACTACCCCGAGAGCTACTGCCACCTGACGAAGCTGGAGAATAACTACGTGAAGAAGAACGAGAAGTACCATAGGAAGAAGAACGGGTATTACTATTACTTGCTGGAGAATAACTACGCGGTGCTTCTGAACTTCCACGACTATAAGTTGATCTTGCACTACTGCTTCTAGTAGTGGTTCCAGACGAACGCGAATAACCAGAAGAACCAGTCGAACGGGAAGATGAAGAACTTCCGCTACTTCTAGTACTACTTGGACGAGAATAAGTAGCACTGCTACGACTACTTGAGCCACTGCGTTCACCTGAAGTCCGTGTACCCACTACACGTCTGGAAGTAGTTCCCCTACTATAAGTAGAACCAGAAGAACGAACAGAACTACCTTCTGAACGAACTGCAGAGCCTCCCCGAACAGAAGAACCACTGGAACGAACGGCACTCGAACCATAACGACGAATAGTAGAAGGATTCCTGTAACTGCTTTGTCCGGAAGAACGACGGTTTGTATAGGTAGGACCTGTCCAACGACCGCTTCCACCTCCGCCCCAGCCCCAGCTAGGACCACCATGCCAATGGTGATGATGTCCCCAATATCCGCCGCCATACCAGCCACCCCAGTAGCCGCCATACCAGCCGCCCCAATAACCGGGGTAATATCCCCAAGAGTAGTAAGGACGATTCCATCCCCAGCCATAGTTCCATCCCCAGCCGTAAGAGCCATAACGCCAATCCCACCAAAGCGGGTTACTGAACGTCGGGAATGCATAAGCATACATACCATCGGTATATACGTTCCAGTCCCATGAATTCGGACCGTAAACTACATCCCAGTACAACGGACTGCTGATACTGATAGCAAAACGCGGATTGCGGAAACGGATGATACGTTCAGCGTATTCATAGTCGTCTGTTGTACCATTGAATTCGCCCGTCACCCATTCTCCGTCCAAATCCGGATTAGATTTTTCTTTTATATATAAGGTATCATTATCCATTACGAATTCATTTTCACGTGCATCGTAACGGCGGTTATATTCATCCACATCCCGTGTTCTTCCCTTACGGTCCTGAACCACTACTGTAGTACCCGGTGAAGTATAGATGTTAGTCGTCACCTGTTTCTTCGGTTCCTTCTTAACCGGAGTTTCTTTCTTCTCCTGTTTGTCTTTAGAAGGTACGAAGTAAAGGTCGTCATCAACGCTTTGTGCAAAGATACCTATCGGAAGGCACAAGGCAAATAGCAAGAAATAAACAATCTTTTTCATATCATCTCGGTTTATGTAATTACTTAAACTTATTCACGTTACAAAGATAAGGAAGAGATTTTTCGTCCGGGGGAGATTTTCCCCAAAGGATAATAGGGAAATCCCTATTTCTAACTATCTTTGTAGAAGATACAACGCTCACCGGCATAAAGTTCAGGCAAACTTGACTTTCTATACCCGGATTGCTGTATCTTTGCACATTATTCACCAGCATTAAAAACAACTATGAAGTATTTTGAGTTCACATTCCGCACCCAGCCTTGTACCGAAACCGTCAATGACGTACTGGCTGCCATACTGGGTGAAGTCGGATTTGAGAGTTTTGTTGAGTGTGAAGGCGGACTGACCGCATATATCCAACAGACATTGTGTGATGAAAACGCCATCAAGATTGCCATCAACGAGTTCCCCCTACCCGATACGGATATTACTTATACATATACCGAAGCGGAAGACAAGGACTGGAACGAGGAATGGGAAAAGAATTTCTTCCAACCCATCATTATCGGAAACCGATGTGTGATCCACAGCACTTTCCACCAAGATGTCCCCAAAGCGGAATATGACATCGTCATCAATCCTCAAATGGCCTTCGGAACAGGACACCACGAGACTACCAGCCTCATCATTGAAGAATTATTGGACAGCGAACTGAAAGATAAATCCCTGCTCGATATGGGCTGCGGAACTTCGATTCTTGCCATCCTCGCACGTATGCGGGGCGCACGTCCCTGTACGGCCATCGACATTGATGAATGGTGCGTACGAAACTCCATCGAAAACATCGAATTGAACCACGTAGACGATATTGCCGTATCAGAAGGAGATGCCTCGTCGCTTGCAGGAAAAGGACCTTTTGACGTTATCATCGCCAACATCAACCGGAATATATTACTAAATGATATGAAGCAATATGTTGCCTGTATGCATACGAATTCCGAACTCTATATGAGTGGATTTTATGTAGACGACATTGCCGCCATCCGCGAAGAAGCGGAGAAGAACGGACTGACTTTCGTTCATTATAAAGAGAAGAATCGTTGGGCAGAAGTGAAATTTATTTATAAAGGATAAGAGCCAACAAATATCTTTAAAAGAGAAAGCTCCCTTATCATTAAGAGATATAAGGAAGCAAGCAAAAATCGCAGTCGATATACGCTATAAACAAGCGTAAGGCTCCAGATTAATGCAGAAAAAAAATAGTGACGGTATATGCTTGGGATAGTGACGCTATCCATAGCATATACCGTCACTATTTGCATTGGATAGCGTCACTATCTTATAAAGAGAAATAAAGTCGTTACGCGAACTCTTTTTTGACCTGTTGGCACCATGCTTTGATTTTCTTTTCCGCCTGTTCGGACTGATTATCCAAATCGACAACCAACCCGCACCACTGCTCGCCACGTAAAGCCTTGGAACGTTCGAAAGTGTAACCTTCGGAAGAAGTAAAACCGACCAAAGTAGCCCCATCCCCTTCAAAAACTTCTGCCAGCAGACCGATTCCATCTGCAAAATTTTCCGGATAACGTATCTGATCTCCCAAACCGAAGATAGCAACCTTCTTACCTTTCAATTTCATTGTCCGGAGTTCCGGCAACAGTTCGTCCCAATAAGTAGGAAGTTCCCCGTCAAACCAAGTGGAAGCACCCACAATGAAGCAGTCATAAGCTGCAAAATCATTCTGCCAGGCCTGCTCGATAGGCACTACTTCTATCTTGTCTTCACCAAACTCTTTCTGTATTTTCTCTGCCACCCAACTCGTTCTTTCGGCTTTGGTAGCATAAAACAAACCTATCTTTTTCATAATTCTTCTCTTTTAATATTCCAATAATCTCCGTGCAGCTTCGTATATCTTAGCTTCGTCCGGCAAAATTTCTTTTTCCAGTATCGGATTGAAACCGACGGGAGTAAACGTAGAACCGACACGCTGCACCGGTCCGTCAAGATAACGGAACATTTCCTCACCAATCATTGCTGCAAGCTCCGCACCAAAACCGGAGAATACTTTATCTTCATGTACAACCAATGCTTTGCTGGTCTTCTTGACCGATTCAAATATAGCCTCTTTATCCAGCGGAATCAGAGAACGAATATCGATCACTTCTACTTTCCAACCATCCTCTTTCTCCAATCGTTCGGCAGCATGCAGACAGAAATGGGTCGTATTTCCATAGGTGATAATACTCAAATCCGTACCCTCACGGCGGATACGTGCTTTTCCGAAAGGTACTTCAAAGTCTTCCGGCACCACAGTGGCGGCTTCTACCGAATTATACAATGCTTTCGGTTCGAGAAACAAAGTAAATCCCTTAGAGCGCATACTAGTACGTAACAATCCGGCTGCATCATCGGCAAAAGAAGGGCAGACAATTCGTGCTCCCGGCAATGTAGTCAAAGCTCCTTCTATATTTTGAGAGTGATACAACCCTCCACCGATATAACCTCCGGAAGCCAACCGCAGCGTTATATTCGGGGCAAACTTACCATTGCTGCGCCAATACTCATGCGTACATTCTACATATTGTTCTACGGCAGGCCAGAAGTAATCAGCAAACTCCGCTCCCTCTATCACGACATGGATTTTAGGATCAAAGCGGCTCATTCCGTTAGCGGTGCCTACAATATAATCTTCGGCAATCGGCGCACTGAACACACGGGCTTCGCCGAATTCCTGCTGCATCCCTTTGGTGACATTAAACACGCCGCCTTTCTCTCTGTTTGCTACGTCCTGTCCCCAGATAAACGTATCGGGATTGTAGCGGAATTCGGCTTTCAATGTCTCGTTAATGGCATTTACCAGGAAGGTCTTTTCGCCCTCTGCTTCATGAGTACCTTCTTTGTACTTCTGGGGTTGATAAGGTTCGGGTATCACAAAATCGTAGATGCTCTTAGGATCAGGATCGGGAGCAGCCAACGCTTTTCGGTTGGCAGCCGACAGTTCTTTCTTTGCGTCAGCTTCGATCTGTTGCAACTCTTCCTCCGTCAGGCGTTTGTAACGCAACAACATCCGGCGGAATTTCATTAGCGGATCGGCATCTTTTACGTATTCCAGTTCGTTCTCATCCCGGTACAGGGTATGTTTATCCGAGTTGGAATGGGAACCGATACGAACACAGTTGGCCTGCACAATCACCGGATTACGGGTTTCCCTTGCATATTCGTGAGCTTCGGTCATGGCATTCATCGAGTCGAACACATCTTTTCCATTGCAATAAATGATTTTCAGATTCTTGAAACCAGAGAAGTTCTCGGCAACTTTGCGATTGGCCGTCTGTTCCGATTTAGGGACAGAGATTCCATATCCGTTGTCCTGTATCACAAAAATGACAGGAAGACGTTCAAGGCTGGCGCCATTGATAGCCTCATATACAAAGCCTTCGGAAGTGGCAGATTCTCCATGAGAAGTGATGGCGACTCCTTTATGTCCATAATATACCATTGCCCGCGCCACACCTGCCGCATGAAGGTCATGCGTTCCCGTAGCGGAAGAAATGTTTTCGATGTGCCATTCCGGTTTGGCGAAATGGTTCGACATGTGACGTCCGCCGCTGCCTGGGTCTGTCGCTTTCGAGATACCATTCAAGATGATTTCTTCCGGAGTCATTCCGGCAGAAAGTACAGTCAGCATATCGCGGTAGTAAGGAAACAGGAAGTCTTCGCCCAAAGTGAATACCTGACCGATGGCAAGCTGAATACCATCATGCCCCGCGTAAGGAGCATGATAAGACCAACCCAAAGATTGCAGCAGGTATGACGGTGCTTTTTCATCCAAAGCACGCCCCAATGTCATCAGATGATACCACTTTTTCAGGGTTTCTACATCTGTCGTTTTTATATCATATTTCTTTTTCATAGTGAATGAAGTTCTTAATGAGTGAAACAATCAGTTATCAGCCTTGCCAGTTTTCGAGGTAGTCGGCTATAAAGTGGAGGAAGTTACCTCCCAACATTCCGTCTACTACCCGATGGTCGTAAGACAAAGACAGATACATTTTATGGCGGATGGCAATCGTATCGCCTTCCGGTGTTTCTATCACAGCAGGTTTCTTCTCGATATACCCTACTCCTAAAATAGCAACCTGCGGCTGATTAATAATCGGTGTACCGAACAGGCTCTTGAACGTTCCGAAATTGGTAATGGTAAATGTACCGCCATCAATATCTTCCGGCATTAATTTATTATCCCTTGCTTTCAGGGCTAAAGAGTCAATAGCAACTGCCAGGCCGTTCAGATTCAAACGATCGGCGTCATGCACCACAGGCACAATCAGATTTCCATCGTTCAGAGAGACAGCAATACCTACATTGATATGTTTCTTAAAGAGGATGTTATATCCGTCTACCGACACATTCACTTGAGGATAGGCTGCCAATGCTTTCGCTACGGCCTCGGTTATTACAGGCATATAAGTCAACTTCACTCCTTCGCGACGGAAGAAAGCATCTTTATTCTTTTCACGCCAACGCACCAGCTTGGTGACGTCCACTTCTACCACATTGGTTACATGAGGAGATACTTTCTTAGACATAACCATGTGATCGGCAATAATCCGGCGAACACGATCCATCTCTTTCACTTCAACTCCAGGCATGGCAACAGGAGCAGACGATTTGGATAAAGTAGCAGACGACTGTGCAGCAGGGGCAGATGCAACCGGAGACGTTTTCGGAGTTATCTGTTCGGGAGCAACAGCCACCGATGGTTTGCTTGCAGCCGGAGCAGCAACGGCAGAGGCTGGCTTCTGTTCAGCCATATCTCCTCTTTTCTTCTTTTCAATATAGTCTTTTATATCTTTCTTACTCAATCGCCCTTCATAACCTGTACCTTGTATAGCATCCAACTCTTCTTTCGGAATCTTAGCCTCCCGCGCCAACTGAATCACAACAGGAGAATACCAACGTTCTTCCTCAACAGCAACAGGCTTCGATGTATCAACGGGGGTTGATGCAGTATTCACTGATTGATTCTTAGCAATGTCTGCAGCTAATTGTGATGTTCCGGAAACATCAGCGGCAACCTGACTGGCATCAGCTCCTTCATTTGTGGCACCTTCGCTTGCCGGCTCCGTACCGGATGATTCTTCGCCATCCAAATCAATAATGGCGACAACTGTTCCTACAGCTACCGTGTCACCTTCCTTATATAAAATCTCCACCACTTTTCCCGCTACGGGAGAAGGGATTTCTGCACTTACTTTAGCAGTATTCACTTCAAAAAGCACATCGTCTTCCTGAATCATGTCACCCACCTTTACAGACCAAGAGACAATGGTCCCTTCGGTTATACTCTCGCCTAACTTAGGCATTTTTATTTCGAATTTTGACATAGACAGTAAATTTATTATTCAACCTTAGATATATTACAACAATGGGCTGAAATAGAAAGTTTTAAGTTAAGTAAATTTTAACCGGATGCCAATCGGCACAACCAAGCATCAACGGCTATATATCCACTCTTTCTGAATATATTTCTCTTCCCGGAGCTGATTGATGGCTTCTATCTCCTCCCTGGTGAAAGCACTGACGGATTGCGACTTACTGAAATACTGAAAAGCCTTTTCTTTGAAATCAGTGACAGTCCCCGCCGGCAAATGCCTGCGAATATTAGTTACCTCACTCCGAACGGAAGGAACAGCATATACAGACGACAACGTTTCATCATCGACCATCGGTTCCGGATTCAATGCTTGATGCAACGCTGTAAGGTCCGTATCATACAATAGCGTGCAATGATACAATACCCGATCCTTGTACAGGCATTGCGCACTTCCTGATATTTTCAATCCATTCAGATAAATCCCCAATCGTTCGCCTCCTGTTGCCATCAGTCCCATAGAGTTCAGGAAATCCAACGTCCGCTGCAAATACGTGACAAACTCCGGCAAGCGGGGAGTCGTTTCTATAAAAGTCAGATTGACATTGCCCAAATCATGGTACACTGCTCCCCCACCGGAAAAACGACGGGCAATATGTACCTGCTCCCGTTCCGCCCATTCCTGATCGACTTCCGACCGTAACCGTTGATGCTTCCCTATTACCACAGAAGGAGTGTCCTGCCAAAGCATGAAAATGTCTTCATTTCCCTGCTTCAACAGATATTCTTCCGCAGCCAAGTGAAAGTAAATATCAGTAAACGGACTATAGATACATCGAATCATAGGTCAGACAGAATAAGAGTTAAAACATAATCTCGTGATAAATCTCTCCGACCGTAGGATGCGGGAATACAGTCTTCTGAAATTCTTCCACCGTATAGCCTCTCTGAATAGCAATACCTGCGATCACTATGAGTTCCGACGCCGGATTTCCCAATATGTGGCAACCGATGATCTTCCCTTCTTCATCCTGAATCAACTTACAAAGGCCGTTTCCCTGTTCATTCTCGGCTACGAACCGACCGGAATAAGCCATCGGTAATTTGGATACACGGTAAGAAAGTCCTGATTTTATCAGTTCTTCTTCTGTCTTTCCCACTCCTGCCACTTCGGGATTGGTATAAACAACTCCCGGAACACAATCGTAATTCATCCGGTCTTCCACTCCCAAGATATGATTGATAGCGACTTCCGCTTCACGAATAGCGGTATGTGCCAATAAAGAATAACCTGTAATATCCCCACAAGCATATACACGGGGATGCGAAGTCAACAGATGTTCATCTACTCTGACCCCGTTCCGATGCAATTCTATATTCAGCTTGTCCAGCCCCACTCTGGATAAATTTGCCTTACGGCCTACACTAAGCAAGATTTTCTCCGCTTCAATAGTGGAAACTTTTCCTTCTTTTTCTATCACGACTCCATGAGCGTTCACTTCCACTACTTTCGTATTCAAATAGAAAGTGACTCCCCGTTTAGCATATTCGGCGCGAAGCATACCGCTCGTTTCCTTATCCATCGCTCCCAAAATCTCCGGCATCATTTCTACCACATGCACCTTTACTCCCATACTGTTGAAGAAAGAAGCAAATTCCATCCCGATCACTCCACCGCCAATAATAACCAGCGTCTTGGGAAGTTCTTTTATCTCCAACGCCTCCTTGGAAGTCCAATAACTGACTCCCGACAATCCCGGTATGGAAGGAATCACTGTATCGGAGCCGGTACATACCAGCAAGTATTTCACGGAATAGGTTTCTCCATCACAGGTGATGCGGATCATCCCCTCTTTCTCTCCCTCTATAAAAGCTTCTTTCTCCACGATCGTCACTCCGTAAGAATTCACAGTCATCTTCACGCCACCCGTCAACATTTTCACTGTTTTGTCTTTGCGGCTCATAATCTTGGATAAATCGAACGAAGGAGATTCGGCAGAAACGCCATATTTGGAAGCACTCTTGATGCTATCCAGTATTTTAGCAGAATATAACAAAGTTTTAGTAGGAATACACCCCTCATTGAGACACACTCCACCCATTGCCTTTTTCTCAAAAAGAACGGCTTTTAATCCATTGGCCCCTGCCCGTTCGGCAGCTGTGTACCCGGCAGGACCACCACCAATAATAGCTATATCAAAATTCATAATCGTATCTTTTTTAGTAATAATACGATTATAACAAATGAGAGAAGAGATAAGTTGTTGGGAAAAGAAATACCTGTTACTTAATTGTCAGCTTTTTAAGTTCCTCTAACGAGCCATTGAACACGTTCAGGTCTACGTCTTCTTTGATGCCGGGAACACTTCCTACATCAGTATGTTGCCAAAAGTCCCATTTCCCCTGATACTTTACAGAGTCAACATAATAATGGGCAATCCAGTAAGGGTATGTATTGAAGATAGAATCGTCCAGATAACGGGTTTTAAATTTATAAGAAGTATAAAGAATAGGCTTCACTCCATAATGAGATTCCACCCGGTCCAGCCAGCGTTTAATGCCTTGCTGCAATTCCTTTTTTTCCTTCCGCCCGGTCACTTCCACATCAAGTACGGGAGGTAAATCACCCGTGTCCAGTTTCACCGTACGAATAAAGAAGTCCGCCTGTTTCAAAGCATCCGTACCAGGAATATAAAAATGATAAGCACCACGGATAAATCCATGATTACGGGCATTGGCGAAGTTCGCCTCAAAGGTTGTGTCGTTATGATCTCCTCCTTCTGTAGCTTTCATAAAAACGAAATGCAAAGGAGTAGCCGTCTCTTTATTCTGCAACAGTCTTTTCCAATCAATCTTTCCCTGATAATGAGAAATGTCAATACCATGAATATCATATCCGTCAGGGATACAAACTCCGTATTCCTTTAAACCATGACAAGGTTTCCATCGATAAGCATAAGGACGGATAAAGAAATAGTAGAATACAACGGAAAAACAACCGATAATCACCACTGCCAAAATGTTACGAATCCAGACAGGCATCACAGTTCGATGCTTCATCTGTTCCTTTTTTGAGGTACGGGAAGTTTTGGAAGAAGAGGTCGTTCCCTTTTTCTTGGTAGTGGAAACAGTTCTTTTCTTCTGTACAGCAGACATCGGGTTGTTGCGTTGCGGCATTTACTTTAAACGATCAATGTTTTTAGAGATAGGCACGGATTACGCGAATTAACACGGTTTTTTAGTTATTTCTTATAAACCGTGTAGTCCGTGTAATCCGTGCCGCTGAAATACTTGACGTCGCCCTTGTTGAATACGCTGTCCAGTGTGGAGGCGTTGTACTTCCAGTATTCGAGAACCGCAGTCGAGTCGGCAGTCGATTTGTTCAGCTTATCGAGCACATTCGCGTTCGCGACAAGGTCGCTGTCGAATAGGAAATCAGTCGAGATGGCGTAGCCGGACGAGCCGTCGCTGCTGCTGCCGCCGGAAGTGCTTCCGGTCGCGCGGCTGATGGCGTCATAGGTGATGGCGGTCTGCTTGGCCGGCTGCTCGCCGTCCTCTACCGTGAAGCTCTTGCTGAATTTCTTAAAACCGTTCGCCTCGAT
>ENA-OVGE01001060-OVGE01001060.1-human-gut-metagenome-genome-assembly--contig:-NODE-1060-length-22948-cov-5.664264_pt1 | contig 22948 bp, 11 predicted proteins | sample MGYA00237769_ERZ505417 | MGnify/ENA primary metagenome ERZ505417 (study PRJEB26158, sample SAMN06016403) | human gut metagenome | biome: human gut; feature: ankylosing spondylitis patient; material... | reverse complement strand
CTCATCAACTACAGGCCCGATTTGTGGATGGCTGCTTGCAACGAAGCCGTGTGCGCAACTCTTGTCGAGGGAGACGGCATCCTTGCCGAGCAGGCATCGCAGCGGCTGAGCGCATGGCGAGCCCAGAATGATGGAAACGCTCCGTTTGTACTCATTGGAGGACCGCCCTGCCAGGCATATTCTTTGGTGGGTCGGTCGCGTCGTGCTCATGACGAGATGTTTGATAAGGACGTGAAGCACACCCTGTATAAATGTTACCTTTCCTTTATTCAAAGGCTCAGGCCCGACGTGTTCGTTATGGAGAATGTTAAGGGGCTGCTATCGGCTAGGCATAACGGACAGGGCGTGTTCCGTCACATTTTGGAGGATATGCGAGCTGCGGGTTATGAAGTTCGCTCTCTCGTTGTGGAGAATCCTCAGACGCCAGCTGATTACGTTGTCGAAGCTGAAAAATACGGCATCCCTCAGATGCGCCATAGGGTGATTCTGCTTGGAGTAAAGAGCAGCTCCGAGTTGAAGATGGGCCTGTTAGAGCCTGCGCAAGAGATTTCTGTGCGCTTGGCCCTTGCGGGAATCCCTAAAATCAGAAGCTCCTTTTCTAGGCGCAATCCCGGTTGGGAGACTATGGATTGGGCGTCCTATATCAATGGGGCTGCTAAGCGAATCCTTGCAGATGAGTCTTGTGCGGCGATTGCGCCTGTCATCTGCGAGGTGCTTTCAAATCATCCTCCGAGAATTACGGCAAAGACAGAAGTGTCTGGTTCGGCTGGACCTTATGAGAAGTGGTACAGGGGAAGGCTCGCTGGGAGCAAGCTCCTAACTAACCACGAATCGCGCGCGCACCTTGCAAAGGATTTGGAAAGGTACTTGTTCTGCGCCGCTTATGCCGAGACCTACGGAGTTCCCGCGCGTTTGGAGGAGTTTCCCGACGCCCTTTTACCAAATCACCGAAACGTTATCGATAACGTTTCTGAGGTGAAGAAGGGCGGGGCGTACAAGTTTGACGATCGTTTTCGCGTTCAGATATATGACAAGCCTTCGACTACGATAACGTCGCACATTGCAAAAGACGGGCACTACTACATTCATCCTGACCCTACGCAATGCCGAAGTCTCACGGTTCGCGAGGCTGCCCGCTTGCAAACGTTTCCGGATGACTATTTGTTTGAGGGGAACAGGACGTCTCAGTTTACGCAAGTGGGAAATGCTGTGCCGCCCTTACTTGCCCAACAAATTGCTGGGGTCGTCGCAAAAGCGTTGGGCGAAGAGCCTCACGGGTTCTTCGAGGAACTCGCGAGGCTCTAGCGCCCTGATGCCTCCATCTCGCTCGGAGGATTTAACCAAGCCTCAGCTCTGCGCCGAAGAGCCCGGCCGCCGGTTCATCTAGCGTGCCAACAACCAGACCGCGGTCGAGGAACTTGTTGCCGGTCTCGCATGCGGTTTCTGGGACCAGACAGCAATTGAAGCATGCGGCAAGGTTACATGAATCGAGTCCTTGCCCGACTGACTCGATGCAGACTGGGTCATTGGAGCACCATAGGGCCTCTGTCAGCGCATTGCCAAGAACGTCTTCGAGTCTTCCTGGCTTTCCGGCGCGCACTAGACCTCCAAGGGAGCCGTCTCCGCTTTCCGAGGCCGTATATATGAGGAAGCCGTGCATGTCTTGGAATAGCTCATGGTCGTCGTCGAGGTACTTTTCGCAATAGATTCGCTCGCGAAGGGAGGCTGCACTATAGCCGCATACCTTACTTATCGAGAGCATGAGCAGATGGGAAAGGGTGTGCAGGACAACATATTTTGGATTGAGCTTTCGGGTATCACTGTTGCGCCTTTGTCTCGCGCCATCGAAGTTGGCCTGCATGGTCTCGAAACGCTCGATTACTTCAGGACGACATGCCCATTCGGCCAGCTCTTCGCCGTCAAGCTCGATAAAGATACCTTCGCCAATCGTCTGGCTTGCCAAGGTCCAACCTAGTTTGTGGTTCCGAGAGAGGGACGCCCTCCTTTCGCCCATGGATTTGCCTTCGTTTACCTCGGGGTTTAGTCGTGATATACCAACCAAAGCCCGCGTTACGGTAAGGGAGTCTACGAGAGTCAGTTTGGATACATACGAATGAATGAGTTGTGAGTTGTAGCAGAGCGACTCTATGGGTGTGGCTTCAAACTGTCCCTCGGAGGTCTCGTATGCCAGTCTCAGCGTTAGATACTCTTCGTGCAGGTATTCATCCTCCGAGACCTCGGTGCTTTCTGCCTGGTCCTTTCTCATGAGGTATGCCCTCTTGAGCGGCTCTCTGTCGAGACCGTTGGCTGCCAGCATATCAATGGCCGCATCTAGGAGGCCTTTTTCATCCATTGCGAGCAGTGTCTCGTAATGTTCGTTAATGATCCCCTTTGTCTTTTCATCGATGGCGTCGGGGATAAGCACCGAACTAACGGTGTCGGCATAGCTGACATTTGTGGCGCCCATGATTACCACTCTGAGCTCTTCGTTGGGCATATCGCACGGAGTAGATGAGCGCCTGTCTAGCCAAGGCTCGCGTCCGGTGCAGCGATAGCCGATTGTGTTCAGCCCACCATGACGAGTGGCGCCAGCGAGGGTCCGCCACTTGCCGCATGAACACGAATAGACGATGTCCCCCATTGTCGTGCTCCCGCCTTGGGTGCGACGGGTGACAATGTGCTCTCCGCTGTTGGCGTCGGGCTCCGCGTCCCCATGGACCCATTTCATGACAGGAAAGCTATCGATATGGCCTTTGGGACATACGACAACAAAACGCTCCGGGACGAGCTTCGTGCTGTGCTTTGTCTTCTCTTTGCATACCGGATTCTGACAGTAGATGGAAGCGCTCGCATCGTTCGACTTGACGTAGCGCATTCGTCCGCAGCGGGGGCAATATAACCAGTTCGGAAACCTAACGGCTGGAATATAACCGCTACCTGGTCCATCGTCTACGGGCGGAGCGTAGAGTTTGTCGACGCCGATGTAGCGTTCAAGACGACTGTCGTGTATCTGAATCATCTTGCCCGTGTCAAAAGCATCGAGTCCAGCAACCATCAGAGTCGTATTGGCATCGCATGGAAGTATGGACCCGATGCTGTAAGGGCCCATTAGCTGTCCCATTCGGAGGGGATAGTTCTTTGCCCCGGGCTTCTTTTGTAGGGTACGGAAGCTTTTTCTTGGCATGTTTGATCTACCTGTTCTCCGACTCTCCATAGGACCCATAGGACCCTACGATTCTTACCGAACATTCCGAGTCGACGCTGCGCATGGATGTTGGGACTTCGAATGGATTGGTGCTCCAGTCATCAGAACAATTGGCGCCTAGCGGGTGCATGAGTGGTGTCGGTGCATCAAAAGCTTCAGGCTTGAGCTCTTCCCAACGGTCGTAATCATGCGTGCTCCACTGTTCGTAGATTGCCCTGAGGTCGGTCTCTGTGTGGCTTAGCTCATCAGGTTCAACTGCACTGACCCTGTCCAAGATGGCCTTTGAGGCAATCCCAAAAGCGGTTTTTCTGGCTTTCTGTATGCGTCCGGCGCTGTCGCAATCGCGCGATAGATACCAATCAGAGTTCCAAATAGGGCCCTATAGCGCACCTGCCTACAAAAGGCAGTGACGCTTGAAGGCTCGACGTTTTCATAAAAACTTCGATGATACATTGCGAAGTTTTCGTAGTGCGAGCGGTCGCGTGGTTTAGTCGTGTTGTAGACAACGAATACGAGACCCTTTGCGTCTCCTCGTCCTACGCGGCTGGTGGCTTGGATGTACTCTGCAGTCGTCTTCGGTTGGCCTTCGACAACCATAAGACCAAGGCGCCCCACGTCGAGACCGACAGAAATCATGTTGGTGGCGAAGCAAAGGTCGACTGCATTGCGGTTGGGATGAGAGATGGAGAGGGCTGATAGCCCGTTTCTTACTTCATCGGCGTCCTTGCGGCCGGTGAGCTCGCTGCACACGTTAATGTAACGCTTGGTATCTTCGCCGTTCTCTTTTGCCCTGCGCCGATGCTCCCAAAGGCGTTCGGGAATGTCGCCGCCCATCCAAGTGACGGCCTGACCAAGCTCTCTGGTTGTATTGAAGTAGCCAAGGACGGTCCAATAGCGATCAATCCACTCGTCGGAGACGTCCTTCCACGTGACCGGCTGCCACAGGAGATCTGCATAGAGGCGAATGTTCGTCGAAGCCTCGTTAAGAGTTGGAACGAAGATGCCGACATAGCGCCTGCCGCGGGCCTCTTTGTCTTCAACAGAAAAGAACGAATCGCTGTAATCAAGTCCGGACGGGGGAAACTGGAATACGTTTTCCTCTCCGCACGCATAGAGCTGATTGCACTGCTCCTTTGCACGACTTACCGTGGCGGTCGACGCAATGATCTTGGGCCGAATGGGCTTACCACCCTCATTGCGCTCGCAGAGATTCGCAATGAGGGTTTCGTAGTGTCCGGCCATTGAACCGAGGGGTCCTGAAATGAGGTGCAGCTCGTCTTGGATGATGAGCTTCGGGGCAGCGCGTCGCTCTCCCTCTCGAATGCCAAAGAGCCTGTAGGACTCTTCTCGATAGGGGATCATGGCGAATTTATCTATCGTCCCGACGAGCAGCGATGGGGGAGCCTGATAAATCTCCTCATCTACTACGTCCAAGGGGAGTCCCTCTCCTGCAGAGTATTCACAGTTGCTGTTGGGACATATGAAGGAAATCTTCGGATAGGTGCCCGCCGTGCCATTTCGCCTATAGGTCCTTCGCGGGTCCTCTTCTAGGCTAGCGCCACACCAAGGGCACCTTCGAACCGGGAAGGGGTTCGTGCCATCCTTGCGGTCAGCCCATTTCGCTCGCTTTGTCTCGGCTTCTTTGCGAGTGTTCGGACTCGCTTCGCCGCCAACCCAGAGCCCGATTCGAAAAGGCCTGCTGCCCAAGAGATCGGGATCCTTGCGCCTCATGGACTCCAAGGCGCAAATGAGCGAAGAGGCTCTGTCAAATTGCTGAGACGTCAACAGACGAAGCGTATAGCGCATGAACACGCTTACGCCCTCGCTCGTGACGTGAGCGAGCCTTTCCCAGATAAGAACGAATGAGGTAAGTCCTAGGTAGGCTTCCGTCTTTCCGCCGCCCGTTGGGAACCAAATGAGGTCAACAATATCTCGACTTGGCGATTTTTCGTCAATTATCGCCCTCAGATTCATCAGGATAAACCCGAGCTGGAAAGGCCTCCATGAGCGTACATATGATAGGGGAGAGCTCAGGGATGGCCTCTCCCCGCTTATATAGCTGTAGTGCAGGTACTGCTCATACATGGCCTTATTTGCCATGACAAAAGCCTTGCGTGCTAAGGAGTCTTGTTCGAGAAGTGATATTCCATCGGCCATGCGCAAGAGGCAGGCACGGCAGGAGGCTATATTCTTTTCTGCCGCCGGAACTAGCTCCTTATCGAGCGAAGGGACATGGCTTTCGATTCCGCTGATCCACTTCTCGTATTTGGCGCACATGGTCTTCATGCCGTTAAGCGTTTCGGGCCATCTGGCCATATCGCCAAATTGTTCGAGGGAGAGGCTGACGCCCTTCATGAGAGGATGAAGGGGCTTCATTGATTGAGTTTCTGCGAGAGGCATGGTCTCGGTCTTGGCCCAGTGGACCGTGCCGCCCTGCTCCCAAGACGTGGCACATCCGTGTCCAATTGCATAGTTTTTCAGATTGCGGTAAATCAGGCGCTTATTTGCCTCCTCCTCCGAAGTGGCGGACGACCGCGGACAGGTGGGCGGTATGAGGCCGCGGGAAACGGCGATTTTAAATGATGCCTGGTAATAACAATTTGGATAGTCATCACTGACGCCGGTGAGGGAGTTGCAGAGTGCGACGGTAATTACATCTCCGCCTTCGATGGCCCTTCGGTGGACTAGCTGCAGTTTTAGCCTGCCTCCATCAAGCTCAAGCTCCGTTCGATAGCTACCCGATTCGCTGCGGTTTCCCCGTGGAACAGCCACCTCACCTTCTGAAATGCCGAAGTGAAGGGGATGGCGGCGATATTTATCCACACCATCAACAACTTCGTGCTGGTAGGTGGCGGTGTCAATTTCGAAGGCGACGCTCTCGTCGCTGCGAATGCCAACGGTCATGCTCAGAGCCGATTGCGCTCTAGCGTTTGAGAGAGAAATGGGCTCTTCGAATTCGTCGCCGTCAACTGTGCTAAGTGTTGCTGTATCGCGGATGGCCACAGCTGGCATGTGCTCGATGGACTCTCCGCCGGTCGGATGACTGGGCCCGATCTCCGGGGGCCTGCGGTCATCATGCTCGGCCTCGAGGGAGATGGAGGCCCCTCTCGGGTGCAGCACGCCGGCGTTGTAGCGCTGTGAAGGCGAGAAGTCGATAAGTTCTTCCGAGGCGGGGTCTCTGGGGCCAACGAATTCCTCGTAAATTGATTGAAAGAGACGGTCTCTTAACTGGTCATCAGTATTCTGTTCCACAGGTACTCCTTACATGATGGGGGCGTGGGCGTGACTGGGCGCGACGCTCATTTCGTTTCCTATGGAAGAGACCCTGAGCAGTTCGACGTCTCCGGCTTCATGACGCTCGTCGAAGCCACTTACTGCGTCGTCAATTCCGTAATCTCGAACATCATTTAGAAATTGGATAACCATATCTTTTTTAGCCATTCTGCCAACGGCGCGGTGCTTGTTCCTGATTGCTCTTACGGCGCCTATAACATCGCGGAACTCTTCCTCGGTAACGGGATGGCGCAAACCGGTGTAGACGGCTCTGATATCCTCGGCCGTCTGTGGGGCTATCCTGTAGCCCTTAACCCAGGCTCTTACGGCTTGCTCCGTTCTGCTCCCCTTCGTAGCTCGATAAATTCTGTCTGTAATTTCAGCATCAGTAAGTCCACTACTGCGAGCGGATTGGATGGGCTCTCTCCACTTTTGCGATTGAGCGTAGAGGCTGTCATACCCGCTCGTCGTCTTCTCGGAAGCCTTTTTTATGTAGTCCCTGTCCGAATGGGTGCGGAGAACAATGTCGCCGGGGAGGAGCGAAGCGGCGGTCTTCTGGGTTGGTTCGCTGTCCCCTCCATAAAGACAATCGGTGATAACGACGATTCGTCCTCCCGCCGACTTCTTCCCAGTTGTTTTTAGCCAAATGTGTGAGCCGTCATTGAACATAACGGGTGTGGCCCTAACCGACTTTTCTCCATCCTTTGCGAGGTCTCTTTGGAGCCTTTGCCGTTCAATGGCGGTTACTATGTGCGCGGGAGACATATCCTTTTCGCCCGGGTCGATATCGTCAACATGAACCCTGCTGAGTTTCGGAGAGCGTGCCGTTGTACCTTGGACCTCTTCGATTCCGAGCGCGCGTAACGCTCTATTGGCTGCGCCTGCACACAACGACGAGGAACGCTTCCACTGGGCTTGGGCCTTATTCCACCAATCGATCTCAAGGCCAGCGTTATTGTCGTGCCCGTAAAGAACGAGGAAGGTGGTGGCTGCGATTCCGGAGTGGAGTGCTCTGTCCATCGTGCCGCGGTCGTACCATCCACTGAAGATGGCGACTTCGTTCTTGCTGGGCCGCCCCGTTATCATGTACTCGCGCGTACTGACGACGCGGAATAGATTGGTCGCGGAAGCGATGTGTGCGATTTCTCCTAGCCAGTACTCCTGAACGGGCTCGGTCCTGTTCTTATCGACTACAAGGACGACATGCCTACCTGCCTCAACGCTACTTGAGATTCGCTCGTATATCTTTTCCTCTTTGGGGAGACGATGACCCGGCTGAAAAATAGCGTTCAAGATACCGCAGGCTTCAACAAGTTCGGCGTAGTCTTCTGGAGTCAGGCTTCTGGACTCTCGTATGCTCTTCAAAGAATTGCGGATATCGCTCTGCTGCTCTTGCGCATAGTTGGCGTCAGGTGCCTCCGTCATTCTAAGGGCGGCGCCAAGGGCGGAGAATAGCCTTGCAATAGCTCCGGCAGCCTCGTCGGTGTTGAACTCCGTTTCTGCAAAGTGTCCATATAGAATCTGCGCCGCGCGCCAGAGGTTGCAGTCATCGTCTGGAACGGGGATGAGAATTTGCTGGGGCTTTGCCATCACGGTGCTTTGAATCGGAGATAGAACAAGCGTGTTTGATTGTTCTACAAGAGCGCAGCTGTTCCAGTCAAAGCAAAGGAAGTTGTCTTTCTCGAGCTTGCCCGCCACTCGACTTAGGGTCCACTGATCGCAGAAACCAATGACTCCTACCCCAGCGTCCTTTAGGTCGAGGAAATCGGTGTACAGAGACGTGTCTAGGGAGTCGGGGCAAGAGAGATTAAAGCTAACAAAATCGACGTTTGCTCCCTCTTGAACGGCGTCAGCGATGGGGCGAGAGGTACCAATGCCATCAACTCGGGGACATGCGTATATCGATGGACGGACGGCAAAGGGCCATTCAAAGTCGTCGCATGCCTTCCCGTCTGCTTGAAAATGCGTAATGGGGAGTAGGCTCGATAACCTGCTTGTTTCTCCGCGTACGTTAATGGAGCCATTCGGGATATGAGTCGGGGGCTCATTAATATACTGCGAGGGCGACGAGCAATATCCAACCGACTTCACGCTTTTGCCGCAAAGGTCAAGAATGTGCCGCGATGGGGCGGGAATATTCTCGTATTGGGAGGCTGCGTCTTTAATTGATAAGCGCTTCCTTTTAGCGGTGCTCCTAGTTTTGCTTAAATCACAATCGGGCCGAGCCGTATGCGCCAACGGATTGAATGAGCTCTTGAAGAACCCCGTGTTGCCATCGGCGACCCGAAACATGACCTCGTTGTTATCTGCTCTGGTAACGTTCGCCACGCAAGAGCCGATTGCAACTCGTTCTCCAGCTTGGGGCTCATGAAGCCCCGGATTTCCCGGATCATGCTCGAGGTGGAGGAGGGCGGCGAGACAGGCAATGGCTATGCTCTCCCTTTCGAAATCGGGACAGCTGATGAAAATCCCGGCGTAACCGGCCTCTCTAGAACGCCTGAGTAATTCAAGATTTGCTCGGGTAATGGTTGTAGGTCTGACGGTGCCAACATTCTCGAAACGGAAGCTGACGTCACCAAATTCGTTAGAGCAGGATTGCAGAAACTCTCTGAAAGAAATGGGTGATTTGCAAGTCAACTTAAACGACTCCCATCCCAAACATAAGCTGGGCATATGCTCCATTTCTCATCCCGCGAGAATTAGTACTTGCGGCGGGATGGAAGCTCCTTAATTATTCTACAGAGGGAAGTGGTCATCTGATAGCGTCAGGAAAAGATAACAGTCGAACAGTTGGGCTTGGAGCGTCGGCGCTTGCCTATGACGAGAGGAATGGGGTGTGGCCCAAGCAATCAAGCCGAAGGCCATCTGTACAACTAGAAAAACGTAAATGACGCCAGAACACTTGCGGCTGATGATGAGTCGACCGATGCCGGGGTCCATTGGTTTGAGGTGGCGGGCCAACCGAAGGTGAAGTTCAAGGTTGAGAGACAGCTCACATTGAAGGTTCGCTATCTTGGCGAGACTTCGTATCTCGAACTGACGCACGACAGGGTCTACGAGGTCATCTCGACTGAGAAGGGCTGGTATCGCATCATCGACGATAGCGGGGAGGACTACCTCTATCCGCCTGATGAGTTCGAGGTGATTGCTGCTGCCGAAGGCTCTGCTGGCGATGAATAGGGTCAGCTGAGCGCGGCGTTGGGCGGGCGAGGGGCTGCGAGCCTCTCGCCCTTTTCGCATGACGCGGAAACAGCCCCGACCTAACCAACAACCCACTCATGCAGCGCGGCGGAGAGTCGCTTGTCGACGTCTATCCTCGTGGCCTCGCACTCATCTGCATGCTCCTTGGCGGAGCGGAAGAGAAACCGCATGACGAACTTTAGCCCCACCGGTAGCGCGAGCCTCAGCATGGATTCGGGCAGCACGAAGTGGGTGCCATACGTGTAGGCAACCGCCTCGTAGTCGCAGGCGTGCGGACGGCTCTTCAGGCGCTGGTCCATGCGCCGGACGTACTTGCCCGCCTCCCAGAAACTATCGTCATCCGCGCCGACGAGGATGAGCTTGCCTTGGATGTTCTCGACCTTGATTATCTCGTCCTCTGAGTGCTCGCGATTCTTCTCGGAATCGATGAACAGCCAGGTGGAGCGCTGAAAATCCCCGGAGCCTTTGGTTTCCTCCTCGACCTTCTTCCAATACGTGGGGTGCTCATAGACAAACGGCATGTACGGAAGCGGCTCCCCGCGATAGGAGAGGGTTGAGGCGCCGGGGACGGGCCACTCCCGGCAGCCGTCCCTCTTGCCCTGCTCGAACCCCTGCCACACAAAGTCGCTGGCAGTCAGTCCAAAGGTCAGCGTGATGCTCGGGAAGTACGACGCCGCTACCAGCGCCTCCATCCCCGCGGTGCTCATCCCCATGATGCTAACTTTTCTGTTCCCATGGGACAGCAGCCACGCGATCGCCGTCTCGATTCGCTCGAGCGGGCAGTTGACGTGGCTGTAATCGTGCTCCCCGGGAGAGATGCAAAGCGCGTTGACGCCGTTCTTGTGCAGCCACCTTGCGCCGCACTTTGCCATGTAATCGTTTGGGTCGTCCCCAAAAAGGCCAATCATGGCGCAATCTGCCCCGCGCGGGTTCACGTAATACGTGCCGTAGAAGCCGTCGCGCGCTGCCTCGAATAGACGCTTTTGCAATGTAGCCGTCCTACGTTGAGTTCCAGTTTGTTGGCCTTGGCTAATTGTTGACCATGGCTAACTATACAGCCTCGCGGCGTCGGTTGGGGCGTCCACCCGTTTCTACGTGTCGGCAAACAACGAGCACCCGCTTTTGCGTGCTGAGAGGCCGCCTAGTACGTAAAAGTGGGTGCTCAATGGTTGGATGCGTAGATGTGGGTGCGCGAGGGGGGTGGGCGAGAAGGCGTGCTCGAAAGGGCCGTCCAGTCGTTCTTTCCGCTATTGACCGTTCAACCAAATTACGTGGCTCGCGCATTGGTTCGTCCATATTACGTGCCCCGCGCATCGATTCGTCCAAGCTGCGTGTTTGGAGGGCTCTGGATGCGTAATTTGGATGAGCCGGCGAGTGAGCTGGCGGGCTACCCCCCTGCGTTTGATGCAAACTACCGATTCTTGCAAGCGCACTTTTCGGCGTTTGATGCAAAGTGCCGATTCTTGTAGGTGCGTGATTTTGCGTTTGATGCAAAGTGCCGATTTGTGTAAGGCGGGGAGCCTGTCGTTTGCAGCAAACTACCGAAAAGTGGAAGGTTCGGCCCCTTCTGGAGGTCTGCGTTTTACACAAAACGGCGGTTTGCTGCAAACGACAGGTACACAGGCTGGCGGATTGCATAAAAGTGCCGGTTAATGTAGGGACTGCTGATTGCGAGCTATGCCGGGCACCCGTTTCTGCGCGTCCGCAAGCGCCGACGCCCCTCTCGCCCTACTCGTTCAAAAAATCGACTGCGTACTGAGCAGCGAGCATCGAGCCGCGCACGAGGACGCTTTCGTTGGGGTCGTAGTGGCTGCTGTGCTGCGGCCACACCTTGCCGCTGGGGTCGGCCGTGCCGCTGCCCAGGAATACGAACACGCCGGGGCACCTCCGCAGGTACTCGGAGAAGTCCTCGCCGGGCATGGAACCCTGGTAGCGCGTGATGGCGTCCTCGCCCAGCACCTCGGCCGCGGCCCTCGCTGCGCGCTCGCTGGCCTCGGGCGTGTTCACCACGGTCGTGTGGGCCACCTCGTAGGTGAGCTGCGCCGTGCAACCAAACGCGGCCGCCACGTCGGACGCCATGCGGTCCATGAGCTGCGGAATCCTTGTGTGCGCCTCCTCGTGGAAGGTGCGCACCGTGCCCTCCATCCAGGCGCTTCCCGCCATGACGTTGCGGGCCGTGCCGCCGTGGAACTGGCCCACGGTGACCACCGCCGGCTCGAACGGGCTCATGTTGCGGCTCACGATGGCCTGCAAGCTCTCGACGATCGCCGCGCCCGCGAGCACCGCGTCCGCCCCCTGGTTGGGCATGGCCCCGTGCGCCCCGCGGCCCGTCACGTCGATGCGCCACCAGTCGGTCGCGGCCATGCGCGGCCCCGCCTCGACGCTCACCTTGCCCTCCTCGACATCGCTCCAGATGTGGGTGCCGTAGGCCCCGTCGACCCCGTCGAGCACGCCCGCCTCGATCATGGTCTTCGATCCGTTGCCGCCCTCCTCCGCAGGCTGGAACACCAGGCGCACCTCGCCCGCGAGCTCGCTACGCAGGCCCATGAGCAGGCGTGCCGCACCCAGCAGCATCGCGATGTGGCAGTCGTGCCCGCAGGCGTGCATGAAGCCCTCGTTCTGCGAGGCAAACGGCTCGTCGGTCTGCTCGGTCACGGGAAGGGCGTCGATGTCGGCGCGCAGCATGAGGCGGCGGCGCGGCTGGCCCTGCCCGTCATAGGCACCCGGCGCGGCGCCCGCGATCGTGGCGACCACGCCCGTCTTCGTGGGGCGCTCGTAGGGGATGCCCAGCGCCTCGAGGTCCGCGCAGATCTGTTCGGTGGTGGCAACCTCGTGGTAGGCCACCTCGGGGTGGGCGTGGTACCAGCGGCGGCGGTCGATGACGTAGGCGCTCGTGGCGCCTGCCGACCGGCGAATCTCGTGCGCCGCCTGCGTCACCAGTGTGTCGCTCTTCTCGTCCATAGCCATGTGCATCCCCTCGTCGATTCTTCCATCTCGCAGGGTAGCACGCATGGGCCTCGCGCGTTGCGCCGCTGGGACAGTAAGCCTACGGGCGCTATTGTCCCAAACCGCAGGTAAAGCGGGACAGTTGGGCTACGGGCGCAAGTGTCCCAACTGCATGGGGGTAACAGGTAGGAAACGAAAAATGTCTGCCGCGTGCGTTATTATGTGACCTTGCGCGAGCGCCCACGCTGTCTACGGGGCCGTTCGCCGTCTGAAGGCTTGCCATCCGTACCGACACGGGATGGCCCAGACGAGAGGACACACATGCAAGACACCAGCACCACCCCGGCCGTCGAGGCCCAGGCGGCCGACGCGTTTGCCGCCGAGACCGAGGCCATGCACGCCCACTCCATGCACACCCGCACCGCGGGCGAGCTGCGTCGCGAGAACATCGGCGAGGAGGTCGCGCTCACCGGTTGGGTGTGGCGTCGCCGCGACCACGGCGGACTCATCTTCGTTGACCTGCGCGACCGCTCGGGCATGACCCAGTGCACCTTTGACCCGGAGCACTCCGGCGGCACCGCCTTCCACGCCGCCGAGACGATTCGCCCCGAGTGGCCCATCTGCGTTCACGGCGTCGTGCGCGGCCGTGACGAGGAGACCGTCAACCCCAAGCTCCCCACCGGCGAGATCGAGGTCCGCGTTGACACCATCGAGGTGCTCAACCGCTCCAAGACTCCGCCCTTCCAGATCGAGGACGGCATCGACACGTCCGAGGACACGCGACTGCGCTACCGCTACCTCGACATCCGCCGTCCCGAGATGATGGCCAACCTCAAGCTCCGCTCCGACTTCACCTTCGCCATCCGCGAGGCGCTCCACAAGCGCGCCTTCATGGAGGTCGAGACGCCGAGCCTGTTCAAGTCCACGCCCGAGGGCGCCCGCGACTTCCTCGTGCCGTGCCGCATTCAGCCTGGCCACTTCTACGCCCTGCCGCAGAGCCCGCAGCTGCTCAAGCAGCTGCTCATGGTGGGTGGTGTCGAGCGCTACTACCAGGTTGCCAAGTGCTTCCGCGACGAGGACCTGCGTGCCGACCGCCAGCCCGAGTTCACGCAGGTGGACATCGAGATGAGCTTCGTCGACCAGGACGACGTCATGAGCGCCCTAGAGGACGTCCTGAAGGATGCCTTCGCCCACATGGGCGTCGAGCTGCCCTGCCCGCTGCGCCGCATCCAGTACTGGGACGCCATGGACACCTATGGCTCCGACAAGCCCGACACGCGCTACGGCATGACCCTCATCGATGTCTCCGACGTGTTCACCGGCTCCAAGTTCAAGGTCTTCTCGAGCGCGGCCAACACCGAGGGCTCGGTCGTCAAGTGCATCAACGCCAAGGGTGCCGGCACCTGGCCGCGTGCCCAGATCGACAAGCTCGAGGACGTCGCCAAGACCTTTGGCGCCAAGGGCCTGGCCTGGATCGCCTTCCGCGAGGACGGCTCCATCAACAGCCCCATCGTCAAGTTTTTCTCCGACGAGGAGATGGCGGCCCTGCGCGAGCGCGCCCAGGTCGAGTCCGGTGACCTCGTGATGTTCGCCGCCGGCCCGCGTCTCGCCTCCGACGAGATCCTCGGCGGCATGCGCACCCACATGGCCAATGCCCTCAACGTCAAGCGCGAGGGCCACGACTTCCTTTGGGTCGTCAACTTCCCGCTGTTCCACTGGGACGAGGAGCGCAAGGCCTACGCTGCCGAGCACCAGCCCTTCACGCTTCCCACCGAGTCCGACGTCGAGAAGATTCGCGAGAACCCGCTCGCTGCCGGCTCCTACACCTACGACTTCGTCATGGACGGCTACGAGGCGGGCGGCGGCGGCATGCGCATCCACGACGCCGAGATGCAGCTCTCCATGCTCGAGCTGCTGGGCTTCACGCCCGAGCGCGCCCGCGAGCAGTTTGGCTTCGTCATGGAGGCCCTCGAGTTTGGCGCGCCTCCCATGGGCGGCTTTGCCCTGGGCCTCGACCGCGTGTGCATGCTGCTCACCGGCTCCGACTCGATCCGCGAGGTCATGGCGTTCCCCAAGACCTCGAGCGGCTCCGACCTCATGAGCGACGCGCCTAGCGAGGTCTCGGCCAAGCAGCTCAAGGAGGTCAGCATCCGCCCGCTGTAAGGCGCGCGCTGCCCCGCTTGGCTCCATAGGTAAGACGACGCCCCAGTCACGCTTGTCGTGGCTGGGGCGTTTTGTGGGACAGTTGCTCAGGCAGGCATTGTCCCAGTTTGGGACAGTTGCTCAGGCAGGTATTGTCCCAGCGGCTAATCCTCGGGCGAGGGCGAGGACGTGGCGCTGGGGCGGTCGGCGCGGGCGGGCTTGCGGTAGCTCTTGAGCGTCTCGGAGAGCTCGGCGTGGATCGAGAGGTACTCGGTCACGAGCAGTACGAGCAGGATGCACATGACGATGAGGTAGCCCAGGACGGCGCCCGGCAGGCCCGTGAAGCCGATGAGCAGTGGCGGCACGAACAGCGAGAAACCCAGCGTGAGCAGGTAGACGCGCGTCACGGCCTTCTGGCGGCGCAGCACCGTGATGATCTGGTACAGGAAGTCGATGGCCGCGCACACGCCGCCCGTGGCCACCATGACGTAGCACAGGCCGCGGAACTGCTCGAAGTCCACGCCGTACAGGAAGCTCATGATGGGGATGCCGATGGTGCCCATGAAGCCCGCGACGCCCAGCGTGAGAGCCACGATGATGGCGAGCACTGCCAGCACGATGATGTCGAAGCGGCCGCGGCGCTTGGGGTCTGCCCAGATCTCTGCCAGGCGCATGAGCTGCGGCTTGTAGATGAAGCCAATCACCATGATGATGATGTGCGCGGGCGAGAACAGCGCGTTGAAGTAGAGCTGGTTGTCGTAGGACAGCACACCCTCCATCGCGAACTTGGGCATGTTGTCGATGAGGTTGTAGAGGAACAGCGCCACGAACAGCGGGAAGCACTGGACGAACAGGTCCTTGACGCTGCCAAGCGACAGCTTCTTGCTCTTGGGCGTCTCGAAGAACGTGAGCGGCAGGGTGAGCAGCACGAATGACGCCGCGGCTGCCACGGCCATGGCGATGCCGGCGGCCCCCAGGCTGCGCGTGATGAGGATCACGACGCTGTAGGCCACGATGACGGCGGCCGAGCGGATGGCCTGCGAGATGCCCGCGAGGTAGAGCTTGTCCATTTGCTGCAGGCGCCCCTCGTAGACGTCTGCCAGCCCGTCGATGGCGCGGTAGACGAACATGCCCATGCACAGTGTGAACATCTGCGGGTCATAGCCGCGCAGCTGGCAGTAGAGGATGCCCACCACGAGCATCACGACGCACGTGACCACGCGGTTTGCCTGGTAGTCGGAGAACGAGTGCTTCTCGGCGAGGTCTGACACCTGGAAGGTGCGCACGCCGTAGTTGGCGATGAAGAGCAGTAGCGTGCCCGTAACGAAGGCCATCGAGAAGCGGCCGGCTGGCTCCACGCCGATGAGCTGCGTGGTGACCACTGACAGCACCGGGAAGACAACGCCCCAGGCGCCCAGGCCCACCGAGTTCCAGATGTAGTCCTGCGTGGTGTTGTGGGCGGTGTACTGCTCGGTCTGGCTCGACAGCGACCCCGAGTAGACGGCGCTGATGAGGCGGTTCCACCAGTTGCCAACGAGCATGCCCAGGCGGCTGGGCTTCTTGGGGCGACGCGGCTTGTGACCGCGCCCGCGACCCTGCTGGTCCTGCTCGCGTGCGATGCGGCTGCCACGGGCAGGACGGCCGGCCTGGCTGGTGCGGGCGCGACGCTCGCGTCCTCTCTGCTCGGCCTCGTCTGCGGGCGCGAGCTCGCCGCGCTGACGCATGCCGCGTGCCGGGCGCTGCTCATCGGCGTTTCTCTCGAACGGGTTTCTCATGCGGGTCCCCTCTGATTGCTTGGGATTCATTCTACCCAAGTGGCTTGGGGACCCGCGGGGCGCGCCCGCGGGCGGGGATGGCCGGCGCGTACTGCGGCTCCTCGCCCTACTCGGCAGACTTGAGGGCGCCCACCATGTCGACGCGGTCGATGGAGCGGCTCGTGACGAGCGACGTCGCCAGCGCAAAGAGCATCGACAGGCCGCACGACCACACGTAGCTCAAGGGGTGGATCTCCACGGCAAAGTACATCGAGGGCATGTTGAGCACGTAGGTGAGCGAGTGACCCAGCACGCACCCCAGCGGAATGCCCACGATGGCGCCGATGAGCGCCAGGATGAGCAGCTCCTTGTTGATATAGACGCGCACCTCGCGCTTGCGGAAGCCCAGTACCTTGATCGTGGCCAGCTCGCGCTCGCGCTCCGAGATGTTGGTGGTGGCGAGCGTGAACAGCACCACGAACGACAGGCCCGCGGCCAGCGCCGTGACGAGTGCCACCACGTAGTTGATGAGCATGAAGTTGCTCTCGAAGTCGCGGATGCCGGCGGCCACGCTCGTGACCGAGAGGAACGTCGCGTCGCCTCCGAGCTCGTCTGCGAAGGCGATCTTCTCGTCGTCCGTGCCGTTGAGCTTGGCGAGCAGGGCGTTGGGCTCGAGCGCTTGGCCAAAGAGGCGCTCGTAGCTGTCCTGGGTGAGGTAGACGGCGTTGCCGAGGTAGTTCATCACGATGCCGCTCACCTTGACGTCTGCCTGGTTGAGCGACGTGTCCTGCAGGCGCACGCTGTCGCCCTCGCCAAAGCCCAGCACCACGGCCGCGTTCTTGGTGAGCAGGGCCCCGCCGTCTGCGGTGGCGCCGGCAAGGTCGAGGTGCCGGCCGTCCTGCGTGCGCAGGTCGATGTAGCCGTCGAGCGCAAAGTCGTTGGGCACCACGACGAGCTGCATGGTCTGCTTGGCGCCGTTGTGCTCGACCGTGACGTTCTCATAGCGCACGGCCACGTAGGAGTCCACGCGGCTGCTATCGGTGAGCCTCTGGGCGGCCACCTCGAGGTCTGCGGGCTGCGTGGCGGCGAGCAGGTCGTAGGAGTAGATGCCCGCGCGGCCTGCCCCGCCGTACTGGTTGGGCGAGAGGGCCTGCACGGTGTCGTTGATGCCAAAGCCCATGATCATGAGGGCGCAGCAGCCGGCCACGCCAAACACCGTCATGGCCAGGCGGCTCTTGTAGCGGAAGAGGTTGCGCGCCGTGACCTTGTTGAGGAAGGAGAGGCGGCGCCACACGGGGCCGACGTGCTCGAGCAGGATGCGCTTGCCAGCGCGCGGGGCCTTGGGGCGCATGAGGGCCGCGGGGCACTCGGCGAGCTCGCCGCGCACGGCGACGAGCGTGGCGGCGCCGATGCCCACCACGAACAGGCCAAAGGCCAGGGCGCACAGGCCCGCGCTGAAGTGCAGGGTAAAGGCCGGCAGCGTGTACATCACGGCAAACACGGTGAAGAGGAACTTGGGCAGCGCCACAAAGCCCAGCAGCGCGCCCACGCCGCAGCCCGCGAGGGTCGCGGCGATGGTGTAGCCGGCGTACTTGGCCATGATGCGGCGGCGCGGGTAGCCCAGCGCCTTGTACAGGCCAATGAGGCCGCGCTCCTCCTCGACCATGCGCGTGGCCGTGGTGATGGACATGAGGATGGCCACGGTGAGGAAGATCGCCGGGAAGACGGTGCCGATGACCTCGATGGAGCTCGCGTCGGAGTCGATCGAGGAGTAGCTCGAGATGGCCGAGCGGTCCTGGACGTACCAGGTGGCGCTGCCAACGTCGGCGAGCTTGGCGCGCGCGTCGGCGATTTTGGCGAGGGCGTCGGCCTTCTGCCGCTCGAACTCGGCGCGGGCGTCGTCGAGCTCGGCCTGGCCGTCTGCCGCCTGGGCCGCGGCGTCGCTGAGCTGGGCGGCCGCCTCGTCGAGCTGCGCCAGGGCGAGGTCGCGCTGCTCGTCGAGCTGCGCCTGGGCGTCGTCGAGCTGGGCGGACATCTGGGAGAGTTGCTCGTCCACGGCGGCGTCCGCGGCTGCCTCGGCGGCCGTGATGCCCGCCTGGGCCTGCTCGATGAGGGCGGGGAGGGCCTCGACCGTGGTGCCCTGGGCGGCAAGGGCGGCCTCGATGCCCGTCATCTGCGTCTGTACGGCGTCGAGCTGGGCGTGGAGAGCGCCTAGGGTGTCGGCGTCCGCGCCCGCGGCCTCGGCCTGGTCGATGGCGGCCTCAAGCTGCTCGGCCGCGCCCTCGAGGGCGGCGTAGCCGTCGCGGGTCTGCTCGAGCTGCGCGAGTGCGTCCTTGGCGGCCTGGTACTGCTCGTTTTGTTCGAGCGCCGCGCGGGCCTGGGCGATGGCCCCCTCGCGGGTGGCGGGGTCGCTGAGCTGGGCGCGGCCGGCATCGATCTGCGCCTGGGCGGCGGCGAGCGCGTCTGTGGCCTCGGCCTTCTTGCCCGCGAGCTGCTCGCGGCCGCTCTCGATTTGGGCTAGCGCGTCGTCGATCGTGGCTTGTGCCTCGTCAATCTGGCTCTGTGCGTGCTCGAACTCGTCGTTTGCGCTCTGCTCGGCCTCGTCGATCTGGGCGTTGCCGTCTGCGGCGATCTGCTCCTCGCGGGCCCGCTCGCGCTGCTCCTTGATGCCTTCTGCCTGGGAGAGGACGGCATCGACCTTGTCCTGGTAGGCGCCCGTGAAGCCGCTTAGCTCGGTGGCGCCCGCAACCTGCAGGTAGACCACCGAGTAGGCGCTCGTTGTGGCGTCGGCGTCGCTCACGAAGAAGGCGTAGCGCGCGCCCGTGGCGCGGAAGGACGACGAGCCGTGCTTGGCCGCGACGTTGGTGGGGTCGCCCACTTCGGCCACGATCGTGTAGGTGTGGCGGGCAAAGAGCTCCTTGGAGGTGGCGTCGCTCGCGCTGAGGTCGTCAAAGCGGCCCTGGTAGGCGTCGGTGAGCAGGGTCTGGAGGTCGTCGTCCGTGAGGTCCGCCCAGCGGGTGAGGTCCATGTCGTTGGCAATGGCCGCGCGGGCGAGGTCATCTGCGTCGATCTGGTCGAGCAGGTCGCGCTCGTCGTCGGTGAGCTCGACGTCGTCCGCGTCCTCGATGTTGTCGAGCAGGTCCTGCGCCTTGGCCTGCTGGCGCTCGAGCGTGTCGTCGGCCGCCCAGGTGGAGGGGTCGCCGTCCACGCCGAAGGTGAGCGTGTCGCCGATGCGCTTGCCGGAGTCTGCAAGGTAGTCGCTCGTGACAGCCACCTCGCCGGCCGCAGCGGGCAGGCGCCCCTCGATGAGGTAGGGCTCGTTCATGCCGTCCTTGGCCGTGGCGCTCACGGCGACGGACTGGCTGGCGTTGTCCACCTCGGTGTAGGCCGTCTCCTTCCAGCCACCCTGGGCGGCGCTCACCCCATCGAGGGCGTCAAGTGCGTCCACGTCGTCATCGGTGAGGCCCAGGGTCGACTGCACGCTCACGTCGTAGAGGCGCTGGGCGTCGAAATATTCGTCGGCCGAGAGGCGCAGGTCCTCGCAGGCGATGGTGAGGCCCACGAACATCGTGGTGCCCAGCATGCAGATGGCCGCGATCGAGACGAAGCGGCGCAGACTGTGGCGGATGGTTCGAAGGGTGTCTTTTGCGAGGGCTGAGCGCATGGGGCGGGTCCTTCTCGTCATTGGGACAATAGGTGCCTGAGCAACTGTCCCAGTTGGGACAATAGATGCCTGAGCAACTGTCCCGCTTCTACCACTCGATCTGGCTGATGGACGTGGGCGCGGGGTTCACGCACATCTCGGTGACGCGACCGCTCTTGAAGCGGATGAGGCGGTCGGCCATGGGGGCGAGCGCGGCGTTGTGGGTGATGAGCACCACGGTGATGCCATCGCGGCGGCAGGTGTCCTGCAGAAGCTGCAGGATCTGCTTGCCGGTCTGGTAGTCGAGGGCGCCGGTGGGCTCGTCGCACAGCAGCAGCTTGGGGTTCTTGGCCACGGCGCGGGCGATTGAGACGCGCTGCTGCTCTCCGCCCGAGAGCTGGGCGGGGAAGTTCGCGAGGCGGCTGCCCAGGCCCACCTTCTCGAGCGTCTCGCGCGCGTCGAGCGAGTCGGGGCAGATCTGGGCCGCGAGCTCGACGTTCTCGAGCGCGGTGAGGTTGGGCACGAGGTTGTAGAACTGGAAGACGAAGCCCACGTCGGCGCGGCGATACTCCACCAGCTCGTCCTCGGTGGCGTTCGTGAGCTCGCGGCCGTCGACCGTGACCGAGCCCGAGGTGGCGGTGTCCATACCGCCCAGGATGTTGAGCGCCGTGGTCTTGCCGGCGCCGCTTGCGCCCAGCACCACGGCGAGTTCGCCGCGCTCGACCGAGAAGCTCGCGCCGTCGAGGGCGTGGATCTCTGCGGCGCCCGAGCCGTAGGCCTTCACGACGTTGTTGAACTCGATGTAGGGCATGCGGGCTCCCGTCTGCCAGGTTGTGTGCATATGAGGTCCAGTATAGCCGTTACGCTCGCCTTTCACGTATAGTGTTTGCGCAGATTAACTATCAGCCCGAGACGTGGCGGGGGCGTGACAGAGGGACGTGTCTATTGTCACGTTTTTTGCGTGACAAAGGACCCGTCCCTCTGCCACGTGGCATGCTCGCCCTGCCGTTTTACCAGGAGGTTTCATGTTCGAGAAGCGCCTGTTCTCGCTCGTGCCCGAGGCCATTGGCCACATCGTGGCGAGCGTGGCGTGCAAGTGGCTGGCCCTCGTGGCCAACGTCGTGGTGATGTGGGTGCTCGCGGGCCTGCTCGACGCCGCCTTCGCGGCCGGCACGGGCATGGGTGCCGCGGCCGCCGTCCAGGCGCTCTCGCAGGGCACCACGCTGGGCGTGCTCGCGGCCGCTATCGCGGTGCGCGCCGCGGCCATCTACCTCGCCCAGCGCTGCGGCGACCGCGCGGCCTTCGTGGCCACGCGCAAGATCCGCGGCCTCGTCTACGCCAAGCTCTGCGAGCTGGGCCCCTCCTATGCCGAGACGACCACCACTGCCGAGGCCGTGCAGACGAGCGTCGAGGGCGTCTCGCAGCTGCAGGTCTACTTTGGCGGCTACCTGCCGCAGCTCTTCTACTCGGCGCTCGCGCCCCTCACCCTGTTTGCCCTGCTCGTGTGGCAGGCGGGCCTGCCAGCGACGCTGCTGCTCATGTGCGTGCCCGTGATTCCCATCTCAATCATGATGGTCATGAAGAACGCCAAGAAGATCGGCGAGGCGTACTGGGGCAGCTACGTCGACCTGGGCGGCATGTTCCTCGAGGCGGTGCAGGGCCTCACGACCCTCAAGGTCTATCAGGCCGACGGCGCCTGGCACGGCCGCATCAACAAGGAGGCCGAGCGCTTCCGCGGCGCTACGATGCGCCTGCTCGTGATGCAGCTGCGCTCGATCTGCGTCATGGACCTCGTGGTCTACATGGGTGCCGCGGCCGGCATCATCGTGGCGGTGCTACAGCTCGCGAGCGGCGCCATCACGTTTGGCGCGGCCTTCCTCGTAGTGTTCCTCTCGCAGGAGTTCTTTTTGCCCATGCGCCGGCTGGGGTCGCTGTTCCACACGGCCATGAACGGCATGGCGGCGTCGCGCCGCATGTTCGACATCCTGGACACCCCGGCGCCCGCCCGCGGCGACGTGGGGATTACCGGCCACGGCGACGTCGAGCTTAGCGGCGTGGGCTACGCCTACGGCGACGCGCGCGTGCTCGCGGACGTTACGGCCACCGTGCGCGCCGGCTCGCTCGTGGCCGTGGTGGGCGAGAGCGGCGGCGGCAAGTCGACCCTGGCCGCGTTCCTCGCCGGCCGCAAGTGCGGCTACGCGGGCAGCGTGTGCGTTGGCGGCGTTGAGCTGCGCGACGCCACGGCCGCCTCGCTCATGCGTGCCGTGACGCTCGTGCCCACGAACGGCTACCTGTTTGCGGGCACCCTGCGCGAGAACCTGCTGCTCGCGGCACCTGAGGCTGGCGACGAGGCTCTGTGGGAGGCCCTGCGCCGCGCCCGCGTCGACGGCTTCGTGCGCGCCTCGGGCGGCCTTGGCATGGCGGTGTCCGAGGGCGGCGGCAACCTCTCGGGCGGCCAGCGCCAGCGCGTCTGCATGGCGCGCGCCCTGCTCTACGACTCGCCCGTCTACGTCTTTGATGAGGCCACGAGCAACGTCGACGCTGCGAGCGAGGCGGCGCTCGCCGGGGTCATCGAGGGCCTTGCGGGGCAGCACACGGTCATCGTGGTGGCGCATCGCCTCGAGACCATCCGCAACGCCAGCGACATCCTCGTGATGGCGGGCGGACGGCTGGTCGAGCAGGGCGCCCACGACGAGCTGCTCGCCCGCGGCGGCGCCTACGCGCGCATGTGGGAGAGCCAGAGCTCGCTTGCCGCCTATGCCCTCGCGGACGATGGCGGGGACG
>ENA-OVGE01001050-OVGE01001050.1-human-gut-metagenome-genome-assembly--contig:-NODE-1050-length-23088-cov-3.425216_pt1 | contig 23088 bp, 17 predicted proteins | sample MGYA00237769_ERZ505417 | MGnify/ENA primary metagenome ERZ505417 (study PRJEB26158, sample SAMN06016403) | human gut metagenome | biome: human gut; feature: ankylosing spondylitis patient; material... | reverse complement strand
GTTTGTGTGCCAACGGTTGATTTTGATGCTTCGAAAGTAAAGGGAGATATTAAACCAGTATTGCGTAAGGCAACGCAAGAAGATATTAAATGTAAAGAAGAAAATGTTGAAAAAGCTAAAGAAGCAATGAAGATTTGTCACGAGTGTGTCGCAAATTTGAAGTTGGATATGCATTTAATCAGCTCAGAATATACATTGGATCGTACAAAAGTCATTTTTACATATGTGTCGGACGATCGTGTTGATTTTAGACAACTATTGAAAGACTTAGCTCAACATTTGCATTGTCGTATCGAGTTAAGACAAGTAGGGCCAAGAAACAAAGCTAAAATCGTAGGTGGAATTGGAAATTGCGGTATGGAATGTTGCTGCTCAAGATTTATGTCAGATTTTGATACGGTATCTATTAATATGGCAAAAAATCAAATGTTGGCATTGAATATTCAGAAATTGAGTGGTCAATGTGGAAAGCTAATGTGTTGTTTACGTTTCGAAAATGAAGAGTATACAAGAATGCGTAAAGATTTACCAAAGATGAATTCGATTGTGAGTTATCAAGGTAAAAAATATCGTATTTCAAGTATGAACGTTCTTCAAAAACAGGCTAAGTTAGAGAACAAAGAAGAAGTCTTGTTTGTGGACTTTAAAGAATTGTGGCCAGATAAGGATTTTAACAATGATTAGACAGAAGAGTTTTGAATCGAATACTTCCACATTGTACTTGGTTCCTACGCCTATTGGCAATTTACAGGAAATGACACCTAGAGCTCTAGATATTTTAAAAGAAGTGAGTGTGATTGCGGCAGAAGATACGCGTAACACAAAAACACTTTTAATGGTATATGGCATTGATACAATGTTGATGTCGCATCATGAACATAATCAGCAAGTTAGTATTCCAAAAATCATTGAACGATTGGAAAATGGTGAAGACGTTGCGGTAGTATCGGACGCAGGTTATCCCTTGGTTTCGGATCCAGGACAGAAATTAGTTCAAGAAACCATTTCGCATGGATTTAATGTGGTTTCAGTTTCAGGTGCTAACGCGGCTATGAATGCATTGGTCGCAAGTGGATTGAGTTGTTATCATTATTTGTTCTATGGCTTTTTAGACAATAAGAGTTCAAAAAGAAAGAAACAGCTCGAAGAAATCAAAGCAATTCCTTATACAATGATTTTTTATGAAGCACCCCATCGTATTGAAGATACTTTACAAGATATGTTGGAAGTATTGGGCAATCGTCAAATGTGTTTAGCTAGAGAACTCACAAAAGTGCATGAAGAATATATTCGTGGAACCATTGAAGAAGTGTTAGAGGTAGCGGCTACATGTAAAGGTGAAATGGTTATTGTCATGGATGGATTTAAACAAGATGAAGTTGTATTTGATATGTATACAGCCATTACGAAAGTGGATGAATATATTGAATCTGGAATGCGTACAAAAGAAGCTATTGGTTTAGTTGCTAAAGAAATGGCTTGTAAAAAGAATGAATTATATGAAGCTTATCATAAAAGATAGGCTTTTTTCTTTTATATAAAGTAAATTATGTTGTTACAGAAATTAAATGTAAAAAGCAATTGAATATGTTTCAGAAAGCGTTATAATGGTTTACATGAAAGAGAAGAGGAAGAGTTATGAATAAGAGAAAAGTATGTGCTCTAGGGATGGCATTTGTACTTGCAGGATGTTCTGCAGGTGGATCAGGTTCTGGTAAAGAACAAACATTAACTGTTGGATTGTTTACAGAAATGAATGGAGATTTTTCTCCTATGTATTATCAGACCGTTAACGATCATAATGTAGTTAACTTGGTATATCAAGGATTATTGGCATATGACAAGGATGCCAATTTAGTTCCCGAATTAGCAGAGGATTTACCTACTATTAGTGATGATGGTACAACAATGACATTTAAATTGAAGAAAGGTGTTAAATTCAGTGATGGATCTAAATTTACTTCAAAAGATGTAAAGGCAACGTTTAGCGTTATGGCTGACCCAAGCTATACAGGACGTTTTTCAAGTAATGTAGATTTTTTAAATGGATATAGCGAATATCATGATGGAGATGCCAAAGATGTCTCAGGTATTGAAACACCAGACGATTATACCGTTGTATTCCATATGTCAAAACCAAAAATCGATGCAGAATCAACTTTGGGAACACAAAAGATTTGTAGTGTTAAAACATTGAAGTACAAGAAGGGGAAAACTTCAAATGTTGAAAAGAACAATAGTAATCCTATTGGAACAGGTCCTTATAAATTGAAATCATTCTCTAAAACAGAAGGTGCTTCATTGGATCGTAACGAAAACTTTAAAGCCGAGGATGGAGAATACCAAATTTCTAAGATTATGATCAAGAAAACAGAGACTTCGACTGAAATCAAAGAATTGGAAAATGGAACTGTCGATTATATTCCAGATGTAGTAGATGCGAATAAAATCAACACAGTAGCCAAAGACAAAGATAAAGGTTTGACTATGGATTCTTATCCAAGCGATCGTGAAGACTTCTTGTTTATGAATACAGCTGCAGGTGCATGTCAAGATCAAGCAGTACGTCAAGCTTTGGCTTATGGATTTGATCGTGAAGCCTATATCGCAAGCTATTATAAATTAGATGATAAAGATGCTAAATTAGCATATGTACCAGGTTTGTTTGGTAACCCAGTATCTGGCGGAAATGGTGCATATGTTCGTGGTGAAGAAAAAGTTGATGGTGCTACTTACTATGATTATGATGTAGAAAAGGCAAAACAAATCTTAGATGATGCAGGATGGACTGTTGGTAGCGATGGTATTCGTGAAAAAGATGGTCAAAAATTAAGCATTAAGTTCTTGGCTGTAAAAGAAAAAGATGCGATGGATACAATGATTCCTATGTTACAAAAACAATGGAGCGAACTTGGTGTCGACTTCAAGGCAAATACAATGGAATTTAATACAGTTATTTCAACTGTAGGTGATGATTCAGCTATTGGTGATTGGGATGTATCTTATTTAGGAAACTCTTTTACAAGCCCTGAAGATACAGGCGTTGATTATTTTATTCAATCACAAGGCGTAAATAACTTTGCTCGTTTAAAAGATGATGAATTAGATTCATACTTAGCTGCAGGTGCTTATACAGCTGATAAAGATGCTTCAGCAGCTGCTTACTTAAAGGCTTATGTTCGTCAAGCAGAACTATGTGCATACTTACCAACAGATGGTGTACAAACATATTGTTTACGTAATAAGAAAGTAAAAGGTTTGAAGACTTCTTCTACATTTATTTGGTCACAATCAATGGCTACAGCTTATATTGATGATTAATAGTAAAAGGGGCTATAACAGATAAAAACGTTTTAGTTTAAAAAAAGGACCGAATATTCAGAATTTAAAGATCTGAATATCGGTCTTTCTTTTATTTGTGCAAAAATAGCTAGTTAATTGTAATGCATATCAGATATCGTTCCAATTCCTTTTGTGTTTACCTTATGACGATGTTTCAAAAACTGTGAAGGAAGTCGTAGAAGATGGTTAAATACACCATATATTTTGGTATTGCAGGATATAAAATATAGTGGGATGCGAAAACAAGCTAAAAAAAGATAGCCAAGAATCAATTCGCATTGATAGACGTGTGAATAGAAAGATGAGGCGTGTATGACACAACGAAGTATCTGGTGTAAAACTGGAGATACTACTCGTATGTATCGGTCATAATCTAAGAGGATATCACACTCGAAAACTAGAATTTCAGAAAAACAACAAATTAAACTAAGGTTCTAGGAGTTAAAAAAATAATAAGATAAAAAGAAAGGAGCTAAACTCCATAAGTAATAAAAATTACTTATGTAGTTTAGCTCCTTTTTAAATCGTTACGACTTGAATGTTTTGATTGTTTAGTTCTTGAACATAAGAAGAATCAATAGAATGATCAGTTATAACAGTTTTTATTTTATCTTTTAAATTTAATGGTACAACACCACGCTTGGAAAATTTATCACTTTCTGTTAGCACGATTATTTGTTCGGCTTGATGCGACATATCACGTACGGCTTGTGCTCGCATTTGATCACGATTTGAAAAGCCAATTCTAGAATCATATCCATCTGTACCGATGAAAAAATAATCGACAAAAAAGTTGGATACACATTCTTGAACCATAGGACCTACCATAACTTGTGAATCTTGTTGATAAATTCCACCTAAAAGAATAATTTGAAAATTTGATTTTCCACGAATATATTCTGCGATAAAAGCACTGTTGGTGATAATTGTTAAGTCTTTATGAAGTTGTGTTAACGTATCCGCTAGAAGTGCACAACAACTACCACTTTCAATCATAATTGTATCGCCTTCATTAACAAGTTCAGTAGCTTTTAAAGCTATTTTTTTCTTTTCTTCATAATGATACGCGATTCTACCATTGATATCATCTGTGCTACATAACACAGCATGCCCATGTTCACGCTTGATGATTCCTTTAGCTTCCAATGCATCCAAATCTTTGCGGATCGTTACTTGGGAAACACCTAGGTATTCAGCGAGTTGAGAAACCTCGATTCTCTTTTCAGATGTCAGTAATTCTAATATTTTATTTGTTCTATTTTTCATTTACGTTGATTCCTATCATTTTGTTTATATAATAAGTGTTTTTGATTTCAAATGAAAGTTAAATTTAGAAAAAAGCGTTAATGTTATTTTCTTTAAACATATTTAAATATTCTTTTAAATCTTCTGGATGATATGAAGGAACATTTTCATAATCATATTTTATATTTAAAAGATGATATTTATTTTCTCCAAATTGATGGAACGGTAGAAGTTGACACTTGTTTATTCCAATGTTGTGAAGTGTTTTTGAAAATTCTTTTGCGTCATCCAAAGAATCATTAAAACCAGGTATAACAGGGATTCGAGGAAGAACTGTTTTGCCATTGTCGATGGCATGTTTCATGTTCAGTAATGGTAATTTATTAGAAACACCTGTACCTTCTATATGCTTATCTGTGTTCCAGTGTTTCATATCAAAAAGAATGTAATCTACATATTCCATGACGTGATCAAATGTGTCCTCTGTCGCAAAACCGGTTGTTTCACAACACGTATGAATTCCTTCTTCTTTAGCGGCTAAGAGTAGTTCTCTTGAAAACTCAGGTTGAAGTAAAAGCTCACCTCCAGAAAGTGTTAGACCACCACCACTTTCTTCATAGAAGGCTTGATCTTGTAAAACAATTTTAAGCACTTCTTCCACAGATTTTTGTTCGCCTTGTGCACTTAATGCGTTTCTTGGACATTCATATACACATTTCTTACATCCACTACACTGACTATGGTTGATTTTGATAGATTTATCAATTATTTTCATAGCGTTTTTTGGACAGGTTTCAATGCAATGATGACAATTTATACATTTTTTTTGATCCCAAAGAATTTGTGTTTGTATAAGCTGACTTTCAGGATTTGCACACCACTTACAACGAAGAGGACATCCCTTTAGAAAAACGGTAGTACGAATTCCTGGACCGTCATTTACACTGAATTTTTGAATGTTAAAAATAATTCCTGTTGTATTTCGATTTGTTGTTGTCATTTTAATTTCCTCATATAGAGTATAAACATTTCAAAGAAGAAAAGCAATGGTTATAGTTACAAATGAAAGTATAAAACATTTTAAATGAAATTAAAGTTGACATAAAATGCGTGTAATGCTATTTTTAAATTGCGAATAAAAGAATCTAAAATTACGAATGAAATGTAATAGGAGGACGGATATGGAAAACGCAGAACATTTTGGAAGATTGACAGAACGAATGAAAGAATTTCGAGAAGAAGTTTTAGATGAAAAACCTTATATTGATGCACAACGTGCAATTCTAGCAACTCTTGCTTACAAAGAAAATTTAAATCAACCACGAGTGATGGTTCGAGCTAAAATGCTAGAAAAAGTTCTCGATAATATGAGTATATATATTGAAGACAAATCTCTTTTGGCAGGAAATCAGGCAACTAAGAACCGTAACGCTCCTATTTTTCCTGAGTATACTATGGAATTTGTTATGAATGAATTGGATCAGTTTGAGAAAAGGGATGGGGACGTATTCTATATCACTGAAAAGACCAAGGAACAACTTAGAGAAATAGCGCCATTCTGGCAGAATAACAATTTGCGTGCAAGAGGAGAAGCTCTTCTTCCTGAAGAAGTTCGTGTCTTTATGGAGACAGGTGTATTTGGAATGGAAGGTAAGTTAAATGCAGGAGATGCGCATTTGGCGGTGAACTATGAGCGTATTTTGAAGGATGGATTAAGAGGATACGAAAAGCGTGTAAAAGAATATAAAGCTACTCTTGATTTGACGGATCCTGAAAGTATAGATAAGTATTGTTTCTATAATGCAGTTCTTATAGTACTGAAAGCGGTGCGTAATTTTGCGAATCGTTACAGCGTTCTTGCGAAGGATTTAGCAGAAAAAGAATTGAATCAAAAAAGAAAAATTGAATTATTGGAGATTAGTAGAATTTGTTCAAAAGTTCCATATGAACCAGCAGAAACATTTCAAGAAGCGGTACAATCCGTATGGTTTATTCAATTGATTTTACAAATTGAATCCAATGGACATTCTTTGAGTTATGGCAGATTCGATCAATATATGTATCCATATTATGATCGAGATATTAAAAATGGTACTATTAAAGAATCTGAAGCCTTGGAATTGTTGACATGCTTGTGGATAAAGACACTTACAATCAATAAAGTTCGTTCTCAAGCACATACGCTAAGTTCGGCAGGATCTCCTATGTATCAAAATGTAACGATTGCAGGCCAAACAATAGATAAAAAGGATGCAGTCAATGATTTGAGTTTTTTAGTTTTGAAATCTGTTGCACAGACAAGATTGACACAACCAAATTTAACTGTTCGCTATCACAAGAATATCAATAAACATTTTTTGGATGAATGTGTAGAAGTTATGCGTTTAGGCTTTGGAATGCCAGCATTAAACAATGACGAAATTATAATTCCTTCATTTATGGACTGGCAAGTTAAAGAAGAGGATGCCTATAATTATAGTGCCATAGGTTGTGTAGTGTGATTTTCCCATTGATTTGTTCCGTTCGTTGATTTGTTCCGCTCAGATAGGATATTTTCCCTTTGATTACTTCCGTTCGTGGATTTAATTTGTTCCGTTCAGAATTTTAATTAGTTCCGTTCGGGAAATTTGATTAGTTCCGTTCGGACGATGGAAAATTCAACATTTAGTTCTCAATTCGGAGTATAGAAGGAAACAATGTATAAATCAAAACGCAGCCTTAAAGTGTACGAGGCACCACTTGGTTTAAATGGTAAGCAGCAGATTCCGAGAATTCAGCTTCAGGGCCAGTGGCTAAAAGCACTTGGATATCATGTGGGTGATAAGATTGATGTTCAGTGTACTAATGACACGATCATCATCAATAAAGTGAAGACTATATAAAATAAGCGTCGGTCAATGAGTCGGCGCTTTTGTTTATAAAGTATTATTGTGCCTTACTGAATATCCAGTTATAATAGCAAATATAATAGCCAAGGAGGTTTATATATGAAAACAAAACAAATTTTAATGGCAGGAGCATTGGCTCTTAGTATGGTATTATCTGGAGGAATGTTGACAGGATGTTCAAATTCTTCAACAAAAGACACAAAGACTACAGAAGTAGTTAAGAAAAAAGAAGTAAAGACTCTTGGTCAAAAAACCAAGGATTCAAAATCTTTGAAATTCACAAACATCACTGGGAAAAAGATTACTGTATTCGAAACAAAATCAAGTTCAGAAGATTCTTTCAGTGATAACTTGTTGGAAGATGGAGACGCTGTAAAAAACAAAGAAGAACGTACTTTGTATTACACTGTCAAAGAAAATGATAAACTGGACGTAAAAGTAGGATTACAGGATCAGGACAAAACATTCGTATTCAAGGATGTAGATACTACAGATACTAAAAAAGTGGATGTTTCTTTAAAAGATGATAAAGTCAATTTGGATGTAACAAAAAAAGATGGCAGTACTGCCACTTTAACATCAAGTGAAGATTCTGCAAAGACAGAGGAAGAAAAGAAAGATGAGCAGGAAGTGAAGCAGGAAGAAAAGAAAGAAGAAACTTCTAAAGCCGATTCTTCAAACAAATCAAATTCTTCAGAATCAAAGAAGAATAACACCGCTTCAACGAACTCAAGTTCAAACAAGAACAACTCAAGCTCTAGCAGTTCAAAACCTTCTTCAAAACCATCAAACAGTGGCAATAACTCTGGCTCATCCAAACCATCAAATAACAATGGCTCAAGTTCAAACAACTCAAAACCGTCTGAACATAAACATGATTGGGTTGCACAGTACAAGACTGTAAATGTGCCAGAAAAAGGACACAACGAACAGGTCTTGGTGAAGGATGCCTATGATGAGCCTATATATGGATATGAGTACCATTCTTTTTGTAATACATGTGGTTTAGATTTAACGGCAAATGGTATTAATGATGCTCAACATGTTAAACAACACATTTTAAATGGTGAAGGTGGTAGTACAACACAAAAACCAGTAGAAGTTCAAACTGGTACAATTCATCATGAAGCAGTGTACGAAACAAGATATGTTGTGGATTCACCTGCTACCACAAAGCAGGAATTGACAGGCTACAAGTGCAGTGGCTGTGGTAAGACTAGAGCTAACTAAATATAGATCAAAAGACAGAATGAAATAATAAAGCGGGTAACGCCCGTACTATTGCACCATCTTTCATGGAATAGGAGGCGATAAATATGAACATCTTTAGTTTATATGATTATCCTTAAATGAACTTGAAAGGATTTCAGTATTTGTTCCTTCAGAATATTGAAATTCAATTCACGTCATAAGACAAAATTTCTAACGTTAGGAATTTTAAGGGGATAGAAACATCTTTAAGGGGAATTTTTAAATTAAGGCAATTTGCCTTAATAGGAAGGAATGAAAGTATGAAAAAGATTAAGAATACCTTTCTTGCCTTTTTTGTAACTGTGTTAACTTCACTGAATCTGGTGCTTCCTGCTTATGCAGAAGAAACGACGGCTCAAACAGTAAATACGGCAGGCTTTTCAGTGAATGTTGTAGGGGATGGTACAGTTACACTTTCATCAGACGATTTCACAAAAACACTGTCTGATGGAGAAAGTTATAATACCGATTATGACGAAGGTACAGAGGTTAAAATTGTTTCTAAATCCAATGAGAATGCAGTTATTGATGATATTACTTTAAATGACACTACGATCTCTGGATTTACAAGTGGAAAAAAATCTTTCAGCTTTGCATACACAACAAAGACTGCTGATGCTTCTTTTAACGTAGTGTTCAAACAAAATGAAACACAAAAAGAAGAAAACAGTAATTCAAGCAAAACTGAAAGTGATGATTCTTCTCAGGACAAAAGTTCCGATGAATCTGTTTCTACTTCAAATGATGCAGTAGCTGAATCTAAAGATGCAGATAAATATGGCACATTTGACGTGGATCTTTCATGTAGAAACAGCAGTTCCAGGTAAATGGGGTTATCGTTGTACGGGAATGTCTTATATCAATTTTCCAAGAATGCTTTTGTGTACGATGAATAACGGTGTGGATCTTACAAGTAATAAACGTTTTACAAAAGGATATGGCTATTTTACGGAAATGGAAAGTTATGAAGAACTTTTAAAAGCATGGGATAAAACAATAAGGGAAATTACTCGATATAGTGTTATTGTAGAAAATGTAATTGATAAAGCATCTGAAAGGGATGTGCCAGACATTCTTTGTTCGGCTTTGACAGATGATTGTATTGCCAGAGGCAAAACAATCAAAGAAGGTGGAGCGGTCTATGATTTTATTTCAGGACTTCAAGTAGGAATTGCGAATATGGCAGATTGCTTGGCAGCTATAAAGAAGTTAGTGTATGAAGAAAAGAAAATCACAAGACAAGAGCTTTGGAATGCGATCTTAGATGATTTTTCATCACCTGAAAACAAAAAAATTCAGGAAATGTTGATTCGTGAAGCACCAAAATATGGAAATGATGATGATTATGTCGATCAGTTAATTGTGGAAGCTTATGATTCTTATATTGAAGAAATCGAAAAATATCCGAATACACGCTATAATAGAGGACCAATTGGCGGAATTCGTTATGCAGGAACTTCTTCAATTAGTGCGAATGTTGGACAAGGTATGTCAACGATGGCTACGCCGGATGGACGAAATGCATTCGAACCTTTGGCAGAAGGTTGCAGTCCAGCGCATAATAGCGATAAAAATGGACCTACAGCTGTGTTTAAAAGTGTGTCAAAGCTTCGTACAAATAAAATTACAGGTGGAGTTCTGCTAAATCAAAAAATGACGCCTCAAATGTTGTCGACTGAAGAAAATCGACAAAAATTAGAATTGTTGATTAAAACTTTCTTTAATCGTTTACATGGATATCACGTGCAATATAACATTGTTTCTAAGGAAACTTTGATTGATGCACAGAAGCATCCTGAAAAACATAAGGATTTAATTGTTCGTGTAGCCGGATATAGTGCTTTCTTTAATGTGCTTTCTAAAAAGACGCAAGATGATATTATTGGTAGAACAGAACAATCTTTAATGTAAGAAAATGTAAATAATTTGAAAAAGGTATTGAAAACGGATTTTATTAGGTGTATTCTATAGGCAACCGATGCGAAAGAGATTAAACTAAGAACCGGATACAAAGAGATTCTAGTCAGGGTGGAAGCTAGATTATTACGACTTAGCAAATGGACTTTCAAGGGCAAGGTGAAAAGTGTTTCTGAGTAGCTGCGACGTGTTCCGTGCGTTAAATGGATCGAATGTGATGGCATTCTAGAGATGGGTATAACTATACCAATTCAGGTGGTACCGCAGATTATTTTGATATTCTGTCCTGTGTCAAATTTTTAATTTGATGCAGGATTTTTTATTTATAAGGAGAGTGATGAAAAGTGTTAGCTGACTGGTGGTGGTACAAAAAATAAATAATTAGGAGGTAAAGGAATATGTACAAAAAATTATTAGTATGTGGATTGGCTTTATTGATGTGTGGATGTAGCGCAAAAGCTGCAGGTAATGATCAAGTGTTGACAGTCGGATTGAGTTCTGAAATGAATGGCACATTTTCACCTATGTATTATCAAACGACAAATGATTCTTATGTCGTTGATTTGGTTTATCAAGGGTTGTTGAAATACAACAAAAAAGGAGAGTTAGTTGCAGATTTGGCTAAGTCCTTACCCGAAATCAGTGAAGATGGCAAGACAATGACTTTTAAATTAAAGAAAGGCATCCAGTTTAGTGATGGATCCAAGTTTACTTCAAAAGATGTGCAGACAACATTTACTGTTATGGCCGATCCAAGCTATACAGGTCGTTTTGCGAACAACGTTGATTTTTTAGATGGTTATAGTGAATATCATGATGCAGATGCATTTAGCTTTACTGGAGTTGAAACACCAGATAACTATACAGTTGTTTTCCATTTGGATAAGCCTAGAATTGATGCGGTTTCTACACTTGGAACACAGAAGATTTGTAGTTCAGAATATTTAAATTATAAAAAAGGAAAAACAGAAAATATTGAAAAGAAGAATAGTAAGCCAATTGGAACGGGTGCTTATGTATTGAAGAAGTTTGAGAAGACAAGTGGAGCTAGTTTAGTTTCAAATTCAAAGTTTAAGGCGAAAAAAGGACAGTATCAAATTTCTAAGATCATGATCAAAAAGACAGATACTTCAACAGAAGTCAAAGAATTAGAAAATGGAACAGTGGATTATATTCCAGATGTGATTGAGGCAAATAAAATTAAATCTGTACAAAAGAATAAGAGTTTATCTGTTGATTCTTATCCGAGTGATCGTGAAAGCTTTATTATCTTTAACTCTTATGAGGGAGCTTGTAGTGATGTTGTGGTAAGAAAAGCAATCGGATATGGATTTAATGCGCAAGAATATATTGATAATTACTATCAAATTGATGGCATGGCCTATAAGCCTGGTACTTTTGGAAATCCTGTTTCTTTAAATAATGGAAAAATGATTCGTAATGAAGAAAAAGTGGATGGTGTCACTTATTATGATTATGATGTTGAAAAGGCCAATCAAATCTTAGAGGATGCAGGATATACATTGGCAGAGGATGGATATCGTTATAAAGATGGTGAAAAATTAACCATTCGTTTCTTGGCAAATAAAGATAAGGATTCTTTGGATTTTTTGATTCCGGTTTTACAGAAGTGTTTAAATGCGATTGGTATTGATTTTAAAGCCAATACAGTTGAATTTAATACAGTCATCAATACTGTGCAGGATGATGCTCAAACAGATAGCTGGGATGCAACATATCTAGGTTTCTCTTATGGCTCACCAGACGATACAGGCATTAACTTTATTTTAAGAACGGGAGCCACAAATAACTTTGGTCGTTTGAGTGATGAACAACTAGATGCTTATCTAGATGCCGGTATGTATACTTCCGATAATGAAGTGTCTAAAGAGAATTATCATAATGCTTTAGTTCGACAAAGTGAACTATGTGGTTATTTACCTGTGGATTCAACTAAAACATATTGTTTAAGAAATAAGAATGTCAAAGGAATGCATACAACATCTATTTATAATTGGGCTCAATCTATTGCAACAGCTCATATTGTAAATAAATAACGTATGATGTATCCTAATGGATATTAGGGCAAAATATAGTCCTGTACTAACTTAATGTTGGTGCAGGCTTTTCTTGTATACCAGGGTTTTATGGCAAAACAAGATTCAATTCAGTTAATGATAAAAGGAAGTGTTGCCAAACAAATCATTGGCTATGCGATATCAATATTTATCGGGTATCTTTTTCAGCAACTCTACAATACTGTGGATGCGTTGATTGTTGGAAATTTTCTAGGACAGAATGCATTAGCGGCTGTTACGAGTGTGGGGTCACTGGTTTTCTTGATTGTTGGTTTCTTTAACGGTTTTGCGACAGGTGCAAGTGTCATTGTTGCCAATGCGATAGGGGCTCAAGATGAGAATAGAACAAAAAAAGCGGTATATACAACAGCAACATTTGGTATCTTGTTAGGTCTTATTATGACTGGAATTGGTTATTTACTAACTGATCAAATGTTGATGTGGATGGGTTTGCCTAAAGAAGTGTTTGGCTTATCTTCTATTTATCTAAAGATTTATTTTTTAGGCGGTTTTTCTTTAGTCTTATATAACATGCTTGTGGGAATCATTCGTGCTGGAGGCGATGCTAAACATCCACTTTATTATCTGATTGTGAGTTCGATATTGAATGTGATTTTAGATGTTGTATTCATTGCTGTGTTTAAGATGGGGGTTGCAGGAGCAGCTTGGGCTACAATCGTTTCTGAATTTGCGAGTATGTTTTTATGTGTTTTGCAATTGGCAAGAGAAGAAAGTATTTTACATATTTCTTGGATGCATTTGTCTTTGGATTTTGAAAATCTTAAACAAATCTGTATCTATGGATTACCTACAGGATTACAGGGTTGTGTCATTGATTTTGCGAATGTAATGATTCAGTCGTATATTAATTCGTTTGGTGCAGCAGCTATTGCAGGTATTGGTGCATATTCAAAGGTAGAAGGATTTATTTTCCTTCCTGAAATTTCTTTTTCGATGGCACTTACGACGTTTGTATCACAAAATGAAGGGGCAGGACAAAAGGAACGTTCTCGAAAGGGAATTTTGTTTGGGCTTGCAGCATCGCTACTTATGATTGAATGTTTGGGTATTTTGATCTACTTGTTTGCGCCAACTTTTATAGCTTTCTTTAATCAAAATCCAGAAGTAATTGCGATTGGAGTAGATCGTGCTAAAATTTGTGCCTTTTTCTATGTCCTTTTAGGCTTTTCACACGTGGTTTCTAGTATTTTAAGAGGATTGGGACGTCCTGTGATGCCAATGGTGGTCATGCTTGTATGTTGGTGTGCTGTTCGTGTGGTTGTTTTAATGACGATAGGACAGAGCGTACACAGCTTGTATTTAACGCATTGTTTGTATCCAATTACTTGGGGATTGAGTTCAATTGTTTATATATTTGATTTAAGAAAATATAAATTGTTTATGCTTTAATGAAATATAGGTTGTCATTTGAGTTGATTTTAGGTATTATAATCTTGCAGAAGTGTTTTTCTGATTTTGGAGGTCTTACTTATGGTCTTAAGAAGATTTACCACAATTGATAGAGAAGAATTGCTCTTTTAAGCGTGCCTACTATAGGTGCGCTTTTTTTGTTTTGAAAGGAAGGTCATTTATGGAAACAAAGCGTGTTTTAATTGTGATGGGTTCTCGTTCGGACTTACCTAGTATGGAAGGCTGCATGAAACAATTAGACGATTTTCAAGTCGGCTATGAAGTTCGTGTGTTAAGTGCTCACCGTACGCCGGAAGCGGTTTTGGAATTGTCAAAGACAGCATGTGAACGTGGAATTCAGGTTATTATTGCGGCAGCTGGAGGAGCAGCACATTTAGCTGGAGTTTTAGCTAGCTCTACACCATTGCCAGTTATTGGAATCCCTATTCAGACATCTGCTTTAGGTGGATTGGATTCATTATTATCGACAGTACAAATGCCTCAAGGTGTTCCTGTTGCGACTGTCGCAATTGGAAAATCAGGGGCAAGAAATGCAGCTATTTTAGCTTGCCAGATGATTGGACTAAATGATAAGTCATTGCAGGATAAAATTGTTGAGTTTAAAAAAGAACAAGCACAAAAAGTATTAGAACAGTCAATTGTTGAATAAGGAGAAGGAAATGGATACTCGTATTTTTGTTCATAAAAAAGAACAGTTTCAGGTTGAAAGTGAATCATTAGCGGCTGAATTAAGACAATCTTTATCTTTAAAAGAAGATTTCGGTCTAACAAAATACAATTTATATGATATTTTTGATGCCGACGAAAATGATATTGAATTATTAAAGAAAAATGTTTGTAGCGAAGTTGTTACAGATGATGTATATGATTCTGTAGATTTAACAGGTAAATCATATTTGGCATATGAATTTTTGCCAGGTCAATATGATCAAAGAGCAGACAGTGCAATGCAGTGTTTAATGCTTTTGAACAACAAACAAACAGTACGTATTCATTCAGGTACTTTGTTAGTGTTTTTAAACCCAGTAGATGAAGAAACACTTAATAAAATCACACATTATATTGTTAACCCTGTTGAAGCACGTGTTAAAGACCTTTCTGTATTAGTGGATGATCAGGACGTTGAAGTAAAAGATGTTCCTGTATTAGAAGGATTTACAAAAATGAGTAAAGAAGAATTAGATTCTTTACGTCAGACTTTAGGGTTGGCCATGTCTCAAGCGGACATTGAGCATGTTCAACGTTACTTCGAAAAAGAAGAAAAAAGAGATTGCACAATGACTGAACTACGTGTGTTAGATACATATTGGTCAGATCACTGTCGTCATACTACTTTTGAAACTGTATTAGATGATGTATGTTTCCATTTGGATACATTATCAGATGAGTTACAGGCTTCTTATGATAAATATTTAAAATTACGCCAGGAAGTTCATGGAAATCGTAAAGAAAAAACATTGATGGATATGGCTACTATTGCTGGAAAATATCTTCGTAAGCAAGGTAAACTTGATAATATGGAGATTACCGATGAAATCAATGCGTGCAGTGTAGAAATTACAGTGGATGTAGATGGAAAAGATGAACAATGGTTGTTGATGTTTAAAAATGAAACACATAACCACCCAACAGAAATTGAACCATTTGGTGGAGCAAGTACATGTATTGGTGGAGCTATTCGTGACCCATTATCAGGACGTAGTTATGTATATCAAGCTATGCGTATTACAGGGGCTGGAGACATCACGAAACCAATTAGTGAAACATTAGAGCACAAATTACCTCAATCAAAGATTTCAAAGACAGCGGCTCATGGTTATTCAAGTTATGGTAACCAAATTGGTTTGGCAACTACATTCGTAGATGAAATTTATGATGATGGTTATGTAGCTAAACGTATGGAAGTTGGTGCTGTTGTAGGTGCGGCTCCTAAATCACATGTTAAACGTGAAAAACCAGAAGCTGGCGATATTATCGTTATGATTGGTGGAGCTACTGGTCGTGATGGAATTGGTGGAGCCACCGGTTCTAGTAAAGAACATAATGAAACAAGTTTAGAAAAATGTTCAAGTGAAGTTCAAAAGGGAAATGCCTTGATTGAACGTAAATTACAGCGTTTATTTAGAAATCCTACTTGTACAAAATTAATTAAAAAGGCGAATGACTTCGGAGCAGGTGGAGTTAGTGTTGCCGTAGGTGAACTTGCAGATGGTTTGAATATCAACTTAGATGCAGTTCCAGTTAAATATCAAGGCTTAGATGGTACAGAATTAGCTATTAGTGAATCACAAGAGCGTATGGCTGTATGTATCGAGGCTAAGGATTTTGAAAAATTCAAAGAAGAAGCATATAAAGAAAACTTAGAGGCTATCAAAGTTGCGGATGTAACAGATACAAATCGTTTAGTCATGAAATGGCGCGGTGAAACGATTGTGGATATGTCTCGTGCTTTCTTGGATACAAATGGTGTCCGTCAACACCAGGTTGTTGATGTTTGCGAAAATGAATATGATGAACATCCATTTGATGCAGTAAACTCAGATTTAAATACAGTATTACAAGATGCGAATGTCGCAAGTCAGATTGGTTTGGCAGAAATGTTTGATGCTTCTATTGGTAAGAGTACAGTGTTGATGCCTTTTGGAGGTAAATATCAATTAACTCCTGAAGAAGGTTCTGTACAAAAATTACCAGTGCATGGAATGACAAACACTTGTTCGGTTATGACATATGGATATGATCCAAAAGTATCTAAATATTCTCCATATTTAGGTGCTAGTTATTCAGTTGTTGAAGCATTAGCTCGTATCACAGCATTGGGTGCTGACTATAAGAAGTGTCGTTTATCAAATCAGGAATATTTTGAGCACTTAGGTGCAGATGCACAAAAATGGGGACAACCATTTGAAGCTTTATTAGGCTTGATTGATGCTCAATTGGCATTTGAAACACCAAGTATTGGTGGAAAAGACTCTATGAGTGGAACATATAAAGATATTCATGTACCACCAACAGTGATTACATTTGCGGTAACTACAGCTAAAACAGATGATATTGTTTCGGCTTCATTTAAAAATCCTGGAGACTATGTATATTTGGTAAAACATACACCAGTTAAGAATCATGTTCCAAACTATGAACAATTGAAAGAAAATTTTGAAACGGTTCATAAATTGATGCAAGAAAAGAAAATTGTAGCGGCAAGCACAATTAAATTTGGTGGATTAGGTGCAACTATTGCGAAGATGGCGTTTGGATCTAAAGTCGGTGTTGCGATCAATACAGAAGAAGATGTATACGGATTTAATTTAGGTTCAATGATTGTAGAAGCTACAGAAAGTATTCAAGATGAACATTTAGAATTAATTGGTATCTTAAATGATGATTCTAAGATTGTATTAAATGAAGAAACAGTCGAAATTGAAGATGCATTAAAGGCTTGGACAAAACGTTATAGTGAAATTTATCCAATGATCGTGGATGAAGGAAAAGATACTTTAGAAACTCCATTAAATGATGCAGAAGTACCAATGTCTAAGGTTGTTGTGGAAAAACCAAAAGTAATTATTCCTATTTTCCCTGGACAAAACTGTGAATTTGATACAACAGCTAAGTTTGAACGTGCTGGTGCTGAAGTTAAACAAGTTGTATTTAATAACTTAACTGTAGAAAACATTCAAAAGAGTATCGAAACTTTAGCAAAAGAAATTAGTACAGCACAAATCTTAATGATTGTTGGTGGATTTAGTAGTGGTGATGAACCAGATGGTTCAGGTAAATTTATTGCGAATGTATTAAGAAATCCAAAGATTGCGCAAGCAATTGATACAATGCGTGCAAATGATGGTTTGATCTTAGGTATCTGTAATGGATTCCAGGCATTGATCAAATCTGGATTATTGCCTTATGGTGATATTGAAAAATTAGATGCGGAAAATCCAACATTATTTAGAAATAATATCAATCGTCACGTTTCTCATATTGCACGTACTCGTATTACAAGTAATGCTTCTCCTTGGCTTGCAGGTATGAAAGCTGGAAGTGTATATTCAGTTGCTGTTAGTCATGGTGAAGGTAAATTTGTTGCGAGTGAAGAAGTATTGAATAAGTTGATTGAAAATGGTCAGGTTGCAACACAGTATGTAAATGAAAAGGGTGTTCCAACAATGGATGGAAAAGACAACTTAAATGGTTCAAGCATGGCTATCGAAGGTATCTTCTCTGAAGATGGTAAGATCTTTGGTAAGATGGGTCACAGTGAGCGTTATGAAAAAGGATTGTTCCAGAATATTGCTGGAAATAAAGACCAAGATATTTTCGCAAATGGTGTTCGTTATTTTACACACAAGCAGGTGAAGTAGAATGACGTTGAAAAAAGTAGTTCAAGATTCTTCTGGGATCGTAGGCTTGTTCAATGTAGAACAAGCCGCCCAGAACATCTATTTAGCAATGCATGCCATTCAGCATCGTGGACAAGATGGTGTTGGTGTGGCTGTGAGTAATGGGGAAAACGTTGTTTGTAAAAAGGGATTAGGATTGTTGTCTGAGAATTTAAAACAAGATACATTGAATTCTTTAGATGGTGATATTGCGATTGGTCAACTTCGCATGGCTACAAAAAATGATTCTCAATTAGAAAATGTTCAGCCGATTATGGTGCGTAGTCACCAAAGATATTTTGCGGTTGTATCAAGTGGGATGATCACGAATGCGATTTCTTTAAGAACAAAATTAGAAAATGAAGGATTGATCTTTCAAGGAACAAGTGATTCAGAATTATTAGCACATTTGATTCAGTTGAATCCAGGTTCTTTTGAAGAAAAAATTGCGAAAGCTTGTCGTATGATGAGTGGTGCTTATACATTCATGGTCGTCACAAAAGACAGCTTGTATGTAGTAAGAGATCCTCATGGTATTCGTTCTTTATATATTGCCAAGGTAGATGAAGGATATTGTATCAGTAGCGAAACTTGTTCGTTCCCAATTCTTGGTGGAGAATTTGTTCGTGAAGTCAATCCAGGTGAATTAATTTGTTTTAATAATGAGGGAATGAAATCTACTCAGATTTTTGAAGATACAGAAACAAAGGCATGTGCTTTAGAATATGTATATTATTCTAGACCGGACAGCGTTCATAATGGTTTAACGGTTCATGAAGTAAGAAAACAATGTGGCTATTATTTAGCTTCAGAAGAGAATATTGAAGCGGATATCGTTGTTGGTGTTCCTGATTCAGCTTTAAGTGCAGCTGCAAGTTTTGCTAGAACATTGAATGTACCATATGAAACGGGATTGATTAAAAACCGTTATATTGGTTCTACATTTATTCGTCCGACAGAACAACAAAGAATGCAAGGTATGCGTGTTCGTTTAAATGCGATCAGTTCAGTGGTTAAAGATAAAAGAGTTTATTTAGTAGATGATAGTGTTGTGAAAGGTTTTACATCACGTCGAATTTGTCAATTATTAAAAGAGGCAGGCGCAAAAGAAGTGCACTTACGTATAGCTTCGCCAATGTTGAAATATCCTTGTTTATATGGAGCGGATTCAACGGCACAAAAAGATTTAGCTGCTTTCAATTATTCGATAGATGAAATGAAACAGTTGTTCCAAGTGGATTCGTTACGTTTTATAAGTGTAGAGGATTTCAAGAAATGTGTACCTGAAACAAGTTGTTTAGCTTGTTGTACAGGTGAATATCCAGAAGAGTTACAAGATTATAAAGATGAGGTAAAGGAGTAGAGTATGGCAGAACATTATGCAGCAGCAGGCGTTAGTTTAGAGGCAGGATATAAATCTGTTGAATTGATTAAGGAGCATGTTAAGAAAACAATGCGTCCAGAAGTGTTAGGAGGACTTGGCGGTTTCTCTGGTGCTTTCTCATTATCTAAAATTAAAGATATGGAAGAGCCAGTGTTGCTTTCTGGTACGGATGGTTGTGGAACAAAAGTTAAACTTGCGATGGTTATGAATAAGCATGACACAATTGGTATTGATGCTGTCGCAATGTGTGTGAATGATATCGCATGTGCAGGTGGAGAACCATTATTCTTCTTGGATTACATCGCATGTGGCAAGAACGTTCCAGAAAAAATTGCAGATATTGTTAAAGGTGTGTCTGAGGGTTGTTTACAATCTGAAGCCGCTTTAATTGGTGGAGAAACGGCAGAGCATCCAGGTTTGATGCCAGAAGATGATTATGATCTAGCTGGTTTTGCGGTTGGTGTTTGTGATAAAAAAGATATGATTACTGGTAAGGATCTAAATGTTGGAGATGTCTTGATTGGACTTCCTTCAACTGGAGTTCACAGTAATGGTTTCTCATTGGTTCGTAATGTGTTTGATATTACAGAAGAATCTTTGAATACTTATTATGATGAATTAGGTAAAACTTTAGGAGAGGCATTATTGGCTCCTACAAAAATTTATGTAAAAGCATTAAAGCATATTAAAGCATCGGGTATTACATTAAAAGCTTGCAGCCACATCACAGGTGGTGGATTCTATGAAAACGTACCTCGTATGTTAAAAGAGGGCATGGGTGTTGAAATTGATACAAAGGCATTCCCAAAACCTCCAATCTTTGATTTGATTCAAAAAAATGGAGATATTTCTACGAAAGAAATGTACAACGTATTTAATATGGGACTTGGCTTTGTGATGGCTGTAGATCCAGCAGATGTTGAAAAAGTTCAAGCTGCCTTAAATGAAATCAATGAACCTAGCTATGTGGTTGGTAAAGTAACTGAAACAGGACAGGTAGATGTTCAATGGTAAATATTGCGGTATTTGCGAGTGGTTCGGGTACTAACTTCGAAACAATCTTGTCACATATTGAAGATGGTTCTTTACATGTGAATTGTGCTTGCTTGATAGCTGATAAAGAGAATGCGTATGCAAGAGTTCGTGCACGCAATCATGGAGTAGAAGAGTTTTACTTTAATCCAAAGGGATATGATGGTAAAGCGGGTTATGAAGCGGCAATCTTAGAGGTATTAAAAGAAAAAAAGGTTGATTTGATTGTGTTAAGTGGATATATGCGTTTTATTGGACACACTTTATTAAGTGCTTATCCAAATCGTATCATCAATTTACATCCGGCTTATTTACCTGAATTTCCAGGAGCTCATAGTATTGCAGATGCGTATGAGGCAAAAGTAGCACAAACTGGAGTTACAGTTCATTTCGTAGACGAAGGTGTAGATACAGGTCCTATTATTCGTCAAGAAAGAGTAGCAATCGACCCATCTTGGGATCTTGAAACATTAGAATCGCATGTACATGCGATGGAATATGATTTGTTCTGGCAAGTCATTGAACAAGTCGCAAAAAGTATTGAGGAGGAAAAAGAATGAAGCGAGCATTAGTGAGCGTATCTGATAAAACAGGTTTAGTTGAATTTGTACAGGGACTAGTAGATTGTGGATATGAAATTATTTCTACTGGAGGAACAAAAAAAGCTTTAGAAGCAGCAGGAATCCATCCGATTGGGATTAGTGATGTCACTGGTTTTCCTGAAATTATGGATGGTCGTGTAAAAACTTTACATCCAAAAGTTCATGGTGCATTGCTTTGTGTTCGTTCAAACCCGGATCATGTTCGTCAATTACAAGAATTAGGTATTGAGTATATTGATTTGGTTTGTGTGAACTTATATCCTTTCAAAGAAACTGTGTTAAAACCTGGTGTTACACACGAAGAAATTATTGAGAATATTGATATTGGTGGTCCAAGTATGCTTCGTAGTGCTTCTAAAAATTATCAAAGTATTCCGGTTCTTTGTGATCCAAAAGATTATGATAAGGTTCTTGAGGAAATTAGAGAAAATCATGAAACAACATTAGAAACGCGTGAGCGCTTAGCTGCAAAAGTATTCCGTCATACAGCTCGTTATGATGCGATGATTGCGGATTATTTAACTAAGAAAACACATGAAGAATTCCCAGAAAGTATGACAATTACTTTTGATAAGGTTCAAGACTTGCGTTATGGTGAAAATCCTCATCAAAAGGCTGCTTTCTATAAGGGCATGAATCCTCAATATTCTTTGGCAAATGCAAAACAGCTTCATGGTAAAGAATTATCTTACAACAATATTCAGGATGGAAATGCGGCTATTGAAATCTTAAAAGATTTTGAAGGTCAATATGCAGCTGTAGGTGTTAAACACATGAATCCATGTGGAGTTGGTATTGGTGAAAATATTGAAGCGGCTTGGGATAAAGCTTATGAGGCTGACTCAATTTCGATTTTTGGTGGTATCGTAGCGTTGAACGCAAAGGTTGAAAAGGGATTGGCAGAAAAATTATCTAAGATTTTCTTGGAAATCATTATTGCGCCAGACTTCTCTGAGGAAGCGTTGGAAATCTTGACTCGTAAGAAAAATATTCGATTAATGAAATTAGATACTAGCTTATCTGTTTCAAGTGCGCTAAAATATACAAATGTTAACGATGGTCTATTGGTTCAAGAAATGGATCAACATATCATTAACGAGGAAGATTTAAAATGTGTAACAAATCGTAAACCAACTGAAGAAGAAATCAAACAATTGTTGTTTGGATGGAAAGTTGTTAAACATGTAAAATCAAATGCGATCGTATTGGCAAAAAATGATATGACAGTTGGTGTTGGTGCTGGTCAGATGAATCGTGTCGGTGCTGCAAAGATTGCAATCGAACAAGCTGGAGAAAAAGCAAAGGGTTCAGTTTTAGCAAGTGATGCATTCTTCCCAATGCCAGATACTGTGCAGGAAGCTATCAAAGCGGGTGTTACTGCAATCATTCAGCCGGGTGGATCGATTAAAGATCAACTTTCAATTGATGAGTGTAATGAACATGGTATAACAATGGTATTTACAGGGGTTCGTCATTTTAAACATTAATATAAAAGAGTCTGAATAGACTCTTTTTCATAGTTTGGAAGGGTCTATTTAT
>ENA-OVGE01001044-OVGE01001044.1-human-gut-metagenome-genome-assembly--contig:-NODE-1044-length-23279-cov-82.732690_pt1 | contig 23279 bp, 36 predicted proteins | sample MGYA00237769_ERZ505417 | MGnify/ENA primary metagenome ERZ505417 (study PRJEB26158, sample SAMN06016403) | human gut metagenome | biome: human gut; feature: ankylosing spondylitis patient; material... | reverse complement strand
TGCGACAAGAACACCGAGCGAAACACGGGAGAAAGCTACGCTGGCGAGGGGGCGGAGTACCGCATTGAGTACGACAACGAAGGAGACGCCTATCTCAACGTCGTAGCCTATGCACAATGCGGTTATGACGCTGGGGAAGCTAACATATATCTTAATTATTGCCCGTGGTGCGGACGCAAGTTGGAGGGCTAGTTATGTTGCCTACTATTGCCCTTGACATGGACGGTACTATTGCTAACCTCTACGGGGCTAGGGGTTGGCTAGAAGCCCTACAAGCCCACGACGCAAGCCCTTACTTTGAAGCCGGTACCCTAGCCGATACGGACATTATTAACGCCCTTATCGAGCTTTACAAGGACGCAGGAGGGCACGTTTGCGTGGTATCGTGGACGGCTAAGGGTAACATTCCGCACGCCTATTTCACCGCTACGCAAGCGGCTAAGATGCTTTGGCTACGCGAGCACTTGCCCGCTATTGAGGACGTGCGTATTGTGGAGTACGGCACGCCTAAGTATCTTGTTGTTAAGGACGTGCGTAACACGGTGCTGTTTGATGATGAACAGCACAACCGAGACGCTTTCAGACGTGCGGGCGGGCAAGCTCGATACCCTAAAAGTCTCTACAGATTTCTAGTTGCACAGATTAGAAAGACGTGTTAGAATAAAGCTACGCAACGACCCCAAAAGAAAGGTGCAAAAATGTTGTTCGGTTGTCTGCCTATTCAGAACATTCCCGTGTTCATTGTCATGTATGGCGTGCTCGCGTTCTGTGTTTGGGTGATTTGGCAAGACCACAAGGACGAACAGCACGCGAAGGGAATTGCTCGCGTGCGGCGTTGCGAGATTCGCCGCAAGGCTATGTACCTCGTGGAGCAAAGCCGCAAGTCCCGAGCCGAACGTATGAGAGAGTATTACAAGAACTAGCAACCTGCCCCGAAAAAATCGGGGCTTTTTTGTTGACTATTGGGGCGAGTGTGATACAATGGTATCAACGCCAACAGAAAGGGGCAAAGATGGACAGCAAGCAGGCACACGCAATTATCGAAACCGAGAAGAGCACGCGAGAGATTAAGCGACTTGCCGAGCTGCAAGCGGCTAGGCGTTATCGCGTCTATTGGGTTAACCCTATCACGTCGCTGCTTCACCAGTTGCCGTTTGCGGATATCCGCGACGAAAGAGAGGGGGCGGACGTGCGTTTGTATCTGTTCTTTGATTGTAGTTGTCCGCTTGAGGAAGTTCTTGAAGCGGTAGACGCAGCCGACGCGGGCAAGATGGGCGTTTGTATCAAGTCGCGTTGGACTACGTACCTCGTGGAGCGTCTGAGTTAGTCAATTGTGAAGAGTGTGTGAATCGCCCTCGAAGTCTTGCACTTCGGGGGCGTTCTGGTATTATGTAGTTAGTCGATAGTCGAAGCGATGCAAATAGCAAAGCAGGGGCAAGAAAGAGTCGTTACACTTTCTCTACAGTTAGGTACCTATCCAAGAGACAAAGCAAATGTGAAGGAACTGTGAAGAAAAAATAGTCATTGCACTGTGCGGCCATTGCTGTATTATGTAGTCAAGGCAAGGGGCTAACAGAACCAACGGGGTTCACCGCCTTGCAGGGAAGAAGGTACACTATGAGCAAGCAGACCGCCCACGAGTTTGTTTCGAGCTACTACGACGTTGAGAACGGCACGGAGACGTGCGAGCGGAAGAGCTTCGTTCGCTTCCGCGATGCTATGCCGCTGGGGCTTGACGCTGAGCAGGTCGAGAACGCTTACATGGCGTTTAGCGGCAAGTCTCCCCGCTACAACAAGACGGCTACTAGCATGGAGCCGTGGCGTGCCGAGCAGTACAAGAGCGAGGCAAACCGCATTGTTGACGCTCTCACACATGACCCGACTAGTTTCACCGACCTGTACAACAAGGCGGGGCTTAACCCTTACGCTAAGTACAACCCCGACTCCGCCCCGATGAATGGTTGCCACTCTCTCCGCAAGTGCTTTAAGACTATGGCCGCTGCCGGTATCGTCGGGTGTATGGAGATTAAGACGTGCGGCAAGTGCCACATTCGTCTTTACTACCTGAACGACTAAAAAAATCTAGAATCTCGCTTGCATCCCCTGTGAGCTAGTGCTATACTAAGGCTAGCCCGCAAGGGGAACACCAACAGAAAGGGTTTGAAATGTTCATCGCTATCGCCACTGAGGACTTCAACACGTTCACGGACAACAACGAGGCCGAGAATGGGATGGACTACACCGAGAAGACCGAGTACCCCATCTTCACCGGCATGACCATTGACGAAACCCGCAACCGCGTTAAGAACTACTTCCGCCACTGCTACGACGCTGGGGACGATATCCCCGAGTACGAGATTTGCACGATTACCACGGCGGCTATCGTCAAGGGGGCTTACAAGCTCAACATTACTTGTGACTACATGAACATTAACTAGCCTACCACCCAAGCCCCGTCGTAAGGCGGGGTATTTTTTTATCTATCGAGTTGTAAAGATTTTGTGAATGCTATTGACACACAAGAGGGCTTTGTGTTACAATGGAAATGACGTACATTTTTCTATGGAGATTTTGTGAAGATTCTAAAGATACACTTGACAAAGTTTCTCCCCTATCCTATTATTATTATTAAGATGGAGAAGGTCGATTTTTTTATGGAGATTTTGTGAATCTCGAAAATATCTATTGCTTTCCAAGAGTGTGTGTGATACAATGGAAGTGCTGTCTATTTTTAAGGTAGTATTATCGAACTGGTGTTCTGATATGCGGTCTATGCTCGTTTTTCCCGCCCACCCTAGTCCCTATGGTAACGTTTCACGTCCCCCAAGTCAATACCCTACACACAATCCACACAAACGCCCAAATGTGTAGGAAATGTGAAGGCGTGGCGTGACGCTTGCCCTGCGGCCTACCCTATGGCATACTATAGTTGTCCGAAGGGGAGCCGAAGAGAAAGGAACACACCGCAAGCCCCAAGGCACACGGACGCGAAACTAAACGGTCATACAGACAAAGGAGAAAAGATTATGACCAAGAACACCGTTTCCCGCAAGTCCCTGTCCTCCATCGTCTTCTACGCTGCCGAGAACGGCTGCACCATCTGGGATGCTGTCGACGCTCTGGGCTTTGACCCCGAGGGCACTCGCAAGGCCATCGCCGACTTTGACGCCGCTATGCACCGTCCCCGCAAGTCCAAGCCCTCTGCCGAGACGCTCAAGAATGCGGCTATTATGCGTGAGCTGGTCGAGGAGCTGAACGCTCGCGGCAAGGAGATGACCGCTGCCGAGCTTGCCGACGTGTACACCGACCCCGAGGGCAACGTCCTCAACCCCCGCAAGGTGGGTGCTGCCCTTGCCCGTGCGGCTCGTGAGGGGCTTATCGCCAAGTCCCCCGAGAAGTGGAGCGTTGCCCACTACGCACCGCACGGCGTGGAGTTCGCCCCCAAGCCCAAGCGTGTTAAGAAGTCCGAGCAGACCGAGGACACGCCCGAGGACGTGACCGAGGAGTAACCCACAGCCCCCGCACACGCGGGGGCTTTTTCTTGCGGCAAGAGTTAGCGTTAGCTAACTCCGCGAGCAGGGCGAGCGAAGAGTTAGCCTAGGTTAACTTTGCCCGCACTCTCCCTCCCTCCCACCCTTGATAGTGTAACGCTATTCTGTCGGTTGTGCAAGGGGTTTTTGCAAGATTCCAAAGAAAAAATAACGCCACAGAATGCCCTACAACGCCCTAAAATAAAACGTGCCTAGTCCTATGCCCTAGAATCTCGAAAGGCCGTTAGAACGGCTCTCAAGGGCTTACAAGGGTATTTGTCTGTCTGTAACTATCGCCGCAAAGCCCCAAGAGAACCGTAAATGTGTAGAAAATATGTGCTGCTTGCTTTTGGTACACGTCCGGCGTACTATTCTTGTTGTGCCAAGGCGGCACACGTGCAAGCCCCACACGACAACGGGGGCGAGAAATGGAGTTGGCAAGATGGGCAAGGGCAAGCGTAAGACGGTTATCGTGCTTGACACGGAAACCGCCCCTATCGTCAAGATGGGGGACGTTGTGGACGCAAACAAGATGCGTGTGTACGATATGGGCTATATTGTCCGTGACAAGCACACGGGCGAGGTCTACGCCGAACGTTCGTTTGTGTGTGCCGACACGTTCTTTAATGGGCGGCGTTTCATGGATTCGGCTTACTACGCCGAAAAGCTGCCACAGTATTACGCCGGTATCGCCACGGGCGGCGAGTGGGAGCCGGTAGCGTTTGCGGACGCTTACAAGACGTTTCACGCGGATTGCGAGATGTGGGGCGTTTCCGAGGTTTGGGCGTACAACTCAAACTTTGATGAACGGGCATTGAACGCCACTTGCAAGGACGTTTCGGCGGGCATGGTTGAGACGTTTACCAACCTGCGTTGGCGTGACATTTGGCGGTTTGCCGAGTGCATCACGGGCACCGTTCGTTATTGTGAGTGGGCTACCGCCCACGGGTACGTTACCGAGACGGGTACGCCTTGCACGGGCGTTGAGTACCTTATCAAATATCTAGACGGGGATATCGCGTTTTGCGAGCGTCACACAGCCCTAGACGATGCCCGCCACGAGTCCCGCATTTTGTCGCTTTGCCTTGCTCGTGGTATCAAGCAGCCCACCAAAACGGGCTACGGGTACGGTGCTGCCCTGCGTTGGGCTAAGCAGACGGGGCATTACATCCCCAAGGAGGAACGAGAGAAGTAAGCCAAGGGAAACCCCCGCAAGGGGGTTTTCTTTTGTCCAAAAAAGTTGTTGCACACTAGCCGCAAGGCTGCTATACTTAGGTTGTCCAAAAGGAAACGACAGAAAGGCACCGACATGCGGGAATGGGCGGTTGAGTTTGACATGTTCGCGGGAACTGGTACGGCTTACTACTACGCGGACACCAAGGCCGACGCACTAAAACAGATTCGTGAAGAGTTGGCGGCGTGGGGCGGTGGACACGCGGACGTGTACGACGAAAACGGGGAGTTTGTTTGCGACGTTGAGATTTGATATCCTATCCTATGAACCCGCCCACGGGCGGGTTTCTTTTTGTCTTTTGGATTGTGTAGTTTTTGTGAAGCACTTGACACAAACCATTTTTTTATGGTACAATGAAAGTGACGTACATTTTTTTGTGTAGAATTTGTGAATCGGTGAACGGTACTTGACAAGTATTTTCGCCTATCCTATTATTATTATTAAGATGGGAGACTGTCATTTTTTTGTTAACCTAGGTTAACCCAAAAGACAGTAAAGTGTGGAGATTATGTGTGCGGCAAAATTGTCGGCTGCATTCCGGTTGACTAGTGTATTATGTAGTTAGCCGGTAGTTGAGAACCCGAACAACATACGGGGGACGGAACAAAAAAGAGCCGTTATATCCGCCCGTTACAATCGGGGCAACAGTCAGAGCAATTGCAACAGCTCTCCCCTTATTATCGAACTAGTGTTCTATCGAACTGATGTTCTGTTAACCTAGGTTAACTTTGGCGATAGTTAACTAACGTTAACTTATCGCCTGCATTCCCCACCCTCCACGCCCTCTAGTGTAATGGTTGGAAACGTTTCCGTCAATACCTATCACAGAATCTCCACAATTACCGTTCACCGGCGTTTTCCTACCGTTCACCGGAGCCGCCAAGTTTTCACTAGACACCTAGCCCCACCCGTGGCATACTATAGTTGTCCAAGGGGGACGGGGAACCGAACGGAAAGGGGAACCAAAAACCGGACGCCTCACGGACGCTAGCCAAGTTCAGACTAACAGAAGGGAATTTACTATGGCTAACATCACCCGCAAGCAGCTCGTTAACGCTCTCGCCGCCGAGGGCATCGCCGACGTTATCGCCGACGCTATGGGGGCGGACGTGGCCGACGTCACCGCCACCATTGCCAAGATGATTCAGTCCGCCAACCGCAAGCGTGTTAGCAAGCCGTCCGCCGAGACGCTGCGGAACCGTCAGATTGCCACCGAGCTGGCCGATGAGATTAACGCCCGTGGTGCTGAGTTCACCGCTGCGGATATCGCGGAGTTCTACACCGACCCGGACGGTATGCCGCTCACGGCTCGCAAGGTCGGTGCCCTGCTGCGTCAGGCTGTGGGCATGGGGTTTATTGCGGTCAGCCCCGAGCCGTGGAGTGTCAAGCACTACGCCCCCGTGGGCTTTGAGTTCGCTAAGAAGCCCGTTCGCGTCAAGAAGGCCAAGGACGAGAACGCCGCCGAGTAGCGTACACTAAAACAAACGTTCGCCCACCTAGGCTGGCAGCACGCCCCTAGGTGGGCTTACTTGTGCGGCAAGAGTTAACCTCGGCTAACTTCTAGATCTAGCCAACCCGTGAAAGTTAACCGAGGCTAACTTTTTTCGTCCATTCCCCGCCCTCCCTCCCTGATATGGTAACGCTAGAACCCGCCCACGTCAAGACTTTTCACAAAACCAGCACAACTATTTTGAGCCGTTCTAAGCCGTTTTAAGCCCCTAGAATTTTGTCTATGGACTAGGATACCCGCCAACCCGTTAAAGCGTCTTAAACGGGCTTACAAAGCCTTACACGGGCATTCTACGATATCAGACGCCCCAAAAGACTAGCAGAACGCTAACCGTGCGGCGATACCTTGCAACCGCCAAAACGTCACTAAAGCCGTTCTAAGCCATTCTAAGGCGTTCTAACGCTCACCCTGCTATTCTCCTACCCGTGAATCATTCCAACGTCTTAAACGGGCTTACAGTGTCTCTAATTTAATTGTGTTGAAACTGTGAAGGGTATTGTACTATCGCCGCAAACCATTACTATTATTGTTAATCGGTACCACGGTACGGGCGGCAATACCGCAACGTCTGAGAGGTAAACAAGCCGTGATATCAGCCCGTGAGGGGGCAGGTCAAGGCAGGGGAATTGCAACAGCCCGCCCCCTAGAGTTAACCAAGGCTAACAAAAAAGTTAACCGAGGCTAACTTGAAGAATTTGTGAATTTTTGCCGTGGGGTATTGACGTACCCCGCTGTTTGTGCATTGCCACTTGACCCCTTAGCATGTTATAATGGATAGGTCAAGAGGGGAAGGGGAAAGAGCATGGAAAACACACAACTCCGAAAAGCGAACAAGTGTTCGTAGAACAGATGTTCGTCCCGTTGTCAAGTGCAAAGCAGCCCTCTATAGGCGATTCTCTCATAACACCTGGGGTTCTATAGGCTCCTCGAAAAAATCACCACGAAAACCCCTATAGGCTCGCTCACAATCGCCCGTGGGATTTTTTTGTCAAGCGAAAACCGCCCTATAGGCAAAAAAATCACAAGAATTCCTATATATATTTTATATTTTTATAGAATGTTTCACGTGAAACAATTTATTTTTATAAAAAAAGCCTCGCATCTTATCCAAAAGAGGATAGATGTGAGGCAATTTTGTATTAATTTGATATAAAATTATTTAAAAAGTATCTAAATCTATAACAAAATAGGGTAAAACCGCACGGATTTTACCCTAATCTTTTATCTTTTTTATATCTTACTGACGCAAACCGATGAAAAGTTCATAGTTGTACCAGCTGATAGAGGCAGAATGAATAAGCGAGGTGATGAAGATGTTAGTGTGGTCACCGTGGTCAAGGCTCTGATACTCGTAAAGATACACGAGAGTCATCGACTCACGGTCAGCACTATCGGCGTAATCATCACGAATATCCGCAAGAAGCTGGTTATAAGCCTTGGTGGCATCAATCCTATCATCAAAATAGTCCACAGTTTCCGTGCCAAAGGTGCCCTTCTCGGGGCAGTTGTCGATAGAGTTCATACGAATCATAAATGGCATAGAGAAACCTTTCTCTCACTGTGTACTATTATAGTATACTATATACAAACCACGTTGTCAACTAGAACCAGAAGTACATCTTAGGCGAGGACTTCTCGCCTGACACGACCTCGGCAAGCTTACGCTCGACCATCAGCCGCAGATAGTACGACGCGGTACGAGTGTTCCAGTTCTGACCGGGGAACAGAGCGTTGACCTCACGAGCAAACTCCTTGGCAGACACAGCCTCGCCATCCGCAACGTGACGCTTCAGCACCTCGATAGCCATGTCAAGACGCTCAGCGGTCTTGGCGGAAGACTTTCCTGCACGCTCAAGCTCCTTAGCCACCCACTCCTGAACCTCCGCATCCTCGGGCATGGCAGCGGCGATACGGGCAAACATCTCGGTACGCTTGGACATAAAAGACTCCTTAGTGTAGGAACTTACTTTATTATATAAACAAGGGGGAACACTTTATCAGTCGTGCTCTGAATGAAGGTTACTCTCCTTCTCCCCTTGGAACGATTATATTATAGCATATCTGAAACCCAAGAGTCCAACGCAAAACACCTATCTATTCAAACTCTCGGGCGGAACTTTTAGCACCTTGTTCAGTCCTTAAACTTGTATGTATCACATGATACAGAGAAGTTGATGAATAGTCAAGTGTATCCAATAGACAATGGAAGGTAGAGGGGTGCGGCCAATGGTTAAAAATGAAAATAGCCGTAGGTACCTTTGCGGTTAAAAATGAAATTCCTGTCAAAAATGAAATTAATTCCCTGAGACTCCTGTCGTTAAAAATGAGAATCTTCGAAGAAGATTCCCACGTCGCTACGCGACGGGGAAAATAGTTTTGTGGGAGTCACTTGACAATTGTTAAAATGAATTTTCTAGACTTTTATGTTATTTTTATGGAATTAAAATTGTCAAGTGTTATAGGGTTGACAATTGGGGAACACCACACACACTGCCCAAAACCCCATAATCTGCCATAGTCTATTTTTAATGTCCGAGTTTTCAACATTTTCTACAGAGTTTTCAACAAATTATTAACAATTGAAATGATATTTTCTGTTTTTTAAATTGGTAAACGTGTTGCAATGGACTACATTTTCCGGAAAAGTAATACATATTTCATATACTAATCAACACTTCGCTCCACTTTTCTACACTTGTTCCCACTCATTTTCAATTTTTGTAAACATATCTAAATAATATTTTGGTATATCTCCAAAAGTAAGTGCAGCTTGTACAGCAGGAAGATTACGGCTGTCTTCAATTAATTTATATGCGGTCAATCCAGTAATGAATGCTTTTCTATCATAGACGTATCTCTCCCCGTCTATATACAAAGGTGGTAACTTTTCTCCGGCGTATTTGTCTGGATAGATATATATGCCATCTTCGACAAATTCTTGAAGCATTGTTCTAATTTGAACATGACTACGGTCGTTCACTCTGTACAGATATCTGTACCAACCATTATACTCGAATGTTCCAGCTTTCTGAGTTGGAAACGGTTCAGATATTTCAATCAATCCAACAGCTTGTAGAGTTTCAAGTACCCAATTCATTCTTTGACGGTTGTTTCTTCCGTTATCACAATAGCCGCACGCCTCTAACAGCCCACCCTTTCCTTGCACATGGAAGGTATAGTAACGACTGGTTCCAAAATATTTTTGATGTTGCTCGTATTTGTTTTTTAAATAACAATATACTTTAAAGCTAAGCTCTGATAATGACGTAAGACAATATTTCACTGTTTCTGGGTCTAAGGTGATAAAAGGCTTAATGTAATTGAGAGTATAAGTCTCGTCACCATTGTCTGTCATAATTCCAAGAGACAGATAGGTTTCAATAACCTTGTCTATTTTGCGGACTTGCAACTTGAATGCTTTTCGCATAATACTTCGTAGGTTCTTTTTTGAAATCACTCTGCGGTTATTGTTGTCTAACTCACAATAACTATCTAATGCGGCTCGAATTGACACCATGTAATTTTTGTCTTTCAGTTTATCCTCGCCCATAGGCACAAAAGCCTGTCTTACTATATCATCTACTACGCTTTCACTCGCCACTCTTTTGCCAAGTTCTTTATTTGATTCCATCGCTACCTCTTTTCTATTATTTTTTTATTTTTATTCGCCTGTTCCTAGACTGTATTATATTTAGACTAGTATATATATAATAGACTAGTTAATAAGGGTAAATTTTAATACAAAACAAGCTTTCCCGAAGGGTAAATTTTAATACAAATGATATATACCCGAAGGGTAAATTTTAATACACTCTCAAAAAAGATGTGTTTTTATTTTCCGAAAACCATATACATATAGTTTGGATTTCTTATACATATTTTCCGCAAACCATATACAAATGTCAAGTTAAAAATAGGGGCGGTACTTGCGTACCGCCCGCTAGTCTAACGAATGAAATTCTCTTTGTCCCAATCAAAGAAAAACTCTTCCGCTGTCTTGTACTTGTCCGGCTCTGCGTTCACAGTCTTCAAACAATCATAGAGAACATTAAGATGTTCCTGCGTGTCACCAATGAGCCACTGGCCGCAAAGAAAGTCATGCTCGGCCAGTTCACCGCTGTCTGCCTTCTGCTTCCACTCCATGTCCATGCGGCCAAAGTAATCAATCAACGCGAAGTAGATTACCTTCCACTGCCACCCGCCACGGTTAAGCTCCTGACACTTGATAAGGTTGTGTGAGTTGTTAGGGGCATAGCTCTCGCCGCACAGCTCTGCAAGTTTCTCGACATAGATTTGGTCTACGCTTAGATATCGTTTCATTTCTCTTCTCCTTCTTGTTCAAGAATCACTTTCACTATGTTGCTATCATCTTCAATCTGACTTTTGGAAAACAGCTTCTTTATCACGTGAGTTGTCGGTTGACCGCTTTTCACGTAACTGATAATATACTGATTATGACCAAAGATACTTTCTTCAATCAGAAACTCGTAGATGTTCTTCTCTGTGACAAAAGTTCCTTGTTTCACAGTGGCATCACTTCCTTTGAATGAGACTTGAGATAACGCTTATAAGCTTTGCGGTCATTGAACTTGATGTGCGGCCTACGCTTAGACGTTAGATACACGCTAATATTATACCAGCTGGTATTAACCTGAAATTCAAAAGGACACTTGCGGTCAAGCTTCTTTTTGAGTTTCACCGCACGCTTGTCTCTCGTCTGTTTGTTGTATTCGGTAAAGAGAAAAAGGTACCCAGTGTCTTGACTCTTGGATTGCGATATGTTCCAATAGTCTCGCTTGATGGACTTATACATTTCTTTTACTTTCATTAATATGTCTCCCTAGATATCATATAAAAAGCATAGATAATGTGTGCGATAAGAATTACTAGCGATAGAACTGGGACAAAATCTGCAAACCTTTTCCCAAGGAACAATCCAAATATAATAGCTGTGAACAGCCATCCACTATCGACTTTCATTAAAACATCTCCTCGAACACCTGCGTGCGGACAACGACCTCTAGAGCATTCTCAGGCTTGCGGCCAAAGTGAGTATAACGAAAATAAGCTCGCTCAATCTCGTGCTTCAGGGCGGACTTGCCATTATCGCCATAGATAGCCATGCGGCGAGCCTCTTCTACGAACTTGAGGTAAATGTCCTCGGGAACCATCACAGAATAGTCAATATCCTCGTAGTGCTTAATGGTCATTTAATCTCCTTCTAGTCGTTTAGAGCTGCCCTAGCGATTTCGTACAGATAGTTAGGCTCAGTGACACGGTTGCGGTCAAAGACAAGGCCGCACTCTTCGCACTCGCGGCAAAGGTCGTTCAGATACTTGCTTCTAAACTCAGACTTAGAGACAATGGTGTGAGGGTCACCTGTGTGGCGAAGGGTGTCACAAATCTTGTAAAGAAGTTCCTGCGTAACCTTCTTCTGCTTGCGGCGATGGTTGGCACGCGGGTTAAAAATACTGTTGTAACGCTTCATACCTATCCTTTCCCTCTTGGACTAGATATATTATACCATATTCAACGTCCAAGAGTCAAACAAGATATAGCGGCTAAAAGCCGTAGCGGCTCCAAATCTCGTCACGATACTGCTTGCGGGTGCGGACAGAGTTAATGGCATTGTTCACGTAGTCAATTGCATCAGTGGCAGTAACAAATTTCTGAAAACACACGCCGCTATCGGAGAACTGGACAAGTAGCTCAAAGACTGGTACACTATTCTCGTCAAAAACTAGTTTGATAAAAATGTTCGGTGTGCGGTTATTGTGAAGGCGAGGACGCTCTGTCCACGAAATAGTTGTGTCGCTGATACGCTTGAACTGGTCAATCGTTACTTCGCCATTAAACTCGTTGGCAAAACCGTAGAACATAGCGTTGTCAACAAAATTATCAAAGTAGTCCATAAAACCAACCTTTCTCTTTTTTTCTCTTGACTCTTCAATTATATCATTGATATAATAAAGACACAAATAGAAAGCGTGCGGCGATTGATAATTGATTTTCCATTGACTGTTTGCCGCACATCTTGATATAATATAAGCGTAATCTCGATTGAAAGGATAAGAAATGATTAAGTATGAGCCTGTGACGCACTACGAACTTAAATTTGAAAATGGTAAGCCTCTGCCTCTATATTATCTCTATGCTCTTGTGGGGCAGGAGTATGAGGTTTATCGTAATGAACCGGAGATTCTTCGTGGCCGTGGCGAAGATGTAGATTACGTCCTTGATGTTCTTCGTACTGTTCTAAACGGTTTCCCTGAAGCTGATAGCGGCTATCACGATAATAACGTGCGTGTGTTCAATGTTCACTTCGGTGGCGATGATGAAAGCAAGCTCGCTCGTGTGTGCTTCTATATCGAGGGTGATATTCTACGTTGTAATGTTCAGCGTGGACACTACGGTGAGGATTGCAGCGACACTTGCACGCACATCGAGTATGAACCCGGTTTTTATATGAGTTGGGATGTTGAAGACCTTATCTTCTATGGTTTTATTGATGATACGGAGGAATACGATGATTAAGTTTGCACCCTTTATTGAGTATAAGATGGACAAATGTTATCTGACTGAGGTTGAGTGCGTCGGTGTGATTGTGCGGCAAATGGCCGATTGGGACACGGACGAGAGCTGTGATGTTCTGAATGCAATCTATGATGGCTCTTGGACTCACCGATTCAATGTTGATAAGAATCAGACCGAGTACGAGTTTGGCGGCGATGAAAACCGTCCGCGTCGTGACTATACCGCTATCTTTAGTTTTACACTAGACCATGAGTATGTTGAACTATGTATTTATGCTGGTGACCCAGAAGAGGAATATGTTGTTTTCTTTCACAAGTTTGACGATGACGAAATGATGGGGTTTGTGGACTATCTTACTTATAAAGATGACCCCAAGAGGCTTGACCATTTTGATGAAGATTGGGATTTGAAGTAATGAGTATATATTGTACTGGGGACGTAAATAGGTCACCTGTGGGCTAAATACTATAAATACTCTTATTCTTTTTTGATATATAATAAATCTAAAAAAAGAAAGGGGTATTGATGAAAGAATATAATATAGGAGATTTTATAAATAAATGGGAGATTATTGATAAAACGCCTACTGTTAAACGTAAAGGTCAACAAAAATATTTATATACCATTAGATGTTCTGTATGCAAAGAAACGATACGAACTGTTCGTAAATGCGAATTTAATAGATTAAGCGAGCAATGTAATAAATGTATGTTATTTAAAAGAAACACTGCTCATACAGAAACTTTAATTGGAAAAATTTTTGGACATTTAAAAGTTATCGGTGATGCCGGGTATAAACCGTATTACGATGGAAAAAGAAGGCATCAATCTATTGTAATATGTGATTGTGGCAAAAGTGAACCATTTGAGATATTTGATATATATCTGAAAAATGGAAATGTAAACAGTTGTGGCTGTGCAAAGCGTAAAAGTAGAGGCGAATATGAGATATATAAAGTATTAGAAAATATATATCCATATAGCTTCTCTACAGAGTATTCTTTCTCTGATTTAATTAGCAATACGACTGGAAGAAGATTACGTTTTGACTTTGCTCTTTTTGACAAACACAAGAAGCTTCTAGGACTTATTGAATTTGATGGTAGACAGCACGAATTTGGTCCAGATACAACTACTTGGAGTAGAACTAAAGATACTTTAGAAGATATACAAGAACGAGACGAATTAAAAGATAAATATTGCGAACAGTATAATATTCCTTTATGTCGTATTAACTATAAAGATTTTGTAAAAATTCCAATTTTATTAGAAGATTTTATTAATAATCTTCTTGAAGGGAGTGATGTATATGAGTAACAAAGGTAATATCTTTGTTACTGGTTGAGCGATGCTCATGGAAATATAATCGACAAGCTATCCTATCGCCGCAATCCAGAAGTGCGACAGCTGACAGAGGATGATGTTCTAGTTGTGTGCGGCGATATCGGACTTGGCTGGTTTGGAGCTGACAAGGAATATAAATATCTTCTCGACTTCCTTGCGGCCAAGCCATTTAAGATTGTGCTAGTCCGGGGCAATCACGATAATACAGATGTTATCCGTAATTGTAGCGTTCCATCTACCGGTAATCGTGATACTGTCAAACTTATCACTGGCACGCTCTGTAATCCCGTTTACGGCGATAAAGTTTATGATAATGTGTTCTGGGTGCCAGATAGTGCAATCCTTAATCTATGCGGCCATAGGTCGCTTGTGATTAGTGGAGCGAGCAGCCATGATATTTGGAATCTTGTTTCGCCGCACGAGAAGGAGCGTATCAAGCGTTTGAAGCGTGAACATCAATTCTATCGAGTGATTGGCAAAAGCTGGTGGCCTGACGAGAACATCAACATACCATATGCTTTCTCGCTATTGAATGACTATTTCCGCACAACAGGCATCTATCATGCCTATGTGGAGAATCTTCCTTTTGTTGGTGATGGTAAGGAGCGAGTAGGATATTTTGATTATGTCTTTACACACGACTGTCCTGCGTTTATGTGTGATATATATGCTCGTCCCGGAGACTTAGGGCGTTTGCGTCCAACGGAAAACGAGGATTTTCTTGAGTTGATTAAAGACCATATCAACTATCGTTACTTTATTCACGGGCATATGCACACGTTCAGGCATTACGCTGTGACCGAGGATGATTATGGTAAGCATGATGTGGTGTGTGTCTATAAGGATATTTTCAAATTACCTGATAATCCGCGAGATAGTAACTTCTTTCAGAATTGGGAATTCGTCTGTCAAACCGCACAGTTAGTATAAAAGAAAAGGGAGCCGCTTACGCGACTCCCTTTTTTGTTACTCTATTGTTTTGTAAAAAGTTCCATCTTCTGAGATTCTTGGAGCGATAACGTAATCATCGTTGATATGGAATACTAAATATTGATAACCAGTATTCATATCAACAATTACTTCATGTTCCATTCCAAGCATTTCTCCATCGCTCGTGTACATAACAAAGTCTGCGGTCTTGGCTTGTTCCATTTGATATTGCTTTAAACAGCTTTTAGCCCCAAAACATATTGACCAAAAGACAACACCGATAAAAACGACAGAAAAAAAATAGTCATATAAGGATGGTCATATGACCACTGAATAATCTTATCTTTCACTTGACTCCAATCTTACCTATGCGTAACATTTTGTGGACTATTGGATAAATCTTATCTATACGTAAGATTTATTCGCACTCTGAAACGCGGTCAGAGAAGTGCTCCTCAATCTCTCCGTAGACCTCCCCGAGCATCGCACAGCGAATACAAACGTCCAGAGACTCGGCATCGTTGTCACGAAGATACTGAGCAATCCGGTCACCGCTAATGCCAATCTCAGAGAGAGCGTCAAGAATCTTATCGTCCCAGATAGCGTCGGCAACTGCCTCACGAGCCTTTGCGGCGTTGAAGAAGTAAGAACCGCTGCCGTTGCCGGTCACAGCATCGTCAACGAAGAGGTTGTCATAAACAACGTCCCACTGAGTATCGCCGTCCCAATAGCCACAGTCAAACTGCTCGTCAATGGCGGCGATGGCATCGTTCTTGACCTGCTGATAATAGTCGTTGTAGTTCATTAGGCTTCCTTTCCTCTCTTGCTGACAAGTATATTATAGCATAGGTGATTCGGGTTGTCTGCGGCGATTCTAGTGGATATTATGATAAGTAGGCTTAATCTGCGGACAAATGATTTTATCTCAGTGGATTCGATTGGACAGTTCGTAGAGGCTGTGCTATGATAATATCACCCAAGAGAAAGGAAAGATATGGTCTACATCAATGAGGACGAGTATCCGCAAAACTATGATTGGCTTTCTCAAAAGCAACAGGATGCGATTCTTGATTATATCACAGACGGTGCTGAGTACGCTCGGCACTGGTGGCGTATGTATTGTGAGCATAAAAATCAAGACGATGCCGATTTGTATAAGAAAATTTGGAAAGAGGTAGAAGACGAACTGGATGCTATCAGTCATTTCCTCGGTGTTGTTCTTGGGATTAAAGTTGAATATGGATGGTGCGGCCATCGCAACAAATATTTTCTTGCCACTTATAATGATGCTGTTGCTGAGAATGATTATTATTATGACATTGCCCGTGATGCTGAGGGTGACGTTGACGAGTATCTTTCTGGCGGCGATTGCGAGAATGAGTAGGATTGTTGGTTGACAATTGCGGTTATAGATGACATAATTAATATCGTCTAAAAACAAAAGAAAGGAAAACGATATGACAAATCCTTTTAATGGTATGTTCGGTAATGTGAAGCCCGGTATGTGCCGCCTATCTATGGACGGCAAGATTGCGGTTAAGACCTCTGGCGGTTATAAGGCGTATAACGTCAAGGAGAATCGCCTTGTGAATTGTGACCAGTTTGTGTTTAATGTTGGTGAGGAAATGTTCTTCGTGATTCCGACCAATAAGGTCGAGATTGGCGATATCATCCTTGTTAATGGCAAGCCTAATTGCGTGATTGAGATTGAGAACTCTACTATCAAGGTTCTTAATTACGAGAATTCCACCATTGACGAGATTGTTCCTGAGCGTCATATGTTCATGGGTAATGCCTATTTCTATGGCAAGATTGTGTCCATGTTCGGCAACGTCCTTGGCGGCAAGGGCGGCATGGAGAACATGATGAAGTATATGATGCTCTCCAAGATGATGAATGGTTCAGGCAACTCTGGTGATGGTATGAACGCCATGCTCCCGTTTATGCTTATGGGAGGTAATTCAAATATGTTCGATAACATGTTTGATGGTATGTTCGATTCTACCAACAACGAGACTGAGGAGAACTAAATATGGGTGGCGGTAGCTGGACTGCACAGAGCTTTGCAAGTTATTCTACGGCTCGTGGTTATAACTATAGCACTGCAATTAACAGTATCGTTGGTGACTATTCTGCACAGGATATGTTCAAGTCTCGCCGCATTGATGCGATGCTTGACCCAAAGAACGTGCGGCGAGAGTGCTGTGACTCTGACGAGCATCCAAATTCTAAGCCGGTAATTCTTGCTCTTGACGTTACTGGTTCTATGGGTGATGGTGCGGTCAAGGTTGCCAAGAGTCTGAACAACATCATGGAGAATCTTTATAAGTCTATTGATGATGTTGAGTTTATGGTGATGGGCATCGGTGACCTCTATTGTGATGATGTTCCAATTCAGGCTTCTCAGTTTGAGAGTGATATTCGCATCGCCGAGCAGCTTGATAAGATTTATTTCGAGGGTGGCGGCGGTGGTAACGGCTACGAGTCGTACACTGCGGCTTGGTACTTCGGTCTTTACAACTGCGAGCTTGACTGCTGGAAGCGTGGCAAGAAGGGCACTATTATCACTATTGGTGACGAGCCGCTTAATCCATATCTTCAGAGAGACGAGCTTGAGCATGTCCTTGGCAACATTGGTCACAACACACCGACTGAAACTAAAGACCTTTATAAGGCTGTAATTGAGAAGTACAACATCTATCATATTGCTCTTGATGATAGGAGCACTAGTTATCGCTTTTACGAGGGGGGTATTGAGGACAGCTGGAAGCCGCTCCTTGGTGACCATCTGTATGTTAGTACGCTTAACGACCTACCGAAGACCATTGCGGAAATTGTGAAGAAGTCCAATAGCGATGATATGACCATTAGCAATTTCCTTGTGGATGATGATAATTATAATATGGAAATTGCAATGAGCGAGTCTGACGGGATTGGGTGGTAATTAATGCCTGATGTGAAGTTCGTTATCGGAGCCAACTATGGTGACGAGGGCAAGGGGCTGGTATCTGCCAACCTTGCGGCCAAAGCTCAGCAGAACAACAAGAAGTGCTTGACTATTCTTTACAATGGTGGTTCTCAGCGAGGCCATACCGTTGAGTTTGGCAACTTCCGCCATGTCTATCATCACTTTGCGGCTGGTAGTGAGTTTGGCTCCGATACCTACTTCCATCAGGATTTTCTTGTCAATCCTATGACTTATGTCCAAGAGTACAAAGGTATTATCTGCGAAATCTATATGGATGCTAGGTGTCGTGTCGTTACTCCGTTTGACATGATTGCCAATCAGTTTGCGGAGCAGGGACGAGACGTGCGGCACGGCTCTTGCGGCATGGGCATCTTTGAGACTATCACTCGCTATAATGATGGCGGTGGTAGGATTCTGACTCGCAAGGTTGGAGATTTGTGCAATCTTATCAACGATTCTCTTTATGATTATATTACCGATGTTCAGAGGTACTATGAGCACAGAAAGGGAATTAGGTTTGACTCTATCCCCGGACTTGATGTTGAAGGACTAAAGCGACATTGGGTTGACGATTTCAACACCATGATTGACGATGTATCTATTGTTTATGATTGGAGCGTCAAGAGTCTACTTAATCGCTATGACGTTATCATTTTTGAAGGTGGGCAGGGTCTTGCTCTTGACATGGATAATATGGCAGATTTTCCACACCTTACGCCCTCTAACACCGGCTGCAAAAAGATGATTCCGTGGATTATCGGTGTGCTTGGAAACGAAGTTCCCATTGAACTGTATTATATTACTCGTTCTTATTTGACCCGTCATGGTAATGGCCCCATGCCCGATGGATATCTTGACCATAGCATGATTGAGCAGGATATGACTAATCATCCTAACCCTTGGCAGGGTACTCTCCGTCTTGCGGGATTTACATCTAAATCTATCGCAGATATGATTAATCGTATTTATAAGGACAAGAACGAGACATACAGTATGGATAATGTTGTTTGCAATCTCGTCGTAACCCATACTAATGAAATTGCGGAGATTGAAATTCCTACCAATATGTTTGATAACGTGTTCTATTCTAAGAGTAGGAATTGTACTTCTCTTATCAAAGTTCCAACCATTTAAATAACATTTGACTATAAGACTCTCTTCTGTTATACTATTAATGTAATAAGGAAGAGAGTCTTTTTTTTATGGAGGGTTGTTAAATGGACGTTGTTGATTTTCGTGATAAGTGGGTTCTTCGTCGTACTCAGCGTGCGGGGATGTGTTATCTTCAGTGTAAGTATTCTAATAATCGGATTGTATTTATCGTGAGTGACCCAGACTTCCCTAATAAGTTCAATGTGGAAGTTCGATATACCGCTCATGGCCGCAAGAATCGCAAGAGTGGTAACTCCAATTATCGTGTGCTTGATTCTCGCACGAAGACATATCAATTCGGAACTATTGAAGAGGCTTTCCGCGATGCTAACCTTCTGATGGACTCTTGGAATAGCCCGGAAGGCAAGAATATGCCGGATGTTGATGCTATCAATGCACCGTTTATGCGGTTTGCAGCTGAGAATTCAATTGACTCTAAGGTTCAGGAGTAAAAAAAAAGGGGGGGGGTATGCAGATTTTTCTGTATATCCTTTTTCTTTTTTGGGCATAATATTATAAAATATATTATCTAGATTTTATATATAATAGACAAGTAGAAAGGATTCAATATGCCAAAAGTAAAAGACGGTAAAGTTTCACTTAACCTAAAGGTAGATGAAGATATGTATAATCGCTGGATTGAGAAAGCTTGTGATATGCGTATTACAAATATTAGCGAGTTTATTCGACTAATGGTAGAAAAGGGAATTAATTATGACAAAACCAATAATATATAAATATGGACAAATATTAAATGATAAAGGGGCGATGTTTCTTAAAGAGGTTCCCTCAACAAAAAAGACACAAGGTCGTATGGCAGAATTTTTGTGTGGAGAGTGCCATAAAAATACTTTTATAGCACCAATAGGGAAAGTAAAACACAGAGGAAAGTTTCGCTGCGACGAGTGTCAAGCTAAACATGGGTATATTAGAGACGAATCAGGCAAAGCTGTAGTTGATAATTTATTGAATAGAAAATTTGGTCATTTAACAGTTATTCAATATTTAGGTTCAGTTTCTAATAGCAAACATCAACTGTGGTTGTGTCAATGTGATTGTGGTAGAATTTGCAAAGTACGAGCCAATAATTTAAAAACTGGTCATACTCAAACCTGTGGAATTTGTCATACTTCTTTAGGAGAAGATAAAATAGAATCTATACTAAAAAAGAAAAATATCCAGTATAAAATTCAATATTCTTTTCCAGATTGTACAAGAAAAAGACCATTAAGATTCGATTTTTATTTGCCGTCTTATAATATTTGTATAGAATATGATGGTAGACAGCATTTTGGTATTCAGAATACTTGGTATGAAGGACACGAAAATGAATATTATGAGCAAAAAGAGAGAGACGCTATTAAGACACAATATTGCATAGACCACGGAATTGCACTTTACAGAATATCTTATTTAGAGTATGATAATATAGATAATCGGATGGAAGAGATTTTAAAGGAGATTAGTAATGGCTAAGTATAAGAGCTTTATCCACGTGCTTCGCCTTTCTCGTCCCGAGTGTGATGGTTATCTTGCGGGAAAGGTAAGCGTAAGCGTTAAGATGGATGGCACTAACGCTTGCATCTGGTATGACTCTGATGATGATGCGATTCATTATGGTTCTCGTAAGCGTGAAATTAACGTTTTTGACGATAATGCTGGCTTTGCGGCTTACTGTGAGTCTGGTGTAGACGCTGGCATTGAGAATTTAAAGCAGATTTGCCGTGAGAATCCTAATATCATCATTTTTGGTGAGTGGCTTGCGGGAATTGCTGGTCGCAAGTTTACCGGTTCTATCAAGCTATATCGGGATGGCGGCTTTTATGTGTTTGCCGTTTATGATTTTAGTCTTGAGCGTTATCTTGAGCATGATGAGTGGATTCCTATGATTGAGGGGTCTTATAATAAGATTATGCGTCCTATCGCTGTTCTTGAGAATCCGACTCAAAAGGACGTTGATGCTCTGCTAGAGAAGACTGACTATAACCTTCCTACTGGAACTCTCGGTGAGGGAATTGTTCTTTATAATCCCACTTTTCGTGACAAGTATGGTCATTGGCAAGTGGCGAAGATAGTACGCTCTGAGTACCTTGCTAGCAAGGGTACTAAGCAGAAGAAGCCGCAGGCAAATGCTACTGATATTGAGGTAGATATTGCCGAGTCTTATATTACCGATGCTGAGATTGCCAAGGAGCAGAACAAGATTATGCTAGAGCTTGGTGAGGATGCTTGGGTGTATGACAACAAGCATATTGGCCGACTTGTATCTACTGTCTGGCACGAGTTTATTACTGATTCGCTTTCGACTGTGATTAAGAAGTATAAGAATCCAACTATTGACTTTGCTCGACTTAATGGACTTTCTAACCAGCGTGTTCGTCAGTTCCTCAAGCTCTAGGAGGTAATATATGCACTTTTGCGTTGGCGTTATTCATCGTGATGGTACAGATATTGATGATATTATGCGTCCATATGATGAAAGCCTAGAGATTCAGAAGATTGTCGAAGAGGACGGATACGAATATTGGACCAATCCGAATGCTAAGTGGGACTGGTTTGAGATTGGTGGACGCTGGTCTAATCGTCTTCGTCTAAAGAGTGGCGAGCGAGCTGATTCCGCTCTACTCTGCGACATTGATACAAATTTTAATATGGCAGCATATAACGATGCATTGGCATATTGGGATGATTCTATGAAGAATAGGACTTTTGACTCTCCGCACTATATGATGTCTCGTTATCTTACCAAGGATATTTATGCTGCTTTGCGTGGAATGTTTTATTTTAATTTTGTTATTGACGCAAACGGCAATTGGCACGAGAACGATTTTCTCTTTACAAATATTGTTCAAGAGATTAGTTGGGCACAGGATTTTCATAAGAACTTTCTATATTCTTTGAATCCTAAAGAATATAGAATCACCGTTGTGGATATTCATATCTAAGGAGAACTATGCGGTTCAATGATAACGGTAATTATGGATTTGTTCTCTATCAAGATGCTTTAAACGATATGTTTAGTTTTCACGAGGGGCAGGTTGATAAGTGCGGTGAGCCGTATTATCTCCATCCTCTGCGTATCGCCGCACACTTCCAAGAGCTAAACGATGCCGATGCGGCTATTGTTGCTTGTCTTCACGACCTTGTAGAGGATACCAGCTGCTCTCTTGAATATCTAGAGGATAGATATCCTGAAAGTATCGTAGATGCTGTAGATGCGATTACAAGACGTGAGAACGAGACTTATAAAAGCTATATGCGGCGTATGGTGAAGAATGATATTGCTCGTCGTGTCAAGCGTCAAGACATTCTCGATAATCTGCGACCAGAGAGAGTATGGGAGAACGCTCCATATTCTCGTTACTATTGGGGGCTTGCTCTTATTGATGGTACTGACCGTGGAATTCGAGAACAGTTTTAACAAATAAAGCCTAGCAGATTGTTTTTTACTAGGCTTTTTCTTTTTCTTGTGTTATAATGATTATATCAAAGGCAAGAGAAAGGGTTATGTATGTTCGAGGTTGGAATGTACGTTCGTTATATGAACAAGGTTTGGATTGTGGATTCCTTCTACGAGGATATGATGTTTCTTCGTAACGTAGATGATGACCATTTTGCGGTTGTTTTGGCTCACAGCTATAACCGGGTGGAGGTTTATTAATGGACATGGGAACTGTCGCGGCAATCAATCCTTTTGCGGCTGTCGGGCTAATGTTCGGCAAAAAGCTTGCTAGTCCCTTTGGCCGCACAAAGATGTATGCTCGCTATCTCGGTAAAACTGAATATTATGATAAGGTAAGCAATTGTCCGCCTATAGCCCTTGTTCATGGCCGTGTATACCAGATTAGTGTTCAGCTTCATTCTTATATGCATAACGGCTGGACAATCGTGCGTATCTATGACGATGATGGATACTATCTTACTTGGGTACCCTACGCAGTCGATTATCGACGATATTGGGGTCAGGTATGACCTTCCCCTTAGCGTCTAGCAATTTTCCAAGAGGGCAAGAGTAGATGGTCTGAAGAAATTGATATATCTCTTCCAACTTTTGCTGTGCGGCAATATGGGTTTTGT